>Ga0187883_10001157_pt1 | contig 16324 bp, 14 predicted proteins | sample June2016WEW_20_1_2_FD_132966 | JGI IMG/M metagenome (GOLD analysis project Ga0187883, IMG submission 132966) | Peatland microbial communities from SPRUCE experiment site at the Marcell Experimental Forest, Minnesota, USA - June2016WEW_20_10 | ecosystem: Environmental > Terrestrial > Soil >...
TAGTATTTTTCTGCGTCATAACGGTTTGCTTTCCTTGCACTGATAATACACAAATGTGTACACATTGTCAAGATTCACGGTGGGTGGGTCAGGTTGGGAAAGTGTGAGAATGGGCGCACGCGGCGTAAGAGGCAAGGCCCGTTGTGCGATCAGTCTGGTTCCCACCCCTTCGACTTCGCTCAGGGCAGGCTCTTGCGCAAAGGACGCGCAAGGATGGGGGCGCCCCCGGGCCGCCCCCAGTCAGCGTAAAAGAAGCCCGAACTATAAGAAAAAATGTTAAGTGAATGTGAACGCACCCGGCATTGCGGATACAATTGTTGGCCGAAGTTATGGAGTAAGGCGTGGCCTTCGGCACGAAACTCGAGCTTTGGCTGCCCGATCGTGAAAGTCTCTGGGGTCGCCGCCTGAAGTGGCTCCCCGAGCGCATTCGCGACATTCCAATCCGCGTACCCGAAGGTTTCAGCTTCGCCTCACTCGAGGGCTGCTCGAGTTTGCCAGGCCCGTTGCTAAGCATTCAGCAACGCCGCTGGCCGCGCGTGTTTGGCACGGCTCCTTATCAAGACGTTTTCTCTATGCTGACTCAGAACCCCGACGCACCTTGCGCCTTGCGCGTTCATATCAAGCGGAATCACGACGTTAAATACTGCATCGTCATCAATCGCGACACAACTCCGGTCGCCGTCGCACGTCGCGTCATCTGGCTCTCTCGCCGTTTCGCCTTCCATGACATGCTGCGCGTCACTCCCGCTTGCCAGGGAGGTGGACTCGGGTCGCAACTCCTCGCCAACGCTATCCCGCTCTATCGGTTGCTAAAAATCGAAGGCATCCGTCTCAATGCTGGACTCACCGCTGGCGGCGCCGTGTGGCCCAAATACGGCTTCCACCCCATCAACGCGGAAGCCTGGCGCCAAACCCACGCCCAGATTCTCCGCAATCTCCGTGACCTGGATTCTTCGGTCCAAATCGCCTGCCTCCCTATATTTTCTGGCCCGCTCTCACAAGTTATTGAATCGATTATGTCTTCCGGAGACCCAAAGGCTATCTGGAATATCTCGGATCTCGATGCCCGAGTACCTTCGGTTCCCCCCGACGGTCACGGCTTGGGATCATATTTGTTGAGTAAGACGCGCTGGAAGGGTATACTGCGATTTGACGACCAAGCGTGTTATCGGCGTTTGGCCGCGTATCTCCACAAAAAGGGCCTACATATATGAAGGCCGCGAGTCCGCAACCCACCACCCGGTGGCGTAATCTAATGAATGTGGCCATTCATCGTGTTGAGACTCTGATGTCTTTCCTTGGTCATCGCGACGCCATCCAAAGCGAGAGCGAGGACACTGTCCTGCTGCGCGAAATTGACGAGTTCAATCGCACCGACCCCGACTGGGATCACCCGGGCCGCGTCGTTGGCGCAGAACAGATGTTGCGCGACGGTAGCGACATGTCCCTGGTCATCCGTGCCTACGGTCAACAAATCGCATTCGAGGCCGCCCAAAACCTCCACGCCTCGAACCGTCCAGCGGGCGCTTATTCAACCTATACGCCGACCCCGTCATCGCGAGCGGAATAAGAACCCAACAATCAAGACGTGAAGAATCAGCGCCCTTAGTTTTTCACGCACATTCTGAAGCGTTGGGCTAAGCTCGGACGCCCCTCCGGGGGCTGGACCTAGCGCCCTCTGTGGGATCCTCGCGCACCCTTCGGGGCTGGATTCCTGGGCCGAAATAAAAAACCCTCCCGACACTCCGAGAGGGTTTGCGAACTGGTTTGGAGAAATTTTATGCCGCGCGCACGACGTTGCCTGCCTGGAAGCCTTTCGGGCCTTTGAGCAGATCGAACTCGACGGTCTCGCCTTCGTTCAGCGAGCGGTAGCCGTTCTCCTGAATGGCCGAGAAATGCACGAACACATCCTCGCCGGTGGAGCGCTGGATGAATCCGTATCCCTTCGCCCCGTTGAACCACTTCACAGTACCCTTCTCTCTCACAAAGAAACTCCTTTCGCCTCTTCTAAGAATTATTCTGCCATCGCTTGTCTGTCTGCCCTGGTCTACTGGAACTCGATACGGGGAAGCAATACCAAGGACACCCCCTCGAAGCGACAGTAAGAATTTTGGTGGCGTTGCCGGGCACAGGGTGACACTTCACCAACAGAAACGGCTCCCTCATATTTCGTCGAACGGTTACCCGCGACGAAATACTGTGGAGCCGTGAAGACGAAGGCGCGATGTCGCACTGCTAAGCACAGAAACGTCTACCTGCACACTCGCCAACCGGGTCCGGCTGACGAAGCACCAGATAATAGCAGGAAGATGGCAGTTGGCAAGAGCGAAGTTGCAGCATGAAGCGAAAATGGCATGACTCGGGTTCATGCCGACGCTTGGCGGCTGGGGCTCAAACCTGGCGGGCGTCTGGTTGAAATCCGGCGAAAAGCCGTAAGTGTTTGATAATATTTGAGAAACAGTGTCTTCACTCACTCCCATCGAACTTTCCGACCAGCAAGGAGCCGCCGAGCTTCGTGCGGCTCCGGCGGATGGTCTTCTGCGCTCTACCGTACGCTACATGCTCCGGACCGAGGTGCATACGTTTGCCTTCTCCGTTGCCGCCAATTCTATTCTGAGTCTGTTTCCGTTTCTGCTGTTGCTGATGACGCTGATCCGATACGTGTTTCATTCGCGGGTGATGTATGGCGTAGTGGAGAATCTGTTACGCGATTATCTTCCGACCGGCCAGGAATTCGTGATCCGGAACCTGAATGCGCTGGTGGGCGAGCACCACCGGGCGCAAATATTCTCGCTGGTCATGCTGCTGATTAGTTCCACCGGAATTTTCCTGCCGCTTGAAGTTGCGCTGAACCGGGTCTGGGGATTTCGCAATAACCGCTCCTACTTTGGAAATCAGCTGATCTCGCTCGGGCTGGTCTTTGCCTGCGGATCGCTCGCCCTGCTCTCGGTCGGATTGACCGCCGGAAACGTAGCCATCTTGAAGAACGTGCTGCACGGCTACGGCGCCTGGTATGTGACGCTGGTGGACTTTGTGTCCATGAAGATTTTTGCGATTTTGGCTAGCATCGGTATCTTCTTTCTCGTTTACTGGCTGTTGCCGAACGGTAAGGTGCCGGCACGGGGAGTTCTGCCAGCGGCGGTGATCATGGGATTGCTCTCGGAGGGGCTGAAATATGTTTATATCTTCGCCTTGCCCCGGCTGAATTTCGCCGAAGTGTATGGGCCGTTCGCCATCTCGGTGAGCCTGATATTCTGGGCGTTCTTCTCGGGGATGCTGCTGCTGACGGGAGCGCATCTGTCGGCGCAAAAAATACTGCGGAAATTGTAATTGGTAATTTGCAATTGGTTTGACGTGGCCGGAACGTAGGCTTTCAAATTGCAAATCAGAAATCACAAACTACAAACTCTATAATTTCCATCATCAATCCGCGGATCGTGGCGCTTGCCCGAGCCGCTGCGCTCGCAAACCGTTCAGAAATTGCTCCGCTGTCAGCGTAGGACCTTCGCGGATCAACTCCAGAAGTGGATCGGGCGATTCGGCGTCCCGCGCCGCGCCGCGCGCCGGATTCGCCGCGCCGTGCTGGCCTTCTTTCTGGCCTTCTTTTTTCTGGCCTTCCTTTCGCCCGACAAAAATCTTCGGGACCTCGCGATTGCTCACCAGCCGAGCGATCAGTTCCTCCACTCGCGCCCGCTGATCGTGTGCTGGTGCACCCGCAAACTCGACTCCCATTCCGGTTTGCGGATGCGACACCCGCACCACTCCGTCAAGCAAACACTCCGTGTCCAATATCCGGAAACTCAGCAACACCGGGGTTTCGGCGGGAAAGGGCGCGGCTGTTTCGAGGTAACAGGCGCCGGCGCTGATGTCGGTCAAACGCCAGCGTCGCGAACGAACCGGCTTCGTCTCCGCGCTCGGCTCTTGATCTGAGCGCTGGTGCGCTGCGGCAGGTAATGTGCTTTCTTCGATTTTCCAATCGGAAGGAGCGTATTCGATTCCCCAGAAATTGCCGGGAACGTCGAGTTCCAGTCCGACCAGCCAGGTCTCGGGATCGCCGCCCAGTGGTACCACCTCCGCCACCCGCGCCGTAGTGTGCCGTTTTGCCGGGACGATTTCAAGCCGGACCTGAGTGCCTTTCTCGAACTCGCGTGGAGCGATCACCCCGCATCCGTGCGCGTTCACCAGAGTGGTATTGCAGGGCTCGGAAAATTGCCGGGCGGGGTCAAGGCTGGTCACCAGCACCGGAACTTCCAGCGGCAACCGCGTGCTGCGCCGAATGGCGTGCTGTGGCTTTTCGGAAAGGCCCATAGAGTTAGCAGGCAAAAGTTTCCTCGGCCCGAAACCCTTGCTTTGAGAACCAGAAACGAGTTGAAAACCGGCGCCGACAACTCCTGGCACAATTGTCCATGCATCATGCTAGATCACAAGAAAGGCGCGGGCACGGAATTTCGCCGCCCCCGTTTCCAGTTAGACACTAGTACCGCGACCGCGAGAGCGCAGCACGGTTACGCGGAAGACCGGCGTTGTTAAGGTTTGACGAGTGAAGGTTTGGCGCGCGGGAACCTATTGAATTGTCACCACGGGAACTGCGGCCGCTCCCAAATCCCGAGAATGCGGACCAAGGGCGGCCGACAGAGGAGGGCTGCGGAAATCAAGCTCCGCATCCGGAACTAACCGTGCTCAGAGCAAACCGAGTCCGCGGCGGTTCACTTGCCCGCATAGGTTCGCGCTGAGCCAATACCGGCGCACAAGTCCCAGCCGACCATGCACTGCGGGGCGCCCTGAGTAATGTCATTGAAATCGGCCGCGTACTCGGTCGGATTGGCCAACTCGTCGTACATCATGGTCAACTCGTCCGCGGTCGTCTTCTCCAAACTGCCGGCAGCATTTACGATGCCGGCAAAGGTCGGCGAAGCCCAACTCGTGCCTCCGACGGAATACCAGCCGCCCTCGAGGTAGATGACGGCGCAACAGAAATCGGAGGCAACATCGGGATATCCCCGCTGCGATCCGACGATACTCTCAATGCCGTTCTGATACTTCGGGCGGGGCTCGTACGGACTGAGGTCGCCGCCGCCTCCGCCGTAAATCTCGGTCTCAAAGTCACCCGTTTTGGAATTGCGTTCGAAATAGGTGCCGCCAACCGATACCACGTTGGGAGATGCACCCGGATAGATGCTGACGCCTATACCCGAATCACCGGAGGCGGCAAAGTAAACTACGTCTTTGTGTTTGAAGTATTTGTCGAAACTGGTTTCTTCCGAAATTTCGGAATCTCCCCAGCTCATGCTGATGACGCCGCCGCCATTTTCGGCCACGAGTTTCGCCCCAAGCTCGACTGCTGCCCAGGTCGGGTCGGTCGCGCACTGTTGGTTGTTGCAGAGCACCGATTCGACCAGGAAAAGCTTGGCCTGCGGCGCCATGGAGTGGGCCCACTCGATGTCCAACGCCTCCTCCACTTCCCAATCTGAATACACCGGAGGCTTCTTCTTACCGGGCCACGTCACCGTAAAATCGGCGGCCGGTATGCCGTAGTAACTGGAGAAGGCTGCCAGATCGGATGCTGCGGTTGGATAGTCGCCGGCGTCGATGATGGCGATTGCGCCAACGCCGCCGGTCGGAACGTTCGTGCTGGTGGTGATCGGACAACCGGCTGGTCCAGTCACCAACTGATAGACGCAGGCCAGGGATGCTGGGGTCTCATTCCCAGGAGGCGGCTGGGGTTGGGATTGGTCGGAATCGACGAAGAAGTAATTGGTGTGATGGCGGCCGGGTTTCGGAAGGCTGGAATCCGGGATGATAATTTTGTGTCCATTGAAAACCGACTCGGTTCGTTGAGCGATAGCGGGAGAAGAGGCGACACCGAGAAAGAGGGCACTCCCGGCAAGCATAGAGATTACAAAGGAACTTTTCATTCGTTGACTCCTGTACGTGGTCGGCTTTATGCCGTCGGTAATGATGACCGGTGCCTTGCAGAAATGCAAGCCCGAAACCGGGCGCGGGGGGGGCGTGGTCAGTGCAATGATTTGCATAGTGGAAAGGTTGGATTTCCTTATCCACTCTGCTTGCAAGTCTGGCCGCAACTCTGCTCGCGAGGTCAGGTATGCGCTACGTGGTGACGGGGCGGCCGCCTTTTCGATATCGCCACAGGATCAACACCAAGCCGGAACTGAGCAACACCATGGATGAGGGCTCGGGAGTGACATGCGGTTTGTGTTTGTGACGGCAGTGCCGGTCAACGATTTCATCTCCGGCGGGGCAACCTTTGGGGGGAACCGGCACTCCGATCGGCACGTACGGGAAAATGAAGTTACCTGCGAAGAGCGGAGGCGATGCCGGCTGGACGCTGGGCAGAGGGACGAAGGGCCGGGACGGAAAGGGTGGTGCATCCGCGACCGCTACGGGCTGGTCCAGTACATCTTCGGCCGGCTCTTCCTCGGAAACCTCGGGCTTGGCCGTATCGGAAATCTGGTTGCCGCAATGCGCACGGGCGGTGATTTTGCCGTCGGTCAACAGCAGTTCGCCAGGGTGGAGGCGAACTTTCTTGCGCGTCCAGTAGACGGTGTCACGAATGCGATAGGAAAGATAAACTTCGCGAGCTTCTGTGAGGCGCAGCAGATGCGCGTTGGCAAAGTTGAAGTTGGCAAAATGCCGGCGCACTACATAATCGCGTAACGCCGCATAGCGGAGATCGTCGGCATCTTTGACGCCTCCGGGCACCACCGAGTAAGGATAGACACCGGGAATTCGCGCGAAAAATTTCGCGGGCTTGGGCGAGGCTGTCGCCATCAACGCGAGATTCTTGCGGATGTTTCCCCGAACCCACAAGGAGTCGGGCAAAACCTGAGAACCATGCCAGGAGGACAACGAAAAATAGCTCGCCGCATTCTGCCAGCAAGCGCCGGCAACCAGCGTCCCAACGAAGACCGCAATCAGGATGCGCTGCATGCGTAGACGGCGCCGATACCAGGTTCGCCTTCTCCGCACGCGTTTTCCAATCGCAGCATCGTTCAAAACAGGGTCGCTCAAAACAGCACTCCTACCCGGACTAAGTCAGCGAGCGGCAGAGGGAGAGCCAACCTGACTATAGAACTTTCCTTCATCCAAGACCGCGCTCCGGAGCCGGCTCGGATAGAGGAACTTGCACTCCAACAACAGCTCATCTTACCAGAGTTATGCACAAAACTTTACTCCAAAAGTACTCGGGCAACTCCACTTCCCAAATTGGAAACTACCTTGCACACCGCAGCGGGCGCCAGCCCACTTCCGTGGGGGGTCGCCGCTTTGGCAAGTCGTCTCGGGAGGGCAGATAGCGTCCCAACCGCGTCCGCTTTGGAAAGAGTCGTCAAAGGCCGTCCCAAACCAGACCTTCAATGCCCTAAAATGCCCACATTGGAGACCTTGGAATGAACTCAGAAGGCAAGACAAAGCGATGGGTCCTATTCGGGAGCATTGGCGCAGTACTGTTTTGCTCGATTCTTTTGATTCCGGCGAAATCGCAAGATAAGCCTCGTCCCAAAGTGGTCGAGCTCGACAGCAGGGGAAAGGATTATCTTCAGGTGCTCGCAGGACCCCCGGAAAGCGTCACGATGAAGTCTGGACTGGAGGTTCTGGCACCAAACAAATCAGTCGGGAAACACAGCACCGGACAACATGAGGAATTGCTGGTTGTGCTTGAGGGACAGGGTGAAATGAGTTTCAAGGACGGTTCCAAGCTGGACGTGAAAGCAAACCATGCCATCTACTGCCCGCCGGAGACCGAGCACAATGTGACGAACACCGGTGGCAGTGTGCTGCGGTACGTTTACGTTGTGGCGAGTACCAAATAGCGCACAATGTCGGGGCTGCTGTGGTGTGGCCTCTGTGTCAATGGCTATGCGGATGATCGTGCGTTTGCAGCTTCTGCTGGAGATCACGAACTTCCTGCTGGAGTTTCTTGAACTGCTCTTCGAGAGTCTTGATCCGCTGCTCGGAGTCGGGGTGCTTGTGACCAGGTTTTGACTCGGCCATGAATCCTCCTTGGAATCGACATGTTACTCTGCCCGCTGGGACAATTCAACAGTGGGGATCGTGCGGGGAATTCTCCGCGCCTGCAAGCATCCGCGCAGCCGGCACACAAACCACAAGATCGTCTTGCGACCTCCAGAACTCGGCCCTAGAACGCGAATTTCACGGCGAGCTGGAGCAGGCGTGGAGCGGCGGCGCTGACGACTTGTCCGAAATGGGGATCATTATTCACTTCCCCGTCGACCGCGGCGGCGCCATAGAACTGGGCATGGTTGAACACGTTGAATGCTTCCAGCCGGAATTCAAACGACTTCGACTCGGTTACTCGCAGCAGTTTGGTCAGCGTCATGTCAAAGTTGTCGATCCCCGGGCCATAGAAAAATCGTCGCGGAAAATTTCCTAATTGCCCGATCCTCTCCGTGGTGAACGCCGCCGGCGTGTTATTGAACTCGGGCCGTCCATTCCTCGGATTGGTATGGATATCGAGCGGCGCCCCGTGATACTCCGGTGTATCGAGCAGGTAGTTGTTGATGCCGTTCCCCAGCGTTCCGAGCAGGGAACGGTCCGAGTCATCGTAGAGAGTCACGGGCAAGCCGGTACTGAAACGAGTCGTACCGGCCAGGCTCCATCCATCCGTCAAACGGTCAGATCGCTTGAAGAGCTGATCAAAAGGCAGGGTCACTTTGTAGCTGGCTACAAAGTTGTGCCGCATATCCCAAGCCGAAATCGCGCGAGTCGCCGCGAGGTTCAAGGGATTGAGCTGTTCTCCCAGATTTGAACCTTGATCGATGGATTTGCTGTAGGTGTATCCCAGCAGAAAATCCGACCGCTTCCCGACGTAGCGCAGATTGGTCTCGAGCGCGTTGTAACTCGAATTCTCAATCGTTTTTTGCGCGGTATCCTCTTGGTAATTGGGGCCCAGACCGACTCGCGTTCCGTGATAGACATGGCCGCTGCTGCTTTTAATGACGGCATCCTCGCCAAAAGGACCGCAGGTGGGGCTGCCCGGTGCCACCTCGCTGGGTTGACTTAGGCTCAGGCAAAGAGCCTGGTTACTTGGGTTCGTCGATACCACCGCGAGAATGTGGTGTCCCTGATTTCCCACATAACTCACGGTCAGCAGGGTGCTGGTCGTGATCTGCCGTTCGAACGAGAACATGTAATTCTCGGTGTAGGGAACCGTATTACGGTAGTAAAAGTAAGGGTCGGCGGTGATGGGAATAACATTGGCAAAACTTTGAGTGTCCGGATTCTTCGCCGAAACGTTGTGCGGAGGAAACGTCAGTGGAAACGGATTGTTATTCTGCCCACCGTCCGCAGCGCTGATGAAGGGCGTCGTAAACAGTGGCGTCTCGGGCGAGAGGTAGCTGTAACCAAAGGGAGGCACGGCATACATGACACCCGCCGCGAGCCCCGGAAACGCGGTATAGAAGATGCCATAGCTCGCCCGAAGGCTGCTCTTGCCGCTGTCTCCAAAAAGTTTATTCAGAATTCCTTGATCGAATCTCGGCGCGTATGCGAGACCGATTCGCGGCGCGAAGTTGTCTGCCTTCGAGGGCGAAATCGTACTCGGGATTCCCGGATCCCCGGGAACCACCAAATCTTCCGGCAACCCCGGATAGAGGACCGACTGCCTTCCGGGGATGATGGTCTGAATCTGGTTGTACTTCTCCCAGAAAGGCATGATGTAGTCCCAGCGCAGCCCGACATTGATCGTCAAATCGCTTCGCGCCCGCCAACTGTCTTGCGCAAACAGTCCCGCATAACGGTTTCGCAAGTAGAAAGGCTGGCCCGAGGATTGCGTGAAATTGCTGGGCGCGCCGATCAGGAAATCGGCGAAGGCAGAGCCGGTTTCGGTTCCATCGATATTGAAAGTTCCGTTGAAGGTAGCGTTGGGATGCTCGTTCACCTGATCCATGTGAAACTGGCCGCCAATTTTCAGGGTGTGCGTTCCGAATACCTTCGAAACCGTGTCACTCAAATACAGCGTGTTGTTAATCTGCGTTTCATTCGTGATGGGAACGCCCATGACGAAGGACGGAAAAACGATATTTTCCACGCCCTCAAACTGCGGCGCCTGCACCGTGAAACCGCCCGTCCCTGTGCTGGTCGAGAAGCCTTGAGCGGCTTGGCTCACTCCCAACCCGCCATGCGGTTGCCCAATCACATTGGCATTACGGAGATACCCGACGTGAAACTCATTGACCGTGCCGGTCCCGAAAACCTTTGTGTCTCCCAAGCTGACGAGCTGGGCGCGTCCGAATGTCAGCGCGTCAAAGCCGGGGATGCTCGCGCCACCCTGCTGCCCTGGATACGGATTGTCGAGGCGGTAATCGTCAAGAAAATAATATGCGGAAAGCTGGCCCCATCGGCCGCCGTTGGCGTCGATTCGCCCGGAAGCCTTATCGTCACGTACCGTCTGCGGGTATGCCGATGTGGAAAATTGATCGGCGCCAAAATTTGGCGAGGGAATATATTGCAGCAAGTTCTGTGCGGGAGCGGAATAAGCAGATCGAGGGATGACCGCACCGAGTCCGCCTGCGGTGTTCGGAAAAACACACTGTGTGTTGCTGGTGCAGTTGAAACCATAGGGGAGTTCCGTTGCCGGGTTGATCATTTTCGCAGTGAAGTAGAACGGCTCAGCGCTCGTGACTGCATAGCCCAGCGACTTCTGGAGAACAGCCGCCAAACATTGATCGTTCGAACAGGCACTGTTCACGGTGGATGCAATCGGAGTCCCACTGCTGTTGGCGCTGGTGCTGAACAAGGTCGGGGAATCAGAGAAATTGCCAGCGCGGTCTTGCAGGGAAGGAACCGAGATATATCCCGTTTCCACACCTTCGTTGGTCCGCGTGCCTTGATAATCTCCAAAGAAATAAACTTTCTGATGCTTCACTGGACCGCCGAGCGTGCCGCCAAACTGATTCTGCCGGAACACGGGCCGGCTGGGATCGAAGTAACCGCGGGCATCCAAAGCTGTGTTGCGTAAAAATTCAAATGCATTGCCGTGGAACGAGTCGCTTCCCGACTTGGTGATCACGGTCACCATGCCGCCGTTGTAGTTGCCATACTCGGGATCGAAATTATTGGTCAGAACGCGGAATTCGTCGATCGAATCCAGGTTCGCGACGACGGACGTGCCGCCGTTCATGTGCTCCTGCACATCGATTCCGTCCAGCAGGAAACCGTTCGACGACTCTCTTTGTCCTCCAATCGACAGATTCCCCGGATTCAAATCGCCGGAGGGGGAAAGACCTCCCGTCACTCCTGCCATGATCACCGAATTCGGCAGCAAGGTTGAGACCGGCGTGACCCCGGGCTGAATGGGAAGCAAATCGGTATAACTCCGTCCGTTCAGGGGCAGCGCCGTCATCTGCGCATCGGTTACGAGTTCGCCCAGGTGAGTGGCCACGGTATCGACTTGCGCCTCGACTGTCGCCGCTTCGGCCGCCACGGTAACAGTCTCATCGACCCGGCTCACTGCGAGCACCGAGTCCATTTTGAGCGCGGCGTCGGTATCGACCGTCAGGTTCGTTTTTTTCTGGGCGTTAAATCCGGTGGCTTCGATCGTCAGGTCGTAGCGACCGACCGGAAGCGTCGGGAAAGAGTAGAAGCCCTGCCCGTCCGAAATCGTTTTATATTCCGATTTTAGTGCGATGTTGACCAACCTGATGGTTGCGCCCTGGACAACGGCGTCGCTCGGATCCTTCAACGTTCCTGAGAGGCTGCCATTGGCCGCTGCCCATAACGAAACGGGAGAACCGACAAAAATCAGGGTGCCCCTGACGATGAGGAGCAGGAAGAAAATAACAATCTTGCGCCCGCGCATATTGCGTTGTGCCCTTTTTAATTGAGGCTGAGTCGTAGATGAGGTCAAAAAGTTCAACGTCCCGCCTAGATGAAATTGAATTTCATTTTCATAATGCCCGGGGGACGACTTGCCTCGCTGTGATTTCAGTCACGCTATCGTGTGCGCCGCCGCACGCACCCCTTGGTGTTGTCTCCCTCTCGCGCTACCCCTGCATAACACGAATTCCGATCGAGCCGAAACCGGCAAAATCGGGACGGGATGATCTTCATAGGGTACGTGGGAGTACGCGGCTTGAAAATATGGTGGAGCTAGTCGGGCTCGAACCGACGACCTCATCGTTGCGAACGATGCGCTCTCCCAGCTGAGCTATAGCCCCTTACGGCGGCGAGTTTACTTTCTTGATTTTAGCAGCCGTCGCTTGATTTCGCCTATGCATGCGTGATTCTGGAATTGTGTCGGCTGGGTGCGGAGGAGCGCTCCACCCATCGAGCACTAGCGCCACGAACGGAGCCATGACGCCTCGAAACAGTAATTCGGTGAAATCGAAGACTATAATTTAGTGGTGAGTTCTTTAAAGATAAAACAAGTAGCCTCGGCGGACTTCCCTACTCGCTGGGGGCATTTTCTGATCCATGGATTTGCGACCCGCGCGTCGGCCACGGGTGACGGCGCCAAGACGGAGGAGGCGGTGGCGCTGGTGATGGGCGAGGTGCACTCCGGGTCGCCGCTGGTGCGCATACACTCGCAGTGCCTGACCGGCGACGTCTTTGGCTCGCTGCGCTGCGATTGCCGCCAGCAATTGGAAATGGCGCTGTCGATGATCGCCCAACTGGGGGCGGGCGTCCTTATCTATGAGCAGCAGGAGGGACGCGGCATTGGGCTGATGGCGAAACTGCAAGCTTACGCGCTCCAGGACAGCGGACTGGACACGGTGGAAGCGAACGAGCGCCTCGGTTTTAAACCCGACCAGCGCGAGTTCCTCATGCCGGTCGAGATCCTGAAGGCATTGGATATTAAGCGCGTGCGCCTGCTCTCGAACAATCCCGACAAAGTCGCAGCCCTTGAACGCGCCGGTATCCAAGTGACCGAGCGCGTCCCCTGCGAAGTCGCGCCCACCGAACATACCGTGGAATATTTGAAGACGAAGCAGGAAAAGCTGGGGCATCTGTTCACCCGTCGCCGGAGTCAGCATTAAACCCGAGTCAGCACTAAATCAGATCGGCACTAAGGGACGCGCAATAACCGCTTCAGTCCTTTCCGATTCTTCACAGGCAGTCCGCGCAGCGCGGCTCGCGCCAGCGCCACATAAACCTCGCGGGCTCCGGGACGCTTCTTCAGCACCGCCAGATGTTTCGCCACCGTCTCTACGTCGCCGCGAATCAGCGGCCCGCTAAAAGACCGGGCTGGACCGAGGCGCGAGTAGTTTGCCAAAGTCTGGCGGATGATGGGCAGGCTCTTGTGGCGCGCATCTTGACGCGTGAATCCGGCGGCCTGTGCGGCTTCTTCGAGTGCCACGAGGAACGCCAGCAGCAACGGCGAAGTAAGAGTGGCCCAGGCGTGGTAGGCCGCCTTGCGCGCCGCGGGCAGCGTGAAACTATCTCCTCCCAATTTGCGGACGATCCGGCGCGCTACACGCGTGGCTGTGTCGTCGCCTTCTATGGCAAAAGGCACACCCGTCAAACCAGGACGCGCGCCGGCAACGAACGTCATCAGCGGATGCACAGATGCAACCGCAACACCTGCCGTGTGCAAAGAATCGAGTTCGCGACTAGAGAGCGCCCCGCTGGAGTGCAGGGCGAAACGGACCGTAGCTTTCTTGTGGGCAAGCGCGCGCGCAATCAGAGCATCGGCCAAGAATGACGCCGCGCCGCGAATCGCACGATCGGGAACCGAGAACCATAGTAAGGCGGCGTCCAGCGCGGCGGAATTTGCGGTGACTGCCTTTGCGCCCACCGCTGCGGCGAGCGCGTGCGCGCGCCGGCGTGATCGGGGCGAATCGCGCGCTACGATCTCGGTGATCGTGAAACCGGCGTCGTGCAGCGCCACCGCCAGAAACGTCGCCAGGCTCCCGGCCCCAACGATGGCAATGGTGGGTTTGGCGGTTGTCGTTTTTCGATTGTCAGCAAGTTTTCCCGTCATCTTCCCTGTTGTAGGTTTTCGGCTCACCGGCGCAGCATAACAGGTCCCAGTTGTCAGGTCTCTGGTCTCACGATAAAACCTTGTTCTTAAAACCATGCTCTTGGATTCCCTGAGACCTGACACCTGGGACCTGAGACCTTAATATTGTTGTCATGGCGAAATCGGCAGAAACGAAATCGGTCAAGACGAAGGCAGTGCAAGCTCGCGTGCTCTCTTCCCGGGTCAGTTACAAAGGCCCGGTGTTCAGCGTCACCACGGATGAAGTGGAAGAGCCTGGAGGCGTACGCGCCCGCCGCGATGTCATCCGGCATTCCGGCTCCGTTGTTGTTTTGGCGGTTGACGATGCAGACGCGGCGAAGGCCGCCCGCAAAGCCGAGCCGCACATTCTGCTCGAACGTCAGTATCGCCACGCCGCACAGTCGATGATGTGGGAGCTCCCCGCCGGACGCATTGACGATGGCGAAACGTCGCTCACCGCAGCCAAGCGCGAGCTGCTCGAAGAGACCGGCTACTCGGCACGCCACTGGAAGAGAATCCTGCATTTCTACGTAAGCCCAGGTTTTCTCGACGAAACCATGACCATCTACCTGGCTTGGGGTCTCCAGGCCGGCACAGCCCAACCCGAAGCGGACGAGAGGATTGCAACCAAATTTTTCACGCTATCGGAAGCGAAACGGATGGCGCTCCACGGCCGCATCCGCGATGCCAAAACCATCTCCGGCATCCTGTGGCTCGCTCAGACGGCCCGACCCATGCGGTAGAAAGTCTGCCCGGAACCATTTCGTCACCCCCAGTTTGACTCTGCCAACGATGTGTGACGCTAAGCCTTGACAGCACCCCCTGTGAGCAGCACAATTCCTAGACATTTTTTGTGGGCCCCTGGAATCGCGCCCTTTTCGGGCAAATCCGCAAAAAAGGGGGGACGCACGTGGAACGTTTGAAAGGCACTGTCAAGTGGTTCAACAACGCCAAGGGATACGGCTTCCTCGGGCGAGACGATGGACCGGATGTGTTCATTCATTACAGCTCAATCACTACCGAAGGCTACAAAAGCCTGCAGGAGGGCGACAAGGTAGAGTTTGAGATTGTGCAGGGACAGAAAGGGCCGCAGGCGGCCAATGTAACCAAAGTCCCCTGAGCGGAGGTTTTTAACGCCGCTCTTTACGGACCTAACTCTTCGCTCGATGCCTGTGTGCCTTCCGGCTTCTGGCGACTCCCGGCGGCTCCGCTTCTTCAGCGTTACAATCATTGTCTTACAATCATCGTCTTGCAATCACTGCCTGACAATCATTGCCTCAGGTTGAAAACTCTGGATGGACAACAAAGCCATTGCCGGAATTCTTTACGAGACTGCCGATCTGCTGGAAATCGATGGTCAGGATTCGTTTCGCGTTCGCTCCTATCGCAATGCAGCGGAAGCCATTGAAGCGCTGCCGCAGCAGGTGGCCGACCTGATCGCGGAGCCGAAAAAACTTCTCGCCGTGCCCGGCATTGGCAAGGGGATGCTGGCAAATCTGCAGATGCTTTTCAAAGATGGGCGCATCGAAGCGCACACCCAACTCCTCGAAAAATACCGGCCGTCGATGCTTGAGCTGCTCAAGATTCAGGGACTCGGACCGAAGACCATCTCCTTGATCTGGAGCGCTTATCAGGTCTGCGATCTCGAGGGCGTGGAGAAACTGGCGCGCGAAGGGAAGATCCGCACGCTGCCGCGTATGGGCGAAAAGCAGGAAGCGAAGCTGCTGAAAGCGATTGAGGATTATCGCCGCATTGCCGGACGATTTCTGCTCGACACCGCCGAAGAACTGGCGGAAAAACTCGCGGAGCACTTGTTGGCGGTTCCGGGAATCGAAAAAGTTACGCCTGCCGGATCGCTGCGTCGCGGACGCGAAACTGTCGGCGACCTCGATATCCTCGTTACCGGCAAGGGCTGCATTGAGGGCGAGTCGCGGCAAAAACTCATCGAACATCTGCTCCGCCTCCCCGGCCTGATGGACATCATCGCGCAAGGAGACAACAAGGTCAGCTTCCGGCATCGCAACGGTATGCAGGTGGATGTGCGGCTGCTGCCGCCGGAATCTTTTGGGGCGGCCATGCAATATTTCACCGGCTCGAAGGCACACAACGTGGCCTTGCGGCAGCGCGCGCTCAAGATGGGCTTCACGCTCAACGAATATAGCCTTGCGAACGTCGAAGATAACAAACCGGTCGCGCGTAAAACTGAAGAAGAGATCTACGCCAAGCTCAAGCTCGACTACATTCCTCCCGAGCTGCGCGAGAATTTGGGAGAGATTGAAGCCGCCGCCGGACACACGCTGCCGGTGCTGATCGAACTAGCCGACATTCGCGGAGATGTGCATATGCACA
>Ga0187883_10001164_pt1 | contig 16295 bp, 17 predicted proteins | sample June2016WEW_20_1_2_FD_132966 | JGI IMG/M metagenome (GOLD analysis project Ga0187883, IMG submission 132966) | Peatland microbial communities from SPRUCE experiment site at the Marcell Experimental Forest, Minnesota, USA - June2016WEW_20_10 | ecosystem: Environmental > Terrestrial > Soil >...
ACGACGAAAAGAGAAAATGCTTGACCTTGGAGTTTGCCGATAAGACCCTTTGCTCATTCAGGTTTGACTTGACTGTGGACGAGGAAGCCGAATTGTCCGACTTCGCCAGCGGCAACCCTTCGAGGCACCGAAAGCTCATTCCGCTGCCGCTCGTTCGTCTGCCTGTCAAACCTTTGCTGTGACGGGTTGCCGTTCGTCGCAGAGTACATCGCCCAATGCCCCCATTTTGCCATCGTTCCACGGAGGTTATATAACCATGCAATCATTGAAGCTGAGTGAGACCATGGAATGCCCTCTCTGTCTGGGAGCAGGTGAACTGAAACGGAGTGAGGTTCTAGATCGACTCGGCGTGAAGGGATTTCGCCCGCGTTGTCCAGCTTAGCGCTGAGGAAGCCTTCCGCTTGCTCCAGCAGAAGCACCAACACGATGATCAGAATATCTGGACTCGCTTCGAGACCGAACTGGCGAGGCGAACTGCTGACATTGAACAGCGCCACAAGGATGAACTTTACAGCCTGAAGAGTGCGGAGCAACAGAAGACGCACGAAATCGAGCACGCCAATCGGCGGGTCGAAGACTCCCTGCGGGAAGTAGCCGAACTTCGGGAACGGAATCGGCCTGGCCTGGCCCGGGACTCTGTTTTCCGATCCGACCGGATAAAAAAGAGCTTGACATATAGCGAAGGAAAAGCGAATATAGTGGTGATGCAAAGTCCGAGCAATCGCAAACAGCTGCCAGGAACCGCGCGACTCTCTGGCACACACAAACACTTTCGGGAAGGTCCCTGGGTGCGTCTCAGGCCCGAGTTTGTGCACCCGGGGTGCACAAACATCGAATTGCTTTTGTGGTCTGAGCGTGGGCTAAGTGGCAACGAGGACAGACAGCATTTCGATTGTGCAACCTGGTTGCACAAGGCGGTCGGCTTGCCTTGCCCGGCTTTGGTTTCACGGTCAGATTCCGCTCCAAACGACGCAAAAGGAGCACTTGGCGAGAACTTACTGGTAAGGTACTTGGTAGGAATTTCGATGCAAATGCCGTGACAACTGTATTAGCCTTTCATAGGGGAGAATGCCCGAGCGAGAACCAAAGATCTGCTGGCCGCGCTAATCGCGGCAAGAGAGGGCATCGATTATGCGCAAAGACAAAGACTTAGTTAGCCGCGTCGTCAAGCAATTGGAAACCGACAGAAAGAGCGCAGAAGCGGAGAAACGAAAGGCTGATCAAGAGGAGAAGATAAAAGAGGCTCAAGCACCCAGCATTTGGCAAGCGCTCGGGCAATGGATGAAGAAGCTTTGCGAAGATTGCAACGCCCAAGCGAGGGCAAACCTGTTGGAATTTAAAGCAGGGGGGAGCTACGAATTCGACGTAGTCAACCACGTTCCTTCCCAACCCGACACGTTGCATGTGGTTTTCAATCCGCCGGCGTACACGATTACATATCAAAGAAAATCCAGTGGTCGCTTTGCGAAGGAGGCGGATACAACGCTCGAATTGATCAAGGGAAAGGCAAACGGTACGTTTTGTCCCAAGGTCGATGGGAAAAAGTTCTGTTACACCCTTCTTGATGATACGACTACGACTATGACCGTTGAAGAGATGGGCGAACAATTGATCAAGGCTTTGGTGCCGGAGTTAGCTACCGGATAGAGTAAGAATGAGATTCCGCCCACCCGAAGGCCCTGAACCTTCGTTACTGCTGCCTCGCCAAGATTGGGTACTCTGGTACCCCCAACCAGGATGTTTCGCAAGGCGCATCGCGCTTATTCTGGTCGTGACGCGGACGTTTCTCGATCCTGTGGGAAACCGCCAGCGAGAACAGTCCAGCCTTGGTCCCGTTGCGTAAGATCAAGCGAGGGAGAGTCAAAATGGCAACCAACGATGCGCAACTGAATCCGGGCGCATTGCCTGGTGATGATCGCTCTGAGCCTTGGAATAGCGCGGAGTATGCGCCCGATGGTGGCGCGAAGCAGAAGTCGACAGAGATGACAGCGGTGGCGGACGAAGGAGAGAAGGCCGACGGAAACGGTCAAGAGCTGCAGCGGCACATGCAAGGACCCCAAGCACCTGCCCAAGAGTCGCCGACCCAACAAGGCAATGATGCCTCTGCGCTCCGGGCAGAAACCAGCCGAGAAAACGGGAGGCAGTCTCGGGGGCCAAAGACTATGGATGGCAAGAACCGGAGTCGGCGCAGCGCCCTCAAGCACGGTTTGCGCGCCGAGACGCTCTTGCTGGAAGCTGGGAACCAGGAAGAGAACAGCGCTTTGCAGGCTCTCCGAGCCAGGCTGGAACAGCAATTTCTGCCCAGCACCGTCGAGCAACAACTCTTGCTGGAAACCGCAGTGCACGCACTCTGGCAGAAGCAACGCGGTCTGCAATTCGAGGCCCGGGAGCTGCGTCAGGATCTTGTGTTTCATGGGCCGGTCATGGACCGCATCCTCCGTTATGGTACGGCGGCCGACAAGCGTTTCTTCCGGTCGCTGGCAGAACTGAAACGGCTGCAGGAAGAGACCGCTGATGGTGGCCCAGATGAGAGACAAGGAAACGACAGAGAAGTGCAAAATGAACCCTAACGTAGCGGCGATTCAGGGAAGATCCAATGGCACACGAGCCGGTTCGCACTGGTCGGAGATCCTGGCAGCGGTAGAGGACCGTAATGTTCGGCCGGCGGAGCTCGTTCGTCTGATCCTCATGGAAATGTCCCTAGTCTGTCATGAACTACAGACGCTATCGGGGCATTCCTCCCTCGAATTCAAGCTCAAGCCGCTGCTCGCGGAACTTCACGCCCTGCGAACCTTGGCCGAGACCACGCGCTACATGACCGAACTAGCCGTGCAGACCGACAATCTCGACGAGCCGAAGTTTAAGTATTTTTTGTCAGCACTGCTCGAGATTTTCAAGGACAGTGTTCGTGCGTCGGACTGTGGCCAACTTATCGAGGAGACTATCTTTAAATTTCTCCGCCGTAACATGGAACGGCGAGAGCCGGAGATTCGCCTGGAAATAAAAAAGATTTGCTGACTTCCCCGAGCGTGGGGAGACTTTCATGCGGCCGAAAAAACCCTCCAACGAGTCCACGACAAACTCGCCTGAGAATGCTGCTTCCGAACACCCCTCGACCTAATTCCGAGTCCAGTGCTGGCAGAAGAAAACCGGTCTCCGCAACCTCAATAATGATACGTGCATGTGTCGTTACTGCGGCCTGCTGTATATCTATAAGCCAAAAACGAAAGGGAGGTCCTTGAGGTGGCGTTCCTTTTGGTCCCGACCACAGTTTTGCCGAACGAACCCAAGAAGTACCTTTGTTTTCAATAAAGGAACCAGCATTGGTGCAGCTCTACAGCAGCACTAAGGCGGCAAACTCGAGCGGAGATCCAGCAAATGGTGTCGGAGTTTGCGAGCAGCGGTATGCCATGTATCGCGCGCCTACTGCGTTGAAGCCGGAGTCAAAAAACTACATCCGTGATCGGCCGCCGCGGGCTGGCGGGGCCTGTCAAGGTTGGATAACCCATATAGAAAATGAAGGTCGGCTGCCACGCGGCATCGCCCATGACATCGGCAAGCAGGCCAGAGTGGCGCGGCTCTTTTCCCAGCGCTTTTTCGTGGTCGATCATTTCCACCGCCTCATTGCAGGGCCGTCCGGCCACGCCACGCGCAGTGGCCAACAAGTGCGCCCGCTGCCAGGTTCGTCCCGCGCGTAAACAGTGTTCCCGGTTGTAACGGTCATGCACCGCAATGATTCCCATCAGGGGCGCACTCAGCATCAACGTCGAGTACCCGTCTCTTTCCCCGCGCGAGGCGAGCCACCGCAGCATCCACACCGGCATCGTCTTGGCCATTGCAGTCGCGATTGGGGGCTGCCCGAAGGCGTCAATCGTGAGGCCATCGCGAAATTTCTGGACATCGCTCCAGTGAATCCGAAACCATGGACCGCTGCCGCGCTTGACCTCCGGGTCGGCATAGATTTCGTCGTTCGCCGCCGAGGTTATTTCCACTAGCTTCTTTCGGTCCGCTTCCGTCGTGAAGAGAAAAAGCTTAACGTCCGCGTCGTCGCCGGCGGCACGGCTCAGAGTGTCGACGAACTCCGGCGGGACCGGTTTCTGAGGGAGGTAGGCGCTGCGATTCGTATGGCGTCGCGGGATCGCTTCGTAGAGCTCGCTTTCCTCGGGTTTGCCCGCCGCGAGATCCACGCGGGCCAGCAATTCCGGCATGGGCTCGGCGGGAATCGGCCCGAGCTTTCCTGGAAGTAGCGTCACGGAGCCTGCGTAGCCGTTGGCCGCCGCAGCCAGCATCAGGTTTTCGAGAGCGCAGCCCATCCCGATGTGCTCCTCGCGCAGATAGGGATCGAGCGCTCCGACATTCCTCTTCGTATCGATATACAACTCAATCGACGAATTCGTCACCTTGAAGAGCCAGGGCTGCGTGTTGTGAGGGCTCGCCGCTAGAATCGCGGCGCGCACCAGCGCTAGAACTCCATCGCTCGAACCGCTCCGCCAGTCCTTCCATGGTTCGTAAGCCGCTCCTTCGCCGACGCTAAAGACGCCCTGATCGTAGGCGCGCCAGACCCCACCGCCGACCACGACGACGGTAACGACTCCCGCCCCTTGCAGGAATGATCTGCGTTGCATAGAACACCTGTTGCATTAGTTTTTCAGCGACCGCTCGAGGCGCTACGCTTCGCTGCGCGGCTGGACAATACCTTCGGTTGCTGCAAAGACCACCGGCCCAGTCGGAACCTTTTTTCATAGCCGGTAGACTTGTTGGAGATCGCCACGGCCAGATTGCCGCTACTGTCGCAAGTGTATGTTTCCTCGACGACAAAGTTCGACGTTGTCGGTGTTCGCCTCACCGACACGGCAGCCAGGTCCGCCTGCTCTTCGAGACCCGGGTCGAACGGGAATCGGATGTCGTCCCAATCGGTAATTTCTCCTACCGGTCGTCCGTCCTGGGCCAGCCGTGCGCATTCGAGATAGCGGAAATGTCCGACGTTGTGGGCCGGACGGTAAGAACGCACGCTCCGCAGCGGCGGTTGTTTGGGGCCCGGCAACTCCGTGCCGCGGGAAAACACAAGATCGAAGACCACCCCGCGCCCTTCATCCGCCTCCCGCCACAATCCGAAATTCCGCATGAACCGGTCGCGCAGCGCGCAGCCGGATTGCGTATCGGCCCGGATCGCCAATCCGATGGCTGTCGCCGATCGCATGTAGGCCGAGCGTCGTACCCGCCTCCCATAACTCTCGCGCAGTATGCGCGCGACCGGTGGCAACTCCGAACCGCCGCCCGTGACATATAGGGACTCGATCGGGCGCTCCGAGTGCGCTGCCAGCAGTTCATCGACAACGCGGCGTGTTGACTCGATCAACGGTCTGCACCGTTCGTAAAACAGGCTTGCACTCACTGACACCTCGCGCCAGTTGTGCCGTACGCGTTCAAGATCGACGGTCAGTTTGCGCGTGTTGGGACTGAGCGCTTCTTTTTTCTCGCGACATTCGTCCACCAGGACGAACCACTCAGCCGCGGAAAGGCTTTCCCTTTCGTTGCTAGAGATGCCGGCGGCCTGCAGCGCAAGCTCTGCCAGAATCTCGTCAAAGTCGTCGCCACCCAAAGTTGGAATGCCGTCGGAGGCGACAATAGAGTGCTCGCCGTCGCCGAGTTCGATGAGCGAGGCGTCGAACGTGCCGCCTCCCAAATCGTAAACGAGGAGCCGGCCCCCGGAACGGCCTTTGCGGTTCACCAGGTCCCGATGGGCAAATTCAACCGCAGCCGCGGAGGGTTCGTTCAACAGTCCCAAAACCTCAAACCCCGCCTCGCGAGCGGCTTCGGTGGTAAGAAAGCGCTGATTGCTGTTCGCATTTGCCGGTACTCCCAGCATTACTTCCAGGGGCTTGTTCCCATCGCCCGGCAAGGGCAAAGTGGAATGCTCGCGCAGTTGCACGTGCAAGGCCGCCATCATTTCCCGCAACAGCTGCGTGACCTCAAAAGTCTGGCCTCCGATTTCTATCCCGGTTCGAGGGCCGGCCTCCTTCAGACAACGTTTCAGAGAGCGAATGATTGTCCAGCCCGGTTGCCCTTGGACAAGCCAGGCCTCCCATCCGTAAACGCGCGATTCTCCACACACGGCTATGAGCGGAGGAAACCACTCGCGGGCGTGCCCATCCGGAGTCTCGAAGTTGACGAGCGGATAGTTACCTCGGTCCACGGCCGCAGCGACAATTCGCGTCGTACCGAAATCTATACCGACTTTCACAGATGAACAAACTCCGTTCTAAAGCAATGCCCGGGTCAAGAGCTAGGCAGGGTTCCCGAGATGAAAACCACCATCGATTTTTACTGTTATTCTAGACTGAAATTGTTTTTCTTGCGCAAAAGGCAAAGAACGGACTTCGCATCTTCACGATTACAGAACTCGAAACTCGAGTCGGCGATTCTCTTAGAGCGTCCGCAATTCAACTGTCCTTTGATAATCTGGTGTCAAGATGTAAGTTCTTGCGACAGTTGCACGGAAATGCAACCTTTGGCATCCGCCCCGGCGTGGCCCAATTCCGTCAAAACAGGGGGCCAACGACTACTGTCGATAGGCGACAACGATTTAGCAATCAACGGCAGGCCATCAAATTGCACGTAAATCAGCGGCAGGCGAATCCATGAGAACCAACCCATCCCGGCTTTTGCTGGCGGTATGTGCTCTGCTTTGCATCGGCCTCGCATGCTGTCACAAAGCGCCCCACAGCGTTACGCTCACTTGGGAAGCGATCCCCGCCACTCCGGGGGTCTCGGTCGTAGGTTACAACGTGTATCGGAGTACGACGTCAGGCAATCAATTCGTGAAAATCGCCTCCCGAGTCCCAGGCCCACCGTATGAAGATCGCCTGGTGGGCAGTGGCCGCACTTATTTCTACGTTGTGACCTCTCTGGATCAAGCCGGCCACGAGAGCAGGTTCTCCGGAGAAGCACGAGCCACGATTCCCTGAGTTGGCGGGGGCGTAGTTAGCCGGTCAAACTTTAGCCTGGCCATGCTGAGCGCGACGCTTACGGATTCGGAATGATCGCCGTCACTTGAGTCGAGTACGCACTCTCCTGCGACTCGCTATTCACGGCCGTCGCTACGTAGTAGTAAGTGCCAGAGACGACCGTGCTGTCGGAGTAGTTGGTCGTACTGTCGAGCGAGGAGTTGATCATTGTGTAGGGCCCACCCGACACGGTGCCGCGGTAGATGTTGTAGCCGGCTACGTCAGTCGAGGCGGTCCAGGTGAGATCCACGGTGTGCTGAGTCGCGGCCGTTCCCGTGCCGGTCACGGATTCGGCTGGCGAGTTCGAAGCGTTGCTCGAAAATGACAAGGAGGCCGAAGCGGCTCCGCTCGCGCCCGGCGTGAAAGTGACGGTGAAGGCAGCGGATTGACCGGCGGGGATCGTTGCCGGGAGCAAAAGTCCGGAGAGCACAAACTCACCGCTGTTAACACTCGCCGACGTAACCGTGACCGGCGCGCCGGTTGCGTTCAAGCTCCCGCCGAGCGACGAACTCGACCCGACGACCACGTTACCAAAGCTGAGACTGGTTGGCGACACCGCCAACTGGCCCGGGGTCGTTCCGGTCCCGGAGAGCGCGATATTGAACGACGGGTTCGATCCGTTGGATACCATGGACAGGCTTCCGCTCGCCGCAGCGGCGCTGGTCGGAGTAAAGGTCGCCGTGAACGTCACACTTTGATTTGCGGTCAGAGTGAGGGGCAAAGTCAGTCCGCTGATCGAGAAAGCCGCCCCGGTCAAATTCGCTTGCGAGATGGTGACCGTCGATCCGCCCGTGTTGCTCAGCGTCTCCGACAAGCTCGAGCTATTACCGACCTGAACGCTCCCGAACTCTAGGCTCGTTTGGCTCGCAGTGATGGTTCCCTGCGTCACGCCTGTTCCAGAAAGCGGAATGCTCAAATTGGAACCAGAGCCGTCAGAAGTGATGCTTACGCTGCCGCTGGCGGCGCCGCTCGCCGTCGGATTAAAAAGTACTGTGAACGACGTGCTCTGGCCAGGGGTCAACGTCACAGGTAAAGTCAGCCCGCTCAAACTGAATCCGGTGCCACTTACCGTGGCGGCCGAGATCGTGAGGCTCGATCCGCCGGTATTAGTCAAGGTCTCGGACTGACTGCTGTTGCCACCCACCTGAATACTCCCGAATGCCGAGCTGGAGGGATTGGGAGAGAGTGCTCCGGGAGCCACTCCCTCGCCAGAGAAGGAAAGCACGACCGTGTTGTTTACCTGGTTTGCGGAGGTAGCAAACGTGACGCTGCCGCTGAAATTTCCGCTTCCCGTGGGCGCGAACGTTATCGTCGCGGATGCCGCGTTTCCGGCGTTTAGCGTGAGCGGAAGGGCGAGGTTGCTCATCGAGAATCCCGCGCCGCTCAGCGTCGCCTTGGTGATCGTGAGAGCCGTCCCACCGCTGTTCGAAAGCGTCACCGTGCTGGTCTGGTTGGACCCAACCTTGGTGCTTCCAAAAGTGACTTGCAAGGGACTGGGTGAAAGCGTTCCGACAGGGGCTGTGCTGCTCGAGCCTGAGGCTAAGCCCCCACAGCCGGTGAGCATCAGCAGACCGCCCGCAATGGCGAGCGAAATGGCCAAGCGACGATGCAAGGACTGACCGTTCAACGCGACCTCTGTTTGGCGTCACCGCACACTTATAACGAGGGAGGGATTTCAGTCACCGGCGCCAAAACTATTTCAGCTCCGGCAAGACCAGTGTCGAGCCTGGCTGCCCCAAGCCATAGATTGCGAAAGGCCCAGCTGGGCGCGGTATTTGGCCAGGGTGTGCAGCGCCAATTCACTCTTTTTGGGGTGAACTACGGTGCAAAGGAAAGAACCAGCTGCTATAGCCTATAAGCTATTGCTAGATAAATGGATAAGGAGCGAGCACGCCGAGATTGAAGTTGCCTCGGTCACATTGGGCGAATTGCCGAGCGGAGGGGCTCGACGAAAATGTGCAGAACACTGCATATGCGCACATCCTGCTCAAGATGGCCAACGTTGCCATCGAACCGCTTTCCCGACTAACTCGTTCGCGTGCTAGCCTATTTTGGCCAGTGCTTTCCCGTGGCAGCCGGTTTAACATAAGAAAGACTTGGGCGCTGGATGGCAAGGTGCGTGCATCTAAAGATAGGTGTCTCGAGGTTTCCGGAACTTGGGATTGCGGGCAGGGGATCAAGAAAGATGAGATTTTCGTTGGCGGTTACAGTCGTACTCGCGGGCATCAGCATCAGCGGCCTGGCGCAGCAAAGCAATACATTCAAGGTTAAGCATTCAGCTCCCGAAAAGGCATCGAAGCCTAGCGCGCCCGTGGGCAAGACGGCTGGTACAACGGCTTCCGCTGCCAACGCCAAGAACTTGCAAGCCCTGGAGCATCAGACCGCCAGGACCACCGCGCCATCTGCATCTCCGGGAAAGAAGACGGCACCCGCGCTGAAGCCGGTAAAAGATAAGCCCAATCCGCCGATCAACTTTGGTGAGACGGGCGGCGGAAAAACTCCAAGAATGACCAACCCAGGTGCGAACACCCAAAAAACGCGGGTAAGGCAGAAACACACGGGCCAACAGTAAACAGACCTCCTCAACGCCAGATTCATCGCGCAACGGTTGAGCGATCCGGTGCCGGAACTGGCTGCGCAGCAGTTCGAATCCGGGGTTCTTTGAACGAGTACTTCAACAGGCAATACAAGGCTCGAACGCCGTCTTTCCATCCGATCTTCTTGCCCTCTTCGTACGTCCGCCCCCAGTAACTGATGCCCACCTCATAAATGCGCAGGTTTCGCCGCGCAACTTTCACCGTGATCTCGGGCTCGAATCCAAACCGATTCTCCTCGATCGGGATCGACTGAATCACTTCGCGCCGGAAGACTTTGTAGCAGGTTTCCATGTCGGAAAGATTGATGTTGGTGAGGCAATTGGAGAGCAAGGTGAGAAAACTGTTGCCGACCGAATGCCAGAAGTACAACACCCGATGCGGCGCGCCCCCCAGAAACCGTGAGCCAAAAACTACATCCGCTTTGCCCTGGATCAAGGGCTCGATCATCAGCGGATACTCCGCCGGATCATACTCCAGATCGGCGTCTTGAATAATGACGTAGTCGCCCGTTGCTTCCTGAATGCCACGGCGGAGCGCTGCTCCTTTACCCATGTTGTGCGGCTGAAGAACGAGGCGGATTTGCGGATACGCGGACTGCAGCTCGGCAAGGATCTCGCGCGAGCCATCCCGCGAGCCGTCGTCGACGCAGATCAGCTCGATCTCCAAGGGAACCGAGAGAACCTTCGCGACCACCTCGCGAAGCGTAGCGCGTTCGTCATATACCGGCATTACGACGGAAAGTTTCATAGAGCGCCGATTGACAACGAGACTCCTCGGAAATCATCGCAATTGTAAACTGTGCGCTTCGGGTTGTGTATTAGATGCCAGGCTATCTCGTGATTCGCCGCCGGGATTCGTGAATTCGGCCCTGAGGGAGACATAATAGCCGGCAGAGGGAATGAAACCGACGCTACTGGCCGACGAGCCTGCACTCACACTACAATCCACAGTTTTGCTTCGTCGATCGAAAAGAAGACACGGATGTTACCGCTGGGGCGCAAAATCCGATGCATATGGGAAGCGACGATCTGGTTCTGGTTTTGAGCAACAAACGCCCGCTTCGAGGCGAGCAAGAAGGGATCGATTCCGTCGGCCAGTTTCATCGCTTGCTGCGGACTCAGCTCAACTTCTTCGACGCTACGCAGGTCAACGATTTCGGATAAGGCTGGACTAAATTGCGGATTGGCACGGAGATCTAAAGCATAGTCTTCGATGTCATCGAAGGTCAGCCTCTTCGCGAACTTCACTAGGACGAACCGTTTCTCGGAGTCGATAGAATAAGTAGCGGACAACGGCTGAGGAGCGGGTTCGGAATCGAAGCGGCTCCGACGTTTCGAAGTCTGATGGTATGTCCTGGCGGGTCTGTTCTCCGGATCCCGCATGATTCACCTCAGCGTCCCGTGTGGGGCGCCACGACTAGCAAGATGACGCCGAATGCTATGTTGTTTATCGGCAGAGACTGTCGGCACCTTTAGGTTTCGGGCAAGCTGATTCCGGGAGAGCCTGGGTTCTCCCAGCCGGCCAAACAAAGCAGAAGATCATTGAAGAGTAGGTCGGCGACGTCAGCCCAACGACCGCCGGCATTACCGCGGCTCGCTTGCGCCGCCCGGGACGCCCGCCGCTTGTTTCGGCGGATTCGATGCGCATAGCAACAACCCGTCACGGCACTCAACGACACCCAGAGCTATACTCACCTGTCGCGCGGGAAACTGGATCACCTATTCCGCCCGGCACGCAACGACAGACGCAACGACGCAACGATGAGGGCTTCCCGCAATCTCAAGTTCATCGGCGCCGCGCTGGCCTTCGTGGTTGGCCTCGGCACGTTCGGCTTTCACTACATCGAGGGATGGCCCTGGTTCGATGGTTTCTACATGGTCATCACTACCCTGACCACCATCGGATATCAGGAAGTACATCCTCTGTCGCACGCCGGGCGCGTGTTCAACGTCATCATCATTATCGGTGGAGTCGCGCTCGTGTTTCTGGCCATCGGGTCCCTCACCCAGGCTTTGTTAGAATTCGAGCTGCAAAGCTTCTTGGGAAGGCGCCGCATGGAGCGCAACATAGGTCGTCTCACCGGTCACTACATCATCTGCGGTGCCGGACGCGTCGGCCGCAGTGCCGCCCGCGAGTTGGCGCGCCGCCCCGCTCAGTTCGTGATCATCGAGAACGACGAGGCGAAAGCGCAGAAATTTGCCAGCGAGAACTGGCTCGTACTCGTCGGTGATGCCACCCAGGAACAGACTCTGTGCGACGCCGAGATCGAGCACGCGCGCGGTCTCGTCGCTGCCACCACCACCGACGCCACCAATCTTTATATCGTGCTTACCGCCCGCAGTCTGAATCCGAACCTCAGAATCATTGCCCGCGCCAGCGAAGATATAGCGGAGAAGCACCTGCGCAGCGCCGGCGCCGATGCGGTCGTCTGTCCTTATGTTTTTGCCGGACAGCGTATCGCTCATTCCTTCCTGCGTCCGCACGTGGTCAGTTTCCTGGACACCGCGACCACCCATCTCGGCATGGATCTCGAGATCGGCGAAGTACCCGTCACCCCGCGCAGTCCGTTTGCGGGCAAGACCATCGAGAACTCGCGCATCCGCCAGGACCGCGGCGTCATCATCCTCGCCATCAAGCGCCAGGCGGGCATGCATTTCAACCCCGCTCCCGACGATCGCATCGAGGCCGGCGATTTTCTGATCGCCATGGGCGAGCCGCAACAACTGCGCGAACTCGAACAGACGGCCGGGTCCGAATCATGAAAATCGTGAGCACGGCCGAAATGCGCGAGATCGATCGCTCCACTTCGGAGCGCTTCGGAATCCCTTCCCTCACTCTCATGGAGAACGCGGGCGCGGCGGTCGCGCGTTTCATCCTCTTCGATTACCCGCAAGCGGAGCGCGTTGGCATTCTCTGCGGCAAGGGCAACAATGGCGGCGATGGATTCGTCGTCGCCCGCAAACTCGTCGAAGCAGGCCGTGCCGTGCGCGTTCTGCTCTTGGCGGATCCCGAAGAGCTTCGCGGCGATGCGGAGGCGATGTTTCAGAAAATGCTGCAGAAGCTTCAGCCACTGAAAACGACACCCCTGATCGTGCGCGAGGCGAGTGCCCTCGATTCCTCCGATGCGGCGGAGATCTTCGCCGCGGATGTGATTGTGGACGCAATCCTCGGCACAGGTTTTCGTCCGCCGGTCAGCCCACTCTATGCAGCGGCGATCCGCAAAATGAATGCGGCTGCGGCTCCAATTGTTGCCGTCGACATTCCTTCAGGCGCCGATGCCGGCGCCATGCGGCCGGCAAGTTCAAATGATTCTCCTGCTGGTGTGCTCAATGAAGCACGCGCCGATGCCATCGTGACCTTTACCGCACCACATCCGGCGCACGTTTTCGCGGCGTTAACCGGCGGCCCCACAGTGATTGCGCCCATCGGTTCGCCGCCAGAGGCCATCGTCTCGCAACTCGGACTTCATCTGAGCACTCCCCTCGATTTCGCGCCGCTGCTTGCACGCCGGGCGCGTGACGCCAACAAAGGCAGCTACGGACACGTGCTGGTCATTGGCGGATCGCTCGGCAAAGCTGGCGCGGCGGCGATGGCGGGATTTTCCGCGCTCCGAGCAGGAGCCGGTCTTTCAACCGTCGCCACGCCAAAATCCGTGCTCGCAACCGTTGCAGGCTTTCATCCCGAAATCATGACCGAGCTGCTGCCGGAAACCGAAGAGGGAACGATCTCATTGCGAGCGCTCGAATCAGGATCAGGCCTCGACACTCTTCTCGAACGCAAGACGCTCGCCATTGGCCCAGGTATTTCGCGCAATTCGGAGACCGCCGAATTTGTGCGCACAATCGTCAAGCGCAGCGCCACGTCGATGGTTGTGGATGCGGACGGGCTGAACGCCTTCGAAGGAGTGGCCGACAAGCTGAACGGCTGCGGAAGAATCCTCGTCATCACTCCGCACCCGGGAGAAATGGCGCGCTTGACCGGCTTGACGATCGCCGAAATTCAAGCGAACCGCCTGGAAGTCGCGCGAAACTTTGCCCGCGAACACGAGTTGATAGTCGTGCTCAAGGGACATCGCACACTGATTGCAGGACCGACGACCGCAGCGCCCGATGGCACGGTCTGGGTGAATCCCACCGGTAATCCGGGCATGGCCACCGGAGGCACGGGCGACATTCTGACCGGAATGGTAGCCGGCCTGATCGCGCAACATCCGCAGCATGCGCTCGCAGCAACCGCTCTTGCTGTCTATCTGCACGGACTGGCGGGGGACCTGGCCAGCGAGTCCGTCGGCGAGAGTTCTCTCGTGGCGACGGATCTGGTACGCTTCCTGCCCCAGGCGTTTGCAGAAATGCGGAATCTGAAATCTGAAGAGATCCGCATTCACGCCTAGTAGTCCTTCGCCAAAGTGAGACCCCGCTGTTCAACTTCGAATTCCCCAGATTTTGTCATCCCGAACGAAGTGAGGGATCTGCAGCTTGCGGCAAAATGCAGATCCCTCACTTCGTTCGGGGTGACAATTCATAAAGAGTGCGCAGCATTACCGCGGAATGTAACTATCGAGTAGCGGAACGACCTGCGACCCAAGCTTCATCAAGCGAGCCTGCGCGGCATCGGGAGACTCGCCGTCAAGCATCGGGGTCATCAGCCGCACCAGCGCGCCGTCACTGCGATTCATGCGAATCGAATCGGACACCAAATAGTACTTGGCCCAGTATTCGCTGGCCACCTCGCGGCCATGCGCCTGAAACCAGTACAGCACCAGTTGCCGCTCTCCCGCTTTTGCAACCACGTAGCGGTTGACGGGGAACGAGGAACCGTCGGGACGTCTAAGCCGCACCACGTTTCGCGAAGTCGGAACCCATCCCGCGCCCGGCAGGCAATGGTTCGGCGAATGGATCGTATCGCCTGCCTTCTGCGTCGGGAAGTAGGCGATGTAGAGATTGATCCATGGTTCCGGCTGAGGCTGGCGCGCGTTTTCATAATCGCGCATCAGAAACTCGCCCGGCCCGAGGATGTCGAGGGTCTGCTGGTCGAGCGCGTCGTCGGTGCCCGTCCAACCATCAATTTGCAGGGGCAGGGAACTCAGAGACGCGCGCGGCGGAAAGAACTCGCTGCGCGAATGGGCCTGGAGCACGAGCGCCGTGACCAACATCAGCACAGCCACGATCCCGAAGCGAAGTGATCTGGCCTTCATGCGGGTTTCACCTCCGGGCTTCTCTTCCAGATGAACGAGATCACGCCGTGCACGGCGAACAACATGATCAACGCCACTACGAAGATCAGCCACCCCTCAAAGGTATGGAAAAATCCTTCTGCCTTATCCGGATCCCAGTATTGCACCAGCAGCCCGGTGCCAAAAACGCGAAAGCTGTTGGCCGTCACTGCGATTGGCACCGCCGAAAGAGCCAGCACCACCCGTACCCATTTCCGAGTCTCCATCAGGTAGCCGTAGATGATGGCCAGCGTGATCAGGGTCAGAAGCGACCGGATTCCGCTGCATGCTTCCGCGACGTCTAGCGGCATGGCAGCGAGCACGATCTGGTTCCCTTGCCGCAGCACGGGAACTCCGACCAGTCGCAGCAGCCCGGTGGCGAGCCTTGAGGCCAACAATTGAAGGGGAAAGGTGACCTGTTGCAGGATCAGTGTCGGAGGCGGGATCATCAGAATCAGAAACGCCCAGGGAAAGAGGACGGCGCGAAAAAACCTCCAGCCCTGAAACAAAATAACCACCCCAGCCAGAAGGATCAGCAGCGACACGCGCGCCAAAAAAATCTCCGCGCCCAAAACTCCCAGAACCAGCACAAGCAGGCCCAGCACAACCAGCGGAAGACCACTCCATGACGGGGCTGACGCAATCGTTACCAGCTTCTTCCGGTCCTGCCAGAGAACAAACAAAGCAAAGAGGGGGACGAAGATCCCGTGGGAGAAGTTCGAGTCGTGGATCCACTGCAGGAAAAGGCGGGCGAGAATCGAATGGTAAAGCCAGGCAGCCAGCAACAGCAACACCGCCACTTGCCAGTGGGGCAAGCCGGATGACAAGCGATCCTTCCTCTTGGGGGGCGGCGGAACTACCTCTACTGAGTTACTCATATAGCGCGCTTGGGTCTGAGAATATGCGAAAGTTGGAGTCCGCGCAAAGTGAAAGAGCAGGCAAGGCGCACGCAGGACCAAGAGGAGAAGCGACGAGCAAAAAGTGACCTCTGCGCTGCGGCTTCAAGCCGCGAGCGCCGTGAGCCGCCAGAAAAGGGAAAGCCATTTCCTATTTACTCCAGCCTGTCGTCACCGGCCCAATGTCCCTTTAGGAGGCGAGCGGTCCGCTATTATTTGCAGACAGTTAGGACTTTAACCCCAAGACAGTTGGTAAGTAGTGCCCCAAGGATCAGCTGCGGCGTGGGCAATAAATTTCCCATTTATCCGCAATGTGGTAACGTATACCCCGAGTCGCCATAAGGGGTCTCAATCGCAAGTTGTTGAAATCTAATCCTATATTGTTTTATTGGCGCGTAATTTTTTTGACCCGATTGGCAGCGCGTGTGCTCAAGAGTGTAGGCGCCGTTCGTCCCCAAAGCGTCTCCCCCTGTTCTAGGTTGCGAAGTAGTGAAGCAGAATAGATAGATAGTATGGGTCTCGACAGAACCGAAATCCTGACAACTGCCGGAGCACCGCCGAACAGCGGCGCTCGTGTCTGGCT
>Ga0187883_10001166_pt1 | contig 16281 bp, 11 predicted proteins | sample June2016WEW_20_1_2_FD_132966 | JGI IMG/M metagenome (GOLD analysis project Ga0187883, IMG submission 132966) | Peatland microbial communities from SPRUCE experiment site at the Marcell Experimental Forest, Minnesota, USA - June2016WEW_20_10 | ecosystem: Environmental > Terrestrial > Soil >...
GACCGTCGGTCGTGATCGTCGCTCCGCAGGCGCAGCCTCGTTTCGGCATCGGACCGAACGGCCCCTGGTGCCAGTTCGCCCTCGCCGGCCGGCGCCACACCATGCCGTGCTCAGAGGGTGCGGCACCTGACGCCAGCGCCACCGGCCACGACACGAAGCTGCTCGTCGTCGCTCTCGGCGCCCCCCGCCGCGGGCAGGTGCCGAAGATCGTCCTCGGAGCTCTCCCGCTCAAGCGGTAGCTACTTGCCGGGGCGGTCACGGTGCTGCGATCGAGACCCGATGCTCGACCTGTGTGCGCAGGGCGACCGAAACCAGTCTGTCCGGTCGGATCCGGCAATCAGTTCGAGTCGTCGCGATATTTCAGATCTGAACCTTGCGCACAAGGTGGCGGAACACGGCCGAGTTTGGCCAGCTTGGGAACACGGTTCGGGAAACTTGCGGCACAACGTCGGCGCCGCGACGGCGGCGGAGCAGCAGATGACGGCGCCCGCCCTCAGGCGGCCACACCCCCGAGGTGGCCCCGGCCCTTGAGCTGACGCAGGTGGGCAACCGTCTCGGCGTAGGCCACCTCGGCCACTCGCTCGAGATCGGTCGAGCGCATGAGGTTGACGCCCTGCACGACGACCTCCTTCGGCCCCGGGGAGAGCGTGACGACGCGGATGCCCTGCCGCTGGAGTCGGCCGGTGGCGCGGACGAGGGCTCGGGTTGCCACCTCGCGTATCACCCGGTCGCGGGGGTCCGGCGGCCGCTTCTGGTCGTAGGACATCGGGGCGACGCAGATGACCGTGTCGCAGCCGGCGAGGGTGACGAGGTCAAGGTTGGTGAGCGACCAGGCGCCCCCGTCGACGAGCACGCCGTCCGCCGCCCGCACGGGGGCGTATACGCCAGGGATGGCGCAGGAGGCGCGCACGGCTGTCGACAACGCCACGTACGGCTCCCCCGACCTCCCGAGCACGACGCGGCGCCGGCTCACAAGGTCGTAGGTCGCCAGCCAGAGGGGACGCTCCGGCCAGGTGCGGGGAAGCTCGCGCTCGAGGATGCTCGGACCCTCGCCCATCGTGACCACGCCGGCGGGAAACGCCCGCCTGAGGATCGAGATCGGCGAGACCGACAAGACCGACGGCATGCGCACCGTGGCTCGCGCCACGACGTAGGCCGACCCGATCCCATGGCGGATGAGGTCGAGCGCCCCACCACCGATAGGCCCGGGCGCGGCGTCCCGGAGATCGGACGCCCGCGCCATGAGTGCCTCCGGCGTCCAACCGGTCCGGAGGTAAGCGGCGATGGCGCTGCCGGCCGACGTCCCGATCACGAGGTCGGCGTGCGACTCGTCGAACCCGATCTCGTCGGAGAGGGCGCAGACGACGCCGGCGTGATGGGCCACGCCGACGAGGCCTCCGGCGCCGAGAACAAGGGCGAGCTTCACAACAACGTCACGGCGGAAAAGTGTTGCCGGTGAAGCTGACGAGATGGTGGATGCTGCTCGAGGTCAGCAGACGACTCCGCCGACGAACCGGCTCCCGTCGGGCCAGGGCCGGCTAGTGGGGGAGCGATCCCGCCGCCAACGCCTCCGCCATCGCCCAGCCGAAGGCCACGAGGGTGTCATGGCGTTCGCCGTCGACCGGCTCGAAGCAGCCGTCGTAAGTGGTGGCAACCCTCGGCGCCCTGCTGGGTTCGAAGTCGAGCAAGCCGCTCAGGTCTCCGTCGCCTTTGATGACGGCGCTGCGGTCGTCGAGCTGGCTCTCGGAGCCGAAACGCTTCGCCAGCCGCCGGCCCCATGCCCGCTCCTCACCGGTGGCCTTGTGGTCCGGCCGCGGCACGATGTCCTCCAACCCTGCGAAGGCGGCGTAGCCGGAGGCCCGGGCGAAGCGCGTGCCGACGAGCACGTCCTCGTCCGGGAAGGCCAGCACGGAACGGCGGTAGAGGTCGTGCATCACCGCCTCGAGAGCCGGAGCGGCCGAACGGGCTCGCGTGAAGGCCGCCAACCCGACGAGCAGGCTCGGCGTGCCGCCGATGCGCTCCAGGGTCGACAGGGCGTAGCCCCGCAGCTTGCCTTCCTCACGGGCGTGAGTCACGAGTACCCACTCCTCGCGTTGTTTGGAGAGGAAACCCACCTCCCACGGGGCGCTTGACCCCGCCGACAGGTCAGCCATCTCTGCCAGCTCCGCGTCCGTGAGCGCGGTGCAATCCTTCGTGACGACCTCGAGGGCGTTCGTCATATCCCTGTCGTGCTCCAGTACGTCGCGCCTGATCCTGCCGCCAAAGCGGGACGTCGGTCGCTTGTCGCACCATTGCGCCGCGTACCCCGCCCCAGGCGGAGTCCTAAAGGTTGTGAGTTGTCCATGACGCCACTCCCCCGGACTGTTGCACAGTCTACGGGATAGCCGGACGACCCCGCCAAGCGACGGCCCGACGAGCGGCTGACGGCTTCCCCAGCCAGCTCAGGGAGCTACGGCTTGCGTTCCGAAGAGCTCTTTGAGCGCCCCGACGATGCCGCTGCGAGGATCCACGTTGAACTGCGGAGGAAGGCGGAGCACCTTCTCGCCCAGCTTCACGCGCACCGGCGAGGGGCCGGGATGCTCCATGACGAGCTCCCGAAGCTGGCGCACCATCGAGTCGGTCAAGCGGTGCAGCGGCAGGGTCACCTCGATCGGTGCCCCCGGGGAGGCCGAGACGAGCTCGGGTCGGCGGACCTCGGTCGCCACCAGCTTCGGCTGTTCGTCGCGGTTGTCGATCCGCCCCCGGATGATGACGATGGCGTCTTCCTCGAGGAGGCCCCCGTACTCCATCATGGTCTTCGGGAACATCATCACTTCGATGGCGGCATCGAGGTCCTCGAGCACGAATGTCGCCATGAGCTCGCCCCGCCGCGTGTAGCGCCGTGTCATGCCCGTGACGACACCGCCCGTCGTGACCGATCCGGTCGTGACGGCCCCGCCGTCGGGTGCGGCGACGCCGCCGGCTGCACCCTCGGAGTCGAGGACGTCGCGAATCGAGTGGGTGGCCGCCCGGCGAAGGGCGGACTCGAGCCCGCGCAACGGGTGGTCGCTCACGTACAGCCCGAGCATCTCCTTCTCGAAGGCGAGGCGGTCGCTCTTGTTGAACTCGGTGTCGGGGATGGGAACGCGGGCGGTGTCAAAGGCGGCGCCGTCCTCACCGGCAGCTGTGGCGTCAGCCTCCAGCAGCGAGAAGAGCGTCGAGATGCCGAGGTCCTCCTCTCGGCGGCGCGTGAGGGTCCGGTCGACGATCTCCTCGAATACCAGGCACAGCCCCTGGCGAGGATGACCGCAGGAGTCGAAGGCGCCCGCTTTGACGAGCGACTCCACCGCACGCTTGTTGAGAGCGCTCGGATCGACCCGCTTGCAGAAATCGTAGAAGTCGCTGAAGGGGCCGTTCTTCTCTCGCTCGCTGACGATGAGCTCGACGATCGCCTCCCCGACGTTTCGGACGGCCGACAGCCCGAAGACAATCACCTTGTCGCCCGCCCGGGCCGAGAAGTGCGAGACGGAGGTGTTGACGTCGGGCACGCGGACCTCGATCCCGAGGGTCCGGCACTCGGAGAGGTAGACGGCCGTGCGGTCTTTGTCGTCCTTCACAGACGAGAGGAGGGCGGCGAGGTACTCGACGGGATGGTTGGCCTTCAGCCAGGCGGTCTGGTAGGCGACGAGGCCGTAGCCGTAGGAGTGCGACTTGCCGAAGGCGTAGTCGGCGAACGGCTCGATGATGTCGAACAGGTCGGTCCCGAGCCGCTCGTCGTAGCCCTGGGTGACACAGCCCTCGACGAAGCGCACCCGCTCGGCGGCGATGAGCGCCCGGATCTTCTTGCCGCAGGCCTTGCGGAGGTTGTCCGCCTCCTCGAGGCTGTAGCCGGCGAAATGCTGCGCCACCCGCATCACCGACTCCTGGTACAGCATGAGGCCGTAGGTGTCCCGCAGGATGAGCTCGAGGTCCGGGTGGAGGTAGGTGAGCACCTTTCGCTTGTTCTTCAGCTCCGGGTAGTCCCGGTGCATGTTGGCCGCCATCGGGCCCGGCCGGTAGAGGGCGACGAGGGCGGCGACGTCGTCGAAGGACGTGGGGGCAAGGGCGCGGAGCGTCTGGCGCATGGCCCCGCCCTCGAGTTGGAAGACCCCGATGGACTCGGCCCGGCGCAGCATGGCGAAGGTCGCCTCGTCGTCGAGCGCGATGCCGTCGATGTCGGGCCGGGTGCCCGTGCCCTCGGCGATGAGGTCGAGAGCGGTCTCGATGACCGAGAGGTTCCTCAGCCCGAGGAAGTCCATCTTCAGCAGCCCGAGATCCTCCACGCCGTGCATCTCGTACTGCGTCACGATCGGGGCCTCGGCCGGGTCCTGGCCCGGCTCGGGCTTTCGCTGTACAGGCAGGTACTCGGTGAGGGGCTCGTCGGTGATGACGACGGCGGCGGCGTGGATGCCGTCCTGGCGGCGGAGGTTCTCGAGGCCCTTGGCGACGTCGATGACCTGCTTGGCCTCCGGGTCCATCTCGTAGAGGTCGCGGAGATCCTTCGCGGCCATGTAGCCGTCCTCGTGCCCCTCCATCTTGTCGAGGCAGGCAGCGAGCGGCGTGTCCCGTCCCATGACGAGTGGCGGCATCGCCTTGGCGATGCGGTCGCCGACGAGATAGGGCTTGCCGAGCACGCGCGCCGCGTCGCGGACGGCCGCCCGCGCCTTGATGGTCGAGAACGTCACGATCTGGGCGACGTGATCGGCTCCATAGCGATCGGCGGCGTAGCGGATCATCTCGCCCCGGCGGCGCTCGTCGAAGTCCATGTCGATGTCGGGCATCTGCTTGCGGCCGGGGTTCAAGAACCGCTCGAAGAGCAGGTCGTATTTGATGGGGTCGAGGTCCACGATCCGCAGGCAGTAGGCCACGCAGCAGCCGGCGGCCGAACCCCGCCCCGGACCGACTCGGATCCCGTGCGAGCGGGCGTAGGCGATGAGGTCCCAGACGACGAGGAAGTACGCCGCGAAACCCATCTCGGAGATCACCCGCAGCTCGAACTCCACACGCTCGACGACCTCCGCAGGGAGCACCTCGCCATAGCGGTCGTGGGCCCCCTCGTAGGTGAGGTGGCGTAGGTAGGCGGCGGCGGACTCGTCGTAGGACGGTCCCGCCTGGGCAAATGCCTCCGGGAGGGGGAACTTCGGAAGGCTCGGCCGGCCGAGCTCGATCTCCACCGACGCCCGCTCGGCGATCCAGAGCGTGTTGTCGCACGCCTCCGGCAGCTCGGAGAAGAGCGCCCGCATCTCGAAGGCGGACTTCACGTAGTGCTCCTGGCCGTGGAACTTGAAGCGGTTCGGGTCGTCGCGGGTCGCCCCGGTCTGCACGCACAAGAGGGCATCGTGCGCCTCGGCGTCCGAGCGGCGGCAGTAGTGGCTGTCGTTCGTGGCGACGAGAGGGGCGCCAAGGGCGCGGGCGATCTCGACGAGCTTCGGGTTGGTGCGGTGCTGGTCGGGCAACCCGTGATCCTGCAGCTCGACGAACAGGTTGTCGCGACCGAAGATGTCCTGCAGCCGGCCGGCGAGCTCGCGGGCGCGGGTCTCCTCGTCGGCCAGCAGGGCCTGCAGGACGACGCCGCCGAGGCACCCGGTCGTGGCGATCAGGCCGACGTGATGGGCCTGCAGCATCTCCCAGTCGACCCGCGGCTTGTAGTAGTAGCCCTCCAGGTAGGCGGCCGAGGAGAGCTTGACGAGGTTGCGGTAGCCGGCGTTCGTCTCGGCCAGCAGGGTGAGGTGGTAGTAGAGCTTCTCCCCACGGGCGTCGTCCCCGCCCGTGTCGTCCATGCGGCCGCGTCGAACCGGCCGCTCATTGCGCGAGTTGGCAGCCATGTAGGCCTCTGTGCCGATGATCGGCGTGATGCCCCGCTGGCGGCACTCCTTGTAGAAGTCGAGGACCCCGTACATGTTTCCGTGGTCTGTGATGGCGAGCGCTGGCTGCCCGTCGGCGACGGCTGCGGCCACGACGTCCCGGATCCGAGAGGCGCCGTCGAGCATCGAGTATTCGGTGTGGGTGTGCAGATGAGCGAACGATGCCGCTCTCTTCTCGTCATCCACTGCGCGGTCACCCCCTGTCCACAGCCGTTATCCCCGCCTGTGGACGAGTTACACCTCTGTCATTCGGCTCTGTGCCGACGATAGCGCGCCGGGGGGTGCGCGGGGGGAGCCCCCTCAGAGGTAGGAGCCGGGACGGGTGGGAGTCTCCGGGTTGCCGCCTGGGCCGAGCGAGCGTTGGCGCATCTCCTCCAGTTGGTTGCGAGCAGCCATCTGTTGGGCGAACAGCGTCGCCTGGATGCCGTGGAAGAGACCTTCCAGCCAGCCCACGAGTTGAGCCTGGGCGATGCGGAGCTCGGAATCACTCGGCACGTCCGAATCGAAGGGCAACGCCAGACGGTCGAGCTCGGCCACGAGGTCGGGCGAGAGGCCGCTCGCCAGCTCACGGACGGAGGTCTCGTAGATGTCCTTCAAGCGGATTCGGCTGGCCGAGTCGAGCGGCGCCTGCCGCACCTCCTCCAGCAGCTGCTTGATCATCGAACCGATGCGCAGGACCTTGGCTGGTTGCTCAACCGAGTCCACCAGCTCGGTCTCTGCTGCGGCCGCCTCGGCGCCGTCGACCGGGTCACTCGGAGCAGCCTCTACCAGCTCCTGCCCGCTCAGGATGGGAACTGGGTCGCTCAAGCGTGCGCGAGCCGGCGGATGTCCTCCACCGACAGCTCGGTCGTCTTCTCGCCGTCGCACTCGTCGCACCCGTCCACGTGGCGCCACGAGCGGATCCGGCGGGTACCTGCCTCGTTCAGCACGACTACGAAGGCATCGGAGTCCTCTGCGAGCTCCAGGTGCACATAGGGACGCCAGTCGGTGGCGGCAAGGGAGAGATCGACGTCGAGCCCCTTCAGGAACCGGCGGAAGCGCAGGGCTGGCACGTCGAAGAGCCACGTGCTGTGGCAGGAGTCGATGACGAGGAATCCCGCAGCAACTGCTTGCGCATTCGATGACAAGGCGCCCTCCGATCCTCTGGGAGCAATGGCTCCCGCAGCGACCCCTGCGCTGGGGGCGCCCGGGAAGGGAGTGACGGTCATGGCACGATCATGCCGTTTGTTTCTGAGTATCGGTGCACATTCACGTTGCGATCACGTGAAGATCGCCGTCCGGGGATCCCGGGGCCGTCTCCCATGGCGACAAGAAGGCGGCGCCCGGCCGGGGCGCGTACGCTGACCACGGACAGTGGTTGATAGTCACGATCAGTGACGACGCATCCCGCGGGCGGGGCCGCCGAGCACGAGCTCGCCGCGGCCGTATCGGGCCGACATCGCCCCGAGCGACCCGGTGAGGGCCTCCGGTTGCACGTTGGGCACGAGGAAGCGATGGTGTTTGCGCGTGCTCTCGACGCCAAGGTTGACGGCGGTCGAGAGCTGGTGGTGCTGGTGGCCGACGGCGTCCGCCGTCATCCGCACGATGGACACCCACGGGATGAGGGCATAGGGAGCCCCGTTGGGCCTCTTCACCGTCATTCCCATCTCGCCGAAGGCGAGGCCGAGGTGCGGCACCTCCGCCTGCTGCCCGGAGACCTCGGTCAGGAGCGTCACGTCGATGAGATCGAGCTCGGTCACTCCCGACAGGTCGCTGCCGGGAATGATGCCGGTCGCTCGTTTCCAGGGCCACTTTCGTCCACCGGTCATGGCGTGCGATTCCCTCCCCTGCAACCCAGCTCCTGCAGCGAATCGACGCTCCGACGAAGCCGCCGGCCCGGCTTGTCGGGCTCGTCGTTCGCGGGGTTTGCCGCCGTTTCACCACAGAGCGTAATGGAATCACCACTTCTTGTGCCAAAATGATGTGATGCTGGCGAAGATTGCTACGTCCGCCCCTGTGCGCGACGATTCTCCCCGATGAACCGCGGCGACCTCGACCGCCTACTCCGCCGACTCGCCGACTCGGACGGATCCGACCTTCACCTGAAGGTCGGTTCCGTGCCGCGCATCCGCGTGCACGGTGACCTGATCCGGCTCACCGACGAGGTGGGGCCGCAGCCGGCCGAGCTCGAGGGGATCGCCCGCGAGATCATGCCGGAGCGAATCTGGGAGGGTTTCGAGCGGGCGTACGAAGGTGACTTCGCCTACGCCATCATGGGGCTCGGCCGCTTCCGCGTGAACGCCTACCGCCAGCGCGGCTCGATCGGAATGGTCTTCCGGCTCGTGCGCTCGAGCGCGCGCTCGTTCGAGGACCTCAACCTGCCCGAGTCCGTCCGCAAGCTGGCGGACGAGCAGCGCGGCCTCGTCCTCGTCACCGGGCCGACCGGTTCGGGCAAGACGACGACGCTGGCGGCCATGATCGACCACATCAACCGCACGCGTGAGTGCCACATCGTGACGATCGAGGATCCCATCGAGGTCCTGCACCGGGACGAGGTCGCGGCCATCAGCCAACGTGAGGTCGGCTTCGACACGGAGGGTTTCCTCATCGCCCTGCGCTCCGCCCTCCGTGAGGACCCCGATGTCATCCTCGTGGGAGAGATGCGCGACCCCGAGACCGTGGCGACCGCCCTCTCGGCCGCCGAGACAGGCCACCTCGTGCTCTCCACGCTGCACACGGTCGACGCCGTCGAGACGATCAACCGCGTCGTCGACTTCTTCCCGCCGAACCAGCACCGCCAGGCGCGCATCACGCTCGCCGGCGCCCTGAAGGGGACGATCTGCCAGCGGCTCGTGCCCACCACCGACGGGTCCGGCCGCGTGCCTGCCCTCGAGATCATGGTCGTCAACGGTCGCATCCAGCAGACCATCATCGACCCCGCCCGCGGCACCGACATCCTCCAGGTGATCCGGGAGGGCGAGTACTACGGGATGCAGACCTTCGACCAAGCGCTCGTGAACCTGCTCGAGCAAGGCGTCATCGACCTGCGGGCGGCCACGCAGGCCTCGTCGAACCCGCACGACCTCCGCGTCGCCCTGCAGCAGCGGGGCCTCGTGCCGAGCGCCGCCCGCTGACGCTGCGGCGGCTGCGGCCTCACAGGTTCACCCAGGCGTGGGCGATCGTCCGGCCGAAGCACACCGCCACCATCGTCCCGAGCGCCAGGTAGGGACCGAAGGCGAGGGCCGTCTTCCGGTTGGCCTTGCCGCGGGCGAGCAGGAAGACCGCCGGCACGCAGGCGAAGAGGAAGCCGGCGAACATGCCGACGGCGGTCGCGCCGAGCCCGAGCCAACCGAGGGCCCCACCGCACAGGCCCGCCAGGCGGACGTCGCCGAAGCCCATCGCCTTCGGGGCCACGAACCAGATCACGAGGAAGACGGCGAAGCAGGCGGCCGCACCTTCGAGGGCGAAGAGCAGATGGCCGAGGCGGTGGGACGGCCAGGAGGCCAGCACGAGCAGGACGGAGAAAACGGCCGCCGTCACATACAGCACCGGCCGCGGCAGCAACTTGTGCTCGAGGTCGATGGCCGACAGCGCTACGAGGCCGGCCGCCAGCAGCGAGTAGGCGGGCACGGCCCAGAACGTCGGCAGGCGCCAGGCCACGGCCGCGAAGAGCACGGCGGTCGTCACCTCGACGTACAGGTCCCGTGGCGGGATGTGGGCGCCGCAGGCGTGGCAGCGTCCCCGGAGCAGCAGGTAGGAGACGACGGGGACGTTGTCGATGGTGCGCAGCGGGGCGGCGCACGCCGTGCAGTGCGAGGAGGGGCGGACGATGGACTCCTTGCGAGGGACCCGGTCGGCCACGACACCGACAAAAGAACCGATGAGCAGGCCGAAGACTGCCGCGACGACGCAAGCGATCACGTGCGGGTCAGCTACGTTCATGGGCGGCCTCGTGCGTGTCGATCCGGTGTCTGCCTCCGCGCACGCGAGCGCCCGAAGGGGCGGTCCGCACACCTTTCGCGTTGCCACTGTGGCTCAAGTTGAATTCTTGCGAAAGGTATGGGGACACGATGCCGATGATTAGCGTACAATGTGTGGCGGTTCGAACGCTGTGAGCGCGCGGGTATCAAGGCGATGCCGGCGAACCGCCAAGGTCGAGGGGAGGATAGGTGGGCAACCCGTGTTTCGCTATGGCAGCTCTCTATCACGCGACCCTGTGCGCGCCTGGCACCTTGATGGGGGATCCCGGCGATGAGCACGACTGAAACCAGGGGCGGTCGCATCGCCCCGTCCAAGGCAGAGATCGACGAGGCGCGGGCGCTCGCCCGCGAGGTCGGACTCGAATACGTCGATCTCGACCGCTACCCGCTGAACGCGGCTGCCTCGTCACTGCTGCCCGAACAGCTCGCCCGCAGAGACCACGCCCTCGCCGTCGGCTGGAAGTACGGCACTCCGGTAATTGCCGTCGCTGCCCCCGACAACGTTCTCGCCATGGACGACATCAGGACCGTCGTCGGGCGCGACATCCATGCCGTCGTCGCCTGCGGATCGCAGATCGACGCCTACATCGAACGCATGTACAACCAGGGTGCGAGCGCCCCCAAGGCACGAGCTGCGGCGACCGAGGCCCCGACCGAGGCTGCAAAAGCGCCCAGCAGTCCCGCCGATGAGGCGGCACCTCCGGCGTCGGTTCCGATCGAGGCAGCGAAGGCGGCCGCCCCGCCCACCGCTCCACCCAAGGCGGAGCCCGCCCCGCCACCGCCACCACCGCCGGCACCCAGCGCTGCGAAGGCATCAACACCAGCCCCGGCAGAAGCGAAGCCACACGCTCCGGCGGCTCCGAGCCAGGCGGCGGCACCCCCGACGGCGACGTCGGCGGCCGCGCCGGCGCCCAGCCCGGTTCCAACCGCAGCGCCGGCGCCGCCGGCCAAATCGGCCGCCACGCCGCAGACGCCGCCTTCTCCCCAACCGCCGGCGCCTGCAGGCACCAAGGGCCGTCGTTCCGAGCCGGAGGCCGCCAAGGATCGGCCGCCTGAGTTCCTGCCCGAGGACTCGGACGAAGACGAGCTGGAGGTCACCGAACCGGAGTCAGCGAGATCCAGCAGCGATGGTGGCACGCAGGATCAGACGCTGGCGAAGCTGCTCGTCGAGTCTGGCCAGGTCACCCCCGAAGAGATGCAGGCCGCCCTGCGAGAAGCCTCCGCCACCGGCCGCAAGCTCGGCGAGATCCTTTCTGAGCTCGGCCTGGTCACCGAGGAGGACCTCATCCGCGCCATGGCGGAGGAGATCGGCCTCGAATTCGTCGACCTCAACGACTTCTCCATGGACTTGAAGGCCATCCAGTCGATCCCCGAGGCGATGGCGAAGCGCCACCAGATCCTGGCGATCGGCTACCGCAACGGCGTGCCGATCATCGCCATGGCGAACCCTTCGAACGTCTTCGCCATGGACGACCTCCGCACCGTGCTCGGACGCGACATCGTCACCGTCGTCTCGAGCCCTCGCCAGATCACCGACTACATCTCGCGGATGTACCGGCACGACAAGGAGGCCAGCGACGCCGCCACGCGGGCAGCCATCGGGCAGCGGCAAGCCGACACGGCGACCGAGAGGGTCGAGCTCACCGACCTCCACGCCGTCACCGACGACGCTCCCATCGTCAAGTACGTCAACCTCATCCTCCGCCAGGCGCTGCAGGAACGCGCATCCGACATCCATATCGAACCGACGGCCGAAGACCTGCGTGTCCGGTTCCGCATCGACGGAGTCCTCCACGACATCACCCGCTCGCCCAAGGCCATCCAGGGCGGTGTCACGACACGCCTGAAGGTCATGGCTGAGCTCGACATCGCCGAGCACCGCGTCCCGCAGGACGGTCGCATCTCGCTCAACGCCGGCTCCCGTGAGGTCGACCTCCGCGTCGCCACGCTCCCGACGGTGCACGGCGAGAAGGTCGTGATGAGGATCCTCGACAAGTCGAATGCGATGCTCGACCTAGGGGATCTGGGCTTCCTGCCGGAAGTGCAGGAGCGCTACAAGGAGTCCTACCGCAAGCCGTACGGCACCATCCTCGTCACCGGCCCAACCGGCTCGGGCAAGTCGACCACCTTGTATGCCACCTTGAACGTTCTCAACACGCCGGAGCGCAACCTCATCACCGTGGAGGATCCGGTCGAGTATCAGCTCCCTGGCGTGAACCAGCTGCAAGTGAACAACAAGGCGGGTCTGACCTTCGCACGCGCCCTGCGCTCCATCCTCCGCTCCGACCCGGACATCATCCTCGTCGGCGAGATCCGTGACAAGGAGACGGCGACCATCGGGATCGAGGCCGCCCTTACCGGACACCTCGTGCTCTCGAGCTTGCACACGAACGACGCCGCAGGAACACCCCAGCGGCTCGTGGAGATGGGCGTCGAGCCCTTCCTCGTCGGCTCCGCCCTCGACTGCGTCGTCGCTCAGCGGCTCGCCCGGCAACTGTGCGACAACTGCAACGAGCCGCACGAACCCACAGCCGACGAGCTCAAGCTCTTCGGCTGGGACGACGCCGACAGTCCACCGCAGGGTAAGCCGAGGTTCCGCAGGGCTGTTGGTTGCCAGGCGTGCAGCCGCACGGGCTATCGGGGCCGTATCGCCCTCCATGAGCTGCTGGTGGTGACAGAGGAGATCGAGCGCTGCGTCATGCACGCGACGTCAGTCGACGACCTGCAGCGAGTGGCGATCGACCAAGGCATGATCCCGCTTCGGCACGATGGTCTCCGCAAGGCTGCGCTCGGACTCACGAGCCTCGAGGAAGTGATACGGGTGGTGGCATGAGTAGCTCTGGTCCGCGTTTTGCCTCCGAATGGTCGCGCCGCCTCGTGGCGGCCCTCACGGCCGACGGCACCCTGACCGGCGAGGTGGGCGAGAGCGCCCTCGCCGAGTCCGCCGATCGAGGAAAGCCGGTGGCGGCCGTCCTCGCGCAACGGGGCCTCCTCGACCCGCGGGTTCCCCTCAACGAGCTCTCCAAGCTCTCCGGCGTGCCCTCCGTCGACATCTTCGAAGACCGACCCATGGGCGAGGCCTTCAAGCTCGTCCCCGAGGTGCTCGCCCGCGAGATCGGCGCCATCGGCTACCGCATCGAGGGTGAGCGCCTCACGCTCGCCTCGGCCGAGCCGCTCGGTGTCGACGAGATACGCAGGCTGTCGGACTTTCTCGAGCGGGAGATCGCCGGTTGCGTGCTGGCAGATCCGAGCGGCATCGAGCGAATCATGGAAGCTGTCTACCCTCGACTCGGCGCTCCGGCGGCTCCGCCCGCCCCCAGCGCCCCTGTGAGCGGTCTCGGCAGCCCGGCGGGCAAGGAGAGCGGTGTGGAGACTGGGTCGAACGGTCAAGGAGCCGACAGGGGCTTTGGGCCTCTCGACGGTCGAGATCCCGTTCCTGCGGCCGCCCAAGGCTCGGGTACGCCCCTTCCACCACCCCCGCCGCCTTCTGCCATGACCGGACCGCCGGCTCCCCCACCGCCGCCGGCGCCCATGAGCATGCCGGGCGGCATGGGCAGCCCTCCGCCGCCCCCGCCGCCTCCGCCGAGTGCTCCGGCACCGACTCGGTCGCCGGCCTTCGTGGGTGGCGCCGTCGACACGATGACAGAATTCGATTTTGGCGAGGACCAGCAAGGCTTCCCGCAAAGCGCCCCGGGGTCGATGGATCTCGACGACCTGTTGACGTATGCCGTTGAGAACGGGGCATCCGACCTTCACCTCGCCAACCAGCTGCCGCCGTGCATCCGCATCGACGGCTCGTTGCGGCCGATCGAAGGTCTGCCGCGACTCGACAACGAGCAGATCCGGGAGATGATCTACCGGATCCTCACCCAGAACCTCCGGGAACGCTTCGAAGCCACCAAGGAGTTGGACGCCTCTCACATGATTCACGGCGTCGGCCGCTTCCGCGTGAACGTGTTCCAGCAGCGAGGTTCGGTGGGCGCCGTGCTCCGAGCCATCCCCCACGAGATCCCGGCTTTCGACTCGCTCGGTCTGCCCGACGTGGTGGCAGCCTTCGCCGAGCTACGCCGCGGCCTCGTGCTCGTCACCGGCCCGACGGGTTCGGGCAAGTCGACGAGCCTCGCCTCGCTCGTCAACATCATCAACCGCTCCAAGCCGCTGCACATCATGACGGTGGAGGACCCGATCGAGTTCCTCCACAACCACCAGCGGGCGATCGTGAACCAGCGGGAGGTCGGTTCGGACACCGAGTCGTTCGCCGAGGCGCTTCGTCACGTCTTGCGGCAGGACCCGGACGTGATCCTCGTGGGTGAGATGCGCGATATCGAGACGATCTCCACGGCGCTCACGGCCGCAGAGACCGGTCACCTCGTCTTCGCCACCCTCCACACCCAGGATGCCCCCCAGACCGTGGACCGCATCATCGACGTCTTCCCGACGGCTCAGCAAGACCAGGTTCGAATCCAGCTGGCGGGCTCGCTCGAGGCGGTCGTCACACAGCAGTTGATCATCAGCTCCACCGGCCTCGGACGCGTGCCCGTAGCCGAGGTGATGGTGTGCAGTCCCGCCATCCGCAACCTCATCCGATCCGCCAAGACCCACCAGATCTACTCGCTCATGCAGACGGGCGGAGCCCAGGGCATGCAGACGATGGACCAGGGCCTTGCCCGGGCCGTCAAGGCGGGGCGCATCACCGAAGCGGTCGCCTTCGACCGCTGCCACGACCCCTCGGAGCTTCGCGACCACTTGAAGGGCTAACCGCCCCTCCTACCAGACAAAGGCCGGTTGATGGCAACTACAACGTTCGACTACAAGGTACGCGACCGAAGCGGCCGCCTCGTCTCGGGGCAGCTCGAGGGAGACAACCTTGCTCTCGTGGCGGCAAAGCTCCGCGACATGGGCTTCGCCCCCGTGGAGATCAAGCCCGTCAGAGGCGTCAACCTCAAGAGCGATATCAACATCCCCGGCTTGAGCGACCGGGTCAAGCTGAAGGAAGTCGCCCTCATGAGCCGGCAGCTCGCCACGATGGTGGCGGCCGGCCTCACGCTCGTGCGGTCGCTCGGGGTGCTGGCCGACCAGATCGAGTCGAAGCCCCTGCGCGAGGCCATGCTGCAGGTACGTTCCGACGTCGAGCAGGGCACGTTGCTCTCGGCCGCCCTCGAGAAGCTTCCGAAGATCTTCCCTCCTCTGTACATCGCCATGGTGAAAGCAGGCGAAGTCGGCGGCTCCCTCGATCTGGTCCTCCTGAAGCTCTCCACCACCCTCGAGAAGCAGGTGGAGCTCCGCTCGAAGGTGCGCTCGGCGATGGCATATCCGGCGATCGTGATGTGCCTCGTCGTCGTGATCGTCACCGCCCTCATGATCTTCGTCGTGCCCATCTTCAAGAAGCTGTTCGCCTCACTCGGGGCAACCCTTCCCTTGCCGACGCGCATCGTCATCGGCATCTCCAACATCGTCGCCAGCGTCTATCTGCTCGTGGTCGTCGGTGCCGTCATCGTGATGGTCATCGCCTTCCGGAGGTGGATCGCAACCCCAAGTGGACGGGCCACCTGGGACCGCTTCAAGCTCAAGCCGCCCGTCTTCGGCGCCCTCGTCCACAAGGTCGCCCTTACGCGCTTCACGAGCACATTGGCGTCGTTGCTGACCGCAGGCGTGCCGATCATCGAATCGCTCGACATCGTGGCCGCCAACTCCGGCAACCAACTCGTGGCCGATGCCGTGCGAGGCGCCCAGGATGGTGTCCGCCAAGGACAGAGCCTCTCGTCCACGCTTGCCCAATATGACGTTATGCCGGTCATGGTCACCCAGATGATCGAGACAGGCGAGGAGTCGGGTGCCCTCGACGACATGCTGGACAAGGTGGCGGAGTTCTACGACAACGAGGTCAACTCGACGATCGCCAGCCTCACGTCGGTGCTCGAACCGCTGTTGATCGTCACAATGGGATGTGCGATCGGTTTCATCGTCATCTCCATGTACCTCCCGATGTTCGACATCTACGGAATCATCCAAAAGAAGGGCAGCAGTGCTTAAGCCAAGCCCCCAAGATGTCGACATATCTGTGCTGAGGAGTGCACGCTTGTGCAGTCGGCCTGCGCCTCGGGACTTCACACCCGCAATGAAGAAGCGTCTCAGACACGCTGAGTACCAAGGTCAACAGAAGACGCCGAGCGGCGAGCGAGAAGAACGAGCTCTCACCGCGAGGCGGCGAGGTAGGACAGGAGTGCACTGATGGCGCCCGGAGCGTCCAAACGAGTCGGAGTAGAGATCAGCAATAGCGCCGTGCGCATCGCTGAAGTCAACCTTGGTGGCCGGCGCCCGAAGCTGGTCAACCTTGGTCAGGTACGCCTCCCGCCGCGCGCGGTCGTGGACGGTGCGATCGCAGACGTTCCTGCCGTCGTAGCCGCCATCCAACGGTGCTTGAGCGAAGGCAACTTCGC
>Ga0187883_10001174_pt1 | contig 16217 bp, 14 predicted proteins | sample June2016WEW_20_1_2_FD_132966 | JGI IMG/M metagenome (GOLD analysis project Ga0187883, IMG submission 132966) | Peatland microbial communities from SPRUCE experiment site at the Marcell Experimental Forest, Minnesota, USA - June2016WEW_20_10 | ecosystem: Environmental > Terrestrial > Soil >...
GCGAACTGCGGGGCTTGGACTTTGGGCCGATCCGTATTATGCGGTCATCGCCGCAGCCGATCGCCCATCCTTTGCCGAGAAAGCCGGCACAGCCGTTATCGTGGAAGGCCGCATTACCGGCATCGCCGATCGGAGGCCGCGCATAATGCTCACTTTCGGGCCACGCCAGGGCTGGGATTTTTCGATCGCGATCTTTCCACGCAACAGCAAAGCGTTCGAAGCGGCTTATGCAGCTGTGGCGGGCTTGAACGGCCGGGTGGTTCGCGTACGCGGACTTCTCGAAACCCGCTTCGGACCGCAAATCGAGATCTCGAGCCCGGATGAGATCGAGGTGACTGGACAGGAACAAGACGCGCAAGTGGCTCCCGCCGACACTCCGGCACCGAGATAAGGCGCCTGCGCATGGGGTTTTTTGTGACCATCGTCAGTTCGAGACGACCGGAAACCAGATTCGGGGGCAGGTTCTGCGCGCGAATGCTTCTTGCTGCGATCACCGCGCTTTTGCTTGCCGCCTGCGCGTCGATGGAGCCGCAAGATAGCACACCCTTCAATGCGGCGGCGCCGTTGCCGCCGCCCCGTGTGCCCGCCGTCGATGAGAAAACATCGGCGGAGCACAGGCGGATGATCGCCCTCTTCGACGGCGAGTACAAATATCCCCCGGCCGAAGCCTATCTGAACGACATTCTGGTCAAGCTCGCCAACGCGGATGAAGGCGCGGCCGAGCCTTATAAGGTAACGATACTGAATTCGCCGATCGTGAACGCCTTCGCGCTGCCACCCGGCAACGTCTATGTGACGCGGGGCCTGCTGGCTCTCGCCACCGATGCTTCCGAAGTTGCCGCCGTGATGGCGCATGAGATCGCCCATATCACCGCGAAACATGCCCTGCAGCGCGAGGAAGAGCAAAAACGCGCCGCGGTGATCAGCCAGGCTGCGAGCGTAATCCAAAGCAAGCAGAAGAGCCAAGAGGTCGAGGCCCTGGCGCAAAAGACGATCGCGAGCTTTTCCCGCCAGCAAGAACTCGAAGCCGATCAGATCGGCATCAGGGTCAGCGCAAAGGCGGGGTTTGACCCGTACGGCGCGGCCCGCTTCCTCGGTGCGCTCGGACGCTCCGCTGCTCTGCGCAGCTCTCTCATGAGTCAATATGCGAACACCGGAAAGCCGGATATTCTTGCGACGCACCCCTCGACGCCGGACCGGGTCGCGCAGGCCATCAACGCCGCTCGCCAGATCGGCGCCCCAGGCATCGGCAAGACCGACCGGGCACCCTATCTCGCTGCCATCGACGGCATGACCTTTGGCGACGATCCCGCCGAAGGCGCAATCCGCGGCCGCAAATTCTTGCACGGGCGGCTCGGCTTTGCTTTTCTTGCCCCCGAAGGGTTTGTTCTTGAAAATGCGTCCCAGGCGCTCCTCGGGATTAAGGCCGGCGGCGCCGAAGCCTTGCGCCTCGACAGCGTTAGAGTGCCGCAAACGACGCCGCTCACGACCTATATTGCCAGCGGCTGGATCGATGGATTGATCGCAAGTTCAATTGAAACGGCCGAGGTCAACGGCATGCCGGCGGTAACCGCCACCGCAAGCGCCGGAGAATGGAATTTTCTTCTCGCAGTGATCCGCTTCGAGCCGGACAGGGTCTACCGGGTGATTTTTGCCACGCGCGTATTGACCGACGAAGCCAAGGAACGTTTCCGGGCATCGATCGATTCCTTTCATCGTGTCTCCGCCGACGAGGTGAAAGCCGTGCGACCATTGCGCCTCGCGATCAGCGTGGCCAAGCCCGGTGACACCGCCGACACGCTCGCCGCGCGGATGGCAGTCCCCGAGCGTCCGCTCGACTATTTTCTGCTGATCAATGATCTTGCGCGGGGCGATCCCTTGCAACGCGGGGAGCGCTATAAGATCGTCGTCGAATAAGGGTAAGCCCTGCGCTTCCACGCGCACCGCGTTCTACCTTGCGATATTTCCGTATTTTCCGCGGGGAAAGGATGATCTTTCGCTCAGTGGGAAAGTAAAAGAGGCAGTTCCGCCTCGGCAAGCATGTCGCTGGTCACTCCGCCAAGGACAATTTCCAACATCCGAGGATGGGCGTAGCCACCCATCACCATAAGATCTGCTCTCGTCATCGCCGCATGGGCGCGGAGGGTTCCGGTGATGCCCCCGTGCTGCATTGGAAGATCGGCGACCGACACTTTTTTGCAATGGCGTGAGAGATGGGCCGCCAGACCCGTGCTCGAGATGCTTTTCGTAGCACCGTGCAAAACGCAAACAATTTCGACCTGTCCGGCGCGCGTAAGCAAACCCATCGAATCTCCGATGGCCCGTGCAGCTTTGCCGCTGCCGTCCCAGGCGATAAGGATAGTTTCGAACCGCGCGCCTCGCGTCCAATCCGGCGGCACGATGACAATCGGCCGTCCGGATGTAAACAGCATCGCTTCAATCATGGTTCGGTCCAAGGAGAGATAATATCCGGACCGGGATAGGATCGTAATATCGCTTGGCCTTGCCGACGTAACAAGGCTCTGCCTCAGATGTGGATAGGATTCCTGAGAGATAAAAAACTCCGCGCTCACGCCGGCGCTCTTCGCCGCGCCTGCAATTCTTTTCGAAGCCTCTTCGGCACGGGCGCGGCGATCGGCATTGACCTCATTTTCCGACGCATTCGCGACCGAAAGAAGTCCCGCGCCTGGAATCACACTTGGGATTTTGAAAGTGGGCGCTGCCAAAAAGACGGAAAGATGAGCTTGCTCCCGCGCACAAAGCTCTACAGCGTAGTTTTCGCTGGCATAGCTTTCCTCCGTGTGATTTAAAGCTGCGTCCTCGAAGTTCAGCCCCAGCCAGACGGTTTTGATCGGCATGCCGGTGTTCCTGGTTCGGGAGGTGCGCTTGTCGAATTTAGATAGTGCCGAATAATGGTATGGGAAGGCTCTCCGATGCGCCTTGTCTGGCTGCTTCTCCTCATTCCTTTTGCCGCCGTGGCTTGGGTGCCTCTCTATAACCATGCCACGCCCGCGTTGTTCGGCTTTCCTTTTTTCTATTGGTATCAATTGCTATGGGTGCCCCTGACATCCCTCCTAACCTATCTCGTCTACCGGACGCTTGCCCGAGACTCGCGTGATGACGGCTGAGATCGACTGGGCTGCGCTTGCGGTCTTCGTCTTATTGCTCGGTCTCGTCACGGCGATCGGTTTCGGTGCCGCGCGCTGGCGGCGTATCAAAACCCTCAGCCCCCTCGAAGAGTGGGGTCTCGGGGGACGCCAATTTGGCACCTGGATCACCTGGTTCCTGATCGGCGGCGACATCTACACAGCCTACACCATGATCGCAGTGCCGGCGCTCGTCTATGCGACTGGCGCTTTTGGCTTCTTCGCGCTGCCCTACACGATCCTTGTCTATCCGTTCGTGTTCGCCGTCATGCCGATCTTTTGGAAGGTCGCCAAAAAGAACAACTACATGACCGCCGCCGATGTCGTTTATGGCCGCTATGGGTATCGCCCGCTCGAGCTTGCCGTGGCATTGACCGGCGTGATCGCGACCATGCCTTATATCGCGCTGCAACTGATCGGCATTGAGACGGTTTTTCACACGCTCGGCATCACGGGGAAACTCCCACTCATCGCCGCCTTTCTGATCTTGGCGCTCAATACATATTCGTCTGGTCTGCGTGCCCCTGCCCTCATCGCCGTCGTCAAGGATACGATGATTTATATTGTCGTCATCGCCGCCATTTTGCTGATCCCTTTCAAACTTGGCGGCTATAGCGCGGTATTCGAGGCCGCCGACACGGCTTTTCTGGCGAAGGGGTCGGGGGGAATTTTGCTCACTCCGGCGCAATTTGCGCCCTATGTGAGCCTCGCGCTCGGCTCGGCGCTAGCCCTCTTCATGTATCCGCATGCATTGACCGGAATTTTGGCAAGCGCCAGCGCCAATACGATCCGCAAGAACGCCATGCTTCTCCCGGCCTATTCGATGGTGCTGGCACTTGTCGCCCTGATGGGTTTGATGGGCCATGCGGCGGGCTTGAAACTTTCAAACAACAATGATGTCGTGCCGCTTCTCTTCAAAGCCTTGTTTCCGGGATGGTTCGCCGGATTTGCCTTCGCGGCGATCGCGATCGGGGCCCTGGTGCCCGCCGCGATTATGAGCATCGGCGCGGCGAACCTCTTCACCCGCAATTTCTGGAAAGCCTATATTAATCCCAATGTCACCTCGGCGGGCGAGGCAAAAGTCGCCAAAATGACGTCGCTCGCTTTGGTGGCCGGCGCGCTCCTCTTCATTTTGTTTCTGCCGACCCAATTCGCGCTCGATCTGCAATTGCTAGGCGGCCTCTGGATCTTGCAAACTTTACCAGCCGTGATTTTTGGCCTCTTCATGGGCTGGTTCCGCGCGCTTGGCTTGCTCCTTGGTTGGGCGACTGGCTTCTTGGGCGGCAGCTGGCTCGCATGGCTAAACGATTTTAAGCCCTTGCACACACTGCATTTCGGTTCCGCCAGCGTCACCCTCTATTCCGGCCTGCTCGCGCTGGCAGTGAACATTGCCGTCGCCATTCTCGTGAGCGCGGTGCTTCGTAGAGCCGCGTGCGGGGATCGCGACCTTGCGGGCATAAACTGACGGCACGATCCGCCCGCATGGCTTGCCCGAGGCATCAATATCCGGCGGCCAAAGTCCCGCGTTGCCTAGTGTCGGCCGCACCCATCAGCACGCCGTTCACGCGAAGAATGCTTTGCGCCGAGCCCCAGGCGTCGTGCACCACCACCTTATATCCCAACGCTTGAAGCAGCCGGATCGTATCGGGGTTAAGACCGCGCTCGACCTGCAATTCATCCGGCAGCCCCTGATGGTGGACACGCACCGCCTCAGTCGCCTCGGCGAGGTTCATGCCGAAATCGATAATGTCGAGGATGATTTCCGTGACAATTGTGATGATCCTTGAACCGCCCGGTGAGCCGGTGACAAGTTCGAGTTCGCCTTCGCGGAAAACCATGGCCGGCGCCATCGACGATAGAGGACGCTTGCGCGGACCCGGCGCATTGGCAGCGCCGCCGATCAATCCATAGGCATTCGGAGTCCCTGGCTTTGCAGCGAAATCATCCAGCTCATTGTTGAGAAGGATGCCGGTTCCATCGGCGACGAGGCCAAGCCCATAGGAAAAATTCAATGTGTAAGTGTTGGAAACCGCGTTGCCGTCATGATCCACGATCGAGAAATGCGTCGTCTGATCGCTCTCATAGGGCGCGGGATCTAGCGGTTTGATCTCGGCGTAGGGGCGTGCACGCGCCGTTGAAATCTGCGCCCGCAATCGCTCCGCATAGGCTTTTGAAATCAGCCCAGCCACCGGAATTTTGACCTGATCGGGATCTCCAAGATATTCGGCGCGATCGGCGTAGGCCAATTTCATCGCTTCCGCCAGCAGATGAATGGTTGCCGCCGAATCGGCGCCAAGGCTCGCGAGCGGAAACCCTTCAAGCATATTGAGAAGTTCGATAATATGGACTCCACCCGACGACGGCGGCGGCACAGAGGCGATCTCATAGCCGCGATAGGAGCCATGCAAGGGCGCCCGCTCAACCGCGCGGTAGGATTTGAGATCCTCCACTGTCATCCGGCCCCCGGCCGCGCGGACGCTGGCGACGATTTTTTCCGCGACCGGCCCTTCGTAGAAAGCACGCTCGTCATCGCGCCCAATCGCCTCCAACACGGAAGCGAGATCGGTTTGAACGAGCCTGTCTCCGCGCGACAGCGCGGTTCCATCCGGATGTAGAAAAATCCGGGCCGACGAGGGCCAGCGTTTGAACCGGGCCTGCGCAAGGGGAAGCGAATCGGCCAGATCGTCCGAAACCTCAAGGCCCGCGCGTGCGAGCGTGACGGCAGGCGCGGCAAGCTCGGCCAGCGAGAATTTGCCCGAACCATAATTGTGCAGCGCGAGCGACAAGCCTGCGACAGTTCCAGGCACGCCCACGCCCAGGCCGCTATCGCGCGATCGCGCGGCCACCGCATCGCCCGCCTCAGTGAGAAAGACATCGCGCGGCGTATCGGCCGGCGCGGCTTCGCGGTAGTCGATGACGACAGTTTTTTTCTCCTTGGCGATATAGACGAGCATGAAACCGCCGCCGCCGAGATTTCCCGCGCGTGGCAACGTCACGGCAAGAGCAAGGCCAGTCGCAACCGCTGCATCAACCGCATTGCCGCCACGCCGGAGAATCTCGACACCGATTTTCGCCGCGGTCCCTTCTTGAGCGACGACCATGCCATGGCTCGCCAGTACCGGCAAAACGCGCGCACCTTGCGAGATGATCGGCGGCGGGAGCGGCGGTTCGGCTTGCAAGCCACAAGGCGTGGCGAGACAAAGGAGGGCGAGCACGCCGGTGCACAGTGCTTTGCGTGGTGCCCCCCACGGCTTTGCTTGAAACAATTGGGCGCTCATGAATCACCGTCGCAATTGGCGATGACTTTGAGGAAAACCGCGCCATGACGGGCCATTTTGTCTGCTCCAATTCCTGGAATGGCGCGCATGTCTTCGTTGGTTATCGGTCGTCTTCGTGCCATCTCGATCAGAACCTTGTCGTGAAAAATGATGAAGGCCGGTTGTTTTTGCTCTCGCGCGACTTCGAGACGCTTGGCCTTGAGGGCGGCGAGCAGTCTATTTTGGTTCGCCGTCAACGGCGCTGTCTCACCGCCCGGTTTGACCGGCGTGAAAGTCTCGCGTGGAGGCACCAGATCTTCGGCCTGCGTAACCGCGATCTCCTCCAAAGTATGGAGGACACCGGCCTTACGCCCGCCTGCTAAGGGAATTTCACCGCGCAACGTCAAAGGCACCTCGCCTTTGAGCACGGCGCGGCCGGCCCCTGTCAAAATCCACCGGTCGCGATCCTCCTGATCTTGGGCGATCAGATCCGCCGCATGAAGCTGGTGAAAAATGCTACGCCATTCGGCCGGTTTGAACTCCTTGCCAACGCCGAATGTCGGCAGACGATCGTGGCCGTGCCGCCGGATCGCTTCCGTCGTCCGCCCGGACAGGAGATTGCCGAGATGGCCCGAGAAAAATCGTCCCGATGTGCGGTGAATGGCCGACATGAGTTTTTGCGCCGCGACGGCGCCGTTGAACAGCGCCCATTTGCCGTCGCAAATGTCGCAATTGCCGCAAGGTTTTGAGGCCTCGCCGAAAGCGGCGAGCAATGTCTGGCGACGGCAGTTTGGCGACTCGCATAAAGCGATCAAGGCATTGAGCTTGCGCTTCTCCATCCGCTTGCGATCTTGCGGCGCGCCGCTCTCATTGATTTGCCGCTCGCGCAAAAGAATATCGGCATCGCTGAACAAGGTCATGGTTTCCGCGGGCAGACCATCGCGCCCCGCGCGGCCGATCTCCTGATAATAGGCCTCGATGCTTTGCGGCAAATCGGCATGGCAGACGAAGCGGACATTGGGCTTGTCAATCCCCATGCCGAAGGCAATGGTGGCGACGATGACGACGCCGTCATGGTGCAGGAATTCATCCTGATGGGCCGACCTCAACGCCGCCTCAAAGCCGGCATGATATGGGAGCGCCGGGACGCCGCTTTGGCTGAGATGCTGGCTGAGTCTTTCGACGCCCTTGCGCGAATTGCAATAGACGATGCCGCTTTGGCCTTTATGGCGGGCGATCATCTCTTCGATCTGCCGCGTGGAATCGGTCTTGCGCGCCATCGCGAGATGGAGGTTTGGACGATCGAAGGAACGCACGAAGATTTGCGGCTGGGCGGCAAACAATTTCTTGACGATGTCGGCACGGGTTGGCGCATCGGCCGTCGCCGTAACCGCAATGAGTTGAACATCACCGATTGCCAGCGCCGCCTCGGCGAGGCCCAGATATTCGGGCCGGAAATCGTGCCCCCATTGTGAGACGCAATGGGCCTCGTCGATGGCGAACACATTGGCACCCCCCTCACGGAGAAGCTCCGGCGTTCCGGGACGCACGAGCCGTTCCGGCGCGACATAGAGGAGACGATAGCGGCGACGCCGGAGGTCCGCCTCGATCGCCGCAGTGTCTTCGCCACTGTTCGATGAATTCAAGGCGGCGGCGGCGATGCCGCGCGCTTGCAGTTGCTGCACCTGGTCGCGCATCAGGGCGATCAACGGCGAGACGACGATGGTCAACCCCTTGCGGACGATCGCGGGCAATTGATAGCAAAGCGATTTGCCAGATCCCGTCGGCATGACGGCAAGAATATTTTCTCCCGCGAACACGGATTCGAGAATTTCTCGCTGTCCTGGCCGGAACTCCGCGAAGCCGAACACCCGTTCCAACGCCTCTTTCGCCTCGTGCATATGCGCGTTCACGGAGTCTCCGTTGAAAAGTCGGTCACGCTCGGGGGTCTCGATAGTCTCTACACTAAGATTTTAACTTCCATTCGCGTCAAATGGATTCTTTGGTGACTCTAAGCAATTCACTCACCAATGGAGTTACCGACTCCTTCAAGGACACAGCAAATCGTTCCAAGGAAGGTTCGCTAAGGGTATGAGGAGAGATAATTGTTCTCACCCACTTGTCATAGTGATACGCAACGGCGAGTGCTGTATCAAAGTCTGGCACGGGGTCTGTGTAGGGTTCTAACTCCCTATGTACCGCCCATTTATCTCGAAATTTTTTCATGTCTGACCAGTATTCCTGCCAGCCAGATTCACTCAGACCAGTCTCTCTGAACAGCCCATCTCGGAAACTCTGAGCATGACTTTCTGATTGTTCTGTCAAACGCTTCCAGTGCGTTGGCTCACTTTCACTGCCAGTGAAACGACCTTAACAAGGAGCTGCCTTCGCGATAAGTGACAAGATGTCATTCTTGATCTTGCCTGCACGCGCCTCCGTCAGCGCGCCGCGTGGCGACTCGATCGTCCGGTCGGCGATGAGGCGTCCTGGTGCTGCTGACAAAACAAGGATCCGGTCGGCGATTGCGATTGCTTCCTCGACATCATGGGTGACGATGAGCGTGGTTGCCTTGCGCTTGAGGACGAGCGCCAGCAGCTCCTCGCGCAGCCGCGCCGCTAGGGCGGCATCGAGCGAGACGAAAGGCTCGTCGAGGAGCAGAAGATCGGGCTTGACCGCGAAGGCTCGGGCGATCGCCACGCGGCGGGCAAGCCCAAGCGATAATTCACCGGGAAAATGATCGAGATGCCGGGATAAACGCAAGGCCGCGACAATCTCGGCGAGATCGTTGTCACTTGAAGTTCCAACGAGGCGCAGGTTTTGCGCGACGCTCCGCCACGGCAACAGCCGCGGCTCTTGGAAAACCATGCCGATCTTGTGCTCTCTTGGCAAGACGAGCCGGCCTTCGAAATCGGCGTCGAGCCCCGAGACAATCCGCAAAAGCGTTGTCTTGCCGCAACCGGACGGTCCCAGAAGGGCGCAGACTTCGCCCCGGCGCAGGCTGAAGCCGACGTCGTGGAGGATACTGCGCGTTTGTCCGGAAGCGGTCCGCAGCGCCTTCCGCGCGATGGAAACATCAAGCTCCATGCGGCGGCCGCCAGCGCGAGATATGCCGTTCGAACGGATGCAAGATGAAAGTTTCAATCGCCAGCATGAGCCCCACAAAGGGAAGCGCATAGGCGAGGAGGCGCGTCACGTCGAACAGCTGGAAAGCGATGCCGATCTCGAAGCCGACACCGTTCGAACGGCCGAGCAATTCGACAATGAGAACAATCTTCCACACAAGCGAGAGACCGGACCGCATCGCCGCCGCGAGATAGGGCACGAGCTGCGGTAAAACAACATGTCGTAGCTTCTTGCCAAAGGTGAGGTCGAACACGCGCGCCATCTCATCGAGGTTCTTGTCGAGCGCACGTGTGCCTTCGCGTAGAGTGACCGCCGTGTTCGGCAATTTATTGAGAACCACGGCCCCGATCGCGGCGGCCTCGTTCAGCCCAACCCAGATATAGGCGAGAACGATGACGACAAGCGCCGGCAGGTTCAAGAGCACGATAAGCAACGGATCGCACAGGCGGTCGATGGTTTTGTTGCGGCCCATTGCGACGCCAAGCACCGTCCCCAAAGCCATCGCAAGCGCAAAAGCCACAGCGACGCGGGCAAGCGTGACGGCAAGGTTCAAAAACAAGGCGCCCGACCATGCCTCGGTGGCGATAACCGACAGAACGGCAAGCGGCGACGGCAGCGTGCCTGTCGAAGATACACGCGAACTCACTTGCCAAACAAGCAGCAACAGGATCAGCGGCAGCAGCCGGAGCAAGAAGGATTTAGTTTTCCCGGGGCGCCAAACCGATACTGCCTTTATAGAAAGTTTCCTCATCAAGTTCCTTTGCCGGGCCGGTGAGGTCCGCGCCGCCGGTCTTGGCGAGGACCTTGTAAAGAATCCGCGCGTCGGCGGCTTCCTCTTCGACCGGCCGCCGCGGGATGCCATCGATATAGATTTGCCGGTAAAGGGTGAGCTGTGCTTTGTCGCCAATTCCGATCTGCCGGGCAATGTTCTCCCAATCCGCGTCGGAATGAGCAAGAATGTCCTTGGCTTCGGCCGCGATCTTGAGAAACCGCGCCAGGGCATCGGCATGGCTGCGCGCGAAACCTTCGTCGAAGACATAGCCGACCATGGAAACCGGTCCCTTGGCGCCGAGGCGTCTTTCCACTTCGTCCATGCCGATGAGCCGCCGGAACCCGCGCGATTCGAGCGCAACGCAGAAATTCCAAAAGTTTAAAGTGGCATCGGCCTCCCCGTTCGCGGCTTTCTGATAAAGCAAAGCGGGAGCGCCATAGATGACGTTCGCCTCCGACGCGATGTCGACATGCGCCTCGCGCGCGAAGGCCTGGAGCAGGAGCCAGCTCTTATCCAGGGGGCCTCCCGCAACCGCGATTGTTTTGCCCCTCAACCCGACAAGGTCCTTGATAGGCGATGCCGATTCGACCATGACGGCACCAAGCGCCGTCGAATAGGGAACGAAGACAAGCCGGCCGCCCAGATTTCTTTGCCGCGCGACCCACAGCCAGTCGCTGAGGATGATGTCGGCCGACCCGCCCAGAAGAGCGATTTTCGCGGCTTCAGGAGAGGCAAGTTCGGTAATTTCGAGGTCGAGGCCGACTTTCTTGTCGAGTCCCCCCGCGCTGATGATCGCGAGTTCCCAGCCGAAAGTTCCGGTTTTTTGCACCGCGAGATGGAGCTTGTCCGCGGCAACTGCCTCGCAGTTGAAAAAGACAGCCAGCATGAGGTAAAACGCCGCCCGGCCGAGCCGGCCACAAAAGGAGCGGCGGCGGCCAGAGCGCGCCTGTTTGGCGTTCACTTTGTGGATGCCATGGCGCGGTGGCGGGCTACCGCCCCAGCCTGGGTTGTCATTTGCCATCGTCTCAGGATACATGTTTTATCGCGCGGGCCAATCAGGATCATTCGTTAGGCTAAGTCGCAGGCGATGGCAGGACCGTGATCGCATGCCCCCCGCATTTATAGGGAAGGAAACCGGATATGAAGCGTAAATATGTCTGCCTTGTCGCCGCGGCCGCCTGGGCCGGTTCCGTTGCCGGGGCTATGGCGGCGGATGCCGCCGCCGGCGAAACGGTCTTCAACACAAAATGCAAGGTCTGCCATCAGATTGGCGAAGGCGCCAAGAATTTTGTCGGACCCGAGCTGAACGGGCTGATCGGGCGCACCACGGGTTCCGTACCGGATTATAATTATTCAGACGCCAACAAGAACTCCGGAATCACTTGGGACGAGGCGAAGCTCAAGGAATATCTCGCCAATCCGAAGGGCGTAATTCCTGGCACGAAAATGATTTTCTCCGGACTTTCCAAGGAATCTGATCGGGATAATCTCGTTGCTTATCTCGCCGAATTTGGCCCCGACGGTAAGAAAAAATAACACGCCACGAAACCTATGATCCCTCGCGCCGTTTGAGCATTCCGCGCGAGGGATCGTAAGCGGCGATCGCCGCGGCGAGAAAGACAACCGTCGCACCAAGCACCACCGCCAAGGCCAGGACATTAATTTGTTCGTATAATGCGAAGCGGATCAGTTCGACCGCATGGGTGAACGGATTGAGCTCGCAGAAGAAGGCGAGCCAGGGGCTGCCTTCCTGCACACGCCATAGGGGGTAGAGCGCCGATGACGCGAAAAACATCGGGAAAATGACGAAATTCATGACCCCAGCGAAATTCTCCAATTGCTTGATCAGTGACGACAGAAGCATTCCAAGCGCGCCCAGCATAAGGCCCGCAAGGATGAGAGCCGGAAGCACGCTCAGATAGCCCCAGGGCGATGGCGGCTCGATCTCCCAGAAATAGGCGACGAGAAGAAACGCGTAGACTTGAGCAGCCGATACGGCGGTGCCGGCGGCAAGCTTGGAGGTCAACAGAAACCAGCGCGGGAAAGGGCTCACGAGCAAGCTGCGCATATTCCCCATTTCGCGATCATAGACCATCGAGAGAGAGGATTGCATGCCGCCGAAAAGCGCGATCATCGCCATGAGCCCCGGCGTGATATAGACGTCATAGAGCACATAGGTATCATAGGGCGGGATGATCGATACGCCGAGGACCGAGCGAAATCCCGAAGCGAAGATGAACAGCCAAACGAGCGGGCGCACCAAAGCCGAGACAAACCGCTCCCGCTGGTGCCAATACCGCAAAGATTCGCGCCATACGATCCCTTTGAAGCAACGCGCATATTGGGCGAGCCCGAAGCCATCGCCTTGCGGCTTTGCGGTTACGGCAGATCCCATGATGTTCCCTCGCCGGCAATGCCGGTCAGTCTCTTAAAGGCGGCGGCAATGTTTGGGACGCCCGCGCGGGCGGCGACCTCGGCGGCATTGCCGTGATCCAAAATCTTGCCCTCATGCAATAAGACGGCATCGTCGCCAGGCTCGATCTCATCGATAAGATGCGTCGCCCAGAGCACGCCAATGCTTTCGTTCGCAACAAGGCCCCTGACATGTTTGAGAATATCCGCGCGCACCTTGACATCCAGCCCAACCGTCGGCTCGTCAAGCAAAAGCATGCACGGCTGATGCAGCAGCGCGCGAGCAATCTCCACCCGCCGTATCTGGCCGCCGGAGAGATCGCGCGCTTTATCATGCGCACGTCCGGTCATCGCGACTTGGTCCAAGACAAACCCGGCGCGGAGCTTTGTTTCTTGCGCGGACATTCCGTGCAGCGCCGCGTGATAGGACAGGTTTTGCAGAACCGTCAGATCGAGATCGAGGGTTCGCGCTTGAAACACGACGCCAAGCCTGCGTAGCGCTTCGCCGGGGGCGCAGTTCACATCGAAACCAAAAATCCGGATTGTGCCCTTTTGTGCCGCGAATAGGCGAGTGATCAAGCAAAAGAGCGTGCTTTTGCCCGCGCCATTAAGGCCAAGGAGCACGCAAAAGCTGGCGCGCCTTACACCGAAGGAAACATTGTCCAGAGCCTTGCGCTTGCCGTAGCTATGGCTCACGCCTGCGATGTCCAGCGCGGGAGAGATTACGCCCGTGTGTTGGCCGCTCGCGGCTTCCGGATCCGGCGGGTAAAAACTCATTGGTCTGCAATCGCCACGCCCCAAGGAAAAGAACCGACTGGAATCGATTTCACCACCTTAAGGTTCGCCACGTCAATCACCGAGACATCGTTTGAAACGCCATTGGTCGTGTAGAGATATTTGGCGTCCGGGGTAAAAGCCAGTTGCCAAACGCGCTGGCCGACCAGAAGATATTTCTCGACCTTTTTCGTCAGGGTGTCGATAACGGCGATGCGATTCGCCGGCCCGAGCGCCACGAATGCCCTCTTGCCGTCCGGCGAAAATCGCAATCCAACCGGCTGGATTGCTTCTTTCGAGAGCCCCGGGACCGCGAAGGCAATCTTCTGTTTGACCTTGGGGTTGGCGGCATCGATCACGCTGACGGTGCCGCCGACCTCGGAGGACACCCATAATTCCAGACCATCCGGCGTATATTGCGCGGCGCGCGGCCTGGCATCGACGAGGACATTGGCAAAAATCTTGTGCGTTTGCGTGTCGATCAAATGCGCCATGTTCGTCGTTTCCGACGTATTGACGAGCACTTTGCCATCGGGGCTAAGCCCCATTCCCTCAGGCTCGACTCCGACCGGAATTTCGGCGACGGCCTTGCGTGTCGCGACATCGATCGCGGTCACCAGATTGTCGTTCTCGTTCGAGATATAGAGGAGCTTGCCATCGGGGCTCAAGATCAAAAGCTCGGGATCAGGCCCCGACGGCAGAGTGCCAATGATCGCAAGCTTCTTGGTATCGAGAATCTGGATCTGATCGTCGTCGCCAGCGCAGATGTATAGCTCGCTTCCGTCCTTGTTCAAGGCGATCCCGCGCGGACGATGGCCAACCGGCACAGTCTTCGTGACCTCCAATTTATCGGTGTCGATAATGGAAATCGAATTGCCTTTTTCGTTGGAGACATAGGCCGTGAACGCAAAGGCCGGAGAGGTCATGGCGAAGGCCAGTGCATGCAGCTCGAAAGCAGACCACGCAAGAGCGCCCATCACTGATTTGGTCGATAATTTCATTGCAGTTTGCATTTTGTTTCCGGCTGGTCGAAGCCAAGCGTATCGAGTTCTGAAGTTTGATGCAGAAAGCCTTCCTGCGGCGAGACCGAGACGATCATGCGTCCATCGCCAAGCAGAATAGGCTGGCGCAATTGCTGGTTCCAGTGGCGCAAGGTTTGTTTTTGGCCCTTGAAGGCGGCAATGGCGAACTCCGGCCCGGTGAGATAATCGCGGAGGATCTTGGGATCGCTCGAGCCCGTGCGCGCTGCTGCCTCGCCGATCATGCGCATCGCCACCCAGGCATTGTTGTCGCGCGCGTTCATGCGCCGCGAGGCCAATTTCATAAAGCGGTTTTGCAATTGGATCGCGCCCCATTGCTCATGGGTTCCATCCCAGCTCAACGGCTCAAGCCCGGCCGAGCCGACGATCGGTCGCGGGTCCCATGTGCGGAAGGGAAGATAGTTCGCGAAGACCTCGCTCTCGTCGGCGGCGACGAGTACATCATAGGCCGGTGCGTTTTGTGTCGCCACCGGAATAAGCCTTTGCGTCTGCACGCTCCCCGAATCCGAGCGGCGGCCGCCGCCGGTATCCTCGTAGATTCGCTCCTCGACGATCTTGGCGCCGAATTTTTTTGCCGCACGGGCCAACGCCTCGGCGTAGAGTTCGTCTTGCGGGTGAGACCCCTTGAACAGCAGCCAGCGTTTCCATTGTTTCCATACGAGATATTGCGCAAGACCGTCGGCGAGCATGGAGTAAGAAGGCGCGACATGAAAGACATTGGCGCGGCAGTTTTCCTCCCGCAGTGAATCCTCGGGAGCGCTTGTATTGAAAATCAGGACCCCCTTGTCCTTTGCCGCCTCGGCGAGCGTGAGAAGCGCCGCCGCCGGAAGATCGGCGAGAACGAAAGACACTCCATGCTGGAGAAGGCCGTTCAGCGCGGCGGCCGGGTCGTCGCCCGGCTGCAGGCGGACGTCCTCGATCGTATAGGTCTGGCCGAGAAACCGCCCCGTTGTGTTATCGTCCTCGGCGGCGAGCTTGGCACCTGCGATGCCATCGTCGGCAGCCGGTATGTCGAGGATCGAGAGGGTCTCTTGCACATGCGGAGCGCGAATGAAGCCGGCCTTGACGTCGATGGTGGAGCCTGCGGCAGCCGGAAGGGGGCATGCCGCGAGCACCACGCCGAGGAAGGCGGCAAGAATGCCATGCTTGAAGATCATGCATGCATGATGGTTCGAAGCGATGGTCTAATCAAGCCCGCGGTCATCAAGATCATCATTCTTTGCCTTGCCCGAGCGGCAGTTCTGGCAGGCCAGCCAAGGCATTGACGATAGCAAACATCGCTGGCTCGTCCGGGACCTTGGCAATGAGCACGCCATGGATTCCAGCATCCAGAAGCGGCGCCGCCGCGTCATGCGAGATGCATATATGGTTTATCCGCGCAAGGTCGAGACCCGCTTTCCGCGCGAGACCGAGGAAAATTTCCGCGCTGCGCCGGGAATAATGCAACATCGCGCCGATGCCGCCTGCTTCTGCAAGGGCCAAGGCGCTATCACTTAAGGATTCGGCGGACTGCGCCGCATAGACTTCGACCGGCTCGATTTCAAATCCTGCCTCAGTGAGACTCTCCTCAAGGTCCGGCTTGCGGTCGCGTCCGGCGAGATAAACGAGATGGCTCGGGACGGCGAGGCGCGCGCCGATATCCGCCGCGAGAGCCTTGGCGTCTGGCGCAATCAGCGCCGGGCCTTCAAAGCCC
>Ga0187883_10001177_pt1 | contig 16198 bp, 9 predicted proteins | sample June2016WEW_20_1_2_FD_132966 | JGI IMG/M metagenome (GOLD analysis project Ga0187883, IMG submission 132966) | Peatland microbial communities from SPRUCE experiment site at the Marcell Experimental Forest, Minnesota, USA - June2016WEW_20_10 | ecosystem: Environmental > Terrestrial > Soil >...
ACGAGCATCTCTCCGCACCACGAGCATCTCTGCGGGCAGGGTAACTGTGCTCCGTATCACACCGGGAACGGACCTAAGGCCCTAATGACAGAACTTCCGAAGGCGTACACCGAAGGGCAGGAAGGGAGGTCGTGATGGCCCTTCATCCGCACAGGCCACACATGCCACACGGGTCACACGTTATCCGCCATCTTCTAGAGCGGTGGCACCGCTGGTCGCCATACGCATAGCCGCAGTCGTTGCGGCAAGGAAGGCGAGAGCCTATGAAGCGAATGCCGGAATCTTGATCGCAGGAAGAGTGCCTCGGTAACCTCAACGGCCGGGGCACTCACATGTTTCCTGGGTCGTTGCCGCCCAGTGCCAGGCTCGTAGCCGCGCTGCGGCTCTAGGCGAGCGGCTGCGACATCGAGGTCCGCGAGGTAGCCACGCCCGCCGAGGCGGTTCGCTTCCGCTACCCCGACGGGACGCCACGCCCGGTTCGCATCGAGGGGGTGAGGGGTTCATAACGGACTGTTCTGTCGCGTCGCTTTGGTGCTAATGTCGGGCGGCTTAGCCGTCAGGTGCTGTCCGGCGCCGACCAGGCGGCCGGCGAGTTCAGTCCTGGAGGAAATTCCGAGTTTGCGGTAAACGCGGGACAGGTGAAACTCGACGGTGCGAGTGCTGAGGAAAATCGCGCGGCCGATTTCGGCGTTTGTCCGCCCCTGGGTAACGAGCAGGGCGATTTGCAATTCCTGCGGCGTCAGCCGCTCGTCGCTTGAGCCGCCGTGACCGATGGTTTCCCCGCTGGCATGCAGCTCGGCGCGGGCCCGGTCGGCCCATGGCCGGGCATCGAGCAGGTCGAAGATCTCGATCGAGGCCCTGAGCTGGATGCGTGCCTCACGGCGCCGTTGCGTCCGGCGCAGGCGTTCGCCGTAGCACAACAGGCTGCGGGCGTGCTGAAAGGCATGTTCCGATCGCTCCTGGAGGTCGATGGCTTTCTGGAAGTGAGCGTCATAGTCTTCTGCGGCCACGATTCCCTGGCAGCGCGCGGCCCGGGCGGCTGGCAGCGGGTTAGCGTCGCCTGGCACCTGCACCAGGAACTCCGGGAGGAGCTTCCGGGCCTTATCGAGCGCGCCGGCCCGGGAGTATGCCTCGATCAGGTCGGCTATCGGGGAGTAGTAGGGATGGGATATGTCCCACTGGGCGGCTAGCCTTCGCAGTGCCTCATAATGCTCGATGGCTTCCTCGAGCCGGCCCGTCCCCAACTCGAGCAGCGCCCGCTGGCGGCGCGCCAGCAACTGCATCAGGTGCAGGCCGAGCTCGCTGGCCAGCCGGTCCGCCTCGTGCACATGCCGCAGGCAGTCGTCGGCGCGTCCCTGTGCGGCCTCCACAGTGGCCAGCGTGACGAGCGCATCACAGGCCAGAAGGCTCTGCCCGGCGGCCTGGGCTAGCTCCAGGGCCTGGCTGCCAAGCGCCAGCGCCTGGAGCCATTTGCCGGTCTCCGCGGCGACAAAGGCGGCACCGTTCAGCGCCTCCGGCAATTTTCCGATCGCGCCCGTGCTGCGCGCCAATTCGATGGTCCGCTCGTAGTAGGGCCACGCTCGGGGGTGATCCCCCCGACTGGAGTACGCTCCGGCGACCTCAAGCTGCCGGTCGGCGGACGAGGCGAGCCCAGGGCGGGAGGCCAGCCGGGAAACAGCCCGCTGCACGCGGAGCATGGCCAGCTCGGGATCGCCGCGGATCCACGCCAAGTGCCCGGACGTCAGGTCGGCCAGGAACTGCGCTGTTTCATCGGACCGCTCCGCGAGCTTGGACATCCGTTCAGCGTCCCGGCTGGCTTCCTCATCCAGCCCGGCCTCCATCGCCGCCGCGGCAGACTCACCGAGCAGTTCGGCAGCCAGCTGCGGATCGGCGTCGGCGATCAGGTCGGCGGCTTCCCTGAGAGCCTGTTGCGCGGCGGTCATCTTTCCTGCCGCCGCGTCCAGCCGGCCCTTGACCGCGAGCATCCTAGCTCGCCACCGAGGCTGCTGTGCAGCCGGGCTCTCGCTTGCCAGGCGCCTGGCGCGGTCGGCGTCCCCGCCGCGCAGGGCGGCCTCCGCAGCCGCGACGTAGCGGGCGGCCCGGGTGTCGGGCGCAGCTGATAGCTGAGCCGCCCGTTCCCAGGCCGCCGCGGCCACCAGCGGCGCACCTCTGCTCGCGGCGCTGCTGGCGGCAGCGTCGAGCGCCTCGGCGGCGTGATCGTCGTGGCCGGTTGTCGCCGCCGCCAGCTGCCAGGCCGCGCGGTCAGTGTCACTGCTGGCCAGGGCCTCAGCTAGCGCGCGGTGCGCTGAGCGCCGCTCGGCTGGCGTGGCCGAGTGGTAGGCGACCGAGCGCAGCAGCGGATGGGCGAACTCGACCCCGTCGGCACCCACCCGGATCAGTCCGGCGGCTTCGGCATCATCAAGCGCCTCGGCGCGGCCGCCGGCCAGCCTGGCCGATGCCGTTATTACCGCCGCCACCGGACACCGCCCGCCCGCAGCCGCGATCATCAGCGCTGTCCTGACCGCCGGGTCCAGCCGGTCAATCCGGGCGGAGAACCGCTCCCGGATAGCCGCTCCGGGCTGCGGCCGAACCTCGGCAGTATCTTTGCCAGTCAGCTGTTCCCGGGTCATGGCTAGCGCCATCTCGGCCAGCGCAAGCGGATTGCCGCCGGTCTCGGAATGCAGCAGCCGGGCAACTTCTGGCGCGGGCATCATGCCGGTTGCCGCCTCGACCAACTCGCCTGCCGCCGAGGGCGTCACCCCGGTCAGGTCACGGACCGAAACGCCGACGATCGCCGGAAAATCTGGGCGGCTTGCCAGTACGCAGGCGATCGCGTCATTGCCCAGGCGGCGGATCGCGAACGTCAGAGCGTCGAGGGTCGGCCGGTCAAGCCACTGCAGGTCGTCAAGCAGCAGCAACAATGACTCCTGCTCCGCAGCGGTTACCAGCAGCTCGTGGGTGGCCACGGCAGCCGCCAGCCGGGCCTGGGCCGCCCCCTGATCCCCCAAGCCGAAAGCTGCCCGCAGCGGCGTGTAGCGGTCGGGCTGGGCATCGAGGCGGTCGGCCAGCGGGCGCAACAGCGCATACAGCCCGCCGAAGGCGAGTTCGGCCTCGGCCTCGATCCCGGTCGCGCGCAGGATCCGCATCGAACCGGCCCGCTCCGCCGCGTAACCGAGCAGCGCGGTCTTGCCTATCCCCGGCTCGCCGCGCAGCAAGATAGCCCCGCTTGTCCCAGCCCTAGCTTGCTGGATGAGCAGGTCGAGTTCCCGCTGCTCCCTCTCGCGATCCAGCAGCATGCCCGAACGATAAGTCACTGGGCACACGGCGACAACCAGGCCGTCATTACGACGTCACGCAACATACCCGACCGGCTCGTGGCACATCGGACAAGCATCGCAAGCATTGCGGGGTTCACGGAAGAGCGGACTGCCCGTCGCGGCGGACCGTACTGGAGACAGCGCAAACACTCCAGGAGGGTCCCATGCGAAGGCTCATCGTCTCACTATCCGCGGCAGCGATCATCGCCGCCGGCGCGGTCGCCGGCCTGCAAGCAGCAGCCACAGCCGGCACCACCATGATCCCCGATCCAGGCGGGGTCATCCAGGGAACGAGCGCAGCCGGCCAGCACAGCCCGCCCGACATCTCCTTCACCACCACGATGATCTCCTACACCCCGATCGACGTGGCCCCGGATGGGCTGTCACCCGGGGACGGATACGTGCTGGCCGGGCGCATCACCCGGCGCGGCGCGGCGGACGGCCTGTCCACCGCCCAGTGCACCTACACCATCACCACAGGCCCGGTGCTGCGAGTCTGCACCGTGGACTACGCGCTGGACAACGGGGTGATCACCACCAGTGGGTACATCGACGGCCCCGGCAAGAGTGCACCAGTCACCCTGGTCGTCAACGGCGGGACCGGCGCCTTCGCCAGCGCGCGCGGCTATGGGCGCCTGCAGCCCACCAGCACCGGCAGCACCGTCACGCTGTATCTGGCCAGCTGACCAACCGGCCCGCGGCGGCGGCAGGCACATTAACCACGTGCCTGCCGCCGCAATGCCTTCCCGGCGAATGCCCGGCGGACACGTCCGGTACCGCCAGACACAGCCAACCCGCACGACGCAAAAGACGACCCGCGCCCGGAAACGCCGGCAGCACCCTGGCGGTGTTCCCGGGAAAGTACCCGAGAGGACCCGATCCGATGAGTAACGAGCTGCCCGTCACCGCCTTGGTGGCCCGCGCCGCAAAGGGCGACAAGCGGGCGTGGGACGCCCTCATCCAGCGGTACGCCCCGCTGATCTGGTCGATCTGCCGCCGATACCAGCTGGGCGCCGCCGAAGCCGAGGACGTCGGCCAGACAGTCTGGCTCCAGCTCCTGGAACACCTGGACGAAATCCGCGATCCAGCCGCACTCGCCGGATGGCTGGCCACCACGACCCGCAGGGAATGCTGCCGGGCAGCGCGGGGACCACGGCCTGCCGGCCGAGTGCTGGACGCTGAGTGCATCCCGGACGAGCAGACGGGGATGGCAGAGCAGGAGCTGCTGGTGGCTGAGCGGCACGCTGCACTGCGCGAGGCGTTCAGGCGTCTTCCCCGCCGCTGCCAGCAACTGATCGCCCTGCTCATCGAAGACCCGCCCGCACCGTATGCCCAGATCAGCGCCGAGCTGGGCATCCCGGTCGGCAGCATCGGGCCACGCCGCAGCCGCTGCCTGGAAGAACTGCGCCGCGACCCAGTAATCGCTGCGCTGATCGGCTCCGACGCCCCATCCGCGGGAACCAGGCCGCACAGACCGGCAGCAGCGCAACATTGAGGATCATTCGCTAGCCGGGCTCACAGCTGCCCTGTACCGCCGCAAATCCTGGCTGATCAAGGGCCAGGGCCCAGAGGATAGCCGCGGAACTGGCAATTCAGTGCCGCCGGGCTCATGGCGAGTGAGAGCGTTTACTGCTGGCTCATGCACGAGGCACGCTGCGTCCCCGTCGCGGCATCAGAAGGCGTTCCAAAGTCGCACCAGATCCGATCGGTGTGGCCTTTACTGGTGCGCAAGGTTGGTCCAGGCAGGACATGACGAGAGGACCCGCCTCCGCTTCTCGCGGATCTCGATTGCGCGGTGCGCGAATCTAGTCCGTTTCCCCGCGTCTACCTGGGGTCCTCTGTCATTGACCAGTTGATCCCGTCGCGGCAGCACTTGCCATGGACCAACGTCCCTGCGCACAGGACCTTCGGCCCGGCGGTGCGGGGATACGGCAGAACTCTGCGGCGGTAGATGGCGAGCGCGTTGGGGCGCTCCGCGTTGACACCTCCGGCGCGCCGCAGTGGTGGGGCAGCTGCGGGCCGCGGGGGTTGCCGGTGGCGGGTGGCGCGGGGTTGCGTCGCGGGTGCGGGTGCGGGTTCGGGAAGTGGCTGATCCGAGTGCCGGTGTCCGGGAGAAGGTCGGCCGCGCTGGATGACATAGACCCCCGGGGTGCCCTCCGGGCCGGCCTGCCGGGCGCCAGACCCGGTGAGTGGCAGCCCAGCCCAGGACGCCGGCCTGGCCAGCGGCGGCGCCCCCGGTCAACTGCTGGCTCGTCAGCCCCTCGTTAGCTTCCTGCTGGACGGCCGGCTCGGATGGGGGGAATCAGCTTCGCGGCCGGTCTAGCCCAAGCTTCTTCCGCAAAGGCCATGGCTGCACCGATGGCAGCCGTATATGTCCACGCGGTCCGGCGCTCCGCACCCCAGCCGTACCAGGTGCCCCAGCCGTCTGCCGGGACATGGACCAGAACGAGCGCCCCGTCGCTCAGCCAGCCCGAGGCCAGATCCTGGAATAGCGGGTAATGGCGGACGGCGTCCAGGAAATCACCGAAGCGCTGGTGCAGCGCCGCCTTTGTGCCGGTTCCGAACACGAGAATGATTTGGCCATGCTCGACTTTCGTGGCCAGCTTGTTCATTTCGTCGGCCAATCCCTGTTTCATCTCCAGGGGAGTGGCCGATACGACCACCGCGTGAGTGTTAATCGCCCAGTGGGTCACGTAGTCTAGCCAGTCGTTCCCCAGGGTGGTCCGGGCCGCGCCCAGAGTGGGGACAATGGCCGAATAGAGCCGACGCAGCTTTTTGCCAGGACGGCCGACGGCGACGACTGGGCCACTGTGCGCCAGAGTCCGCGCCAGGACCTCCTCAAAGCGTGCACTTCCGATCGGATTCAGCCACCCGGTCGAGCGCTGCCATATGCCCCTGCGGCTGAAGCGGCTGGTCAGGATCTTCTGGGTGTCGTCGCCGGAATTGCGCAGATAGAGAATGGCGAGGTCAGGAGCACAGCCCATAGCCTCGTGGAGATTGCGGGCTCTGAGTCGCTGGGCGCCGCGATCAATGAAATAGCCGGCCACGATCGCAATGATCACCAGGGCGGCGAGAATTTCGGAGAGATCCTGTGTGGTTCCGGACAACCCGGCCAGCACCCAGCCGGCCAGCACAGCCAGCGGCAACAGCAAGGACAGCAGTCCCAGGAAAAGGGTCAGCCCGGCGGAAAGGACCCTCCGGATCTGGCCGGCCGACAGGAGCCGGCGGATGTGGAAGACCTCTCTTGCCGGCAAGCGCTTTTCGTAGCGCTCGCGGCGGAGCAGCGGATGACGGTAGCGGCGGAGCATGACGACACCCGCAGTTCCCGAGACAAGACCGGCCACAACGGCGCCAGCCGCCTCAGCCTGGGGCCGGGCAACCAGGTTGCCCACGCCGACGGCCAGGAGCACCGCGCCGATGCTGGTGAACACCTTGGCCCACCAGTGTCGCCGGCTTATTTTGCGGAGATCATCGGCCGCCCGGTCAACGGAGTGAAGTTTCCGGCTGCCCGAAACCAGGTGGAACTTCTCGAACTTCGCCCGCCTGCTCACCCGGTCTGCACCCACGAACACCAGCGTGAGGAGCGCGAGGGCGCCGAGCAGGCCAGATAGAGGCGGGACCACCGAGGTCGCTCTGGTCACCACCGGCTGGCCGGGCAGTCGTGCGGCCAGGAAGCGGGCGGCGGGTGCGGTGAGACCGGCGCAAGGGTCGACAGCCTGGCGGGGGCAGACCGATACCAGGGTCAAGGTGAGATTCCCCTGCAGCCAGTATCGCCAGACCTGGCCACCGGGCGCGGTACGCACCAGATCGATATTCGGGCCCAGGGTGCTCAGATCGCGCAGGACGGCTGGAGTGCGAGTCCGGGTGACGGCATAGGTTGAGCTGAGCAGTTTGATTTCCTGCTGATCGCAGGCGGCCCAGATCAGCCTGATCTGGGTGCCGTCCGTGCGCTGCCACCTGGCTCCGGCACTGTGGCAGCCGGCCAGCAGCCCGGAGTTCAGGTAAAGGACGCCCGTTTCCCGGACAAGATACCAGTGACCCGGCACCACACCGTTCGGGTTGAAGGCGCCGAGCGCGGCGGGATAGGAAGACGTGGTGCTGGTGGTGGCTGAGGCCGACACCACGCCGGTCCCGAGGGTTAAAGCGGCTAGGAGAAGAGCGAAGATCGAAATTCTGCGGCTGCGCAATATTGCCCCTGGCCGAGCTTCCGCGCCGTCCTGGCCGATTCAGCCCATGGCGATGCATTCATCCGTTTTCGGTATCGATGAGCCATAGGTCCCCGAATTAATCGGGATTGCTGCTAAAATTAATCGGGATTGCTGCTAAAGGAGACGCGGACGTCCGGGTTCTGGTTGACACGCGCGGACAAGGGGCCTGTCACCTGCGGGCCGGCACCGCAGCGGCAAATCGAAGAGGCTAGACGGGATGATCATTAACGCGATCGGCGACTGACTTGATCGCGGCGACGAAGGGCTCGTCGGATGCTTGTGCCGCGGGGTCGAGTTCGTCAAATGGCCTGATGGCGTCGTGGCCCGGATCTATTTCCTGCATCCAGACAGCCCAGGCATTGTGCACGTCCGGGGCTGTCACGGCCGTCCCCTTGGCGAGTAGCAGCAGCGCGTAAAGGTGAAACAGCAGCTTGGTGTCCCGAGCGGGTAGCATCTCTGCTGGCACCTCGCGTTCGATGTGAGCGGCCAGCTCGTCGAGGTAGCTCACCCGATCAACTGTCGCACAACCTTGGCAACGTGGCGCAAGGCAGGTACCCACAGCACGGTCCGGCCATCAGGAGGGCTACTCTTGGCAGGTCCCCCCGATGGTCCCGTGGCGGTACAGCCACGCTCGCTGTGATGGACGCCCCTTGATCCTCAAGAAATACTTTGGCACTGCTACAGCATCGATTGAGGATGTACGCCCTGCCGTGTGGAACGCTGCCAGCAGCCAACCCGACGGCGAAAAGGATCGCACCGCGATTTTGGAGCAATACAAGCTCTACGTCGAGATGGCCGACCGGATCAGCGCGCGACGAGGTCTGACGAACACATTCTTCCTCACGCTCAACACGGCGATCTTCGCCGCGATCGGGGCATCGTGGAAGGGGCGCCTCGCATTTCCGGCATGGATTCTGGTATTTCCTTTGGTGGCGTTGCTGGTCCAATGCTGCGCATGGTTCCTCCTGGTGCGTTCGTACCGGCAGCTCAACTCGGCCAAATATATAGTCATCGGCTTGCTCGAAGAACGATTGCCAGCATCGCCGTATTGGAACGCCGAGTGGAAAGCACTCGGCGAGGGGAAAGACAAGAGTAAGTACTGGCCGATATCGCACCTGGAGCAATGGGTGCCGGTCATCTTCGCTGCCACTTATATGGCCGCGTTCATCGCTGCTGCCGCCTATTGAGCTATAGCGGCGCGATTTAATCCACAACATACTGTAAGAGCTCCAATTGCGGCTGGATCGTCACTTTGCTCATTGGAGGCCTGGGCCTCGTGTTTATCGTCGTGTCAGCGTGAGCACTGCTCGCATCGGGCTGCCCCGGTGACGGGCCGGCCTGTGGCGACCGGGCTTGCACCCGCAGGCGCTCGGCCTGGGCGCACCCCGCCTGCAAGGGAGCGGAAGGCTCTTTAGGAGGATAGTGGCGTAGAATCAAATTCGCGCTGGATGGGCCATCAACCGCCAGCAGCCTGAACCGGCCGGTGCGTGCTTGCGCTTTCAAAGGGGCAGGGTCTGTTGACGGCTTCGATGAGCTTGTGAGCTAGTTGCTAATAAGAGGGATGCTTGTTGACAGGCTGCAGGGGGGTAAGCGGTGCTCTTTCTGAGCTACGCTGAAGAGGATGGCGAGCAAGCTCGCAAGATCGCTGACTGGTTTACCCAGCACGATATCCCAGTCTATTACTGGGAAGATCCAGCACACCGCGGCGGTCGATTCATCAACCAGATGGAACACGTGCTGAGCACGGCGGACGCCTTTCTCGCGCTTGTTTCCCCACATTTCATCGAATCGCCTTGGTGCCACCGCGAAACGGAGCTGGCGATCCTGCGCGAGATCGAGTTGCAGCGCGGCCACCCGGACGCCGGGTTCATCCGCGTTCTGAAGGTTGCCGACGCGCCGCACCCGGTCAACGGTTTCCTCGACGCGTACGACTTGTTCGACCTGACCAGCCCGGGCACCATGGAACAACAACTGGACAGCGTGCTGGCTAGCCTGCGGCTCACCGGCTCACGGGCATTGAGCGTGCCCGCCGCGGCGCCTGCTGCCCGGGTAGTGCCGTCGTTCCGCAACCGGGACGACGAGCTTGACGGCGTGCTTCGCGGCATCACTAATTCGGGCGGACCGCACTTCTGGCTTGTCATCGCTCCTCCGCAGCTGGGCAAGACATGGTTCATGGACCAGCTTGCCGTCAAGCTCAGGGAGGAGCCGGTGAACTGGTCAGCGCGCCGAGTCGACGTACGCGATTACCCCTATGATGTGCGCGCGGACGTTCCCTGGCTGCTCGGCCACCTGCTCTGGCTTGACACCCCGCCGACGAGCAGCGACGACCGGGCGCTGCGCCAGATAGCCGCCGAGGTCCTCGCCCGGCGCAGGCCTCACTTGTGCCTGCTCGACAGCGCCGAACTGCTCACGGCCGAGACCGTCATGAGCCTGCGATCGGCCATGGGCGAGATCTATCGCATGGTGCTTGAGGGCAACGACAGGACCGTCCGCATTGCCTTCGTCGCCGCGAGCCGCCGGGACGATGAGTGGCGACGCGTGACCCGGCCGCCGAGGCTGACGTTGCTTCCGCTGAGCGAATTCAAGCCCGTCGTCGTCATGGACGCGCTGCGCGACCTGGCTGGCCAGATGGACCGGCAGTTCAGCGCCGCCGAGCTGCGAGCGCATGCGGAGCGCGTCTACCGGTTGAGCGAGGGGCTGCCCGCACTGCTCGCCCTGTGCCTGCAGTGGGTACAGCGAGAGCAGTGGATCGGCGTACACCGGCTGTCGGAGCAGGGGGAGTTTGAGGCGCTGGCCGGAAACTACGTCGAGGAGGGGCTGCTCGGATCGGCCAACCTCTTCAGGTCGCGTCGGCCGCAGGACGCCAGGTCGCGTCTCGTGGTGGAGACCGCTTTCCGTAGCCTGGTGCCTTACCGGTTGTTCACGCTGGCGCACCTGCGCTATCACGTCGAGTTCGAGGCCTGGCTTTCCGGCCTGCTGGCGGATATGGGATGGCCCGTGGAGCGGCTGTGGGGAGCGATCAGCGGCACCGCGCTGCTCTCCCGGCCGCTCGATGAGCCGTGGCAGGAAGTGCAGGGTGCGATCCGCCGCCTGCTCTTCCGGTACTTTTACCCGTCCGATGACCATCGCGCGGAGGCGCATGCGCGGGCACGGCGGTTCGCGGGGATCTGGTCGGACGGGCTGACGGGAAATGATCAGGTCACCGGGCTTGTGGAGTGCCTCTGGCACGAGGCCGCTGAGCTTGGCTATAAGCGAGCTGCCGACGCGCAGGAAGTGCTCTGCGAAAGCGCGGTCGCGCTGGTCGAATCGCTGAAGCCGTCGGCGGCCTATACCGACGCGGAGCTGCGCAGGTCCGCCGCACTTCGCATGCGGAATAACGAGGAGTTCCAGGATACGGTCGCTTATGTTCCTGGGCTGTTCGACAAGCTGGTGCGAATAGTAGATGCACCGGAGGAATTCTGACATGGATCCAGAGAACTTCCATCCGAGGTACGTCCCGCGCGGCGAGGAAGAGGTCATCAGGGCCGAAGTGGCACGCGTGCAGGAGACCGGGCAGAGCCGTGCCCTGCTTGTCTACGGCACCGGCGGCATCGGGAAGACCTCGCTGGTCCGCAGCATGGCCCGAGCTCACCGGGGAGAGCCCGGCATCGCCTGGCTCGAGCCCGTCGATGTCGACGACCCGGAGTACTGGCTGCTCGCGACCCTGGAGCAGAAGGTGGCCAGCCAGCTTGACCCGGACGCTCACTACTTCGGCCCGTACCTGAGGTACCTTTCCCAGCTGCCCCGCTATACCAGGTCGCGCGGTGGCCGGGAGCGGGTGATAAGTCACCTGGGCCGCATCAAGCGCGTTTTCGTCGAGTGCTATAAGAAATACGTTACCGAGACTGGCATCACCGTGGTGATGACCTTCGACACCGTGGAGGCGATGCGCGGCATTTACCTGCTTTACACGCTTACCCAGTGGATGAAGTCCCTGCCCGGCTCGCTCTTTGTCCTTTCCGGGCGGCCGACGGTGCAGCCCGGGGACCGGCCAGATCCGATCAGAGATGAGCTGGAGGACCAGTACCAGAACATTCCTGTCACCGCGGTCACGCTCGGTCCGTTCAGCTACGAGGCCGCGCTTGAGTACCTCCGCGGGAGCGCCATCGGCAGTGCGCTGGCATCCTCGGAGGTCGAGAAGCTGGCGTTGCTGACCCGGGGACATCCACTCTGGCTGGCGTTCGCGGTCTCCCACATCGCTGACTGGGGCCTACCGGCGGAAGCGGCGGCCGATGTCGACGATATCCGGCGAGCCATGCCCTATGCGGCGGAGCTCGATCGGGAGGGCCAACAGCTGCACGAGGCCTTCAAGCGCCGCCTGATGGCACCCTATCGTGAGGTCGATTTCTGGCATGAGTCCGTTAAGCGGCTCGCCGTGGTGCGGCAGGGGATGAGCCAGCCGATCTGGGAACGGCTGATGAGCGATCGCCCCCTCCCCGCCGAGGCGGCGACCTGCGAGGAGGCATGGCGGATGCTGCAGGAGACGCCCTGGGTCCGCAGCCGCGCCAATGGCCGGTATGTGACCTTGCACGACGCAGTGGCCGAGGAACTCGCCCAGCACATCATTCCGCTGCACGACAGTGATCAAGCCTGGCGCCGTGATCTGTGGACGCGAGCGGCGATCATTTACCGCAAGGTGAGCGAGGGACCGGCGGCCGAGCTGGCGGCAGAGCAGGCCAGGCTTGACGTCCTGTTCGGTGGTCTGGCCGATGAGGCCGGCCCGACCACCGGCGACTCCCCCTTGCTGGACCTCGACTCGGTCCCGACGACGGATGACGCCGAGGACAACGAGCTCATCGTCGACGTAGTGCGCCTCGACGCGCGGATCCGCGAGCTGGACCAGCTCCGGGTCATCGCGTTCCACTATCAGCTCCTCTCGGACTTCGCCGCCGGCGCCGACCGGTACCTTGAGCTCTTCAGCCAGGCGAAACGGGACTACGACGTCTTTCTCCAGGACCGCCTCGCACTGGAGATGCAGCGCTTCCTGCCAGGAACGGACTACCCGTACCCGCTCACGGACATCATCAGCTCGGCCGTCTCCGCGTTCGCGGACTGGCTGACCGGCGAGGCCAGGGAGACCTACCTGAGAATCGGCATGACGGTGGGCGGCTACCTCATTGACAACCAGCACCCGAAAACCGCGATCAGGCTGCTCGAGGAGCTCCCCGACGATATCGCGGACAGTATGCAGCGCACTCGGCTTGAGATCCTCAAGGCCAACGCCACCATGCGCATGCCGCTACGGATTGCGGACGCCTTTTCGTGCCTTGAGCGGGCTTTGGCGGCAGCGAAGAAGGTGCCCGAGGTGGCTCGCCGGCAGGCGGCGGTCGCCGACGTTTACAAAGAGATGGGCTTCTGCTTCCGGAATGCCGGACGCTGGCAGCAAGCCGACGACGCGTACAAGTGGGCGCGTGACGCGATCTTGGAGAACTTCGCGGCTCGGACGGCCGACTCCGATCACGAGAACATGGCTTCGATCCAGACGAACTGGGCGTACCTCAAAGGCCTCCTGGGTTCCTACCGCGACGGGTCCAACCTGGCCGACCGGGCTATCGATACGCGTCATCGCCTCGGCCTGTACATGCAGGAGGGAATTTCGCTGAGCGTCAGGGGTGAGATCTTCCGCTATGAGCGCAGGTTTGAGAAGGCGTGGGAATCGTTCTCCATAGCAGAACAAATATTCCAGGGCCGCCGTGACTGGTCCTGGCTGGGGCAGATCTACCAGGAGCAGGCCATCTGCCTGCTCCAGGCCAAGGAAGACGGCATCAACCTCGTGCCCGGCAAGGACCCGGCAGAACAAGCTAAGCACCTCATCACGTTGGCCCTGGACATCTGCCGAGACCAGAACGTCCGCACATACCCGTCCGCGCTGAACCGCGCCGGACGCATTTTCGGTGCCGATGACTACGAAGCCGGACTCAAGTACTTGGAAGAAGCGGCTGTCGAGGCCCTGCGACTGTCTGACGGGCGGTTCTGGTGCGCCAGCCTGATCGAGTACGCCGAACTGAGCTACCGGGCGTGGGTGTCGACCGGAAATTCCGGGTTTCGCGCGGCAATTGACGGCAAGGCGGATGCCATCCGCCAGGCTACGTCCGAATACCACTTCGCCGACCTTGTTGGCCGCTGGCTCATCGTGACCGCGAATTTGGCCGTGCGGGATTGGGCGACCGACGCGGACGACGCACTGCTCGATTCGGCGATCCGCGATTATACGGAGGGGTTTCGCTTGCTAGCACAAGGCCAGTTCGGCTCCTCTGGCGCGTCGTCTATCCCGCCGCGATTTGACAACTTCAGTTCAATGTTCGCGTCCCTCCCGGCAGACGTGCGACGGCGTTGGCTAGGCGAGTTGTACCGCTCGTGGCGTACCATCGGGGACGGTTCCACGGCGCTCCTGGCATGCCTCGAACAGCTTTATTGATTCGTGACATAAATCACCATGGCCCGAGCGGGCCAGACGGGAACACGTGTCAATGTCCCAAGTCACGCGCGGCGCTGTCGTGCTCTCGAATGAGGATATAAATGGCGGCGCTGAGTTGTTGCTGCACAATTGCGAGGATTGCGCGTGCGCAGTCAGTAGCAAAGGCGTCACCGCGATCCCCGCGACTTCCCCGGCAGCCGCGCTCGCCGATGACCGCGCATGGACCTGTGCACCCGAGGTCGTTGAGATCCGGCTCGATCCCGGGCACGTGCTGCTCTTTAACCCGGTAGGCGAGGGCAGCCCGGCGGTGGTTAACGAGCTTGCGTACCGCATTTTCCGCCGTTTTACCGAGCCGGTCACAGTGCGCGACGTCGTGGCTGGTCGGCTGGCCGGCGAAGCCGATGATCTCATGACGACTATTGGCCGGCTGTACCAGCTGTCGCTGGTGCAGCCGGCCGGACAGCCCGCACGGCCGGCCTTCGCCGATAGCAGCGTCCTGACCGCCTGGCTGCACGTGACCAACGCATGCAACCTCCGGTGCCCGTACTGCTACGTGCACAAGTCCGCCGAGGGCATGAACGAGGCTACCGGTACCGCCGCCGTGGAGGCGGTTGTCGCATCGGCGGTACGGCACGGGTTCTTTGCGGTCAAGCTGAAGTACGCGGGCGGTGAGGCCAGCCTCAACCACCGGCTCATGGTGCAACTCCACCGGCTGGCCAGGCAGCGCACCGCACAGAACGGGCTGCGGCTCGACGCCACCCTGCTGACCAACGGCGTGGCGCTGCCCATGCCGCTCATCGAGACGCTGCAGGCCGAAGGCATCAAGGTGATGATCTCCCTGGACGGCGTGGGCGAGCAGCACGACAAGCAGCGCCCCACCGTCAACGGCAGGGCATCCTTTCCGCTCGTCGAGGCGACGATCGCGCGGCTCGTCGAGCGCGGCCTCGCTCCTCACCTGTCCATCACGGTCACCAACCGTAATGCGGATGGCCTCGCCGACGTCGTCCGCTTCGCGCTTGATCGGGAACTCACGTTCAGCCTTAACTTCTTCCGCGACAACGAGTGCGCGGCCAGCTTCGCTGACCTCCAGTACACGGAGAACGCCATCATCGAAGCAATGCTGAAGGCCTTTGCTGTGATCGAGGAGCGCCTGCCCCGATGGAGCGTCCTCGGCGCGGTGCTTGACCGGGGCCAGTTGCTCGAACGGCGGCAGCGCTCGTGTGGTGTCGGTCAGGACTACGTCGTCATCGACCAGCGCGGTGGGGTCGCGAAATGCCACATGGAGATCGAGCGGACGCTCGGCAATGTCTTCACCAGCGATCCGCTACGGCTCGTGCGCGCGGACAGGTCGTCTGCGCTGAACCTGGCCGCTGAGGAAAAGGAAGGCTGCAGGAACTGCGCGTGGCGGTATTCCTGCTCGGGAGGGTGCACAATCGCCACATTCCACGCGACAGGAAGATATGATATAAAATCTCCCAATTGCAACGTCTACAAGGCAATTTATCCGGCGGCGCTCAAGCTGGAGGGACTCCGGCTACTAAAGTACGCGACGGCTCGGTAAGGACGGGTGGCCCGAGCGAGGCAATAATTTGTGCGTCCTGGAGCGGCCGCTCTTACTCGCCACCACCGCCAAGAGGATGCCCCAGACTGCGGGAACGTGAGCGGGAGGCCACGGCCCGCAGCGTGCGGGATGAGTGGCTGAAGAGGGAGATCATGTGCGTGTGGGCAGATAAGAAGATAGGCCGCCGTGTCTATGGGGCGCGGAGGTATGGCGGCAGTTGCCGCGGACCATGTCCTGACCGACCCGGACTTCTCGCCCAAGGGAGCGCCCATGAGCAGCACGAGCCAGCGCTACGACGATCTGAATGCGCTGTTTGTCAATTGCACCCTGAAACCGTCGCCCGAGCGCAGCAACACGCAGGGGCTGATCGATGTCAGCGCCGCGATCATGCGAAAGCAGGGCGTGCGGGCAGAAACGATCCGCGCCATCGACCATGACATCGCGACCGGCGTGTGGCCCGACATGACCCAGCACGGGGCGGCCACCGACGCCTGGCCGCAGCTTTATACGAAGGTGCTGGCCGCCGACATCCTCGTGGTCGCGGGCCCGATCTGGCTCGGCGACAACAGTTCGGTCACCAAACGGGTGATCGAGCGGCTGTACGCCTGCTCCCACCTGCTCAACGACGCCGGCCAGTACGCCTACTACGGCCGGG
>Ga0187883_10001180_pt1 | contig 16190 bp, 10 predicted proteins | sample June2016WEW_20_1_2_FD_132966 | JGI IMG/M metagenome (GOLD analysis project Ga0187883, IMG submission 132966) | Peatland microbial communities from SPRUCE experiment site at the Marcell Experimental Forest, Minnesota, USA - June2016WEW_20_10 | ecosystem: Environmental > Terrestrial > Soil >...
CAGTCCGTGGTGCAAGTCCTGATTCGCGTGCCTGAAGTTTTGCAATGATTCACAGGGATGGTTCGTAGAATCTGATCATGGCGATGGGAACGCGGCAGCATCGAGAGCGGCAAGAGGATTTGTGGGTGGCACACACGCAGTTGGCCACCGCGCCGGGGCATCCATTTTATGAACGCCTGAACGTGGTTCTGGATGCGGAGGGCTTCGACAGGTTTGTCGAGGATCTTTGCGCGAAGTTCTACGCGCCGCAGTTCGGTCGTCCGTCGCTGACGCCGGGGATTTACTTCCGCTCGCTGCTGATTGGGTATTTCGAGGGCATCGGGGCAGAGCGCGGAATTGCCTGGCGCTTGGCCGATTCACTGGCGCTGCGGCGGTTTGTAGGCATTGCGCTGGACGAGTACACGCCGGATCATTCGACGATCTCGCGCACCCGGCGGTTGATCGACCTGGAAACGCACGCATCTGTGTTCGCCTGGGTGTTGGATGTGTTGGCCAAGCGCGGCCTTATCGTGGGCAAGCGGGTGGCTATCGACGCGACGACGCTGGAAGCCAACGCGGCGATGCGCTCGATTGTGCGGCGCGACACGGGCGCCAGTTACGAGGAGTTTCTGACCGGTCTGGCCAAGGCGTCGGGCATCGAGACTCCGACGCGCGAAGACCTGGCGCGGCTGGACCGGAAGCGCAAGAAGCGCACGTCGAACCAGGAGTGGAAGAGTCCGGTGGACGCGGATGCGCGGATAGCGAAGATGAAGGACGGACGCACCCATCTGGCCCATAAGGCCGAACACGCTGTAGACCTGGACACCGGCGCGGTGGTGGCAGTAACGCTGCAACCGGCCGACAAGGGCGACACCAGCACGCTTGATGAGACCTTGAGCGAGGCCGGACTGGCGGTGGTCGAGCTGGCCGGGCACGAGGCTGAGTTGCGGCCTGAAGATAGGCCCCAGGTCAACCTCAAGGGGATCGAAGAGCTGGTCGCCGACAAGGGCTACCACAGCGGAGCGGCTCTCAAGCGGGTGAAGAGTTACGGGGTTCGCAGTTACATCCCGGAGAAGAAGCAGAAGGGCAAGCGCCACTGGGAAGGCAAGGCGGAGGAGCAACGGGCGGTCTACGACAACCGGCGGCGCGTGCAAGGCGAGTACGGCAAGAGCCTACTGAGGCGGCGCGGCGAACTGGTGGAACGCAGCTTCGCCCATTGCTACGAAACCGGCGGAATGCGGCGCTGCCATCTGCGCGGACGAGAAAACATTCTGAAACGGCAGTTGGCTCATGTGAGTGCGTTCAACCTGAGCCTGGTCATGCGCAAGCTGCTGGGCGCAGGAACCCCGCGAGGCTGGAAAGAGCGCGCCTTGAAGTCGATTTTGCGCGTTTTCTTGTGCTTCAACAGCCTGCATTCATCAGATAGCGCAGAACACCCATGTACTGCTCTCGCGGCCGCCACTTTCAGCCTTGCCCGCCCCATCAAACCACATCCGCGGTCCTGCCGAAATCAGGCCTATTGCACCACGGGCTGCTAGGCGGCTCAGTGTGGCCGTATGACTCGGGTCAGGCGAACTTCATAATCCTCAACCTCGCTGTCGGAGGTTCCTGGCCCGGATCTCCGAACAGCAGCACAGCGTTCCCGGTCCAGATGCTAGTTGATTATGTCCGCATTTATACCAATTAGTCTTAGCAATTATTAATGCGGAGCAAATTGCCGGGCAAGATTGGGAGGCCCGGCAATTTGCCTGCTTTTCGCGAGGAGCGAACCCAAATCCCGGGCCCTGAGGAAACTAACTTACCGTCGAACGAGCGACGACCCGACGTGCACGGAAAGATCGGTTCCTTTGTCGGCCGCCGCGACGATTATCGCTTCTCGCTCGCCATCTCGTGGGAGTGACCCCTTCCCAAACGTGAAACGCCCGAATAAACGAATTGACCTCCTCGAAGCCGAGAAGAAAGGCGACTTCCCCCATGCCGAGATTGGTGCTCGTAAGGAGCCGTCGCGCCGAGCGATGACGGACATTATCAAGAACGTCTTGGTAAGTAGTACCCAGTTCGCCGAGTCGGCGCTGAAGGGTGCGCACACTCATACCTAGAGACCTCGCAACCTTTGAAGCGGCAGGACGATCTCCAGACATCGTCTCGCTGAGGGCCTCCCGCACGTCATCCGCAAGCGTCCTTGACGGATCGTTCTTTGGGAGCGCCACCTCTAATCCCGGCACCAGAACCGCAAGGAGTTGGGCATTTCGGTTGACCATCGGGAGTGCGAATGTGGCTTCATCGAAGACCATTAGGTCGTATGGCGCATCGAAGCAGAGCTCGCAGCCGAAGTGTCGCCGCAGAATGGCCGCGTTTGCTGGTCGCCTGGCAAATTCCAGGCGCCGTGGCTTTACAGGCTTCATAGTTCCGCATTGAGCAAGATGCACGATCCCTGCAAACGTGATGTCGGTCAGTAGCATCGGCGGATCATCTTTGGCAAGTAACCACTCAAATCGCAGTTGGGCCTCACCCCGCTTGACATCGATCGATACTTTCTCAGGACAAACCACTCGCTTGTAACGGGCGAGCTTCTGGAGCCCCTCCCCCAGAGTGTCTGAGTGAAGCGCCACGAGCACCACAACATTCTCCGTGTCTGTAAAAGCTTCCGCCCCGAGACGCAGGCCAAAGCTGGGGTCCGTATTGCTTTCCTCGACGGCACGCCAGAGAGCGAAAAACTCCGCTGTCGTGCCTTCCGGCCTAGCTACGTTAAAGCGAGAGCGCGGCAGATTCGCTCGGCGAAGAATCGCGTCCACGTCGAGGCCCGCTCGCGCAAGTCGCTCGAATAGGGTCAGCGGGATCGGTACGAGGTCATTCACGGTGCCTCCTCGAGGGCCGTCAGCTGCTGGTCAGCTTGGCAAAGCGCAATGATCATCATCTGACAACGTCAATTTTGACGGAACCGGGTGCTTCTGGCAAGAAATCCTCGACGAGCGGTTAAGACATGAAAGACCCCAGCAAAATTCATCGAGTACTCAGTGAACGTCCTTAACTTATCCGCTGATCGACAGCTTGCAAAGTGAATTGAGTATTTCCCGAAAATCCATCACTGTGGCTGAATCAATCCGTTCAATGACGGGGCTCACTCATGCTTCGAATGTCACGGTTTTCCAAAACCAGGTCTTCTCGACGCCCAGCTCCCCGGACGACGGCTTCGACCATCGCCCGAGCCAGGTCGTCGGCTCGAATCACTTGATTGGGAAACAGTGCGCGAAATACCGGGTATATCCGCCGCAACAACCGGTAGCTGAAATTCGGTTCCTTCCGGGGCTCCACGGGGTAGATGTAGGAGGGCCGGAAGATATAGACGCGCGGAAACCCCTCCGCGAGTAGCGCTTTCTCGGCTTCTCCCTTGTAGCGCGCAAAAGGAATGCGGCTTCGTCCTGTCGGGTCCGCACCGCTTCCACTCAAGAATGAGAACGCGGCGTCGGGACTGTTGCCGTGGAGAACTCGCGCGAACTCGACCGTATAGTCCACAGTGATCCTGCGCAGCTCCGCGTCCGTCACCGCTCCAGTATATGCGCCCAAGCAAAAGATCACCGCGTCTTGATCCGAGAGCACCTCGGCGAGCGAGGAGCAGTCCGCGAAATCCGGATGCAGAACCTCAGCCAGCTTGGGGTGCAAGAGGCCAAGCTTCCTGCGGCCGATAGACGTCACATGACCGACGGCAGGGTTCTGCAGCGCGTAGCGAAGAGCGTATCCGCCGACCATTCCCGTCGCGCCCACGATTACAACGCGCTTTGGGCCTGACGAACCAGCCTGGTGAGTCGTTGTCATCACAGTGTGCGCTCCTCCAGCCAGTCGACGTAAAGCCGGCGCTCCGCAAACAGCCACGTGCCATCCTTCTTTACGAAGATATCCGAGTAGCGGAGAGCGGCAATCATCAAGCGCCGGTTTTTACCGTCGATCGTGAGGTGATGGGGCATGCAATAGGTTTCCCCAGTCCCTCGGTTGCTGGTCAACGTCAGAATCGTTGTTTGTCCAAGAAAGTGCATGGTCGCGGCGTACTGGTTCAGGTCGGTAAACACCGGAGCAAGCGCCTCGCGCGAGTGCAGTTCCTGCGAAGGCGTCGGATCTTTGGCGTTCATGTACACCACGAAGTGAGTGTCTTCGGTGAACAGGGCCATCTGGCCGTTCGCGTCGCGGCGATCTGCGCAATGCGCGTAGGCCTCGACGAGTTCTCGGATAGCGAGGCGATCCGCGGCTTCTTGGGAAGAGATGGTATCGTGTTTACTCATCATCTGCTCTCCTTATTCAATTCGTTTACGGCCGCGTTAAGTCATTGGAGGATCGCCAGAGACTCTCCGCCGTTCGAAACAGGACAATTCGTCCAGTTTTGCAGGATAAGCTGCGGACCGACATGAGACGAGGCTATAGGTTCTGTCCAAAGAACTCTTCAAGTTTTGCGACAGCCTTTCCGACTGCGGCTTCATCGTCATACATGCGATGATGTGTCGCTCCGGGAACTTCAAACCACTCCTTTGGTTGCTTCGCTTTTTCATATCCTGCCTTGCTCATGAACACCGTGGCGGCTTCAGTCCCGACTATAAACAGTACCGGACGTGGCGCGATGGTTTCGATTTGCGAGTAGTAGTTGAAATCCATGAGCCGGGCAAAATCTGCAAAGATGAACACGCTGCGAGAGTTTGGATGCTGAGCTCTTGAAGTCCTGTAATAGTCATAGGACTCCTTGATTATCACCGGTGCGTTTTCTGGAGCCTTTTCCAGGAAGCTTGGGTCGCGTCTAATCGTAAGACCATGCGCCTCGGCAGTACGTTGCTTCCCGATCTCCACCAGGGCGGCGGTTCTGTCATATTGCGGCGCAGGCCACCCCTCTCGTGCGGTCACGCCAAGATCCCAAAGGCTGACAGAAGCAATGGCTTTGGCGCGCATCTCGGTAGGTGCTACTCCTAGCGCATACGACCCTCCAGCGCAAATGCCGAGAATTCCGATGCGGTCTTCATCCACCATGGGGAGGGTCGTTAAGTAGTCGATGGCGCAGCGAACGTCCTCCATGCGCTCCGCAGGGTTCTCTGTGTCCCGCGGGTATCCGCCACTTTCGCCCTGGTGACTAGCGTCAAAAGCGAGTGTTACATACCCCTTATCTGCCATTTTTCCCGCGTAGATTCCAGCAGTCTGCTCTTTGACGCCGCCAAAGGGATGGAGAACAACCAAAGCTGGGTATTTTTTCCCTTTCTCCAAATTTGGAGGAGCAAACAGATTCCCGGCCAAAGTCAACAATTTGTTCGGGAAAGTTACCTTCGTCGCTTGAATGGATGCACTCATGTTCATAACAATCTCCGTTTCAGATTTGATTGGATTATCCTGACGCATCGACCCTTCGCGCAGTTTCGTTCACATGCAAAATCGCGAGTGACGAAAAGACGGTCACTTCGGCACCCTTTTGACGCCTCTGACCCGCGATAGCGTCATTCGAGGATCGCCCGAGCTTCTACAAACGCGTCGATGCCGTACCTGCCATATTCGCGGCCGACGCCGGAGTATTTGAATCCTCCCCAGGGCGCCTGCGAATCATCCGTCATGCCGTTGATCACCACACGCCCGGCCCGTATCTGCGCGGCCACGCGTCGGGCCCGCTGGAGGTCGGTCCCGAGGACGCCGGCGTGGAGGCCATATTTCGAGTCGTTGGCAATCCGGATCGCCTCGTCCTCGGAGCCGTAAGCAATGACACACAGTACAGGACCGAAGATTTCTTCCTGGGCAATCGTCATGTCGTTCCGGACATTGACAAACACCGTGGGCTTCACGAAGTAGCCCGCTTCGAAGCCATCGGGATGACCCTCCCCGCCGACGAGAACCTCTGCGCCTTCTTCGATGCCTTTGCGGATATAGGACTGCACCCGATCGTACTGTTTCTGTGACACCATCGGCCCAATGGCCGTCCTGGGATCGGCCGGGTCTCCGACCGGGAAGGCGCGCATTGCTTCGAGTATGCCCAGCTTTACCTCACTGAGCTGGCTCTTCGGCACCAGGAGGCGCGTCCCCGCGGCGCATGCCTGACCGCTGTTCATGAAAGCCAAAACGAGGGCCGCGGGGATCGCCAGGTCGAGAGCAGCATCATCGAGCAGGATGGTTGGTGACTTGCCCCCCAGTTCGAGAGTGACGCGCTTCAAGGTCTCCGCGCCGTCACGCATGATCTTCTGGCCTACGGCCACGGAGCCTGTGAACGAAATTTTTGCGACGTCGGGATTGCGCACGAGCTCGGCGCCGACCACATTGCCCAGGCCCGTGACCACATTCAATAGGCCCTTCGGGAGATCGGCCTCGTGCAGCGCCTCGATCAGCACTTGCGTTTGCAGCGAGCTCAACTCGCTGGGCTTGATGACGACCGTACAGCCAGCGGCCACGGCCGAGGCCAGCTTGAGGCAAATGAACAGCGCGTTCGCATTCCACGCCGTAATCAAACCGGCGACGCCGACCGGCTCCAAAGTGACCGTCGTCTTGCCCAAACTACGCGTCAAAGGAAGTTCCTGAAGCGCCTCCTCGGATGCTAGAAACGCGTTGATGCCAGACTGCACGATGGGGCCGGCGAACTGGACGACGCCTCCGTACTCCTCGACCATTGCGGCCGTCAGATCATTGAGGTGTGCCGACGCGGCCTTATGCAGCCGGCGCAGGATCGCCGCACGCTCTTCTTTGGTCGATCGGCCAAAGCTGGCGAATGCGCCCTTGGCTGAGGCGATGGCGCGCCGCGTGTCTTCCTCATCGCCCAGCGTGACGCTGCCGATTACCTGGCCGTTGGCCGGCTTGATAATGTCCATGACTTCGCGTCCGTGAGATTCAACGAACGATCCTTCGATGTAGTGAGTGGTGATGGTTTTGATCGCATTTGGCGTTGTCATTGTGCTCATAATGCCTCCTTGGGGTTGGGGCTCGAACACTCGGTTCAAGCGAACTGGGCGCGCATGTAGTTCTCGTAGTCTTCGTCGCTCAATTTCCGGCGGGCTTCAGCGAGGTGCTTCACATCGTCGCCCGCGAAGTAGCGCAGCCTTTTTGTTCCATCAGTGACGGCGCTGTAGATGACCGCGGCAATGCGTTCCGGCGCCGCCATACCTTTGGCCAACTTGCCCAGCGCCGCGTTGGCCCGTTCGAGGAAGGCGCCGTAGCTATCGAGGCCGCCGTTTCCGGTGTTTAGCTTCGACGAGCGCGCGTGGAAGGCGGTGTCCCCGCCGCCAGGCTCGACGATCTTCATGACGATGTTCTGGGACGCGAGTTCGTAGGACAGGGACTCGGTGAAGCCTTCCAGCGCGAACTTGGTCGAAAGATAAATCGAGATGGCAGGCAGACCAACCAAGCCTCCGACCGAACTGACGTTAAGGATGAGCCCCTCATTCTGCCTTCGGAAAACCGGCATGATCGCGCGTATGACGTTCATGACCCCGAACACGTTGACATCGAAGTTTTTCTGAATGCTTTCCTGGGGAATGGTTTCGAATATCCCGTACTGTCCGTACCCGGCGTTGTTGATAACCGCGTCAAGCTTGCCGAAGCGCTCGATAGAGTTCTTGATCGCCTGGTCGATGGTGGCGGGATCGGTCACGTCCAGGCGGCTCACCAGCACGTTGTCGCGTCCGGCCAGGTCTCCGGCGGCCGTGACGTCGCGCATTGTGGCGACAACGTTCCAGCATTTGTCGGCGAACAGCCTGGCGGTTGCATGGCCGAATCCTGTCGACGAACCCGTGATCAGCACAGTTTTTTCATTCATGTTATTTCTCCGCTATTACGAGAATTCGCGATCAGAAGGACGTGACAACGACCCGGTTGAGCGACCCGTCCTTTAGCGCCGCGTAACCGTCATTCACGTCGCGCAGCGAGATTTCTTTCGAAACTAGGTCGTCGAGGTTCATCCGGCCTTGCAGGTACAGTTCCGCGTACATGGGGATGTCGCGCTTGGCATTCGTGGATCCAAAGTTCACGCCTTGAACACGCTTCTGCCCGCCAATTGCGCTGAAGATGTTTACTCCGATCTCGACTTCGGGCTTCGCCACTCCGACCAGGTAGAGTCCTCCGCCCACGCCCAGCATGGCGAGCCCTTGCTCGGCCACCACTTTCAGCCCTACAAAGTCAAAAACATGATCTGCCCCGTTCGGCAGAAGATCGCGGACGGCCTCGATGGGATTTACCTTCGAGGAGTCTATGACGTCCGTGGCGCCGAATCGCCGGGCCGCGTCGAGCCGCTTCGCCTGGATGTCGATGACAACGATCCGGGAAGCGCCGGCGATGAGCGCCCCACTAACGGCGTTAAGCCCAACTCCTCCGGCGCCGAAGATCGCCACAGTATCGCCGGCGCTAACGTTTGCCGTGTTCAAGACGGAACCAGCTCCGGTTACAACTCCACAGCCGAGCAGCGCGGCCTGGGCGAAGGGAAGCTTACTGGGCACGACGGCCAGCTGGTTCTCGTGGATGAGAGCCCGTTCGGCGAATCCGCCAAGCCCGAAACCCTGGAACAGGCCAATCCCATTGCGGCTTAAGCGCGGTGCATCGGCCGGCCCGCGTAGCGTCGCTTCCGGATGTCGGCACTGAAACGACCGGCCGGAGAGGCATCGTGCGCACGACCCGCACGATTGCGCGAGGGAACCTACTACGTGATCTCCTACACGGAAATGTGCGACGTCCGGACCCAATGAAGCGACTATCCCCGCAACCTCGTGACCGAGTACCGCCGGCGTCGGAACAATATCGTGGGTCGCAAACAGCAGATCGGTGTGACACAGCCCGGATGCCTTGACGTCGACAAGAACTTCGCGCCCAACCGGCATGGCAATGTCAACGTCCTCGAAATCGAAGCCGCGACCGAGCGAACTCAGCACAAGAGCCTTCACCTGTGACCTCCTTACGGTTGCGGCCCTTCCTCCTATGATCATCGAAGCTCTTGAGCGCATCGATGGGGCGGCCAGACGCATTCAACAATAAGAGTGCCGGCTTTCGCGCGCTAATCCGATCACGCCAAGTGTTCATCGAATCGCGCCAAACATTTTAGACACCTATTCAGGCTCTCCCGGACTTTCTGGAAAGCTGGGCATTGAAACGGCCTCCTGCCCACACCAATGGAGTTGATCGAAAGAGTCTGCGAAAGGTCTCAGCGAACGCGCTGAATTGCCATAGCCGACACCAAAGAAATTTTCCGTGACGGATCTGCCCGACGACCAACAGTTATGCGGTCTTAGTAAAGCGCATGTGCCGACAACAGATGTCGATAAGAACCGCTCATTTCCTTCTGAGTATTCTCTGAATTTCCTGAAGCCGTCGCCTGCGTCCGCACTAGAGTGGCCAGTGGTCTCGCGGACGCCATAATGGCAGTCTGGCTGCCGAGGATTGCTGGATCACGCCAATATCAGAGAGAAAACACAGTCGCCGACCGAGAGCGATGCGGAATCCGGATTTCGCCAGCGAAGGAAGGAACTGCTACGGAATAGCGGGATTTAGATAAGTTTGCGCCGGCTCGCGAAGAGCCGGCGCAAAGAATACGTGCACTCAAAGCCTAGAACGTCAAGCGCCCGCCCACCTGGATGATGCGCTGGGTGCCTGTCGCCGAGGTGATCTTGCCGTAGTTGCCCGAAGCGAGGGGCGCTGTTGGGTTAGAGAGGTTGACCCAGTTTAGGGCGTTGGTGGTTTCGCCACGGAGCTGGAACACCCATCCCCGCTCGAACTTAATGTCGCGGAAGACCCCCATGTCAAGATCTTTGAAACCGGGCCCAAAGAGGCTGTTCCGGCCTACGTTGCCGTCCGCGCCACCGGGGCCGATGCCGCCAGCGACGCCGGGCCCGTTGGGTGTGAAAGCTGCCGTGTTGAACCACGCGGTCACTTCGTTGGTCCCGGACGCTGGGGTGCAAACGCGGCAGCGACGATGGTTGAGCACAGGGTTTTGGCCGACAACAGCATTCGGGCGCCATGACGACTTTTGAATCCTGAACAATCAATTAACCAAAATGATCTGAGAGATGCGATCCCTCAGATGGATCGCTTCTGCTACAGAACGGGAACAGAGTTCCATCAGGATGTGAAGAAATGCTTCTCGCAAAGCCGCATCTGCCGTGATCTCGCTGGAGGCGTGCCTCCAAGCAGCAGCGAGACCAGACGTAAGACTCAGCGCCAATCCCTCTTCCTCCCAATCGCTATCGCTAAAGGAACCAACGACCTCGCCAAGCTGCTGGATACCCTGGCGCATTAGAGCTCGTCCGGACTCCGTGTTCAGATAATTGGCGAACCAAGCCGCCACGCGGCCGTACTTCAACCACTGATCGCCCCACCGCTTGAAGGTCGGCGCCATTGTTCTTACCAGGTCTGCGTACTCCTTGCGGCCGAGAACCTTCACTGCTTCGGTGCGCAAGCCCATTAGATCAACGGACAGACTCTCGGCATGAAACCAGATGCGCCGTTTCCTGCCCACCCATGCCGGAAGCGAAAACGTATAGTCCACCATGCCCCGCCAGATCTCGGCGAAGAGCGCATGGTCAGCCATCCGCGGGAGAGCGCTGGTGAAGCACGACTCAAGAAAGTCTCGCGTCCAATAGTGGGCAGCGGGTCCACGGCGCAGCACCGGTTCATAAATCGCGCGCGCTTGATCCTGCAATGTGACCGTAGCGAGCAGTTCAGCAGCTAAATCAAGTATCCAGCGATCGAACTCATAGGGTGTGCCGCCTACCTCTCTCCCTTCGTCCTCGCCCTCCAGGATGGGAAGAGTCGTCATCTCAAGGTCGAAGAGTTGCCGGATGTATCCCGTGGCGCGCCTCCGATCGGCTGGCTCGCGCGACGTCAATTCGAGCGAGAGAAAACAAAATCCAGCGACGATTACTTCATAATCGATCTGAGCCATATCGCGGCTCGCATCGCGTTCCCGATCCTTCTTCTCGAAGGCTTTGCGTTGTCTCTCCCACTGTCTCCTTGCAATCTCTGATGGGTCTAGCCGCTCGATACGTTCGACGAGGTTTGCCCCGAGACGTGCCGCCATCGCGACCGTGACCGGACGCCGCTTGAGCCTGCCGTCGAGGAAACGAGCGAACAGGGCCGACTTGTAGCTAGGGAGAATCGGCCTTTGCGTGTAACGTCCTGTTTTTCTGGTTACGCCTCGCCTGAGAGCGGACCACAGCAGAACGACGGAGATGAGTTCATCAAAGGTTTCGCCGAGCCCCTCCCGGCAAAGATATGCTCTCGCCATCGACTGACTTGTCGAGTGGTAATAGAAACCTGTCACTCCATCAAATGCCAGACGTTTGACCCAATCATCCTGTCGCTCCTGCAGGAGGAATACCCCAAGCTCGCCGAAGAACGTCTCGACGTTAACCCCAAGACCGCCGGATTCGGGCCCTTCATGCTCCTCGCTTGGGGCGTCCCGCAGGTTCCTCAACACATCGAGACACCACCGTTCCGCGTCTTCGTTCTCCGAGAGCCACGCGCGGTGATAGATGAAGAGCACAGCGAGTCCACCGGCGATTGATTGAAGCCGGAGCCGCGTCTCGAATTCGCTCAAATCGGGATACTCCGGCTGCTGAATGCGCTGCAGCTGGTGCAAGAACTCGCCGAGCTTGTCCTCGGCCAGACTCACCCCACTGTTGAGGATCTGGCGGGCCTGCAATGCCACGCCGTTCGAGAGCAGCCGGAATTCAGACTCTGCCTGAGAGGCCTGCCTCTTCTGCTCGACTTCTTCGGGCAGGGCCGCCCTTATCTCGATCATGTTGTCCGGTCTGGGCGTCAGTACGTAGGTCTCCGGCCTGAACCGGGCAAGGAACAAGTCGAGATTTTCCTTCTCATGGTCGGTCGCCGGTTTCACGGTTCTTTCCCATTCAGCGGCGCATTTCTTGAGATACGTCTGCGTTTCCGCGTTCTCAAGCAGGAATTTTGGTACGAGATCGCGGAGTAGGATGCGGCGGTGCTGCATCCGATTCCACTGAATGGCGAGTTGAACTTCCTGTTGGGGCCGCATGGCAAATGAGATCGTCCAGGGCTCGGAACTCTCATTCAACGCGGCGTGGCTCTGGCATTCATATATGTGAATGTTTCCCAACAATGGCCTCAAGCATCCGTGAAACAACGCAGGGTGATACAGGCCGACCGACACCAGAATGCCCGCGAAAGCCAGCGACGTGGCGTTCTCGAAGATGTACTGAACGTAGCTGTCGATCTCACGGCTGGCACTGATCTCGTCGTAAAGCCACTTCTCAAGCGCCATGAGGGCGCAGACCAGGACATCGTCGTGGAGACGTCCACCCCGATGGAGATTGTAGATTTGCCCGTTGCCGAACCAATAAACGGTCTTGTCCTTCACAGTGAATTTAAGGGCGTGGCGTTCGCGGCGGTCCGCTTTGAACGGGTCAATACCCTCGGCTCTGAGCCCTTGCTCCGTGACGATATTCGACAGCTTCACGATCGTCTCCAATGCGGCTTGGGGCGATTGCTGAAGAAAGATGTAGAAGGGCCCCTTGAAATAAATCGGCGGGAAGCCGTTGTGCCACCACTCGAGTCCAAACGAACGAATCGGCCCCTCATCATCGCGATGGTCAGGGTCCTCTAAGCAGACGGCCAGGAGAATCTCCTTAGCTGACTCCGGTCGGAGTGGCATGAGAGTTGTTAGGGCGCCCAAGTCCATGACTGCACTGCGGAACCCATCAGGAATGCGCCGTTGCGGCCCTTCTGGCAACGGAGGCCGTCTGCGACTCGGGAAGTAACTGCCACCCGGTAGGGCCATCACGGAGGCCTTGTGCTGCTCATACTCTTCCGGGTGCTCCTTTCTCCAACGGGCTTCGCGCGCCGCCGACTCTTCCTCTGCGCGTTCGCGGCGATCCACGGCGTGATCCGGCTCGGGTCTGCGGCTGACAATCTCCAGAGCCACTTGGGCCACGCTGTCAGGATCTTCGCCGGCCCCAAGCAACATCGCCTCGTAAACGACCTTGCTCTCTCGCCCGGAATAAGGCCATGCCGCCACCAGATCCTGGAGTTCACGCGCCAGAACGAGCGCGAGTTGAGCCGCTTCTTTCCTTCCCGGCATCTCTGCGGGCATGTTCCGTAAGTAGAGCGTGCATACCTCCGCCCCCTTTTTTAGAGCAACCGCTGCAACATCGTCCGCATGGGCCGAGAAGATAAAGAGAGCAGGAAACCAATAGAGCGGCATCGGAACACGGAACCAGGACTCTGATGCCTCGACATCTTGCTCGGATACGAGGGAGCGAATTCGTGGGTCGGGGAACGAAGCCACGAAGAGTAACCGATCCATCAGCCGATTGAGGAGTTTGCCCTTATCGGCAATGAGATTCGGCCAAGCCGCCTCCAGAAGCGGTATGGCGTCGGCCGCAAAGATCAGCGCCTCCAGAAACAGATCCTTCGCCACCTTCGATTCCGCATCCGGCGCATCAAGGTCAGCCAGGGCCTTATGCCAGTCGGCCAGGTCCGCCTTCCCCTCAAGCAGAGATTGAGCATAGAGCCGGATAGCGCGATTCCAACGAGGAATTTGAACGAGCGACCGGATTCTGGGGATCGAATTGCCGTCAAGACTGGACAGTGCCCGGAACCTTGCCCAGTCACCGATGAGGTCGTGGGTGAACCGCACCGATGGCAGGGTGATTCTGACAAGGTCCTCGATCGAGAAAGTCTCAAGCAGGTCTAGGAGTTGGACATCTTTTATGGCATCGACGCTCACTGCGCCGCTTAGCTTCTCCCCCTCGTGCTCGCCCAGTTCGCGAAGCAGTCTGTCGCGCTGGAGCCTTCGATCTTTCCCAATCCAATGCTCCCAGATCAGGTCGATCAGGCCAGTTTCGCCGATCCGCTTATCGGGTTCGTTCGACAGGCTCTGAACAAGGTTGGTCCTCAGGACCCAGTCGAGCACCATGAGATTGCGAAGTATCTGCTGCAGCTCAGTGCGGAACAGCAGCAGACTGATTCCCGGAACATTCTGAACCACGCTCCGAATCGCCGAGATGTTCGGCAGTTCAAGATCGCTCTTGATGAAGTTTGTGATTCCGAGTTCCTGAAGAAGACGCTGCGCCTTCTCCCATGATTGAAGGTGACCCGAAATCACCACCTTCCATCCGGCAAAGCCGCTTCCATGAAGGGTGCGGAGTAATTCAATGGCCCGTGACAGGGCCTCGCCTTCGAACTTCTCCAGGGCATCAATCACCAGAAGGGAGGAACTGCGAGACGAGGACCGGATCAAGTCCTGTAATGTGTTCCGCAGACCGTTGCTGGTTGAGATCTCACTCTGACTGGTCTTCGACAGTTGGGCAGGCGTCAACCAGATCACGTGGCCGAACTTGCCGGGCTCCCGGGCCAACTGCGCGACCAGCGAGGATTTTCCGGAACCGGATTCACCGGCCACAAAGGTAATGTCGTGCTCGATGGCGCTCTTCAGGAGAGAGGCGAGGTCGGAAGCTCGATCGAGACGAATATCCGCGCCGAGGACGGATCTCACATTCGCGAGGTTTTCTCCACTAATCGTGTCCAGTCGCGCCCAATCAGCTCTGAAGTCGGGGTAATCCACCAAGTCGAAGGTGCCGCGAAGCCGTTGTAATAGCTTCGGCACATCAAAATATCCGCCAGTGCCTCGATTGTCGGCCGCAAGCTGACAGAGGGCGTTCCATAGCTTCGAGCCCTCTTCGACACTGCCCGAAGAAGCAAGGAGGGCGCACTGATTGATATGACGTCCTTCTTCCCGGTTCTTGTTGAAGTGGAGCACGTGAAGCCGTGCGGCCAGACGCACTGTGGCTTCGCGCTGTGCCTGGTTGGGATTCTCGACGGGGTAGAGGCTGAAAAATATCTTCTTTTTTGCAGAGGAGATATGTCTCTTTCCATCGATCCTTTGCAGAAAACGCTCTGGCGTTGTGTCCGCCGCTTCCTGCCGCAGTTCCTCCCAGTCGTGCAGGGGGCCATCAGCAACAGTTCCAGTGACCAGCCCGAACAGGCCGGAATCTGGGTCGAAGGCGGCACCTCGCTCTCCCCTCGAATCGGCCCAGAGATCGCCCACCAGCGTTCCGTTGAACCCGTTTCCAGAGAACTGCCGATTGCTCTTGACCGAAACGGACCAGCGCGCGCTACCGCCGCTGTTTTGGAGAACCAGATGTAGGTCATCGAGATTCCTACCCGACTCTTTGGTTTCGAAATGAAGCTCGGCGATGAACCCCAGCGCAACTCCCAGAGGGAAACCCCGGGTCAGCATCTGCACGAGGAATCCGGCGGCAACCTTGTCGGCGAAAGTGTAACCCTTGCCGCCTGTCGCCGCCGTAGAAGAGCTCATTCTCGGCATCTTTTCGTTTCCCCTGTGCTGAATCTCGGGGTGCTAATTCAGTGGAAATCCTTGTCAACATTGTAAGTCTCGTGGATCCACGGCTGCAAAGCACCGGACAGTCTATTACACTCATTTAGCGGGGTTTATATGACCAACACCAAAAATGTCCCGACAAACGCCGAAGGCAACTTCTTTATCCCGGCGTGATGTGGATCACGTTTGCGGGTTTCAGGATCTATCCGGTCATGGAGCGAGAGAAATTTAGCGCACGGCCAGAAATCAACCTCTGCTCGATCCCTTTTCCCCGTTACACCACCAATGAACAGCCTGGATGTTTTCAGGATGATCGTCTCGCCGGGCGCCGCCGCGCGGATTGATGTGATCGGGACGATGTCGGTGTAATCGGTGACCGTTGCTCTTTCCGGCACATTCGAGCCGTGCGTTCTGTGAATCCTGGATGGTTATGAATGGGAGCTGGCACACGGTGCCTCTTCAATGAGGGGTCTATACTCTGAGCGTAATCTCTGCGGAAGACCGTCCAAACAATGAAAAGACATGGAAGCCAGATAATTTACTCTCCCAGCGATCTCGTTCGCTATGCTCAATCGCCGTTCTCATCGTGGATGGACCGGTATTACTTGGAGAACCGCGACGCGGTGACGCCCGACCAAGAGACCGAGGATCAGAAGCTCATCGCGCGGACCGGAGACCAGCACGAACACGCCGTTCTGAAAGAATTCAAGTCGTCTGTCGCCAGCCTGATGGAGATTGCAAAAGACGATGCCACTGCTGGCCATTTGGAGACAATCGCTGCGATTCAAGCGCACGCTCCCATCATTTATCAGGCGGCATTGGAAGATCGGGAGTTCGCTGGCTTTGCCGACTTCCTCATCCTCGATGAGGCGGGACGATATCAGGTGTGGGATACAAAGCTTGC
>Ga0187883_10001194_pt1 | contig 16087 bp, 19 predicted proteins | sample June2016WEW_20_1_2_FD_132966 | JGI IMG/M metagenome (GOLD analysis project Ga0187883, IMG submission 132966) | Peatland microbial communities from SPRUCE experiment site at the Marcell Experimental Forest, Minnesota, USA - June2016WEW_20_10 | ecosystem: Environmental > Terrestrial > Soil >...
AGCGTTCCGCCCCGGCCGGGCCTGGCCGCTGCGGGCCAGTGACTTCGACACGGCAGGTCACGTCAATAACGCTATTCACTGGGCGGCCGTGGAGGACCTGCTGGCCCGGCTGGACTGGCTGCCGGCCAGCGCCGAGCTGGAGTACCACCGGCCCATCCTGGCCGGGCACGAGCCGCGGCTGGTGGCCGCCCAGCGGCCCGGCCAGCTCAGCTGCTGGCTGGTGGACGGCAGCCAGCAGCTAGCTTCCGCCCGGCTCTCCAGCTGACCGGTACCTGCCGCGCCACTGCGGCTTGCGCTTCTCCAGGAACGCATGCATGCCCTCGCGGGCGTCCGGCAGCTGGCTGGTAGCGGCCATGACCTCGACCGCATACGCATAGGCCTTGGGCTGGTCGAGGTCGATCTGCGCGTAGAGCGCCTGCTTGCCGATGCCCTTGCTCTCCGCCGATCCCCTGGTGACCCGCTCAAGCAGGTCCTGGACGGCGGAGTCCAGCTGCGCGGCTGGCACCACCCGGTTCACCAGCCCCCAGTCCAGCGCCGTCGCGGCGTCGATCACGTCCCCCGACAGGGCCAGCTCCGCGGCCCGCTTGCGGCCGACGTTCCTGGCGATCGCCACCATCGGGGTGTGACAGAACCAGCCGCCCTTCCCGCCAGGCGCCGCAAATCCGGCCTCCTCGCTGGCCACCGCGAGATCGGCCGTGGCGACCAGCTGGCAGCCGGCCGCCGTGGCCAGCCCGTGCACGCGCGCGACCACCGGCTGCGGAACCTGCTGGAACAGCGTCATCAGCTCGGTGCAGGTCATCAGCAGGGAGCGGACGGCGGGCAGGTCAGCGCCGACGACATCGGCGAAGTCGTGCCCGGCACTGAACACCGGGCCGTTGCCGGCCAGCACGATGCCCAGCGCGTCGCTGTCCCCGAGCTCGCTGAAAGCCGCGATCAGCTCGCGCATGTGCGGCAGCGACAGCGCGTTGCGCCGCTGCGGCCGGTTCATCGTGACGGTGGCGAAATCGCCGGATCGCTCGACCAGGATGTGCTCGAACCCCATGGCGGTCTCCTCTTCCCGGTCGCAGCCCACGCGGCTGCGGACTTCGCGGCCCTGCCCTGCAGCCAGGTTAAGGCGCGATCAGCGGCGCCGGTAGCTCACCGATCGATGCCGAATGTCGAGCACGATCACGATCTGCTTCACGTCATCGATCTCGTACAGCACTCGCCAGTCCCGGCCGAGCCGGGCGCTGTAGATACCGGCCAGCTCTGCGCCGAGCGGCTTGCCGACTCGCCGCGGGTTGTCCAGGAGAGGACCGGTGATGAATTCGACTGCGGCGGCGGCGATCTCCACCGGCAGCCGCTCGGCTATGGCCCGCCGGGCCGGGGGGGCGGTCCCCAGCTCATAGCGGCTGGTCACGAAGCCTGGCGTCCCCTCAGCAGGCTGCGTACGGCATCGGCGCCGTAGACGACGTCGCCCTCGTTCACAGCCTGCCGGGCCTCGGCGAGAGTTCGCAGTGCATCAGCGTCGGCCTTGACCTCGGCCGTCTCCCGCAGGGCCAGGTAAGTCTCGACGGCCAGGATGACGGTCTGGTGGACGCTGCGATGGTCTTCCTCGGCAGCGGCGCGCAGCTCAGCCTCGAGCTGCGGATCAAGCCGTAGAGTCATTGCCATAACCATTATGATACCAGATTGCATCTTGATGCATCTAGCCGTCGCGCTCAGGGGCCGACGCTGCCGAACCATCCGAGCTCGCCCACGGCCCGCGGCTTCTTTAGGCCGCCGCGGGACTGACCAGGGCCGCGAACGTGACGGGATCGACGTTCCCGCCCGACAGCACGACCGCGGTCCGCGCCCGCGGCCTGACCGCGCCGGTTAGCAGGGCCGCCAGCGGGACCGCGCCGCTCGGCTCGGCGACGATCTTCAGCCGGGCAAAGCAGAACCGCATGGCGTCCGCGATGGCCGTCTCCGGCACGGTGACGATGTCGTCGAGGAGCCGGGAGTTGACGGCGAAAGTCAGCTCGCCCGGCTGCTCGGCCAGCAGGCCATCCGCGATCGTGGCCGGCGGCGCGATGCTGACCCGCCGTCCGGCCCGCAGCGACTGCCGGGTGTCATCGGCGGCCTCGGGCTCGACGCCGATGACGGACACGCCCGGCCGCAGCGCCCTGATCGCGGTGCCGACCCCGGCGCACAGGCCGCCGCCGCCGACGGGCACCAGCACCAGGTCCAGCTCCCCGGCCTGCTCGGCCAGCTCGATCCCGATCGTGCCCTGGCCGGCCATCACGTCATAGTCATCGAACGGCCGGATGATCGTCAGCGACCGGTCCGCGGCAATCTGCGCCGCTACCTCCTCCCGGCGCTGGGCAGCCGGATCGTAGCGGCGGATCTCGGCGCCGTATCCCTCGATGGCGGCCAGCTTGGCGGGCGACCCGGTGGCCGGGACGACCACGACCGCGTGGATCCCGAGCAGCCGGGCGGCCAGCGCGACGGCCCCGCCATGGTTGCCTGATGAGTACGCCACCACCCCGCGCTCGCGCTCGGCCGGGCCGAGCAGGCTCAGCCGGTTGTAGGCACCGCGGAACTTGAACGATCCGCCGCGCTGGAACATCTCGGCCTTCAGCAGCACGGTGGCGCCGGCCTGCTCGTCCAGCGTGGCCGAGGAGAGCAGCGGCGTCCGGTGTGCGACCCCGGCCAGCCGCCCGGCGGCCGCCCGGATCCGGTCCAGGGTCAGCTCGTCACGCTGTGTCTCCGGCTGCTGCCTGCTGAGCGCGGAAATAGCAGTGTCCTCCCTAGCTGCTGGTCTTTCGACCTTGTCTACCATCAAGCCCAGCGCGGACGCGCGCTGGTCAGCCGCTGACCGCGCGGCGGTCCGATGCTGACCGAGAGGCCGCCCGCTGCTGCCGGTAGCGTGCCTGTCATGGCCATCGAGACTCGCCCGCTCGGGCGCACCGGGACAGACGTCAGCATCCTCGGGTACGGAGCCATGGAGCTGCGCGGCCAGCCCCACGGGCCGGCCGTCGCCGACGAGGACGCGGGCCGGCTGCTCAACTCGGTGCTCGACGCGGGCATCAGCCTGATCGACACCTCGATCGACTATGGCCGCAGCGAGGAGCTGATCGGCCGCTCTATCGGCCACCGCCGGGACGAGTACTTCCTCGCCTCGAAGTGCGGCTGCCTGCTGAGCCAGCCGCCGGATGCCATGCCGCCCTACCCGCACGACTACAGCCCGGCCAATGTCCGGGCCGGGGTCGAGCAGAGCCTGCGCAGGCTCGGCACGGACCGGCTGGATCTCGTCCAGGTGCACATGTCGCCGAGCCGGGCCCAGCTGGCGGCCGACGAGACGGTGGAGACCATGTCCGCGCTGCGGGACGAGGGGAAGGTCCGGTTCCTCGGCATGTCCGGGATCCTGCCGAACCTGCCTGACCAGATCGCGATGGGGGTCTTCGACGTCTTCCAGATCCCCTACTCGGCGCTCCAGCGCGAGCACGAGGATCTCATCACCGCCGCCGCGCGGGCGGGGGCCGGCACGCTCATCCGCGGCGGTGCGGCGCGCGGCGCCCCGGCCGAGGACAAGGGCTGGCGGCGCGGCCCGATCGGCCTCGCCGAGGGCGAGGGCCAGCGCCGCTGGGAATCCTCGGGGGTACAGGACCTGCTGGGGGGCATGAGCCGGATGGAGTTCGTGCTCCGCTTCACGCTCAGCCACCCGGACCTGTCATCGACCATCGTCGGGACGTCGTCACCGGACCATTTGCGCGCCAACGTGGCCGTCGCCGAGCGGGGGCCGCTACCACCCGAGCTGTACCAGGAGGCGAAACGCCGGCTGGACCCGGCGGCCCGCAGCACCGCCGAGGCGGGCGCCTGACGCGATCCGGCCCCATCGGCCAGTCAGCCAGCCGGCCGCCCGGCGCTCGCCGCCTCAAACTCCGCGAGCGTCGGCGGATCAGCACCCGGTCGCTGGCAGGTGAGCGAGGCGACCAGGATAGCGTCGTCCACCGCGGCGGACAGCTCCGCCGCCGGGCGCCGGGCCAGCTCAGCCGGCGACTGCAGGCCGCGCCGGACCAGCGATCCGAGCAGGCCGGCGGTGAAGGCGTCGCCCGCCCCCACGGTGTCAGCCACAGGCACGTCCAGCGCGGGACGGCGCTCCGGCGGGCCCGCGGCGGTGTAGGCGACCGCGCCGCTGCCCCCCTCGGTGATGACGACGACCGCCGCGCCCAGCCGGAGCCAGTGCCCGGCCACGTCATCGGCGCTCCGGTCCGGATACAGCCAGGCGATGTCCTCGGCGCTGGCCTTGGCCAGGTGCGTCAGCCGGATGCTGCGCTCCACCATCCGCTGGCCGTGGTGGTGGTCCCGCAGCAGCCGGGGCCGGATGTTCGGGTCATAGCTCACCAGCACGTCACCCCGCCCCCGCATCAGGCCGGCCAGGCTCAGGATGTGGCTGTCGCCCGGCGGGGTCCAGGATGCGACCGACCCGAAGTGCAGGACCGAGGTCGCCTCGGGCACCCGGCCGATCTCCTCAGCGCTCCACTGCCAGTCCGCTGTGCCGTCGAGGTAGAAGTCGTAGCTGGCATGGGCGTCGGCGTCGAGCGAGACGACGGCCAGGGTGGTCGGCTCGCTGGCGTGCGGCGCCGCGTCGAGGCGGATGCCCTCGGCCGCGGCGCGCTCGCGCAAAAGGCGGCCGAAGGCGTTGCCGGCCAAGCGCGCCATCAGCGCCGTGCGCTGACCCAGGCGGGCCAGCCCGATCGCGACGTTGTACGGGCTCCCGCCGGGCAGCGCGGTGAAGGACTGAGGTGCCTGGCCGGGCACCAGGTCGATGAGCGCCTCGCCGATGACGGTGATCGTGACCGCGGCGGGGGCGCCGGCCTCGGCGGTCACCGGCGGCCGGCCGGAGCCGCGGCGGGCCTGATCTCGCCGGAGCCGCGCATGACCAGGCCAGTCGGGATGACATGGGTGCGCGGCGGCGTGTCATCGCCGTCCAGCCGGGCGAACAGCCCGATGAGGATCTGCACCCGCCGCGCCCTGGCCTGGTCCTCTACGGCCCGCAGCCGGGCCGTCGAGAAAGGGTTGGCCACGTCCTCGAGCAGCAGGCCGATCGTGGCCGTGCGCCGGTCACCGCGGCGCAGGCTGCTCGCGGTCAGGTTGGGGCGGTAGCCCAGCTTGCCGGCCGCCTCATGGACCCGGGCAGCCAGGCCGGCCGCCACCGTCGGCTCGCCGTTCATCACCCGGGACACCGTCTTGATGGCCACTCCGGCGAGTGCTGCCACGTCCTTCATGGTCGGTCGGGCGCAGGCACGGGCAGGCCGCCCCGCGCTGTCGGCACCGTCGCCAGACATCGATGTCTCTCCTTAGCGCGGGCGATCACTGGGCTGCGTCAGTCGTAGTGTCCGGGGGCACCGGCCGAGAGCCAGGCAACGTTAGTCTAGACAACGTTATTTCAGCCGAACTGGAACCAGGTCGCCGTCGCGATCTGCATGGCCGCCCCGGCCAGCCTGCAGATCCTGCGCCGGGCGAACCGGACATAGTCATGACCGGCGGATCAGAGGCAGACATGGCAACCCCTCCCCAGCCGCTGTACGAGGCACGGCACATCGACAAGAACTACGGCAGCGTCGTTGCCCTCTCCGACGTCAGCATCGCGCTGTACCCGGGCGAGGTGCTCGGCCTCGTCGGCGACAACGGGGCCGGCAAGTCAACGCTGGTCAAGGTGCTCTCCGGCGTGCACAACCCGGATGCGGGCGAACTGCTGCTCGACGGCGAGGAGCGGCACTGGAAGTCTCCGCGCGAGGCGATCGAGGCCGGCGTCGAGACCCTGTACCAGGACTCGGGCCTGGCCCCGGACCCGACCATCGGCGCGAATGTGTTCCCCGGCCGCGAGAGGCCGAAGCCGGGGCTGCTGGGCAAGCTCGGATTCCTGGCCCAGAAGGACCTGGCCCAGAAGGAGATGGGGCACGAGGCGCTGGCTGACCTCGCGCGCGTCGGCATCACGGTTCCCCCGTCGAAGCGGACCGTCTCGCAGCTGTCCGGAGGCCGGCGTCAGGCCGTCGCGATCGGGCGGGCCATCGCCTGGGCCCGCAAGGTCATCCTGCTCGACTAGCCGACCAGCCATCTCGGCGCCCGCCAGGCCATCGAGGTGCTCTCGGTCATCCGGGCCGCGAAGGAGAAGGGACTCGGCGTCATCTTTATCTCGCACACGCTGCCGCACGTCCTGGAGGTCACCGACCGGGTGGTGGTGCTGCGCCTGGGCAAGGTCGTCCGGGACGCGCCGACATCGGAGTTCGATGCGGAGAGCCTGCTCGGCACCATCACCGGGCTGATCGAGAAGGTGTAGCGACCGCCGGCCCGCCAGGACGGCCGGGCCGGCGGACCGCACGAGCCTGCTGCGTTGGCGTCAACTGGCGCCACCGCAGCAGCATTCTGCAGCACCTATGTCAAGCTCGGGATCAGCTCCCGGCCGGAGCTTCCCGCGGCGCTGGCCGATCGCAGCCCGGCGATCACCGGGTAGCGGCGAGACCGGGCCGCCTAAGATCGGGCCGGGCTCATCGTCGCGGCCGCCAGCCCGCCGCGATGATCTGGCTGAGGGATCCGTGACCAGGCCGCCGATCAGGAGGTAACCGCCGATGACCGCTGCCCGTGCAGACCTGGCCAGGATCGACCGCCAGCGCCTCGCTCACCTGACCGACCGGGAGCGCGCCACCTACCAGGCGCGTCATCCCCGCTCACGGGACGCCTTCGCCGTGGCCGGCCAGCACCTGCTCGGCGGCGTGCCGATGACCTGGATGCGGATGTGGCCGGGCGGCTTCCCGCTGTACCTGGCCAGCGCGCACGGCGCCCGGCTGACCGACATCGACGGCATCGAGTACACCGACTTCTGCCTCGGCGACAGCGGCGCGATGGCCGGCCACTCCCCCGCGCCGGTCCAGGCGGCCGTGGCGCGGCGCTACGGCGAGCTCGGCGGCGCGACCACGATGCTGCCGACGCAGGACGCCGCATGGGTGGCGGCCGAGCTGGCCCGCCGGTTCGGCGTCGCGCGCTGGAGCTTCACGCTGACCGCGACCGACGCCAACCGCTGGGCCATCCGGCTGGCCCGCCAGCTCACCGGGCGGCCGAAGATCCTGGTCGATAGCTACTGCTACCACGGCAGCGTGGACGAGACGTTCATCGTCGCGGCGCCGGACGGCCCGCGGCCGCGGCCCGGCAACGTCGGCGCCCCGGTCGACCCGGCGCAGACGACCAGGGTGGCCGAGTTCAACGACGCCGCCGCGCTGGACCGCGAGCTGTCCCACGGCGACGTGGCCGCGGTGCTGATGGAGCCGGCCCTGACCAACATCGGCATCGTGCTGCCCGAGCCCGGCTACCTCAGCGCGGTCAGGGACCTGACCCGCCAGCATGGCGCACTGCTGATTAATGACGAAACGCACACGTTCAGCGCCGGACCCGGCGGCTGCACCCGGGCCTGGGGACTGGATCCGGACATCGTCACCATCGGCAAGGCCATCGCCGGCGGCATCCCGGCTGGTGCCTACGGGCTGTCCGCCGAGCTGGCCGACCGCATCCTGGCCGACGACCAGGCCGACATCGAGGACACTGGCGGCGTCGGCGGGACGCTGGCGGGCAACGCCCTGTCCGTCGCCGCGATGCGGGCCACCCTGGAGGAGGTGCTCACCGAGGCCGCGTTCGGAACCATGATCGAGACAGCGGACCGCTACGTCGCTGGGGTCCGCGCCGTGCTGGAGAGCCGCCGGCTGCCGTGGAACATCGTTCAGCTCGGCGCCCGCGCGGAGTACCGGTTCTGCCCGCGGCCGCCGCGCAATGGCGCCGAGTCACAGGCCGCGGCCGACCCGGAGCTGGATGAGTACCTGCACCTCTACACGGCCAACCGCGGCCTGCTGCTGACCCCGTTCCACAACATGGCCCTGATGTCGCCGGCGACGACGGCCGCCGATGTGGACGCCCACACCGAGATCTTCGCCGCCGCCGCCGGCGACCTGCTCGCCTAGCCCCTGGCGACGATCTTGCCGGGAGATCCGCAGGCGATGCTCAGCGCCGTGCAGGACCTCGTCTTATACGACTCGTAACGCTGGCTTACTCCCAGGGCCTCGAATGTCACGACGTAGAAGCCGGTGTGCTTACCTTTCCCCTTGAGGATAACCTTGACAATATTCACCAGCTTCTTCACGTTGATCAGGGCAACAGCCAGGAGTGACGCGACAATTCCGACGACTAGCGCGACTTTCGAATGACTGAGAAATGCGCCCAGCAAGGTCGTGAGAACCTGCAGGTACTTGATCACCTTGGCAGCTTTCTCGCCCGCCTTCTCCATTTCCCCGGCCATCTTGGCCGAGAAATCGTAGTCAATGTCGCCGCTGAGGCGGCTTTCCGGCCGGGAGGTCTCGTAATCCCACCACGTGGCGGCGGCCGGCTCGATGCCGCCGGTCCGGGCGGCTGACTGCAGCACGCGCCCGATCGCGCCATAGCTGAGCGAGGCCGTCCCGGTGCCGCCTGTCACGGTATACAGGTCACTGGCCGTCAGCACCGATCCCGACGCCGCCTGAGCCGGAGCCGGCGCCGTCATCGCCGCAACTGCGGCCAGTCCGCCGCCTGCCGTTACGGCTGCCGCCACCGGCACGACTGACGTGCCGGCCGCGAGAGCGGGCGCCAGCGCGACCGTTAACCAGCGCCGCCAGCCCCGCCGCGCGGCGGCGCTATCGCAGCGGATATCCCCTGGTGAGTTCGTGCGATGTAAGAGCACACGCAGCTTCATGGGCGCCCATCCTCTCCTGCCGGGCCAGGGACTGCCGCTTGCGCGGCCAGTCGCCTCGCACTTTCATGACCGTCACCCGGATTCAATCCCGTCACGCGGAAAACAGGAAGGGACAGATTTATGGCCTTAAAGGGTATAGCTCCGCCGAGTCTGTGACGGCGCGTGGCGGCATCGTCATCCTCCGCGGGAACCTGTCGTTGCGCGGCCGTGCCCGCCCTGGCGGCCTGCCGGATGCCGCGCAGGAACCTGTCGTTGCGGGGCCGTGCCCGCCCTGGCGGCATGCCGGATGCCGCGCAGGAACCTGGCCGCGTTGCGGGGCCGTGCCCGGCGTGCCGGCCTGCCGGGCACGGCGCAGCGGCAGGTAACGGGCGCCGTGATCTCAGGCCGGCTGGCCGCACGGGTCCGGCCCGGTCCCGTGAACGGGACCGGGCCGGCGAGCCTGAGCAGGTGACGGTCAGGCGGGGATGAGCCGGAAAGTGCCGCCGCTGACCCTGATGCCGTTGCCGTTGCCGGTGGCCGCATAGCCGGTAGCGGTCTTGGTGAGGCCCTCGTAGGCGAACAGGTACAGCGGCCGGCCACGGTAGCTGACCTGGATGCCCTCGGCGGTGGGCAGAGTTCCGACCCAGCCGGGCGACAGGCCGAGCGACACGCCGGGGATGCCGCTGGTGAGCACCAGCGGCCACGCGCGGGCGCAGGCGCCGGTGCAGTAGCTGCGATAGCGGGTGTCCCTGCTGTAGCTGTAGACCGGGAAGTTAATCCAGCCGACTCCGGTGAACATCGGCGTGGCCAGCACCGTTCGATGGCCGATCTTCGTGGTGGTCAGGGTGCCCACCCAGGGCAGCGCCTGCCCTGACGGGGCCAGCAGGCTCCACACGCCGTGCCAGGGCGGCAGGCTCGGCTCGTCCCAGCCCTCGCCGGTGACCTGGCCAGGGCCCTGGTCGAACAGGTAGAGCGGGTGCCCGGCGTAGGTGATCTGGACTCCCACCCGGGCCCGCCGCACCGTGCCGAGCAGCCTCGCCGACACGCCGGGGCCGGCGATCGGCCTGCCGATGGTGGTGATGGCCGGCCATTCGGCGTTCTTGTCGTTCGACGGCCCGGTGCACAGCAGCTTCCCGACTGGCGTGGTCACGGGGGTGGCCGTGCAGCCGAAGCTATGTCCGTGGTCGCTGGTGATGACGTACAGCGAGTAGCCGGCGTACTTCCCCGATCCGACCACCAGCGCCCGCCCGAACGGCGTGACCGCGGTGGCAATGACGGTGCCCGCTGTCGCTGCGGCCGGTGTGGTCGCGGTAGCCGCCGATGCCGTTCCGGCCAGGGACGTGAGCACCGCCACCGCAGCGCCAGCCGCCGTGATGGCGACGATGCCGCGCAGCCGCGGCAGCGGGACAGCTAACCTAGCGGGTCTTATCCGGATGTTCATTGCCGTGTCCTTTCTTCCGCGTGCCTCAGCTCGCGCTCCGGCGAGACGTCAGCGTCCGCGGACCCGAGCGGGCCGCGGCCGGGCGCTCGAGGGCGCGGCGCGCTGGCCTGCAGGCGCGGACAGCATGCGGTTCAGCGGGCCGGCGGCGGGCGCCGCCGGGGATGTTGCTGGTGATCGGTGCTGGTGATCGGTGCCGGTGATCGGTGCTAGGTGCCGCGCGCGGGGAAGCGCGCGAGACGGATGAGCGGCACGACCTCTCGCGGGGCGGCGAGGTGGCCGCCGGAGGCCACCCGGGCCTGACGGCGACACTGAGTAGTGACGTGCATGCGTTGCGTAGCGTATCTCGCGCCTGACCGGTGCGGGGCGCTACCAGGGATCTTCCGCGTGGCCGGCGCCGCGCACCCGACGACGTCGCTGGCGCGCGCCGCTCTGACTCAGGGGCGGCTACCGGCGGCCGTACTCGTCGTGCAGCCGGAGCCAGCTCATCGTCGGGTCCTGCGGCCAGCCGTCAGGTGAGTCTTCCCACTCCTCCTGCCGGCCATAGGGCGTCAGGTCCAGCAGATTGAAATCCAGCCGGAGCCGGTCCACGCCGCGCGCTTCGGTGAAGTACGTGCGGAAAAACTCCCCGCCGTCACGCATCAGCACGCTCAGGCCGTAGCCGCGCAGGCCCATGTCGTCGTTGAAATCACTGCCGTAAGACGAGTACCAGGGCACGGTCCAGCCCATCCGCTGCCGCACCTTGCCGATCTCCTCCTGCGGCGCGCGCGCCATCAGGATCAGCGTGGTGTCGCGGGCGCGAAGGTGAGACTGATCGGCGATGTTGTCGGTGAACGAGCAGCAGCCGATGCAGAGCCAGTCCTGGCCCGGCTCGAGCATGAAGTGGTAGATGATCAGCTGGCGGCGTCCCTGGAACAGGTCGGCCAGGCCCGCGGGCGTGCCGTCTGGCGCAGTGAACCGGTAATCCTTCTCCAGCCGGATCATCGGCAGCCTGCGCCGCTCGGCAGCCAGCGCATCCAGGGCACGGGTCTGCGCCTTCTCCTTCACCAGCAGCGCATCGCGCGCGGCCTGCCACTCCTGCGCCGAGACGACCTGCGGACGGATCATGGTGCTCTCCTGTCAGACGGTGACCAGTCAGACGATGACCTAGTTCCCTTAGGGAACTAACAGGGAAAACGGTAGCAGAGCGAGTTCCCTGAGGGAACCCGTTTCCACTATTCTTGCCTCATGCAGCGAACCCAGTTCGGCGACATGGCTTGCTCGATCGCCCGGACGCTCGACGTCATCGGCGAGCCGTGGTCGCCGCTGATCCTGCGGAACCTCTACATCGGCATCACCCGGTTCGAGCAGCTCCAGCAGAGCCTCGGCATCTCCCGCAAGGTGCTCACCGAACGCCTCAGGTGGCTGGCCGAGAACGGGGTGCTGGAGCGGCGCGAGTACTCGGCCCGGCCGCCGCGGTTCGAGTACCTGCTGACGGCGAAGGGCCTCGAACTGTGTGACCTGCTGCTGGTGATGGTGCGCTGGGGCGACAGGTGGCTGGCCGGCGAGGCCGGGCCGCCCGTGCTCTACCGGCATCATGCCTGCGGCGAGATCAGCCATGTCGAGCTGAGCTGCTCGGTGTGCGGCGAGCCGATGCGCGCCACCGACGTGGACGTGCTGCCCGGCCCTGGATCCGGGGCCCCGCTCGCCGCGACCGCCGGCGAGCCGTAGCCGGGCTCGCGGCCGCCGCCTGCAGGAGTCAGCGGGCCCCTGGCCGCCTGCAGGAGCCAGCGGGCCCCTGGCCGCGTGCAGGAGTGGGCCCCTGGCCGCGCGCAGGAGTGGGCCCCTGGCCGCGTGCAGGAGTGAGCGGGCCCCTGGCCGCCGCCTGCAGGAGTCAGCGGGCTCGGGGCTACCGCGTGGGAGCGTGGGTGCTGTCGCTGTATCCGCAGCAGCTGCTCATCCACGTCGTTGCCTGGGCACCACGAGACCAGCAGGGGCAGCACGAGACCAGCAGGGGCAGCACGGAGCATCGCAGGGCAGGCCGGGCGGCGCGCCGCCGCCGGACGGCGGCGCGGGCTGAGACGGGCTGAGACGAGGCATACTGCCCGCATGACGCACTCGCCGGAGCCCGGCCCGCCGCTGACTGACGAGGTGCAGCGCGACCTCGCCGTCGCCCTGTTCAACGAGACGTGGGCGCTGATCGAGCTGCCGCAGCGCACGGCCGAGCAGGACCGCCGCATGCTGATCACCGCGTGCGCCGCGGCCCTGCACTGGGATGCCGTCGGCACGGACGAGAACAAGGTGATCTCGGACTGGCAGGTCGCCCATGTCGCCAGCCTGCTCGGCTACGGCCGGCTCGCCGTCGCGCACGCGACCGCCGCATCCGACCGCGCCGGGAAAGCCGGCGCGCCCGCCTGGCTGCGTGCCTCCGTCCTGGAGGGACTGGCGCGCGCCCACGCCGCGGCCGGGCACAAGGCCGAGCGCGACGACTACATGCGGCGCGCACTTGCGGCGCTGGACAGCATCGATGATCCCGGCGACCGTGATCTGATCGCCAGCCAGATCGCCGCGGTTCCGGTGCTCTAGCGGCAGGTGCCGGGCGGCGGGTGCCTGCCGCCATGGCCGGCGGTCTCGGCTCCGGTGCGGCCGGCTCCGGCGGCAGCCTGCAGTGTCCGGCTGGCGACACAGGTTGGCAGCGCGGCCCCTTCAGCGCGGCCCATCCGGCCCGTAACGTTCGGACCGGCAGGCGGCGATGACGCCGCCCCGCACACGGGAGGTCCCAGCATCATGAGCGGCATCATCTCGACCAGCACCCGGCAGCTGCGCACCGCGGTAGCGGGGCTGACCTGCTTCGCGGCCGCCGAGGAGGAGCTGCTGCTGCTGGCCGCGCTGCCAGCCGGCGAGCAGCCGCCCAGGCATGCGGCGGGCAGTGCTGAGCCCGGCAGCCCGGCCTGCTGGTCGGCGGCGGCCATCGTCGCGCACAGCACCGAGTTCAAGCAGCAGCAGGTGCAGCGGCTGCAGGCGGCCCACCGCGGCGAGACCCCGCCGGCCTTCGCCGAGACCGACCATCTGTCCGCCGAGGTGTACCGCCGCTACAGCCGGCAGGCCGTCCCCGACGTGACGGCGGGCAGCCGGGAGGTGACGGCCGCGCTGCTGGACGGGCTCTCCGCCACCTCCGACGAGGACCTCCTCGATCCTGCCCGTAACCCGTGGCTGGCCGGCCGCCAGCTATGGCTGCAAGTGATCGTGCGCGGCTTCTGGCACCCGCTGGGACACATCGCGGAGTACTACCTCGGGCACGGGGCACCGGATCGGGCCTGCGCGCTGCAGTCCCAGGCCGTCGAGGTGGCCGGCTACCTGAACGCGCCCGGCATGGCCCGCGGGATGGCGCAGTTCAGCCTCGCCTGCGCGCGGGCCAGGTCGGGCTATCTCGACGATGCCCTGGCCGCGCTGCGGCAGTCCATCGAGCTGAACCCCGATCTGCGCGCCAGGGCGGGCGGCGAGGCCGACCTTGCGCCACTCCGGGACGGAGGGCGGCTCGCCGCATTGCTAGCGTCCTGACTGCACGGCAACGGCCCGGCGGGTAACGGCCGGCGGGTAACGGCCCGGCGGGCAACTGGCCAGATGAGCAAGCGAGCTGAGCGACAGAGCTGATGGCATCCGCGGCACCTGCTGACAACCCGACCGCGCCGCCCCGGCCCGGCCTGCTGACCGTCGTCGCGGAATGGGGCCGGATCGGCTGCACCGGGTTCGGCGGCCCGCTCACGCATATCAGGATGCTGCGCGACCTGACCGTCGAGCGGAGGCAGTGGCTGGACGGCGAGGAGTTCGAGGATGCGCTCGCTGCCTGCAACCTGCTGCCCGGACCTGCGTCCACTCAGCTGGCGATCTTCTGCGCCTGGCGGGTCCGCGGGCGCCTGGGCGCGCTGGCCGGCGGCGCCGCGTTCATCGCGCCCGGTCTCATCCTCATCCTGGCGCTGGCCGTGCTCTTCCTGGCCGGGAGCCCCCCGCTGTGGGTGCAGGGCGCGGGGGCGGGGGCAGGAGCAGCCATCGCCGCCGTTGCCGTGCACGCCGCGTCCGGCCTGATGCCGGCCAGCTGGCGGCGGGCGCAGCAGGCGAGCCGCGCCCGCTGGGCGGCCTACGTCGTCGCCGGGGGCCTCGCGGCAGCAACCATCGGGCCCTGGCTGGTGCTGGTGCTGCTGGGCTGCGGGGCCTGCGAGCTGGCCGCGCAGCGTGCCCGTCACCGGGACGGGAGCGCGCTCGGCGTGGCGCCGCTGCCGCTGCTCGCCGCCGGGACCATCGGCGGCGGAATCGCGCTGTCGCTCATCTGGGTCGCCTTCAAGGTCGGCGCGCTGTCGTTCGGCGGCGGCTTCGTGATCGTCCCGCTCATGCAGGCCGACGCCGTGGCGCATTATCACTGGATGACCGGCGGCCAGTTCCTGAACGCGGTGGCGCTGGGACAGATCACGCCCGGTCCAGTGGTCCTGACCGTCGCCGCGGTCGGCTACGCGGCGGCCGGAATCTGGGGCGGCCTGCTGGCGGCAGCGGTCGCCTTCACCCCCTCCTTCGCCTTCATCCTGCTGGGCGCTGGCCGCTTCGGCCGGATCCGGGGTGACCAGCGGGCCATGGCCTTCCTGGGCGGTGCCGGGCCGGCCGCGATCGGCGCCATCCTCGGCTCGGCGGTCCAGCTGGCCCGCGCGCTGACCGAGCCCTGGCAGTACGCGGTCCTGGCCGCGGCGGCCGTGCTGCTCCTGCCGCTGCGCCGCGGCATCGTCGCGACCCTGCTGGCCTGCGCGGCCGCCGGTGTCATCATCGCGCTGGCCGGCGGCCCGGTCCCGCACTAACCAGTGCGATGCCGGCCGGGCTCAGTCCGTCACCGGCGCGGAACTGCGAGTTCGCCAGCTGAGCGAGCGGCCCGGATTCCGCCATCGCCTGCTGGTTTTCTCAGGCTCGCTGGACGGGAGCGAGCCAGCGGTAGCAACGGTCGCCGGCTGTTCCCAGCCAGCTGTTGATGCTGCTCAGTCCCCGCTCGTTGACCTGGCCGTCATGAACGTACCGGCGGCTCGCCTACTCCTGGCACAACTTCACGCCGGAACTGGGCCGGGCCTACGACTTCAGCGAGGAGTTCCTGGCCAGGGCGGCTGGCGAGCCCCGGTCGAAGGTGACCTTCGACATCGAGTCGCTGGGCGAGAAGGTCCGGCTGACCGTGGTGCACGACGGCTTCGAGCCGGGCAGTGCCGTGCTGGAGAGCATCAGCGGCGGCTGGCCGATCCTGCTCGCCAACCTCAAGACGCTGCTGGAGACCGGCGAGACCCTGCCCGCCGACGACATGTCCCGCCCGAACGCCCGGCGCTAGCGCCCGGGCCCGCCGCGCGGCCGAGCCGATATCGTACGGCCAGGGTGAGCGGCGGGCTCTGACTGCGGGAAGGGTGGCCGGATGACGCTCTATGCCACGGTCATGCGCGACACCGAGCGGCAGCGACTGCGGGCGCTGGTCGAGGGTGACATGCAGGTGGCGGATGCCCTGCACGCGGATGACTATCAGCTGATCACCCCGCGCGGCTTCGCGCTGACCAAGCAGGAGTACCTCGGCGACATTGCCTCGGGACAGCTGCGTTACCAGGTGTTCGAGCCGGTCTCCGAGATCACCGTCCGGGGAGATGCGCAGGTGGCCCTGCTGCGTTACGTCGCGCAGATCAGCGTCGCCGACGCGGGCGGGCTCGCGGACCTGAGGTGCTGGCACACAGACTGCTACGAGATGCGGAACGGGCGCTGGCAGGCCGTCTGGTCCCAGGCGACCGCCATTACCCCGCCGGACTGAGGCGCTAGCCCGGATCAGCCGGCTGCCCCTTCGGTATGCTCGCAGGGATTGTCCGGGGCTGAAGGCGGGGGCAGATGGCCGAGGGACTGGACCCGATCGAGGCCGGCAAGAAACTGCATGAGCACGGCGAGAG
>Ga0187883_10001198_pt1 | contig 16045 bp, 13 predicted proteins | sample June2016WEW_20_1_2_FD_132966 | JGI IMG/M metagenome (GOLD analysis project Ga0187883, IMG submission 132966) | Peatland microbial communities from SPRUCE experiment site at the Marcell Experimental Forest, Minnesota, USA - June2016WEW_20_10 | ecosystem: Environmental > Terrestrial > Soil >...
CGGTGACAATTTAAGAACGAGCCGTGAAGTGGCCTGCAGGAATAGGAATCCGGCGGGCTTGTGCCTCTTTCGCACAAGATCGACTCCGTAGCTGCATAGGTTTTGAGGTTGAGTTAGAAGCTGTAAGGCAAGCAAAGCCGAAGATTTGAAGGTCATGACGGCGAGCGGCTTGTTTGCGGCCCGGCCGTCCGACGCGGAGAACACCTACAAAATCTACGCCGAAAGCTTTAAAGACCAGGCCCGTTTGGACGCCATTGTGTCTGAAGCCCTGCGGATCGTTAATAACGCTTTGGAGACGTCTTCGGCTGACCTGAAGCACCGGGGGATCAACAATGAGCGACGACAGCGGATGTCCTCGTACCTGATAGGACGAAAGGATCGCGAACATGACAACAGGCATGGCGCCACCCACCGAACGGCCGGCTTGGAAGGCCCTGGAAGCCCACTATCTAGAGGTCCGGGAGCTGCATCTCCGGAAACTCTTTTCGGACGATCCGGGCCGAGGCGAGCGGATGACCGCCGAGGCCGTGGGCCTTTACCTGGATTACTCTAAGAATCGCATCACCGGCGAGACCCTCGAGCTGCTTGTGCAACTGGCCGAACAATCCGGCCTGCGAACCCGGATTGACGCTATGTTCCGGGGAGAAAAGATCAACCTCACGGAGAAACGAGCCGTCCTGCACGTCGCCCTGCGCGCCCCGAAGGGAGCGGTTATCGTTGTGGACAACGAGAACGTGGCGCCCCGGGTCCACGCCGTACTCGACAAGATGGCTGACTTTTCGGGCCGCGTCCGGAGCGGCGCATGGCTGGGCCATACCGGCAAGCGTATCCGCAACGTCATCAACATCGGCATCGGGGGCTCCGACCTGGGGCCGGTTATGGCCTACGAGGCGCTCAAGCACTACAGCGAGCGCGCCATGACGTTCCGATTCGTTTCCAATGTCGATGGCGCCGACTTTGCCGAGGCGGTCCAGGATCTTGATCCGCCGGAAACCCTCTTCATCATTTCTTCCAAGACCTTTACCACGCTCGAGACGATGACCAACGCCCACACGGCCCGCAACTGGTCGTTGGCGGGTCTTGGGGGCGACGAAAAATCGGTGGCCAACCACTTTGCCGCGGTCTCGACCAACGTCGGGGAAGTGGCTAAGTTCGGTATCGATACCGCCAACATGTTCGAGTTCTGGGACTGGGTCGGCGGGCGCTACTCCATGGACTCGGCCATCGGCCTTTCTACCATGCTGGCCATCGGCCCGGACAACTTCCGGGCCATGTTGGACGGCTTCCATCAGATGGACGAGCACTTCCGCACCACCCCCTTCCATCGTAACCTGCCGGTGCTCATGGGCCTCCTGGCCGTCTGGTACAACAACTTCTTCGGCGCCCAGACCGTGGCGGTCTTGCCGTACGAACAGTATCTGAAGCGACTCCCGGCCTACTTGCAGCAGCTCACCATGGAGAGCAACGGCAAACACGTCACACTGGATGGGACCGAGGCCGCCTGCCAAACCGGTCCCATCTATTGGGGCGAGCCGGGCACCAACGGCCAGCATTCTTTCTACCAGTTGATTCATCAGGGGACCAGACTCATTCCCTGTGACTTCATTGCCTTCGCCCAGCCGCTTAACCCCATGGGCCGGCACCACGACATACTTCTGGCCAATGTCTTTGCCCAGACAGAAGCGCTGGCTTTCGGCAAGACGCCCGCGCAGGTGAAAGCCGAGGGCACCCCGGATTGGCTGGTGCCCCACCGGGTCTTCCAGGGCAACCGCCCTTCCAACACGATCCTCGCCGAACGTCTTACCCCGGAAACGTTGGGCAAACTGGTGGCCCTCTACGAGCACAGCGTATTCACCCAGGGGACCATCTGGAGCATCAACTCGTTCGACCAGTGGGGTGTCGAGCTGGGCAAGGCCCTGGCCCAACGCATTATTCCGGAACTGGAGAGCCGGGAGGAGCCCCGGCTCGGCCACGATAGTTCAACGAACACCCTGATCCGGCGCTACCGGAAGCTCAAGGAGGCCTCATGGTGACTCTCTGCTTGCCCAAGCGGGTGGGAATCGCCACCGATCAGGCATCCCGCGCTAACCCAGCGCGTGCGATACACACGCGATGCGGTCGACTCCCGCGCTCCGCGATGTGAAGCTATTCAGGGATGACTGCGAGCAGGCTTCACAAAGTGAAGCCATGCGAAGCACGCGAAGCGAGGCTTACACTACTTTTCGTTTCACTTATGAATGTGCTCGACGGTGGGCTTGCCTTCAACCGCACGACACTCGCTTTGAGTCCATCTCGGATGGCTCCGCCAATAGCAGCGGTCGCAAAATAGCCACCTTAACTGGGCAAGCCGGGAGGACCCCCGGCTCGGCCACGATAGTTCAACGAACACTCTGATCCGGCGCTACCGGAAGCTCAAGGAGGCCTCATGATGACTCTCTGCTTGTCCAAGCGGGTGGGAATCGCCACCGATCACGGTGGGTTTGGTTTAAAAGAGGAACTGGTGGCCCAACTCCAGGCCGCAGGCCATGAGGTGGTAGATTTCGGTGCCCATGGTCTGAACCCCGGCGACGACTATCCCGATTTCGTCATCCCCCTTGCCAGGGCCGTAGCCGCCGGTAAGGTGGAACGAGGGATAGCAATCTGCGGCAGCGGCGTCGGCGCCTCGGTCTGCGCCAATAAGGTTCCGGGCATCCGCGCCGCCTTGGTTCACGACCACTTCTCCGCCCGGCAGGGAGTCGAGGACGATCACATGAACATAATCTGCATTGGAGGCCGGACCGTGGGACCGGCGGTGGCCTGGGACCTGGTGGAGACCTTCCTGGCGGCCGAATTCAGTGGGGCGTCGCGGCACCGGCGCCGCCTGGACAAGGTGGCTTCACTGGAAGCGCAGCCAGGCAGAGGAGCAGGACTGAGGACTGAGGACTGAGCAAAAGCTGCGACAGCCCGCCCACCCATCCGAGATACGGGGCGGGAGCGGGAGGCCTCATCATTTTGGTCCGGTCCGGGAAGCTGGATCCAGCTCCACCCGGCATGTGCCCATTTCGGGGCTGAGGATCTTGAATCCCATCTTTTTTACCAGACTAAGCATGGGCCGGTTTTCGGCCAGCACGTCACCGGACAGAGTCCGCACTCCATTTTCCTTTGCAATTTCTATGACCTGCTCGACGAGCTTCATACCAAGACCTGCGCCCTGCCATCGATCGGCCACGATCACGGCAAATTCGGCTGAATCCCTCTCCGGGGTCATCACCAGCCTTCCTACCCCCATCATGACTGATGGACCCGGCGGCAGCCCGATGGCGGCAATACCGATTTCCCGGTCGTAGTCGTTTTGGGTGAAGCGGATCAAAGACTCATGGGGCCAGTTCTTGTTCACCCCAAAATAGCGAAAGTAGATCGTCTGCTCGGAGCAATTGTGCAGCAGGTCCGCCACCAGAGGTTCATCTTCGGGCTTCACGGGACGGATCAGCACAGGGGTGCCGTCTTTTAGCAGCCAATTGCTTTCATACTGATTGGGATAAGGACTGATGATCAGGTGCCGTGGGGCAACCACCTCGCTGGGCTCGATCGCAATGCGGGCATCGACGGCCACCGGGCGTCCGTCGCTGATGACCACGGGGTTTAGGTCCAATTCGACTATTTCCGGGAAATCGCTCACCAGTTGTGAAATTCGAACCAGAAACTCGGCCACCAGATCCACGTTGGCTGCGGGAATATTGCGGTAACCCTGGAGGAGGCGATAGACGCGGGTCCGCTCCATGAGACGACGTGCCAGAAGAAGGTTGAGAGGCGGCAGATCAACCGCCGAATCCTTGAGCACCTCGGTCAAAATGCCGCCCATACCGAAGACGATGAGCGGACCGAACTGCGGGTCGCGCTTGCTTCCAACGATCAATTCGATTTCGGATTTTTTCACATGGCTTTGCACCGTAACCCCCGAAATCCTCGCTTCGGGTTTTAGCCTCCTTGCCCTGGAGGTGATTTCTTCGAAAGCCGCTGTAACCTCCTGCTCGCTCCTCAAGTACTCCCGGACGCCGTCCACATCGGATTTATGACTGATATCGGGTGAGTAGATCTTGACTACGACCGGAAAGCCGATGCTTCTGGCAGCCTCGGCGGCTGCCGGCGGGCTCGATGCCACGATGGTGCGGTTGACCGGGATGCCATAGGCCGACAAGATGGCCTTGGATTCAATTTCCGTAAGGACTTTTTCGCCGCGCTTTAGGCACTCGTCGATGAAGGTTCGCGCCTCCCTCGTATTGACCTGGATTCCGTACGGCAGGCTTGGCGGCGTCTCTTGCAGGAGTTCCAGATTGCGGGAATACGAGTACATGTGCATGAAAGTATCCACTGCCTCCTCGGGAGTGGCAAAGGTGGGAATGCTCGCCTCATTGAGTATTCTTATGCCGGCTTCCACATTTCGCGCGCCCATCCATACGACCATGAAGGGCTTGGACCGATTCTTGATCTCGGCAGCCAGGGCTTGGGCTACTCCCGTAGGGTCCGTCATGGCCTGAGGGATTATAATCACGATCAGCCCGGAGAGTTCGGGGGCTTCCAGGCAGACGTGCACCGCCTGCACATAGCGATCCGGCGGCGCATCTCCGAGAATATCGATGGGATTTCCCCTGCTCCAGAAGGGGGGCAGGAACGCGTCGAGCTTTTGAACCGTTTCAGGGCTGAGCGTTGCGGGATCGAGGCCCCATTTGCTGAAAGCATCCGCCGCCATTACCCCTGGACCACCGGCGTTGGTGATGATGGCCAGCTTGCCTCCGGTGGGCCTCCGCATCTTTCCCAGGGCCTGAGCACAACTGAAGAGCTGACTTATAGTGTCCACCCGGATGATTCCCGCACGGCGAAACGCCGCATTGTAGGCTTCATCCTGTCCGGCGAGGGCCCCGGTGTGTGAGGCTGCGGCCTTGGCGGCCGCTTCGCTGCGGCCCGATTTGACCACGATGATGGGCTTGACCCGGGAAACGGAGCGCGCTGCACTGATGAACTTGCGAGGCCGGGTCATGTTCTCCATGTAGATGATGATGCTTCGGGCGGTCGGGTCGTTGCCAAGATAGTCGATCATGTCGGCGAAGTCCAAATCGGCCATGGAACCGACGCTGACAAAATGTGAAAAACCGATCTTTTCGCTGGCTGCCAGATCCAGGACGGCCCTGCAGATAGCCCCGCTCTGGGAGAGCATTGCGAGGCTTCCCGCTTCGTAGGAGCGGCCCGCAAAACTGGCGTTCGGGCCATTGATGGGGGAGAAAATCCCCATGCAGTTAGGTCCAAGGTAGCGTATTCCACTGCGTTGCGCCTCGGATCTGATTTCCTCTTCTATGCGCACACCTTCCTCTCCCACCTCTTTTCCACCGGCCGAAATGATGATGGCCCCTTTCACCCCGGCCTCGCCGCATTCCTTCATGACTGCCGGCACCCCCCGGATGGGGACTGCGATAACGGCCAAATCGATGGGGGAGCCCACTGCCGCGATGGAAGGGTACGCTTTAAGGCCCAGGATCTCCTCGTGCTTTGGATTTATGGGGTAGATCGGCCCGGGAAATCCGTCTTTTTTTAAATTAGTCAGCAGCGCGCAGCCAATGGAACCCTCCCTGGGACTCGCCCCGATGAGTGCAATGGCCCCGGGCTTGAAGAAATAGTCGAGGACCGGTTTTTTCAGCATCGTTTCTCTCTCCAATCGCTCGAAATGGGTGATTGATTCCTGGACAAGCCATCACCTGCATAGTTAATCATCAGGGTTGATAAAAAAACGGCCGAACCCGGAGGATTATCCGGCTTCGGCCGCTTATTTTACGGCCTGGCGCTGGTGAGGCCCCTCGTACATGCAGCAGATCGGCATGCCGCCGGGCAAAACCAACTCACCCCACCACAACTTTGCTTCGCTCTATTTGAGGTTGTTGTGCACCTTGCAAGCGCGCACGGTGTTTTTCATGAGCATCGTTATGGTCATCGGCCCCACTCCGCCGGGCACCGGCGTAATGGCGCTCGCTCTTTGCGCCGCCTCCTCGAAGGCCACGTCTCCCTTGAGGAGCCGCTTGCCATCGGCGGTTTTTCCAACTTCGTTTACTCCCACGTCAATCACGACGGCCCCGGGCTTGACCCAGTCGCCCTTGACATATTCCGCGACCCCGGCGGCAACGATCAGGATGTCCGCACGCAGGCAGTGTCCCTTGACGTCCTTGGTGCGGGTGTGGGTGACGGTCACCGTGGCGTTTGCACCCGGCGCCTTCTGCATGAGCATCATCGCAATCGGTTTTCCGACGATATTGGACCTTCCGACTACCACGACTTCCGCGCCTGATACCTGGGTCCCGGAACGCACAAGCAGTTCCTGGATCCCGGCAGGGGTGCAGGGCAGATAATCGGGCTCCCCTATCATCAGTTTTCCGACGTTTACCGGATGAAAAGCATCAACGTCCTTTCCAGGGTCAATTGCCAGGAGCACGCGGTTTTCGTTCACATGCTTGGGCAAGGGCAACTGTACCAGGATTCCGTCGATCTTCGGGTCCTTGTTGTACTTGTCGATGAGCTTGAGCAGGGCGTCTTCGTTCAGATCGGCGGGCTGGCTGTCCTGGATGGAGTAAAAGCCAAGCTCGTGAGCAGTAGTCTGCTTCGCCCTTACATAACTCTGCGACGCCGGGTTCTCGCCAACCAGGATAGTGACCAGTCCCGGCACGACCCCATTTTTTTCAAGCAACTGTTGGACCTCGATTTTGAGTTCGGCCCGAATCTCCTTGGCCACCTCGGCCCCTTTTAGCAGTTTGGCAGACATATGCTACCTCCGGTGATTATTTGAGTTCCTGGATAAATCTCGACGTTCCGCGAGGTATCCAGTATCCGTCTAGAACAGGCCCATGACTTTTCCCGTCTTCACATCGACGTCCACTTTGCGGAACGCCGGGTCCGAAGAGGTCCCCGGCATGAGGCTGATGGCGCCTGCGCACGGACAGAGAAACTTGGATCCCGAGTAGATGAGAACGTCGCGGATCGGCAGTGTCCAGCCCTTGGGCGTGCCCTTGACTGCCGGATCGTGGGTCAGGCTAAGGTGAGTCTTGACCATCATCGTGGAGTAGTCATCGAACTTGGAGTCCGCCTCGAGCATCTTGGCCTTTGCTTCAGCTTCGGGCGTCCAGGCGACGCCGTCAGCGCCGTAAACTTCCTTGGCCACCATCGCAACGCGCTCTCTAAGCTTCATTTCCAGGGGATAGAGGAATTTGAACTCGCTGGGTTGTTCGCAGGCTTCCACAACCGCGTCGGCAAATTCCAGGGCGCCTTCACCCCCGTTGGCCCAGTGCGTGGACACGGCACAACGGGCGCCTGCGGCTTCCGCATGCTTGCGGACCATGGCGATCTCAGCCTTGGTATCCGTATGGAAAGCGTTGATGCAAACGACCGGGTTGATCCCCGACTTGCGGATCGTGTTGATATGGTGGACCATGTTGGGAATACCCTTCTCGAGCAGAGCCAGGTTTTCTTTGGTGTAGTCCACGGGGAGCGGAAGACCGGCCACAACTTTGGGACCGCCGCCGTGCATCTTGAGCGCGCGGATGGTCGTTGTAAGAACCGATACGTGAGGTTTCAGGCCGCTGTTTCGGCATTTCACGTTCCAGAATTTCTCGAACCCGATATCGGCGGCAAAACCGCTCTCCGTCACATGGTAGTCGAAGAGCTTGAGGCCGACCCGGTCGGCGATGATCGAAGACTGGCCGACGGCTATGTTTGCGAAAGGACCGGCGTGAACCATGCACGGCTGGTATTCGGCAGTACACATAAGGGTCGGGTTGATGGTGTTTCTCATGAAGGCGGTCATGGCGTTTCCGACTTCCAGGTCGCCGGTGGTGACGGCTTTTCCGCGCTTGTCGAACGCCACGGTGATTTCATTGAGCCTTTTCTTCAGGTCGGGCAGATCTCTTACGATCGATAGAATGGCCATCAATTCCGAGCTGACCGCGATCCCGAATTTTGACTGCATCATGAAGCCGTCCATCCTGCCGCCCATACCGATGTTGATATTGCGAAGCGCCTGGGCGCAGAAATCCATGATCCAGCCCATCTCGACGCGGGTGGGATCGACGTCGAGGCGCCTCATTCTGGTCAGGCGCTGGAGCTGCTCGTCGTTGTAGTTTCTTTCGTGCTGCATGCGGGCCGTGAGGGCCACCATCGCCAGGTTGTGGGCGTTCATGATGTCGTTGATATCGCCAGTCAGGCCCATCGAGAACTCGGTCATCGGGATGAGAAGCGAGTTGCCGCCGCCCGCTGCCGTTCCTTTTATGTTCATGGTCGGGCCGCCTGAGGGCTGCCTGAGGCACCCGCCCACATTTTTGCCTCTTTTGCCAAGGCCTTCCATCAAGCCGCAGGAAGTCGTGCTCTTGCCTTCTCCAAGAGGGGTGGGGGTGATTGCGGTTACTTCGATGTACTTTCCATCAGGGCGGCCCTTCAACCGCTCGATGATTTTCATGAAATCGAGTTTGCAGAGCCTGCCCATGGGGAGGATTTCATCTTTTTTCAGTCCCAGTTTTTCCTGAAACTCCCATGGCGTGGGCATGTTCACTTCCGCTGCTTCCGAAATTTGCCAATCCTTCATTTTTGTCGCATCGTAGGGCATGTTAAATAGAACCTCCTTCTTGAAATTTTTTAATTTGTCCTGAGCCCAAGACTCGGTAAGGACTCCGTTCACATCCTTGAATTTGACTTGGCCGGATCAAACTTGTGCACCGCTTGGAATTCAGGCTCCCTTAGAACCTGAAGCGACAGATAGAAACCTCTGGTTTGAACAAGTGTCAGTGCTGCGGAATCGTTGAGATCGCAGCGAGATAGCGAAAGAGCTCACAAGGCAGAAATCGATCCACGGGGAAACTAGATTAGGGGTGCCTGCTTTGTCAAGAAAAAAGTCGGGATATTCCGCATGGAGTCCAATCCCTTATAGTACGGGTTTTGCCTGTTGGCGCTGACCGACGACAAAAAACACTTTGCCATCCCGGTGCTTCCGAGATTGGATGTTTTATCAGGGGTCAATTTCTGCTAGAATTTTTAGTTTTGCATGAAAGGGTTTGAGAAATATCGCAGAATTTGGCGCCCAATTCCTGCGAAGGATTGTTTTTGTAGTTATAATAGAGAACAAAGCGGACCGAGGCAATTTCTTAGCTTTGCGTCCATACGGAAACTCCGGGGCAAATTCCACGCCCCGCGAGGTTTCTGTTCGAAAAGGAGGCATTTTTCGTACTGGCAAGGAAATTGAGGGGTTGCGCGGAGGCGTACTTGGGTACGCCGCACAAGCGAGCCCGAAGATTGACGCCGCGAGGACGGAAAAGGACCCTTTCCGGATGGAAACTAGCCTGGCTCTCTTAGACCGGAACAATAAAACAGGATGGCGGGAGGAACACATATGTGGGACTACACCGATAAAGTCAAAGATCACTTTCTCAATCCTCGAAACGTTGGAGAAATCGAAGATGCGGACGGGGTTGCAGAAGTAGGATCGATTGCGTGCGGCGATGCGCTCAAGTTCACCTTCAAACTGGATGAAAACGGCAAGATAAAAGAGGCGAAGTTCAAGACATTCGGATGCGCCAGCGCAATAGCTTCAGCCTCGGCAATGACCGAAATGATAAAAGGCATGACGGTCGAGGAGGCTGCAAAGATCACAAACCAGGACATCGCAAACTACCTCGGGGGACTTCCTCAGGAAAAGATGCACTGTTCCGTTATGGGGCGGGAGGCCCTGGAGCAGGCTATTGCAAATTTTAAGGGCGCCCCCGCCAAAGCTGTAGACGAAAAAATCGTTTGCGAGTGCTTCGGAGTAACGGAGAAGGAAATCGAGCGGGCTATCCACGAGAATAGACTCACTACGGTAGAAGAGGTGACAAACTACACTAAAGCTGGAGGGGGCTGCGAAACCTGCCACCCGATTATCCAGGAAATAATCGACAGGACGATTACCCAGATGGGAGCAGCCCCGGCTGAAAGGCCAAAGCTGTCTAATTTACGGAAAATCAAAATGATAGAGGAAACCCTGGAACGGGAAATCAGGCCTGCCCTGAAGCACGACGGCGGCGACATCGAACTGGTGGACGTTGTGGGTAATCGCGTGCTGGTGGCAACGCGCGGCGCATGCGCATCCTGCCAGGCATCCGACCAGACTTTGAAGAATTTCGTCGAGGCGAAACTGCGCGAACTGGTCTGGCCGGAGCTTGTGGTTGAGGAGGTATCGGCGTGAAACCTGTATATCTGGATAACAATGCTACGACCCAGGTGGCCCCGGAAGTGCTGGAAGTAATGCTCCCATATTTCGATAAACTCTATGGAAATCCTTCGAGCATGCACTCCTTCGGAGGCCAGGTAATGCAAGAGATCAGAAAAGCGCGCGAGCAACTCGCCGCCCTTCTGGGCGCCTCTACTCAGGAGATCATCTTTACGAGCTGCGGCACCGAGAGCGACAACGCGGCCATCCGCTCGGCCCTTGCAAGCTGCCCGGACAAAAAGCACATCGTGACAAGCAGGGTCGAGCATCCGGCGGTGCGAGCCCTCTGCGCTCACCTGGCCACCCAGGGATACCGGGTAACCGAATTGCCGGTGGATGGCGAAGGGCGGCTCGATATGCAGCAGTATGGACGGGCCCTGACCCCTGACACGGCAATCGTGAGCCTCATGTGGGCAAACAACGAAACAGGGGTGATTTTCCCCATCGAGAAGGCAGCGCAAATGGCCCGAGAGCGCCGTATCCTTTTCCATACCGACGCGGTTCAGGCGGTCGGAAAAATTCCCATCAATCTTGCCGATACCCCTATCGACATGCTTTCTCTATCCGGACACAAGCTGCATGCCCCCAAAGGAATAGGCGTCCTCTATGTGCGCAAGGGCACCAAGTTTTCACCCTTCCTTGTGGGGGGTCATCAGGAACGTGGAAGGCGTGGCGGGACCGAAGCCACCCCGAGCATAATAGGGATGGGAGTCGCTGCTGAGCTTGCGCAAAAAAAATGGATATTGAAAATTCCTACGTCAAGGCCCTGCGCGACAGGCTCGAAAACACTATCCTCAATACCGTCGCCAATACGAAGGTCAATGGCGACAGGGAGAATCGGCTGCCTAACACGACCAACATCAGCTTTGAATTTGTGGAAGGCGAAGGGATCCTGCTCATGATGGACGAATTTGGCATTTGCGCCTCGTCGGGGTCGGCCTGCACCTCGGGGTCGCTCCAGCCTTCCCACGTTTTGCGGGCAATGGGGGTCCCCTTTACCATGGCGCACGGATCGATCAGGTTCAGCCTTAGCGTGTACAACACCGATGAGGAAATAGATTTCGTCATCGAGAAATTGCCTCCCATAATCGACACGCTAAGGAATATGTCACCCTATTGGAAAACTGGCGCCCATCTCTGCCGGGAGGCATGATTCCGGCAAAAAAGTATTTCCCCGAAGGCCGGCTCGCTTATCGACGAACCGGCTGTTTTTTTTCGGGGACCGGAACGTGATTTTCCGGTACGGAAATGTTAAACCGAACGTAAACCGCTCGCGCTTGGCCCATCTGACAAGGGCGGAAAACAACCCTTTGCGGACCAAAACTTGTCCAGGTTGGCGCAAATCGCTCTTCTTTTAGGTCAAAAAACTGGAGGTAGGACCATGGAAGACAAATTTATTTACGATCAGTGCCGGACCGAGATTGCGACGGAACTGCACTTTCGGGAGGAGATTCCCGGGATTGTCGAAAAACTGGTCGATTCTTGCTCGAACGTTGAGTGCTTTGACCATGTGGGACCCGAACCGATTCCGTCGAGAGAAGCCGTTGTGGACATCGTGGACCGAGTTAGAAGGCTTCTGTATCCGGGATATTTCATCAGGGGACGGCTCGAGAAGTTCAATCTTGCCTACTATTTCGGCCAGGAGGCAACGGCGCTCTTCGAACTCATGTCTGAGCAGGTAGCTTTGGCCCTCCGCCACGACTGCATACGTCACGACCTGCCCTGTGTTGCGTGTGAAGAACTCGGTCAGGCGGCGACAATCAATTTCATGCAGGACCTGCCTTCAATGAGGCTCCAGCTTGCAAGCGACGTGCGTGCCGCATACCAGGGCGATCCTGCCGCCAGGGGCTTCGATGAGATAATCTTCTGCTATCCAGGCCTTTTTGCCGTATCGGTCTATAGAATGGCCCACCATCTATGGGAGCAGAGAATTCCCTTGCTTCCCCGCATCATTACAGAATATGCCCACAGTGTGACGGGAATCGACATCCACCCCGGCGCCCATATCGGAGAGAGCTTCTTTATCGATCACGGAACCGGCGTCGTCGTGGGCGAGACAACCGAGATCGGGGACCGCGTAAGACTCTACCAGGGCGTTACCCTCGGGGCGCTTTCACTCCCGCGCGATGCGGGCGAGTTGCTAAGGAACAAGAAACGGCACCCAACTATCCAGGACGACGTTATCATCTATTCAGGAGCAACGATACTTGGCGGAAATACCGTTATCGGGGCGAGATCGATAATCGGAGGTAATGTCTGGCTTACCGAATCGGTTCCGCCGGACACCCGTATAATCCTGAAGAAACCCGAGCTTATCTTTACGGGGCAAATAGCGGCAGAGAATAGCGCTCAATAAACGGATCCTTGGCATGACCCTAAAGACGCTCAGTGCAGAAAGGGCAGCGCGAAGATCTGCAGATATCCGTTTGCGCACATGACGACTCCGAGTAGCGCCGCCACGAGAGAGAAACCGAATACTACGCCGCTTGCTGCGATTATCGACACCGAGGCCATGACAATGGCTATCTGAAGGAGCACTTCCGCGTATTCGAAGTAGGGGTCCCTGGACCTGTACTCGTCCCTTTCCTTTTCCAGTTTCCTCGCTTCCTGCTCGATTTCCTTCTTATCTTTTGCAAACTTCGATTCCTCCCCGGCAAGAGCTTCGATGGAGGCCTTGACCTTTTCTGCCGACTCGGTGTTGAGAGTTTGAGACAGCAGGTTGAGTTCGTTTTCGAGCATAAACTTTTGACTTTTGTACAGGTGCTCCCGGATTGATTTCGCCTGGTAGAAAGCCCACTGGTCCGATGCCTGCTGCTGGGCAAGGAGCATTTCTTTCATTGTGCGGCCTCCGCCAAGTGAGGCTATAGCCAGAACCACCGCAAAAACCGCAGTCACCAGCGCCACCCCCCTGGTAAATTTCTTCTCCTTGATTTCTTCGAGTTCCTTCAGATTCGGCAGTTCCACTTCAGCCATTTTACATGCCTCGCTTGTGTTTTATTAATTGCCTTTAAATCCGCCTCTACGTCATTATAAACTAGTGTTTGTTCCGGTTTATTCAATGCCGGCTTACGTTGATAATTTAAAAGCCTTCATAAGATGATCCGTAATGCCTTCGCACGATCGGGTGATTAACGTTGCCGGAGGGACCATGCCCGCGAGGTTCGATTTAAATGGCGGTTTGCAAAAGGGGAGCGGCTGGAAAGCGCCACAATGAAGCGGAAAATCCTCGAATACCTTATATGCCCGGCTTGCCTGCCTGAAGAGAACCCTTTGCGCCTGGGGCATTCTCAAAGCTCGGGGGGTGAGATAAGCGATGGCGTGCTGCAGTGCGGCGGCTGCAAGCAGGCATACCCGATAAAAAGTGGGGTCGCCGCCCTGGTGGCGGATCATGCCCGCTTGAGCGGGGAAGGCTTGCGCTATGAGGCCCCTGAGCTTCTTTCAGCCTACCTCTGGAGCCATTATGCCGATCTTTTCAAAGACCCGGAGGCAACCGGAGCTTACTCCGAATGGGCCGGGCAGATCTCGCCGGCCGCCGGGGCGGCCCTTGACGCAGGCTGCGCCGTTGGAAGGTTTTGTTTCGAAATGTCGCTCAAGTGCGACCTGGTGATCGGGGTCGATCTTTCCGAGACATTTATATCCATGGCCAGGCAGATCATGGAGCAACGTAAGCTTAATTTTCGTCTCAAGCAAGAAGGCCGCATTCACTCGGAAAAGGCCTTCGTTTTACCTGCTCAATGGGACTCGAACAAGGTGGAATTCATAGTAGCCGATGCCGGCGCGCTTCCGTTTCGCTCGGGCGCATTCAACTGTGTCGCCTCTCTTAACTTGATAGACAAAATCCCCCACCCGCTCGAACACCTGGGCGAGGCAAGCCGCATCGCCCGCCCCAATGAGGCTCAGTTGCTCATATCTGACCCGTTTTCATGGTCCGAGGCGGTATGCGCTCCCGACAGGTGGCTTGGCGGCGCACCCGACGGCAGATTTGCCGGGGCCGGGATAGACAACATTGCACGCGTGCTCTCCGATGATAACCGGTCCGGGACCCCTGCATGGAGAATCGTCCGCAGGGGGGCGGTATGGTGGAAAATCCGTAATCACAGAAACCACTTCGAGCTTATCCGAAGCCTGTTCGTAAAGGCTGAACGGTAATAGCGGCAGTGATTGGTAATTAATGATTAATGAATGGTGGGCAAAGAAGATTTTCCTTTTCCAGTCACGAGTCACTATTCACCAGTTACTGCTTTAATGGAGGATTGCTCTATGCTGGACTTTGATTTTCTTGCCTCCATTGCCAGGGAGGCCGGGAAGGCTATCCTGGAAGTCTATGACACAGATTTCGAGGTGGAACGCAAAGACGACCAGTCCCCGCTCACGCTCGCGGACAAACGTTCGCACAACATAATCGTTGATCGGCTGATGCGCCGCTACCCCGATATTCCCGTTCTTTCCGAAGAGGGAAAACAGGTCCCATTCGAAATCAGGCGGGATTGGGACCGGTTCTGGCTCGTCGATCCGCTTGACGGAACAAAGGAGTTCGTCAGACGAAACGGAGAATTCACTGTCAATATAGCCCTGGTGGAAGATCGTACGCCGGTTGTTGGAATAATCCATATCCCGGTGACAGGCCGGCTCTTTATGGCGGACGTGCGCAAAGGCTGCTGGGAAGTAACCGATACCGGGCAAAAGAGGCTCAAAGTGGCGCAAGTCTCCTCCAATAAGCCTGTGCGGGTCGTGAGAAGCCGCTCTCATCCGACCCGGGGGTTGCATGATTTTCTGTCGCTTATCCCTTCCTATCGGATCATAAACCAGGGGAGCGCTCTCAAGTTCTGCGCCGTAGCCGGGGGAGAAGCCGATTTTTACCCGAGGTTCGGCCCTACCTGGGAATGGGACACTGCGGCCGGCCAAGCGATCGTCACCGCCGCAGGGGGAATCATGCTCGACTTGTCCGGCAAGCCCTTTGTCTATAACAAGGAGAATTTGCTCAACGGACCGTTTATAGTATCTTCGAGCTTGGAATGGCTTAGGGGAACCGGGATCCTGGAAATGGCAAATATGATGTCGGACAAAGCGAGCAAATAAAAAGGCGGCACGTAATCGCAGCCGCCTTCATAATCCCGGTTTGGTTTGCGCTATACGGCCTTGCCGGCCGCAACAAAGCTCCTTATTTGGAAGTTCCGCACCTGGAAGTTCTTGATGTTGATCTCGTCATGGAGCAGAATCGCGGCCTGAAAGGCACTGAGTCTCAGGCAGTCTTTTGCGCATACATCCTTGTCGTGATCAATGAATTCGCAATTTCTACACGGGCTTTCGACGGTTTTGGCAAGAGCGAGCATGGCTGATCCTCCGGAGGCGAATGAGTAAGTGAACGGGGTAGCGCCAAGGCTTTAACAATAGAGCATATTTTCACAATCTGTCAAGCGAAAAATGTCTGGAAGTTGTCTATCCCCTGTGAATAATTTAAAGTTTTAAAATGTGGCGGCTGCACAAATTCCACAGAACCGGCCCTTGCCGCCCGCCATTATGTTGAATTTGCCAGACCGGCAACCACTTTTTTTCACGACCTCCCCATCAATTCATGTTGACCCGCCGAGGAACTGCTGGTATAGGAGAAGACTGAGACTATTTTCACAATTCACTCGTCTTCCCTGTTACGGCCAGGGGCGGCGTGTGCGTTTTCCGGCCAATCATCTTTACGTGTTACGGCTCAGGTTCATTTTCCCTGTCCGGGAAAATGGCCAAGAGCGCCAAATCGTGTTGCACTTTGTGCTTATTTTAACAGGCCCTGCTGATGCA
>Ga0187883_10001199_pt1 | contig 16043 bp, 13 predicted proteins | sample June2016WEW_20_1_2_FD_132966 | JGI IMG/M metagenome (GOLD analysis project Ga0187883, IMG submission 132966) | Peatland microbial communities from SPRUCE experiment site at the Marcell Experimental Forest, Minnesota, USA - June2016WEW_20_10 | ecosystem: Environmental > Terrestrial > Soil >...
CGCTGCTGGGCGGGTTCGCCACCACCCAGGCCTGGCTGCTGACCGCCCGCGCCATCCAGGGAGTCGGCGGTGCCATTGTCGCGCCGACCGCGCTCTCGCTGGTCACCACCACGTTCCCGGAAGGCCCGCCGCGCAACAGGGCGATGGGCGTCTACGCCGCCATGAGCATCGCGGGCGCCGCGGTCGGCCTGATCGCCGGCGGCGTCCTCACCACGTACCTGTCCTGGCGGTGGGTCTTCTTCGTTAACGTGCCGATCGGGATCGCCGTCCTCCTGGCGGCACCGCGGGTGCTCGGCGAGTCGGCCAGGCACCCCGGCCGGTTCGACCTGCCGGGCGCTATCACCGGCACCCTCGGACTCGCTGCCTTGGTGTACGGACTGACCAGCGCGGCCACGACCCCGAACGGTGTCTCGCACTGGGGCGACACCAAGGTCGTCGCCTCACTGACCGCCGCGGTGGTGCTGCTCGTCTCCTTCGTCCTCATCGAGGCACGGAGCAAGCACGCGCTGATGCCGCTGCGGATCTTCAGCAACCGCAACAGGTCAGGCGCTTACCTGGTCATGCTCTGCATCGGCACCGCAATGTTCGGCATGTTCTTCTTCCTGACCGTCTTCGTGCAGACCGTCTGGGGGTACAGCGCGCTGCGGACCGGGATCGCCTACCTGCCGATGGTGGGCACCATCATGGTGATGGCCGGGGTCAGCGCCCAGCTGGTCCCCCGGATCGGCGCCCGGCCGCTGCTGCTGGCCGGATCCGCCATCGGCGCCGGCGGGATGTTCTGGCTGTCGCGAATCAGCGAGCACAGCAGCTATACCTCCGGGCTGCTCGGCCCGATCATCGTCACTGCGATTGGCCTGGGCATGCTGTTCATGCCGGTCACCCTGGTCGCCTTGTCGAAGGTCGATGACAAGGACGCTGGCCTCGCCTCCAGCCTGCTCAACACCGGGCAGCAGGTCGGTGGCTCGATCGGGCTCGCACTCCTGGGCACCGTGGCCTGGACGGTGGTCGCCAACAGTATCCGGAGCCAGGCCGCGGCCGCGGCACGGTCCGGCCACGGGCTGCATGCGGCAGCGTCCGGGCCTATACCGAAGGCGATCTACGCGCATGCCCTTTCGGTCGGCTTCTCGAAGGGCTTCATGGTGTCGGCCGGTATCACGGTGCTTGCCCTGATCATCACCATCGTGATGATCCGGGTGCGCCGCGAGGACCTGGCCGGCGTGAACCCGATGGTGGGATAAGAGCAAAAGCGAAACGGCCGGCCCGGCCCGGTCCCGTCGCCGTGACGGGACCGGGCCGCGGGGGCGCCGTGCGGGGCCCGGTCACCGCGCTGGCCCAGGCCAGCCCGGCATTCCCGCAGGCGTTGCGCGCCGCCCTCCGAAGCCATCCAGGCCGAGCCGTGAACTAGCCAAGATTCACCCCGGCCGGGTGAGGCACGTCCTTGTCAGGGCAGACATGGTAATTAGACGCAGCGTCGGGCAAATGTCGCTGACATGACGACCGCGGCAGCGGGACCGATGCTGTACTGCGGATTCGGCGGAGGTGACCTTGTCTGACGTTGGCGGTAAGCCGGGGCCGGCTGCCGAGGATCCAGAGCTCAGCAACGATGAGCGCGCTGAGCTGGAACGCCTCCGCGCCGAGACAGCCGCCGAGACAGCCGAGCTCGAACGCCTCCGCGCCGAGGCAGCCCAGCTCCGCGACCAGGGGACTGGCGCGGCCCGCCGGCGGCGGTTCAGCTGGCGGACTCCCGTCGCCATCGTGCTCATCGTGATCGGCTGCGTGCTCGCTCCGCTGTCGGTAATAGGCGTCTGGAGCGCCAATCAAGTCTCCGACACCAACCGCTACATAGCCAACATAGAGCCGCTCATCCACAATCCGGCGATCCAGAATGCCCTGACCGCCGACGTCACGACCGCGATCACCAGCCACCTGAACGTGGCTGGGTACACCAACCAGGCCGCAGCACTGCTCTCGGCCAAGGGCCTGACCCGCGTCGGCACGCTGCTGAAGAGCTTCGGCCCGTCGATCGCCAGCGCGGTCAACGGGTTCATCCAGGGCCAGGTACACAAGATCGTCACAAGCCCGCGGTTCGCCAACACCTGGATCCAGGTCAACACCGTCGCCCACGCGGCGATCGTGAAGGCGCTCTCCGGCCAGGGCAATGTCACCGTCAGCAACGGGAAGGTCGTCGTCCAGCTTGCCCCCTTCATCAATATCGTCAAGCAGGACCTGAGTTCGCGCGGGTTCACGCTGGTGAACAGCCTCCCGCCGATCCACCCGACGCTGGCGCTGTTCTCGGCCAGGGATCTGACAAAGGCGCAGAGCGGCTATCGGCTGATCAACGATCTCAAGATCGTGCTGCCGATACTGGCGCTGCTGCTGATCGGCCTGGGGGTGTATCTCGCACGAAGCCACCGGCGCGCCCTGATCGGAGCCGGGCTTGGCTTCGCCGCGTCCATGGCCGTCCTCGCCCTCGGCCTGGCGTACTTCAGGACTATCTACCTGAACAGCGTGCCTCCCGCCGTGCTGCCCAGCGATGCCGCGGCCGCCATGTTCGATACGCTCGTCCGGTTCATCAAGGAAGCGCTCCGCACCCTTCTGGTGGTAGGCCTGGTTGTCGCCGCCGGCGCATTCCTCACCGGGCCGTCGGTGACGGCGGTCGGGACCCGGAGGGCCTTCACGTCGGGACTGGGCTGGGTCCGGCACAGCGGCGAGCGCGCGGGTGTGAGCACCGGGCCGGTGGGCCTGTGGACCTACGCGCACCGCAAGGGGCTCCGGATCGGTGCGGTGGCGCTCGCCGCGCTGATATTCGTCTTCACGGGCCGCCCCACCAGCGCCGATGTCATCCTGATCGTCGTCTTGTTGCTGGTGGTTCTCGGGCTGATCGAGTTGATCGGCAGGCCGCCCGCGCAGCCGCAGCCCGCAGGCCGTCCTTGATAACGGCCACCCCGAACCAATGGTGGTCGGAGCGATCATGGTCTTCGACGGCAGCTACCGACTCGTTACCAGAGGATGAGCCCGGGCGCCTGACGCGGATTGGCCGGGTTCCAGTGGCAGCCGACATCATCCATGCCGGATGATTTCCTGACTCCGGCACGGGCGATACTAGGTACGTGGATCCGCGCGACCGGCTGCGGTCGGTAGGCAAGCGAATGACCGACCCGGTGGAGCCGCTCGCTCAGCGGGCCGCGGAGCGCGCACTCGAGCTCGTCGTCAGCGCACTTGACTTCAACGCACTCGTGGCGCGAGTCGACCTGAACGCCGTGCTCGATCACGTGAACCTTAACGAAGCCCTGAAGAGCCTCGACGTGAACGCGCTGCTCGACCGGGTGGACGTGAACGCGCTGCTCCGCCGGGTGGACGTGAACGCGCTGCTCGACCGGGTGGAACTTGATCCGCTGCTCGACCGGGTGGACGTGGACGCGCTGGTCGGCCGCGCGAACGTGGACAGCATTATGCAGCGCGTCGACGTGGGCGCCGTGCTCGATCGCGTCGATGTCAACGATCTGGTGGGCCGTATCGACATGGACGAGCTCGTCGAGCAGACGGACCTCGGCGCCGTCATCGCCAGGTCGTCAGGCGGAGCGGCGAGCGAGGCCCTGGACGCGGCACGCAGCCAGGCCGTCGGGCTTGATCAGTTCATCGACCGCTGGGTCGGACGTCTGCTCCGGCGCAAGCATCCCAGGCCGCCAGCGCCGGCCGCCCTGCTGGATGGCCAGGCGCAGTCATGAGCCGGACCGGTGGCTGGGTGAGCGTGCAGGGGCACTACGCGGGCTCGGTATCGCGGTTCCTGGCGTTCCTCATCGACGTCGTGGTCAGCGCCGGCCTATTTGCCCTCGGCCTCGCGGCGGCTTCTCTCGCTGCACAGGTCGTGACCGGCCATTCGGTCAGCTGGAACCGGACAAACATCGTCGTCGCCATCATCCTCGGCGCCTGGGAGTTCTTTTACTTCGGCTATTCGTGGGCGGCGAGCGGCCGGACCTTCGGTATGGCCGTGCTCGGCGTGCGCGTCGTCCGAGCTGATGGCGGCGGCCTCGACCCGTGGCGCGGCGTGGTGCGCGCGCTTGTGTTCCCGCTCAGCTTCCTCTTCTTCGGCCTGGGATTCCTCGGCATCCTCGTGCAGCGTGAGCACCGCGCTCTGCACGATCTCATCGCCGGCACCGCGGTCATCTATGCCTGGGACGCACGAGCTGCCAGGCTCCGGTTCCTGGCCCGCGACGCCGAAACCGGAGCCACTGGCATTCCGCAGCGCCCGGCCGGAAGCGAAGGCCGCGATGGCGATGAGGGGACGAGCCCGGCCCCTGCTTAGTTCAGGCAAATCGCGCGCTTACCCGCAGAATGTGATGCTGCAAAGCCTTCCCGTGCCGACGGATCCCCCGGCACGGATGATGCGACCCGCTCCGCAGGGCGTCCGGAGCCGACCGATCCGTGGCTTGACACCATCCGTGGCGGGTGAAGCAGCGCGCACCCGCAGCCGCGATCGTTGCCGTCGAGGAAGTGCCTTCGGCAACCCCGTTGCTGAAGCGACCGAAAGGATTCTGATCATGACTGTGCCAGCCAGGGCCGATATCGACGAAGCTACCAGGACCGCGCTGGCCGAACTGGCCCTCGGCGATCCGGAGCTGCTGGGCGAGGGCCTAGAGATACGGGCCCAGATGCAGCGCAATAGCGGCCTGGATCCGCGCAGCTTCGCCCTCGTCAAGATCGCCGCTCTCATCGCCCTCGACGCCCCGCCGGCCTCATACCTCTGGCAGGTGGGCAACGCGCTCGATGCCGGCGCCACGCCGGAAGACCTCATCGGCGTCCTGCGCGCTATCGCCCCGCAGGTCGGCGGGCCGAAGACGGTGGCGGCCGCGCCAGAGCTCATGGTTGCGCTCGGTCTGGCCCTGCCAGAGGGCGTGTAAAACCGGGCGTGGCGGCTCAGCCAATGAGGAGGCAGTTATGTTCATGCGTAGACGCCCGTTGATGCGCGCGGCTGTCGTAGGCGGCAGCGCCTACGCCGTGGGTCACCACATGGCGAACAAATCGGCGGGGCAGGCGCAGCAAGAGGATGAGCAGGACCAGCGCATCAGCGACCTCGAGCAGCAGCAGCAGGCACCCCCGGCGCCTGTCCAGCAGGCGCCTGCCGCGGCAGCGACGTCGCCGATGCTCGATCAGCTGAATCAGCTCGCCACGTTGCATCAGCAAGGGGTCCTGACCGACGACGAATTCACCGCCGCCAAGGCCAAGCTGCTCGGCACCTGACCACCTTCGCCGACCGCGGAAAACGGCGCGCCCGGCGATCAGCGGTGCGCGCCCGGTTCCGCGGTGCGCGGAGATGCCCTCAGCCCGGCCGCGAGGATATCGATGCTCAGCGCCAGGATCCACGCCGGGAACAGCAGCTCCGCCCAGGGTGAGATACCGACGCCGACCAGCAGCACCAGTGCGCTCACCAGCCCGGCGACGGTGAGCCATCTGGAGACGATCTCGGTGCGGCGCGCGATGGTCACGGTGGTGAGCGTGAACACCGCCGCCATCCGCATCGCGTAGATGTTCACCAGGATCCCGGTAACGCTGCGGCCCAGCGCCAGGGTGCCGGCGCCCGGCGTGCCTGACGACGACGCGGCCGCGATGATCCCGCCGGCAATGGCCGCGCCCACGAACAGCATGGCGACGAACAGCAGGCCGCTGCCCAGGAACACCGTCGCGAAGAAGCGATCCTCGCGTGCGCCGATCCGGTCCCGGAGTACCCCGACGAACCATAGGAACGCGATCCCGGCGAACGGCACGAGATTCAACGCGATCGCCACCGCCGTCCTGCTCCGTGAATCGGTCAGCCACGAGCCCGGGACGGCCTCATGCGCCGGGACGGACACTCTGAGCAGCACAAGCGCTGCGATCAGGAGCACCGAAAAGAGGATCCCGGCGACCGCGGCCGCCCGGGGCGTTCGCAGTGGGCTCCCGGCCTGCAGCGGGCCAACCGGCGCTTCGGTCATCGGCATGCCTTTCCGAGGGTGATCGTCGGCGGCATCCTGGCACTGCGCTGTGAGTTGGCCGCGCTGTGGTTGGCCGCGCCGTGGGTTCGGCCGCTGCCTGAGATCGTAATCATCCGGCGCGGATGACGATATGTGCTGACGTACGCATCGCGCATAGGTAAGATCCATACAGCCCTGGCTATGTCCGGCGCGGCCGACCGGCAGCGGGCCGAAACCTTTAGGAGACCGAAAGAGAGCGCTGATGGCATCCGGCGAATATGGCACGCAGCCGCCACCCGCTTCGGCGCTCGGGGCATCGTGGCAGGCGACCCTCGTCCTCGGCGTCCTGACCTTGATCCTCGGGGTCGTCGTGAGCCTGCACCCGACGGGCTCGCTGAACGCGGTCGCGATCCTGCTCGGCATTCTCATGATCCTCTCGGGGATCTTCCACTTGATCCGGGTATTCGACCCGCAGGAAGCGCACCGCGTCTGGCTCGGCATCGCAGGCCTGATGTTCATCGTCGTCGGTGTCGTCCTGATCCGGCATCTGCACCTCAGCAGGGCGCTCATCGGCCTGATCATCGGCATCACCTGGATAGTCCAGGGGCTGGCCGCGCTCCTCGGCGGGATCTCAGGAGACGTCCGCGAAGGCAAGGCCTGGTGGATCACCTTCGGCGTGGTCAGCCTCATCGCGGGGATAGTGGTCGCAGTCACGCCTGAATCCTCCGTGACGTTCCTCGCCGTCCTGCTCGGCATCTGGTTCATCATCATGGGCATCTTCGAGATCATCGGAGCGCTCATGCTCCGGCACGCGCTCCGCGCCACGGTGATGTCCCTCACCTGAGCGCTCATCCGTGACGGGTGATGCCCGGCTGAGCCGGCGCTGCCAGGATCGTCGGGCGGGCTTTCGGGGCTGCGGCGACGGCACCGGGAACAGTCACGTCCAGATGAGCCCCGCCAGATGCCCATCGGGCGCAAGGAGCAGGGAAAATGAGCGAGCCGTTCAAGGGCACGATCAACGTCGACATCCGCGATTCGGAGCCGGACTGGGCACCGTTCGAGCCGCCCAAGGCGCCCGACGGCGCACCCAGCGTCGTTTACATCGTGCTCGACGACGTGGGCTTCTCGGCCATGTCCTGCTATGGCGGCCCGATCCCGACACCGAACATCGAGCGGATCGCGGCCGATGGCGTGCGCTACACACAGTGGCACACCACTGCGCTCTGCTCGCCGACCCGGTCGTGCCTGCTGACCGGCCGCAACCACACCCGCAACAGCATGGCGTGCATCACCGAGGCGGCCGTCGGGTTCCCGAACGCGAGCGGGACCATCCCGCCGGAGAACGGCATGATCTCCGAGATCCTCGGCGAGCGCGGCTGGAACACCTACATGGTGGGCAAGTGGCACCTGTGCCCGACGGTCGAGATGAACGTCGCATCGACACGGCGCAACTGGCCGAGCGGCCGCGGCTTCGAGCGCTGGTACGGATTCCTTGGCGCCGAGACCAACCAGTGGTACCCGGACCTGGTATACGACAACCACCCCGTCGACCAGCCCAAGCTGCCTGCCGAGGGCTATCACCTCACCGACGACATCACCGACAAGGCGATCGAATTCGTCAGGGACGCCAAGACGGTCGCGCCAGACAAGCCGTTCTTCCTCTACTACGCGCCCGGTGCCTGCCACGCGCCGCACCATGTCTCCAAGGAATGGGCCGACAAGTTCAAGGGCCAGTTCGACATGGGGTACGAGGCCATCCGCGAGCAGACGCTGGCCCGGCAGAAGCAGCTGGGCATCGTCCCGGCCGATACCGAGCTGCCGCCGGTCAACCCGATCGGCACGCCCGAGACCCGCAAGGGGCCCGCGGGCCAGCCATTCCCGCCGCTGGACGTGACCCGGTCCTGGGATTCGCTGTCCGCCGAGGAGAAGCGGCTGTTCGCGCGGATGGCCGAGGTCTACGCGGGGTTCCTGGCGCACGCCGACCACCACATCGGCCGACTGCTGGACTATCTGGAGGAATCCGGGCAGCGGGAGAACACGCTGGTGATCCTGGTGTCCGATAACGGGGCGAGCGGCGAGGGCGGCCCTGACGGCTCGGTCAACGAGATGTTGTTCGCGAACGGCATCCCCGACAACATCCAGGCGAACCTGGCGATGCTCGATCAGCTCGGCGGGACGAGGACCTACAACCACTATCCCAACGGGTGGGCGATGGCCTTCAACACGCCGTTCAAGATGTGGAAGCGGTATGAGTTCAACGGCGGCACCGCCGACCCGTGCATCATCTCCTGGCCATCGGCCACCGCCGGGAAGGGCGAGCTGCGGCATCAGTATCACCACGCGATCGATATCGTGCCGACCATCCTGGACTTCCTCGGCGTCGAGGCCCCGGACACGATCAAGGGTCACGTGCAGAGCCGCTTCGACGGCGTGAGCATGCGCGGCAGCATCGAGGACGGGTCGGTGCCGTCGGCCCGAAAGACGCAGTTCTACTCCATGCTCGGGTCCCGGGGAATCTGGCACGACGGCTGGAAGGCCATCACCACCCACCCCACCATCAGCGGCTGGAGCAGCTTCAACGACGACACCTGGGAGCTGTACCACACCGACACCGACCGCGCCGAGATCCATGACCTGGCCGCTGAGCACCCGGAAAAGGTGCGGGAACTGGTCAACCTGTGGTTCGCCGAGGCGGGCCACAACGGCGCCTTCCCGCTCGACGACCGGTCCGCGCTGGAGATCATGATCACGCCACGGCCGCAGCTGGCCTCGCCGCGCGATCGGTACGTCTACTTCCCCGGCACCGCGGAGGTGCCCGAGGCGCAGGCGGTAAACGTCCGCAACCGGTCCTTCGCGATCGGGGCGTTGGTGGACATCCCCGCTCCCGGCGCCCAGGGCGTACTATTCGCGCACGGGTCGCGGTTCGGCGGGCACGCCCTGTACGTCAAGGACAACCGGCTGCATTACGTCAACAACTTTGTCGGCATGGCGGAGCAGAAGGTCGATGGAACGCAGGACATCCCCACCGGGGAGAACCTGATCCTGTCCGCGTCGTTCGACAAGGACGGGGAGGACCCGCCACACGTGTCGACCGGGATCCTGTCCCTCTACCACGGGGACCAGAAGGTCGGCGAGGGCCGGATCAGGACCCAGCCCGGGCTGTTCTCGATCGCGGGCGAGGGCCTGTGCGTCGGCCGGGACAGCGGCGAGCCGGTGACGAGCGACTACCCGGGTGCTCACCCGCATGTGTTCACCGGCGGCACGATCAAGCGCGTCGCGATCGACGTCAGCGGCGACCCCTATGTCGACCTGGAGCGCGAGGCCCAGGCCATGCTGGCGCGCGAGTAGCGAGCCCGGGGCCAGCGCCGCTCCCGTCCTGGCGCCCGTATTCGCCGAAAGCGCCCGGGTGGTTGACGGGATGCAACCAGCTGCTGGCCGGCGGGCCTGACACTGGCCTGCCGTGCACATGCTGGCGCTATTGCCGTTAAGGCGCCTGCTGGCCGGGCGCCCGGAGCGCGCGCAGCGACGTCTCGAAGGAGATCAGGCGTTCCCTGGCCACCTCGGCCTGCTGCGGCCCGGCGCCCCCCGGCGCCCGCTCGGCGTCCATGGCGGAGCGGACAGCCTGCAGCGATGCGAGTGCATCAGCGACCTTGGCACGGCCCTCATCGTCGGGGGCTGCCTCGCGTAGTGCGTACAGGGTCTGCGCGAGGTCATCCGCGCGGCGCTGGATGTCGGACCAGCGCGCAGCAGCATCGGCGGCGACCAGCGCGCCTGGTGTCTCTGCGACGCTCATGGCGTCATGCAGAGCCGAGCCCTTCGCGTACGCGTCGATGAGCCTTGACTGCCAGCCGGCCGCGGCCGCGGAGCGCCGGCCGCGCGCCCGGGCGATCCACACGATGAGGCCGATGAGGATAATGGCACCCAGCAGGACCCATAGCCAGATGAGGCCGGAACTGGACCCGCTAGCCGCCGCGGGGGGACTGCTTGGCAGCGCGGTCTGGGTGGGCGTGGCGCTCGGCGTAACCGACGCGGACGCAGTCGGGCTTGGCGAAGCGCTGCGGCTTGGCGGCGGACTGGGGCTATTGCTGGCTGAAGAACTGGCGCTGCGGGTGGGCGAGAAGCTGGCGATAGCGTTCTTGGCGGCACTGCCACATCCCGCCGCCAGGCATCCGGCCACCAGAATCGCTGCCGGAAGGACAAGGCTCTTAGTAAAGCGCCGCATGCCTGATCCTTCCGTATGCCGCTGAATTGGCCGCCCTGGCCGCGGCATCGCCCTAAATGATGCCGCTGGCCGTACCAGCCGCGCCTCACCCGCTAGGGGGGACATGGAGTCCCAAAACCGCCCGCAGGCCGGCGCATGGTGCCACTCGTCCGGGCGCTGGCGCAGCATCGGGGCGAGGCCAGCGAGAGCCGTCACGGATCGTCCAGGAGGGGATCTTCGTCGGCTTCGTCGGTAAAGGACGCAGCGATTTTCTGCTCCGGCCTGCGGACCTCCATTCGCGCAAGCCGCACAAGCACCAGCCGGTCGGCCTTGGTCAGCGGTGGCTGGGTCACCGAGCGGGGCCACAGATGGTAGCGGAGCACCACGTTGATCTCAGCCGCCCACAGGGTCAGCTGCGAGCCCAGGTAGATCCACGACAGCAGGGTGATGACCACGGCGAAGACGCCGTAGGTGGGACTGGCATGCCGCAGCCCGCGGCCCACATACCAGGTTCCGATGCACTGCAGGGTTTCCCAGAACACCGTGGCGATGATCGCGCCGATTGCCACCTCGCCGGGCCGCAGCGGCTCCGCGGTGAGCACCATGAAGGCGAGCAAGAAGAGCCCGAGGTTGACCACGAATGACGCCGTGATGGCGAGCACCGGGACGGCCGCGCCGCGCGCGACAGCGGTGGCGAACGCGGTTAGCGCGGTGGAGGAGAGCACCGCCAGCCCGAGCAGGCCGATCACCCCGAAGGTACGGACGTATCGGGTCGGGAAGCTGGGCCAGCTGACGTACGGAATGTTCCAGACGGTGTTCATCGCATTCTGCGCCGCGAAGCCGACGCCGAGGCTACCGTACAGGGTGCCGGCGATGCCGATGACCAGCGCCACCGTGTTGCCCTCGAGCGGATGCACCTCCGAGCGCAGCTGGTCACCGATCACTGGGAAACTCCCGAGCGCCGAATCGATCAGCTGCTCGCGCAGCGCCGGGTTGCCGGACAGCGTGAAGCCGAGGACGGTCGCCAGCAGCAAGAGCAGGGGAAAGAGCGCGAACAGGCCGTAATAGGCCATCAGGGCCGCCTTGCCGCCCGCCTGGTCGTTGCCGAACTTCTGCAGCACCGCCCACGGAAAGGCGAGCACGGCATGGCGCTGCTGGAACCGGTCAGCCCGGCGGATCTGGCGCTCGACCCAGCCAACGCGCCGCATCGTGCCCGTGCTACCCGGCGGCTGGCGGGCCGCCACGGCTGATGCACCGGAAGCCGAGGTGGCAGGTGGCGCTGTCGACGGTCTCGCCCTGGCGGGCGGCCGGCCGGTAGCGCAGGCAGTAGCTGGGCGCGCACAGGTGCGAGCCGCCCTTGATGACCTTGCGCGGCAGGTGCGCGCCCGGCTCGCCGGCGATCCTGCTGTGCTCCGGCGAGCTCACCCGCGGGTTGCGCGGGACGCAGCAGGCGCGGGCGGCCTCGGCCGGATGACGCGGGGTGAAGTAGTCGCAGGTCCATTCCCAGACGTTGCCGGTCATGTCATCGAGCCCGTAGCCATTGGCGGGGAATGACCCCACCGGGGAGGTTCCCTCGTAACCGTCGGCGAGCAGGTTCTGCCAGGGGAACTCGCCCTGCCAGGTGTTGGCCATCAACGTGCCGCCCGGGGCGAACTCGTCGCCCCACGCGTACACGGCGCCATAGAGGCCGCCGCGCGCCGCGTACTCCCACTCGGCCTCGGTGGGCAGTTCCTTGCCCGCCCAGGCGGCGTAGGCTTCCGCGTCCTCATAGGCGACATGGGTCACCGGGTGCCGCGCGAGGCCGCGGCAGTCGCTGCCGGGTCCCCCCGGGCGCCGCCAGCAGGCGCCCGGGACGTACTCCCACCAGTTACGGTAATCGCGCAGATCGACCGGGCCGGACGTGGGCTGGAACACCAGCGACCCCGGGACCAGCAGGTCCGGGTCGGCATCGGGGTAGTCGGCGGCCTTCAGCGGCCGCTCGGCGACGGTCACGTACCCGGTCGCCGTCACGAACCGCCGGAAATCCGCCACCGTCACCGGATGGCGGTCCATCCAGAACCCGTCCACGGCGACCCGGTGCACCGGGCCCTCCTCCGGATAGAAGTCGGCCGAGCCCATGCCGAAGGTACCGCCCGGAACCCATGTCATGGTCCTGAGCTGATCGTTCGCCATGTTCCTGGCCGCTTTCTTGGCCCGCGCTGGCCGGGGTCCCTGGCTTGCCGCGGCGGCCGGTGATGAAGAACTCGTCCTGGACATGCCGTGCATGCTCCCCATTCTCGCGACGCTGCACCCAGAGATTAAGGGCGCCCGCACGGGCAGGCACCATCCCTCACGGATGAAGCCGGAAGGGACGCGGTCGGAGATTCTTTGAGATGCATCGGCCGACAACTCCCCGGTTGTCCGGCGTGGCGCAGCCCGATGCAGCCCGATCGTCGGCGAGTCGACCACAGCGGCCTACCTCGACGCCGAGGCGTGGCTGGTCAAGAGGCGCGGCGGATGAGCCTGCGCTCCGGCAGCGGAGCCATCCCGGCATCATCGGCGCTGCCTGCTGCCAGCGCGAGCCGCGGCCCGTAGCGCCGGGCCAGCGGATCAGCCGTCACGCCGTGCACGATCACGCTGAGCAGCACGGTGAAGCCGATGACCGAGACGGCGGCCCCGGCGACGCGCTGGCCAAGCTCCTCCAGCGCCAGCAGGGCAAACACCACGGACGCCAGTCCGCGCGGACCAAACCAGCCAATGAAGGCCGTGGCCGCGCCGCCGAGCCGGGTGCCGGCCAGCGCGACCGCCACCGGCGCCATCCGGATCACCGTGAGACTGAGCAGGGCATAGACCGCCGTCTCCCAGGTCAGGCCGGTGAGCGCCGGAACGACCGCGATAACGCCGAATGCCAGCCAGACCAGCAGCGACACGAGCGCTCCCGTCTCCTCGACGAACGGCACCAGTCCTTCGCTGCGCCGGCCGCCGACTGCGCCGAAAGCAAGGCCGCCGACAAACGCGGCGATGAAGCCATTGCCGTGCAGCGCCAGCGCGCAGGCGTAAGCGCACACCGCCAGCGCCAGCACCGCCGGGCCGGCGAAGTCCCCCTCGGCCCAGCCGCCACGGCGCGCCACCTTCACCAGGAACCCGCCGGCCCCGCCGACAGCCGCACCGGTCAGCACGCCAAGCGCGAGCTCGGCGATGGCTTTGCCAGCATCAGCGGCCGCGCCGTGACCGGTGGCTGCCGCGCCAGCCAGCGCGACCAGCACAACCGGCGTGGCGATCCCGTCGTTGAGCCCGCTCTCGACGTTGATCAGCCGCCTGATCCGCCCGGGAACCGCTGGGTTGACCATCACCCCCGCGCCGAGGGCGGCATCCGTGGGCGCGAGCGCCGCTGCGACCAGCAGGGCAAGCCAGATGTTCAGGTCATGGAACAGGGCCAGCGCCAGCAGCGTGCCCAGGCCGATCGTCAGCGGCAGCCCGATCCCGAGCAGCCGGAGACAGGTGCCCATATCCGCCCGCAGATCTCGCAGCCCGACCCGGGAGGCGTCCGAGAACAGCACCAGGACGAGCGTGATCTCTGCGAGCGCCTTGACCGTCTCGCGGGACGGTGCGTATCCCAGCGGAGCCAGCGGACCGTGCGTCAGGAGGACGCCGGCCAGGACGAACGTGATCGGCGCGGTGACGTCGAAACGCTCCAGCCGAGCCGAGAGCATGCCCCAGGCGAACACCAAGCCCGCCACGATCGCCAGGTCGGACGCGCTCATCATCTCACCGGCTGACGGCAGTGCTCGCTAGGTGGTGAGATGGCCAGGCTCGCGCTAAGCCGTTACCGCCGGGAGACGCGCCGGGCGGTGCGCCGTCCAGTGCGCCGGGCTACTCTGCGTGCTCCGAACATTCTGCGCCTCCAGATAGTGGGACGGCAGGGCCGACGTAGTCAGCTTGCCGCAGCCGTCGTTTCCAGGTCGTGCAGTTCCTGTGCTTCCTCGGCCGATACTAGCCCGATCTCCACGAGGTCGAGCGGGCTGATGAAGCCGTCGCTGATGCGGAAGCCCCCGGCGCGGACAAGCGCGTCACGAAGCGGCACCGCCCAGTGGTGCTCGATCAGGATGAGCGCCGCCGCGGAGTCGTTCGGGATGTCCTCGAGCACATCCCAGCCGTCCTGCTCGGTGAACACCTTCACGCCGCCCTCGGCGGCCGCCTCCTCGGCACCCGCTAGCGCGCCGGCCTCGGCACCCTCCTCGCCCTCGACACCCAGGCCGATGAGTGCGCCGATCTTGCTGCCGAGCTCGATCGCTTCCTGCTCAGTGAGGTTACTGAGGTGCTCCACCTCCAGCTCGCCGTCGGCGTCCTTGTAAACGGCCAGCGAGTCGATCACGCGTACCGTATCGCTTTCGCGGAGCCGCTCGAGCTCGGCGATGATCTCACCGTGGAAGTCTGGGTGATTGAACCCCAGGACGAGAAGCTGCACGGGCCCGATTGCCATGTTCCTGCCTCTTTCGTGCGAGCGGCCGGTCTAACTTCGGCCGGCCCCCGTCAGCCCGGGCAGCCGGAGACCGATCAGCCGATGCGATCCGGTTTATGATCCGATCTGGACCTCTACCCCGGTAGCATCTGGCCCGGTCGGGCGGCGCCGCATCACCCGCGGAGGGTGATGCGGACCGGCAGCCTTGCGTGGCCGGATACGGTCAGTCTGGATCAGGTGGATTACTCCCGACGTCGGACAGCCCGTCGAGCGCCAGCTGAACGGCCAGCGCGGCGAGCAGGAAGCCGAACACCTTCTCGGTCGGCTCAGCCAGCTACCGGGCGCGGCGCCTCGCCAGCTGGCCTGTCATCGCCTGCAGCTTGCTGATGCCCGGAGACGAGCTTGGCGCTCATCTTGACTGCCTTGACCGCGCCGGTGGCGCCTGCCTGCAAGGTCAGTCCGACGGCGATCAGGACACAGCCAAGGATGAAGAGCGTGTGTGACCCGAGCATGACCAGCCCGACGCGGCCAAGGACGTAGGGAGGGGTGCACACCACCGCTCCGATTGCGCCGCCCACCGCGGTCGCAGTGAGCTTGTCACGTTTCGAGATATTGGCCTTCACGCCGACGAGCCGGGCCGGGACGGCGACATAGCAGACCATCATCACGCCGATGACGATGCTCAGCGACAGCCCGAACCACCACCGCCCCCAGCGGGCGAACACCACCGTCGACAGGCCCAGGCAGATGCCGACCGCGATTCCCCATGCCAGCACGACCACCAGATGCGATCTGGCCTGCGTGAACGCGGGCCGGATCAGCGGGCCGCCTGCACCGGTGATCGCGAAAGCGAACACGGCATTGAGGAAGAAACTTGCCGCCGTTACAGCGGCAACGGCCAGCACGATCGGGATCACCACCGGCCCGGTCAGTACATGGAACGACTTCCCGTGCAGCACATGTGCTTTCAGGTCGATCATGGCGGCCCAGATCCACATCGCCGGCAGCACCTGGATCAGGGTCAGCCGCCAGTTAGTGAACAGCAGCCGCACTCCCTCGAACAGCATGGCAAAAGCACCGACGGCAAGGGCGAGGGGAGCAAGCCACCGCCGGGACTGGCTAAGCCGCAGAACCCCCGCTTCCACGGCCGCATGGTCACTGTCGCGGACGGCGCGGGTCAGCCGCTCGACCCGGGCACGCCTGGCGGCCCGGCGCGACCTGCGGGCCTCGCCGCCGGTCGCCGGCGCCCCGGACTCGCCGGAAGCATCTCCCTCAGCTGGCAATGCGGTCGGCAGTTCCGGTGCGTTGCCTTCGACTGCCACGGGGGGTACCCCTCTGCGAGGGTCGTGCGCTGAGCGGATCCAGGGCCGGCCGACAGGGGGTGAGCCGCCAATGGCCGCCGGCGCCACCTGCGCCCATCCATGCCCTTTGAGGATAACCCCGGCTAAAC
>Ga0187883_10001203_pt1 | contig 16017 bp, 17 predicted proteins | sample June2016WEW_20_1_2_FD_132966 | JGI IMG/M metagenome (GOLD analysis project Ga0187883, IMG submission 132966) | Peatland microbial communities from SPRUCE experiment site at the Marcell Experimental Forest, Minnesota, USA - June2016WEW_20_10 | ecosystem: Environmental > Terrestrial > Soil >...
ACATACAAATCCCATAGTCCCCGGGGGCGGCTTCCTTCAAGTCGCTGTATCTGAAGCGCCCCTACACACCGTCTAAACCCAGATCTCCGCTCGAGGGCGCTTCAGATACAGCCCTAAGACTTCACAGGACTAATTACTGGGCGAGCAGTGGCTCTTTTCGGCGGGCCAGAACGTAGGCTGGACTAGGGCAGCGGTGAAGCCCGCCCCAGCGCCGATACCGAGCGCCCAGCGAGGGCCGAAGTGGTTGGCAACCCAACCGATGATCGGTGCGCCAATCGGTGTTCCCCCGAGTGCAATGCCAACCCGGAGCGCCATCACCCTGCCCCGCATCGCTGGTTCTGTCGAGAGTTGCATGATGCTGTTCGTGCCGTTGGTGAGGGTCAGGGTAGCCGCATTGAGTGCAGCAGAGTATCCCCGATCCAGCCCAAGGGTCGTTGCATGCTTGCGCAGGACGCGGTCGATGATGCCCAGATGCAACTGCCCCGAGATGCTTTGCTTGAATTTAGCGAGACTTCGGTTGAACGACGACAATCACCTGCAGGCCGCCATGATTTTTGGTGACGTCGTTTTCCAGGGCCGTGGGATTGCTGCATTTTCCTGCGGGATCGTAGACAAAGCAGACAAGAGTCTTGCAATCCTGGTGTGATTGATAGCGAAGGATGTCTTCGGCCAGTTGCGTGACGAGTTCTTTTTGCCCGAGTCCTTTGCGGGTCATCTTTGCTTCGACGACAACTTGTTCCGGTTTGAGCAGAAAATCCATTCTGCTCGCGTTCCCCGCGTAGGACGGCGTCCATTCTTCCGGCCGCACGTCCGTGAAATGGAGTTTCAGCAGAGCACCGAGGAGATCCTGGACATCATACTCGTCCGTGACTGAGACGGTGGCTCTATTGTCATGCCGTTCGGCAAGGGAGTTGGCAAAGATGCTGAATCGGTCACAGAGGGCGCGCACAAGTGCGGTGGCAGCTTGTGTATTGCGCGGTGCTTTCCACGTTTCCTCGACGCTTGCCTGGATGGTGCGTTCGACAATGCTTTCCGTGGCATACAGAATGAGTCCAGCGTCCGCCAGGTCATCGCAATGATTTTGATTTAAGAAAGTCATCCGAAGCACGGCGGCGGCAAGCTCTTCCTCGTTGAGCGTCAGGCCGATGCTGGTCGCGAGCGCTTTTTGACTGATAATCCAATAGAGAAGGCTGAGACTTGCGAGGGAAAGGTCCTGAAGGCGTGGCGTGCTATGCATCGTCCAGGTCACGCCGATCTGGTTTGCGGCGATGGCTCCAAGATAATGGGCGCGGGAATGCTCAGGGAGTCGCGCTGCGCCGGTCTCCAAGATTGCTTTGAGCCATTGTCGGTCGCTATCCGCGAGCGCGGGACACGATTGCGCGCCGACGCAGATCCCCAGGAGATCAAGCGGTCGGTAGAAATAGGATTCCCGGTCGATGGGAAACGCTTGCCGCTGCGCGAGCCGCTTGAAGTGGCGCGCCCATTCTTGATCGTATTGTAAGTTCCGTTGAAATCGCAGCTTGACATACTGGTAGCCCGCTGCCGCGAGCATCGGGGCCTCGTCAAGTCGGTCTGTTACGAGGGATCGCGGTGGTGCCGTGTCGCTCGTGGTCGCTGTGAGATAGTCGAGGAATCCAGCTTCCGGGCTTGGCCATACGGCCTGGCTGGTTGACCCCTGGAGATGGCCGCGGAAGAGCGCGAATGCGGTGGCGAGCCCGGTCATAGGAACCATCTGCTCGCCCGGAGCCGCGTGTTAAGGACGGCTGGACTCCAGCCCGGAACATTGCGCAGGCGTCCCAGCAAACCCGCGATGAGTTCGGAATAGTAGATGCTCACGGGTTTCTTGGCAGGAAGTGTGGATCGCCAGCTTAGCCCGGTGAATTTGAGAACCTGTTCGCTAAGGTAGGTCAGATCGTTGAATGTCGAACCTTTGTGTATGTGCACGAGCAGCGGCGCGGGCAGCGGCGCGTTCTCATGCTTGATGAGAAAAGGACCGTTCGTGCATACAAGCCGCGTGTACCGCCCCAGCTGAGTTATCGTGCCGCGTTCCGGCACAAGGATTCCTTTGGCATTTCCCCTGTCGCCGTACCTGCTCGTGATTCCGGGCTGCTGTGGATCGACAAGAAGGAACGGGTGCTCGATAGTGACGGTGAGGAAGGCGAACTCGATGGTCTGCTCGCTGCCGACCGCGAGGGCAGCGCGTTTCACGATTTCAGCAATTTCGATGGACTTGAGCGGCTTGTAGGTGTGAAAAATCAACCGGACGTTGTCGCCGGGATTCCAACCGTTGCGCTGCTTGATTTCTTGGAGAAGCCGCTCCGTGCTTTCCTGAAGAACCTGGGGATATTCCTCATAGGCGCATTCCTTGCCGACATGGCTTAGCAGGTAGTTCCCATCTCCCCGGAACACCGTGGTGATGCCGACATAGCGGGCGCGATCGCTGAATCGGTTTCTTCGAACTTCGCTAGTGCCAATCCCGATTATCAGCTCGTCGCTGATCGTCGTGTCCTGGTTAACCGTCCAGGGCGTGCCGTTCATCTTGGCGTACAGCGCCACCGCAAAATTGGCGAGCAGGTATTGCATCTCATACGGTAACTTCGTGAAGCGCGAGACTTTGATTTCCTGGGCGGGAATCCCCGCGAGCATGAGCGTCGCCTTGGCGGTGAGATAGGGACTGTTCGTGTCCGGAAGTTCGGCATGCTGGTCCATGAGGACAACGATTGCCGCGTCGATGTTTGAGTTGGCGGCAATCGATTCCTCGATGGCGCGCTGATACGCCATCGCAGGATTGGTCGTGCTGACCAGCGGCACCTTGCAGAGCGTAAAGATCGGATTTAGCAGACCGAAGAGTTTTGCGAAGCCGCCTTCGTATTGTGGTTTTGGTGTCGCGAGGCCATTGCGGAAACTATTGAGGAATTGTTCGGTCGCTCCCTGCGCCGTGTCCGGAAACACCACGAGGATGGTGGGCGTGCGTTTCGGGAATGTGTCTTTGCTGAATGGCCCATACTGCTTGATTCCGACCCAAGGATAAGGGCTTGCCTTTGTGCGCGCGGGATCGAAGTAATATTGCACCGGCGGAGCTTGGTGGATCGTGTGGTACGCAGTCGTATTGGTGAGTTTCAGATGCTCGCCAATCGTGACCGTGAGTTGCTCCGTTAGCGGCAAGCCTGGATCTTTTCGGAAGAATTGATGAAACTGCCCGACCATTTCATTCACGGCCGGGCCACTGAGGAGTTTCGCTTCTTCGCGCTGGCGGGTCTGCTCAAACAATTCATAGTCGTGGCCGAGGAGAGCCTTTAGACAGCGGGCAAAGCTCGTTTTTGATCCTTCGAGAAATACTTCGTCCGTGCCGATGGTGGCCCGGTCATCGTAGGCGGCGCTCAGGTGGACCGTGGAGCGAGTGATACTGCTGATTTGGCCGACGAGGCGTCGTTCACCCGGCAGAGGATTGCGGCGGACCGCATAGAGCCCGGAGAGATTCGCTCCCGCCGCCTCCAGCGCAGAGAGATCTGCGGTGGTTTCCCACCTCGTGTTGATCGTGAGAAACAGCCCGATTGCCGTTTGGTCCGGGACTGTTTCAATGATTTTTGCTTCGAGGAAGAATGTCGGCCGGATAGTGAAGTATTTCAGTAGCGCTGGTTTCGTTCTTAGTTTCGCCGCAGAGGCGCTAACGAGTTCGTCCTTCTTGCCCGCAAAGGCAAACGGATGCCGGCGGAATGCATCATAACCCGGAAATTTCTTCGGAAGCAGAGTGTCAATCAGCGAGACGATAAACTGCAACTGTTCGCTGCATTGTAGGGTGACCGGGTCGCCGATACTTGTTCTCGGCGAGTCGTTGCGCGGAATGGCATACAGGAATCCTTCACGCCAGTAAATGAACCAATCCTCGTGTGCGCGTCGGAGTTCCTTAAGTTGCTTGTTGTCCGGCAGCGCCATACGGCGTGCCGAAAACGTTTCGCTGGACAGCGAGAGGTGGAACCCGTTGAGGAACAACTCGTGGACTGGGGCCATCCCAGCGGGCATTCCTTGAGCTTTGAAGGTTGTGCTCATGCGCTGCTTTCAAAAACTTGCAAAAGCCCCCAACTCCTAATCTTGGAATGATGGTTTTCGGGGCGTTATGCAAAAAAACTCCAAAATGAATCCCCTACACCGCAGAAGGCATGGTCACACCTGACCTTTGAAGAGTGGCCATTTGTCCGCAATGTACTGTTCCACAGCTTCTCGAACGACCCATGCCAATGACACCTTCTTCTGTTGCGCGATACCTTCGAGGGTTTGGTAAAGATCATGCGGAAAACTGATGGTCGCGCGGACGGACGAACTGTCGGTCGGCACAGATTTCGCTTTGCGCTTTGCTCCTCTGATCACTTGGTAAGCTCGCTCATTCTGGAGTATAGCACCACAATTCACCATAGCGGTGAAGTACGAGGAGGGCGACATATTATGTAAGCGCGCGTTGAGTTCAAATCAAGCGGTCGCCATGTGGCACAAGCGCGGCTCGAATCTAAAGGCCTTTGAACAATTCTGAGATGGACTTGTCGAAGGAACCGGCCAGAGCGTCAATCGTGTTCAGCCGCGCTTCGGTGCGACCCTTTTCGAGTTCTAAAAGCGTGCTTTTTGCAACGCCGCTGTGGATGGCAAGGTAAGTGAAGCTCCAGCCGCGGGACTCCCGCAGACGCCTGATTCTCTGACCGAATCTGATCTGTAGCGAGGGGATCGTCGGCCTTGCCATCGTACCGATTCTGCGGTACAGTGTTTTTCCTCGGTACCGCTACTCCGGTACGGTGCTAATAGCAGAATTCTTGATCAGAGGCTGTGCTCGCGAGGGGGGTGTTTGGTAGTGGAATCAAGAGCCACACCGAGCACAGCCTCCCCTAGGGCGACGCAAACCCGATCTTGCCGTTGGACGCGGGAAGCCCCGTCAGGTGCGCAGTAGATGTCCGTCGTTTTTCAGGCCGTCCCGCTTGGGGGAGAGTGTTGCGATTTCTGTTGCTCCCGCTCGATTTTCAAAGTCTACAAATGCAGCAACTTCGAATGCTGCGGGCGGCCAGTCTTCGCCTCAGCGCCAACAGGGTCCTGGGCTTCCTGCAGGACGTGCTCGCAACTCGTAGACGGGAACCAGTGGAAACGCCTGACCCAGCGGGCGTTGCGTAAATTCCTGAAGCGGCACCAGGTGCCGCTTCACGAAGTCCCCACTCTTTCTGCACAGTTTGCCGAAATCCATCGGTCATTCGCTGAGCACTTGCTAAAGGAGCCATAGGCTTTAATCACCAAACGCCCACAGCGTTACGGCAACTCGCGCAACAACAGATGATCTCTCTCCCTATATGGGACCAAGGTGATGGACATCACCTTCGAATGGCGGACTTCACTGAATGAATTTCACCGCACTCTCAAACTGCTCGGCACAGATTGGATTCTGCTCTGCTACGGAGTGTCACGATGTGATGTCGAAGCAGTGTGTTCGAGATGAGCAAATTTAGGCATCAAATCCAACACCCTGGTTAATGTTTCCATCGGTGAAACTTTAAGAGCTCTGGAGATCTCGATCATGGCTGTCAGCGTTGGAGTGTGTTTTCGGTGCTCCAACGCTCCAATATATTTCTCCTCGTAGCCGCTCTCCTCCCCCACCTTCCCCTGTTTCATTTTTGCCCCCTTTCGAAGCTCAACGAGGACCCGGGCAAAGGCCGCCCTCACGACGGGTTCTTTTGGGTGCCGAGGCTCTTTGCCGCCCGGTTTCTTCATAGGCGGCTAAATAATTACGCTTTACCAACTATAGTTCCACCAAGTATACTATCCTTTTTCGGGATTCCTGAAATTGGTTTCTACAAATGGCAATGGTTCTAGCGAAGCGTGCGTGTGTCTCGTCTGCGATACCGGTTGCGAGGGAGCAACCTCTCGACTCGCTCGACGAACTCTGCTCCGGAAATATGCAGCGTGTCTGCGAGTTCAAGAATCGTTGTAAGAGAGGGGCTATATTTGCCGCGTTCAAGAAGGCTGATGTATTTGGGATGGTAGCCGCTCTCGAATGCGAGGGCCTCTTGCGTCAGTTTGTGTTCGTGACGCAATTGAAACAGGACGCGAGCGAACGCTCGTTTTTCCAACGAGTCAGATTTATCTCCAGCCGCCATGCGCAGCATGGAGTGTGTAACTAGTCATACAATAGTTCCACAAAGTATAGTATCCATTTCGTGAAAAATGGGCTGCAGCTAGCGGTACGAGAGTTTGGACGGTCGGAGTCTTTGAAGCGCAACGCAGTGAGCAGGAGGACAAGTACAAGAGCGAACAAACTGCCTAGTATAAGCGAGATCGTCGGAGCGCAAGAACAATTTTAATAATCGTCTGGAACCCGAAAATTGTCTTGCGTTCTCTGACTGGAGACGGCTACAGTTTTGCCGATTACAGCCTTCTTTCGCAAGAGGTTGCCCAGCCGTAAGCTTGTTCTAGACAGTTTGCCGTGACGAGAGGCGATGATGCAGGATTCTTGCAGTTTGTGTTCGGTTTTCGGAACAGAATCAGCCTTCGCGCCTAATGCCACGGACCAGTTCTGTAAGTCGTTAGCAGTAATTAGTTGCTTGGACTGACCGGCGTTTTGGAAGATCGGGTTCGGCCATCCAGGTTGCTGTCTGCTGTTGGCGAGCTTCCCCCAAAGCTCACCCAAAAAGAATTACGACGGGTCGAATTACCCTTGGGCAGCCTCGGGCTGTCCAAGGTTTCGTCATCGTCGGTGCGTGCGGTGAGGTAGAACTGATGTCTCTAACGAACGACGAGTTGGCAGCCCTGGTTTGTTCCCCCTGTCGGCTTCGAGCACTGACCGATGCAGAATTGATGGATGCGTTGCGCTCCGGTTGCAACGATGCCCTGGCGACCCTCTTCGAAAGGTACAGTGCTCTGGTGTTCCAGATAGCTCGGGGAAGCCTCTGCAGTGATCGCGAGGCGGAGGCAACTGTCCTGCGGGTCTTCGGAAGTGTTTTTCAAGCCAAGGACGAGTTCAATTCCGACCGCGACAGCTTCACAACGTGGTTGCTCAAACATGCGGAGCCCGGTCCGGGAGGATCCCTTGCATAAGAGGTCAATGCACTGAGGTGAATTTTGCTCGGTAAGAACGTGGTTTAGGAGAGAGAGCCTATGGGTGAACTTGATCACGACCTGGCAAGTCTAATTTGTTCGCCCTCTCTACTTCGGACCTTCAGTGACACCGACCTCATGGACGCTCTACGCAGGGGCTGCAACGATGCCCTGGCCGTACTGTTTGAAAGACACAGTGCGCTCGTCTTCCGCATAGCGCGTGCCATTTTGCGCGATGATGGCGAAGCCGAAGAAACGGTTCAACGTGTCTTTCTAGATGTGTTCCGAGCAGTAAATCAGTTCAATCCCGCTCGCGGAAGCTTTAAAACCTGGTTGCTTCAGTACGCCTATCATCGGACCATTAACCGCCGGGAGCATCTCCAGGCGAACCACTTTTACAATCGCGAAGAACTCGATGAGTTGGCGCCTGCTGAACTCTTCTATGGAGCTGGACATTTGGTATGCTTGCCTCCGCAGGAGGTCGCATGCTTGGTGGAGCAGGTACTCGCCCTCCTTGAACCTCATCAGCGTAAGGTGATCGAACTTACTTACTTCGAGGGTCTGACGGCCGAAGAGGTCGCAAAGGCGACCGGCCACTCTGCGTCGTCGGTCCGGAACAACTTGTATCGAGGGCTTTCAAAATTGCGGAATGCCGTTCTCGAGAACTGCAAATCCAGAGTGAACTCCGCTTCTGAGCGCAGGGCAAGCGCTAAGGGGATGCTCGTTGAACAGCCACGAACATTATGAAGAGCTGTGTGCCTTAGCCGTCACCGGTCAGGCATCGCAACCCGATCTGGTGGATCTTAAGGCTCACCTCGAAAGCTGCCCCAGTTGTCGTAGTTTGGCAGATGACTTTACCCAGGTCAGCGCTCAAGGCCTTTCGATGCTTGCGGCAAAGCGATCGCCGTGTCAGGTTCCCTCAGGAATGACACAAAGATTCGTCGCCCGGGCGCGGTCCGAAGGGATAGAGATGAGCCGGGGGACCGCCGCCAGGGTGATGAAGCGGAATCGGACTGTCCTTGTCGCGGCAATGGGCGCTATCGCGGCTGTCGTTCTGATCGCGGGCCTGTTGACAATCCGGAAGATTCATCCTTCCTCTTCTCTTGCGAATCAAGCGCGGCCGCTCGCCCAGCAAGCCTCCGTGACTCCCACGGCAGTCCCGTCGCCAACTTCTCGCGTGCAGGATGCCGAATTGCAGCAGCAGTTGACCGCCGCGCGAAAGGAAATGAGTTCTCTGGCCGCTACGATTAGGGCACAGCGCGATGAGCTTGAGGCTCTGGGCAAAGTCAAGGATTCCTTGAATTCTAGGCTCATCGGGGCTGAACAACAGAATGTTAGTTTCCGCTCTGAGAAAGCCGAATGGGAAGCCCGCGCAACACAGCTTCAGGCCGAACTGGAAAAGTCGCGTGCTGATAAAGGCACGAGCGATGTCGCATTAACTCTGCAGGAGACCGAACTCCGAGCGCTTCGGAAAAAGGTCGACGAGCAGGCCGACTTACTTCGGCAGCAAGAAGAGCTAACGGCGAGAGGAAGTGACGTTCGAGACCTTGTGGTCGCACGCAATCTCCACATTATCGACGTGCACGACCGGGACGGCGATGGCAAGAGCCAGCGCGCCTTCGGACGGATTTTCTACACGGAAGGGAGGTCCCTGATCTTCTATGCCTACGACCTTGGTGACCCACGGAAGGTGGATGCAAAGGTCTCGTTCTACGTATGGGGCGGTCGCCTAGGCGCTGAGAAGCCGATCGAAAGCCTTGGAGTTTTTCACAATGACGATGCCACCGACGGACGGTGGGTGCTCACGTTTTACGATCCTCATGTCTTGGCACAAATCAACTCCGTCTTCGTCACCGTCGAGTCCTCACGGAAGGCGATACGGGAACCTGGTGGGCGGAGAATATTGTTTGCCTTCCTGGGCGAAAAGCCTAACCACCCGTGAGCGGCTTTTGTCGTAGCTGAGCCAGACAATCCCTATCAGCCGTCCTCTTTCTTATTTTGCCGCGATAAAGATTTCTCATTGAGCAAAAGGTCGTCCCTGCCCGGCATACGTCTGTAGAGGAATACGAACTGATGATCCGTCTCTCCCCCGGGGTCGTGTGCAAATCCTGTTTTCTGTTACTACTGGTCTCCCTCGCTGCGAACTCTGCTTTCGCTCAACTCGAAACCGCGACCGTTTCTGGACAAATCGTGGACCCCTCCGGACTGAGCGTCACAAGTGCTCAGGTAAAGCTGGTCGACATTGATCGTGATACTACAACCAGCGCGGGTACGAACGCTTCAGGACTCTATACATTTCCGAGCGTTCAGCCGGGGCGTTACCGAATGGAAGTCACAGCCGCAGGCTTCAAGGTAGTCAATGTCACGGGCCTGATCGTAAACGTGCAGGACCACATCGAGCAGAACTTTCGTCTTCAGGTTGGTTCTGTGGCGGAAAGCGTCACGGTAACGGCAGGAGCTCCACTCGTGAATACAACGGATGCCACAGTGAGCACTGTAGTGGATCGTCAGTTTGCCGAAAACCTTCCTATGAACGGCCGGAGTTTTCAGACGCTGATTGAGCTCACGCCTGGAGTAGTTCTTACTGCAAATAATGGCTTTGACACAGGTCAGTTCAGTGTTAACGGGCAGCGTGCAAGCTCAAACTACTGGATGGTTGACGGCGTTAGCGCAAACATCGGGATCAGCGCGAGCCAAACCTCGGGAAACGGATTGGGAGGTGCGGTTGGCTCTTCTAGCGTACTTGGGGGTACGAACAGCTTGGTCTCGGTTGATGCGCTGCAGGAATTTCGTATCCAGACCTCCACGTTTGCGCCGGAGTTCGGTCGCACTCCTGGCGGACAGATTTCCATCATCACTCGCTCCGGAACAAATCAATTTCACGGTACCGGGTTTGATTACGTGCGAAACGACATCTTTGACGCGAATAACTGGTTCAACGGCTACACAAACAGCCCTCCTCTGCCTAAAGCCGAGGAACGCCAGAACGACTTCGGTGGTACTCTTAGTGGCCCTATTTTGAGGAACCGGACATTTTTCTTCTTTTCCTACGAGGGGCTGCGACTCCGGCTGCCGCAAACTCTTTTAACTCTTGTTCCCGATCTAAGCTCGCGCCAGAATGCTTCGCCGACAGTTCAGCCATTTCTAAATGCATTCCCAATGCCAAATGGGCCAGATGACTTGTCGACCAATGTTGCTCAATACAATGGCAGCTTTTCAGATCCTGCTACGCTGGATGCATACAGTCTTCGAATTGACCACAAACTGAGCGACAAACTCACCCTCTTCGGACGTTATGACTATTCCCCGTCAACGCTTAGTGAGCGTGGCAATTTTACGGCGTTGAGCACGGTAGGTCAGCAGACGATCACGACCCAAACTGGAACGGCGGGCGCGACGTGGTTACTCTCACCTGTGACCGCGAACGAATTTCGTTTTAATTACAGCCGTACCGAAGCTTCTGGTTCGTACTATCTGGATAATTTTGGAGGAGCCGTCCCTGTAGCAAACCTGCCGTTTCCCAATTCGTTTACCACTCAAAATGCGCAATTTAGCCTCGCAATTTCTTCACTCGGAAACAACCCCGGTCTCACCCTTGGTCCCAACGCCTACAATGTGCAGCGACAAATCAATCTCGTAGACGATGTGTCGTTGCAAGAAGGCGTGCATGCTTTGAAGTTTGGCATTGATTTTCGACGGCTATCTCCTGAGTTTGATCCAGTGGGGTATACGCAGGGCAACTATTTCAGCGATGTACCGTCTGCGGAAATCGGAAGCACGTACTTCAATTATCTGATTTCCAGTCGTCCTGCCACCTTGCTGTTTCGCAATTTGGGCATCTTTGCCCAAGATACGTGGCACGTAATTTCACGATTGACCTTGACCTACGGATTGAGGTGGGATGTTGACTTCGTGCCCTCATCGATCAGCGGCCCTAGCTTTAACGCGGTGACTGGTTTCGATCTCAGCAATCTATCGACCCTTGCCCTGGCACCAGCAGGCACGCCGCCGTATGACACAGCGTATGGTAATGTCGCGCCGCGAATAGGTCTGGCCTACCAGATGTCTCAGAATCCGAATCGGCAGACAGTGTTGAGAGGAGGGTTTGGTGTTTTCTATGATCTGGCAACCTCGGAAGCTGGAAATCTCCTTTCGAATATTGCCTATCCTTTTGGAGCTAATGCTTCCATTTTTCCCGGTGCCTTTCCCTTGAGTGCCACGGTTGCAGCGCCGCCGCCGATTGTTCCGCCCAGCGCAACTAATTTTGGATACCTTTACGCTTTCGACCCGCATCTTAAACCGCCGCGCACTCTTCAATGGAATGTTGCCCTGGAGCAATCGTTGGGGCAAGAACAAACCATAACCGCATCGTACATCGGTTCTGTGGGAAGGCGACTTCTCCAAACCGCAGCTATCTTTTCGCCGAACGCAAATTTGGATTATGCGGACCTCGTAACCAATGCTGGCACTTCTGATTACAATGCTCTTCAACTCCAGTTCCGGCGGCGCTTGTCCCGCGGCCTTCAGGCACTCGCATCTTATACTTGGTCGCACTCGATTGACACCGGATCCGCGGGCTCGATCGGCAACGGATCCAATGCCCTTTCAGCACTGAACTCTAATGTCAACCGAGGCCCCTCCGACTTCGACGATCGAAATGCGTTTTCCATGGCATTGACCTATGACGTCCCATCCCCCAAATGGAACACCTTTGCGAATGTACTGTTGCGAGGCTGGTCCACGGAGAATGTGGTGCAAGCTCAATCCGCTCCTCCGGTTGACGTGAACTACGCATACGTTGGCGAACTCTCGAACGGATTTGTTACGAGTCCAAGGCCGGACGTCGTCCCCGGCCAGCCTTTCTATTTGTATGGGTCCCAATGTGCTGCTGCATTCCAAGTGCCGGTGTGTCCCGCTGGAAAGGGATTCAATCCAGCGGCATTCACGCCTCCTCCGCTTAACCCGGCCGGCGTCCCTTTGAGTCAAGGCAACCTGCCACGGAACGCACTGCGGGCATTTGGCGTCACTCAATGGGATTTCGCGGTCCATCGAGATTTCCCGATTCATGAGTCGGTGAAACTACAATTCCGCGCCGAAATGTTCAATGTCTTGAACCACCCCAATTTCGGACCACCGTCTGGAAACCTAGGATTACCCTCTGCCATCAACCCCGCATTTGGCCTGTCGACACAGATGCTAGGGCAAAGTCTCGCCGGGGGCAATCTTGGGTCGGGTGCTTTCTCGCCACTCTATCAAATAGGTGGCCCTCGATCCATTCAGTTTGCGCTGAAGCTTTTCTTCTAGCAGTCTCCTGCAATGCCAGAGCCTCAAGCGAGGAATCTACCAACATGAAATGTGACCAACCGACGAAGCCAATATGCCCAGGGCGGAACCGAGCGATCCGCGCCGTCGCTACTTTCATCGCGTGCTGTGTTTCTATGTTTTGCACGGGACAGACGGCCGAATATTCTGCGACCAGAGCGTCGATGGGCCAAGCCGAGCCAAATGGCCACGCGATTAAACGAGCGGTTGCCGTGGCTGACTCCATTCAAATGACTCGTTTTGGCGATCCGTACTACGCTGCCGGTGGATCAGCGAACGGTATCCTCGCGAAGTTCTCACCGAATGGTGCACAGTTTGTTGTGATCTTAAAAAAAGGAAATCTCCGAGACAATACCAACGAGTATTCGCTAATTCTATTCAAAACTGCGGAAGTGTTTCACTCGCCCAGACCACGCACTATAGTCTCTATGTCCTCATCTTCAAATCGGCCTGCCATCCAGAACGCAGTGTGGCTGAACGACAACGACACTCTTCTGTTCCTAGGAGAGCATCCCGGGGAAACGAGCCAACTGTACTCGGTTCAATGCAGTTCGAAGCGACTCACGAAACTCACGAATCACGCTACCAGTCTGACATCCTTCGCCGCCACGCGCAGCGGCGACAAAATCGTATATGTCGCAGAAAATCAAGATTCGAGTCTCATGAATGATAACGTTTCGAGAAACGGATTCAATATCACAAACGAGAATTTGCCCGGTCTCATCAGTGGAAACTCCGGGAAAGGGGAAGACGGCGAACACAGTTTGTTCATAAAGCAACTAGGACATAAGTCGGAAATCAAGGTAAGACTTGAGGGGCGGCTTACCAATTTTGACGAGCGTCTGATGGCGCTTTCCACAGACGGAGCGCACATTCTCATTCTGACAGAGGCCACCAAGATTCCCGAGACGTGGAGCCAGTACGATGACCAATTTTTGCGGATCTATACCAATCGTCCCGCGAAGCGCGGAACCCAATCGTCTGGTATCACGCAATATGAGTTGGTCGACACGCGGACAGGCGCAAGCACAGTCTTGTCCGAGGCGCCAATCTCGCCTTATGGATCCGAGATGGCTTGGTCGCCAGACAGCAAATCCGTGGTGGTTTCCAATATGTACCTGCCGTTGAGTATCGATAATCCGTCGGAACAAAAGCGGCGAAAGACGCACACATTCCTGGTGGAATTCAAGATCCCCAGTCGCCAGTTCCTGACCATAAGCGACGAAGACTTGCGACTGCTGAAGTGGGATCTAAAGACAGATACAGTGGTTTGTGATGTCGGAAGAATAGACAGCGTAAATGGAAAGAATACGTCGAAGGCCTACTTTCGAAAAACTGGCGAGACATGGTCTCGGGTAAGCGCCTCGAAGGAAGCAGGAACACCGTCGCTGCCCGAGATTATTCTGGAGGAGAACATGGATGCCCCACCCAGGATTTTTGCGATTGCCCCCGACGGTGGCCAGAAAGTGCTGCTCATGGACCTGAATCCTCAGTTCCGAGACTTGGCCTTCGCTAAGGTCGAGGAAGTTTCGTGGAAGAGTCCTCTCGGCGATGAAGTCAAAGGTGGACTCTATTGGCCTGTGGATTATGTCCCGGGACGGAAATACCCGCTGGTCATCCAAACCCACGGATGGCTTTCTAACAGATTCTGGATGGATGGCGTCTTTTCCACTGCGTTCGCCGCCCAGTCCTTGGCGGGGGAAAAAATTTTCGTTTTGCAGGCCGACGAGGTGCCAGACTGGCATGTTTTTGGTACCCCGCAGGAGGCGCCAACTGCCATGGCGGACTACGAGAGTGCCATCGATTACCTGGAGGGCAGAGGGCTTATTGACCGGAATCTCGTAGGGATCATAGGGTTCAGCCGAACCTGCTACTACGTGACCCACATGCTGGCATTTTCGAAGTACCGCATTGCGGCAGCAGTCATTGCCGATGGGATAGACGCCGACTATCTTCAGTACGTTGCATTTTCAAACGAGTCTCATGACTGGGCTGTGAGCGTCGAGGCCCTGAACGGTGGTGCACCTTTTGGCGATGCGCTATCTTCCTGGATCAAGCGGGTCTCCGCTTTTCACATGGACCAAGTCCAGGCCCCTTTGCGGATCCAGGCTCTCGGGCCAGGCTCTCTGCTCAGTGAGTGGAATTGGTTTTCGGGACTCTATGGACTGGGCAAACCGGTCGAACTGATCTATCTTCCTTATGGTACGCACATTTTGGAGAAGCCTTGGGAGCGCATGGTTTCGCAACAGGGCGACGTGGATTGGTTTTGCTTTTGGCTCAAGGCTGAGGAGAATCCCGATCCGGCAAAGGCAGAGCAATACAAGCGTTGGCGCGAACTCCGCAGCCTGAACAGTTCAGCGGCTTCAAGCGCCAATACTCCGTAATAAATTCCTTTCTAGTCCCTTGCCTTCTACTCATCCAAGTCGTACGCGGGACTGCAACGGGGCCCGACCGGCGTTTCCATAACCGGCAAAGATCCTTTGATTGTGTGGTTCTGCTCGATCATGCTCTTGGCTTGACCGAGATTGTTTGCTTCGGGTTTGCTGTAATTCATTGTGGTTCTCATTTGGTGAAATATTCGTCACCAATCTTCCGGCGGATCGAATATTGTTGCTGGTCTCCCCGGCTGCCACGGTTAAAATATTCCTCCCGGTCGTTGTGTACGACCGGGAAGGTGTGGTCGCCAATTGCTACCAAACTGGCGACCCGTCCCTTGGTTACTCATCCAGGTCGTATGCGGGACTGCAATGCGTCGGCGGGATCAGGGACTCCACAGCCCAGGGCCCTTTGATCGTGTGGTTCTGCTCAATCACGCTCTTGGCCCGACCGAGGTTGTTTGCTTCAGGTTTGCTGTAGTTCATTGTAGTTCTCCTTTGTCGCAAGATTCGTCGTCGATCTTCAGGCGGATCGAAGATTATTGCTGGTCCCCGACTGCTCCGGTGTAAAACATCCCTCCCGGTCGTTGTGTACGACCGGGAAGGTGTGGTCGCCAATTGCTACCAAACTGGCGACCCGTCCCCTGGTTACTCATCCAGGTCGTATGCGGGACTGCATTTCGCCGGCGGGATCAAGGTCTCCTGGGCCGTGAAAGGCGGCTTGACTGCATGGTTCTGCTCGATCACGCTCATCGCCTGACCCAGAATGTTTACCTCGGGTTTGCTGTAGTTCATTGTGGTTCTCCTTTGTTGAAATATTCCGTCCCCAACCTTGGCAGGCGGAAGGTCGTTGCTGGCCGTGGCTATGCGCTCACGGGAAGTTCCCGCTGGCTGAGAGCCGACAAGGGAACCACGGGAGCGTCGAGCAGTCCACGTCTAGCTAGGTCACGTAGCCAGTATTCCAGCGAAATTGTCCAGAGCACCCGCACCATCGGAACAATCTTCCCAGCACGGGCGTCGCAGATCGTCTTGAGCAACTGAGCTTGGTGAATGTATCCGAGGCTTGCGCTGAGCGGCGTCGCATAGATGCTTTGAAGCTCGTCCCAGTGATTTTCCAGGACGAGGACAGGCCCGCGTGCGCCGAGCTGCTTGGTGCGACGCGACAGGATCTCCTGCGGTACTATGTCAACAAGGGACCGCCGCATGAGCGACCGTCGTTCCCCGGGCCGTAACATCTGCCCCGCTGGTATCG
>Ga0187883_10001209_pt1 | contig 15985 bp, 14 predicted proteins | sample June2016WEW_20_1_2_FD_132966 | JGI IMG/M metagenome (GOLD analysis project Ga0187883, IMG submission 132966) | Peatland microbial communities from SPRUCE experiment site at the Marcell Experimental Forest, Minnesota, USA - June2016WEW_20_10 | ecosystem: Environmental > Terrestrial > Soil >...
CGGGCGTCCGCCTTGAGACGACGCTGCGGCTTCGTACCGGTCGACCCGCGCCGAGCTGCCTCCCTAGCCACCGGTCCCCCTTGCGACACGTCGTCGACCGGTCACAGTGGGCGAGCGCACGCGGTCAGAATAGCGGCACCCTGCCTAGGATAAGCAAGTGTTCGCTTACGTCGGCCCTGTGCCCCCGCAGGCCGGATCGGTCGAAGCCGGCGATCGCCCTCTGGCCTCACTGGCCCTGCCGTGTGAGCATGCTGGTTCCGGTTGGGCACCCTCGGCAACCAAGGAGGAAGGATGGTCGGAGGCGGCGACGTGGATTCCATAGAGCACTGGGTCGGCGGTCGTCGAACCCCGGGAACGTCGGGACGTGTCGCGCCGGTCTTCGACCCCGCCCTCGGTGTGCAGACCAAGACGGTTGCCCTGGCATCGGCCGCTGAGACCGACGACGTCGTGCGGTGCGCGGTCGATGCTGCCAGCCGGTGGCAGCAGTCGCCGCTGGGCCGGCGCACCGATACGCTGTTCCGCCTGAGAGAGCTCATCGTGGCTCACCGCGAGGAGTTGGCGGCGCTCGTCAGCCAGGAGCACGGGAAGGTCGTGACGGATGCGGCCGGCGAAGTGGCGCGCGGGCTCGAGTGCGTCGAGTTCGCCTGCGGAGTTCCCCAAATGCTCAAGGGCTCCCACAGCTCAGAGGTGTCGACGGGGGTCGACGTCCATACGGTCCTCCATCCGGTCGGTGTGGTCGCCGGCATCACGCCGTTCAACTTCCCCGTGATGGTGCCCTTGTGGATGATGGCCAACGCCCTTGCGTGCGGTAATGCGTTCATACTGAAGCCCTCCGAGAAGGATCCCTCTCCCTCCATGTTGCTGGCCGAGTTGGTGCAGGAGGCCGGGTTCCCGGACGGGGTCTTCAACGTGTTGCACGGCGACGTGGAGGCGGTGGACGCGCTGCTGGGCCACCCCGGTGTCGACGCGGTGTCATTCGTCGGCAGCACGCCGGTGGCACGTCACGTCTACGAGACCGGCACCCGCAACGGGAAGCGGGTCCAGGCGCTGGGAGGTGCCAAGAACCACATGGTCGTCATGCCCGACGCCGACGTGGATGCCGCCGCCGACGCCGCGGTATCGGCGGCCTACGGATCGGCGGGGGAGCGATGCATGGCGATCTCGGTCGTCGTCGCGGTCGGATCCGTTGCAGACCCGCTCGTCGAGGCGATCTCGTCCAGGATCGGGGATGTCGTCGTCGGCCCCGGGAACGACCCCGCCTCGATGATGGGACCACTCGTGACGGCCGAGCACCGTGATCGGGTCACGTCCTACGTCCACGGTGCTGCAGAAGAAGGCGCGCGTGTCGTCGTCGACGGGTCCTCGCAGAGTTGGAGCCAGGGCTTCTTCACCGGCTGCTCCCTTATCGACGAGGTCAAGCCGGGCATGCGGCTCTACGACGACGAGATCTTCGGCCCGGTCTTGGGCGTCGTGCGGATGCCCACCTTCGACGATGCCGTGGCGCTCGTGAACGCCAACCCGTACGGCAACGGTGTCGCGCTCTTCACCCGTGACGGTGGGACCGCCCGGCGGTTCGAACGCGAGATCACCGTCGGCATGGTAGGCATCAATGTCCCGATCCCGGTGCCGGTGGCCTTCTACTCCTTCGGCGGCTGGAAGGCATCGCTGTTCGGCGACTCGCCGATCTACGGGCCGGAGGGCGTCCGGTTCTACACGCGACCGAAGGTGGTCACCTCGCGTTGGCCGGAGCCGACCGAGAGCGCGATCGACCTCGGCTTTCCCTCAACCCGCTAGCCGGAGCCCCCTCAGGACGTGAGGACGGGGAGCTTCTCCCAGCCTCGGACGGTGGAGGTGCGCGCCTGCACCGCGTTCTCGTAGTCGACCTGCCAATCGGGGAACCGGTTCAGGACCTCGTCGAGAGCCACGCGACCCTCGAGCCGGGCCAAGGTGGCACCGAGGCACAGGTGGATGCCGAAGCCGAAACTCAGGTGCCGGCCGATGTCGCGATGGATGTCGAACCGGTCTGCATCCGGAAACCGTCGCTCGTCGCGATTCCCCGAGCCGTTCAGCAACACCATGACGCTGCCCTCCGCGATCGTCCGGCCGTAGTGCTCTGTGTCACGAGCGACATAGCGAGCTTGCACCGGCGACGGTGCCTCGTAGCGCAGCGTCTCCTCAATGGCATTGGGGATGAGTGATCGGTCCGCCACGATTTCCCGGCGCTGGTCCGGGTGCTCACCGAGTATCTTGCCGGTCCATCCGATCAGCCGTGTCGTGGTCTCGTTCCCCGCCCCGGCCAGCAGGATGACGAAGTTGAGCAACTCATCTCGACCGAGCTTGCGCCGCGTGCCGGTCTCGTCCTCGAACTCGGCGTTCAAGAGCTGGGTCATGAGGTCGTCCGACGGGTGCGTGGCCCGCCAGTCGATGTACTCGGCGAACAGCTGCCCCTGTGCCGCCAGCTCCTCCGCCACGCGGCTCTCCCCGTCCTCCTGCAGGCGGAGGCCCTCGTCGAGCTGGTCCCGGATCGACTCCTGGTCCTCCTCGGGGATCCCGAGGAGATACCCGATCGTCCGCATGGGCATCTGGGCCCCGAGGTCCCGGATGAAATCGAAGTGCCCGGATCCCACCAGCGGCTCGAGTGAACGCCGGCAGAACTCCCGGACCTTCGGCTCGAGCTCGGCGATCTTCCTCGGCGTGAACACCCGGGACATCAGCGAGCGGTGGATGTGGTGGATGGGAGGGTCCTCGAACAGGATCACGCCGGAGGGGATCTCGAAATCGGCCCGGATGAGCTCGAGGATGGAGCCGCGGCCCGAGCGGAAGGTGTCCCAGTCGAGCAGGCACCGATCCACGTCCTCGTACCGACTCAGCGCGAAGAAGTCGTACTTCTCGTTGTAATAGAGCGGCGCCTCGTCGCGCAGGCGCTTCCACACGGGGTAGGGATTGGCATCGATCTCGAAGTCGTAGGGGTCGTAGTAGACCTCGTTGTCGCTGATCAGCGTCAACCTGTGCGCCCTTTCTCTCGCTCGACTCCGGAACGCGTGAGGCCCGTCCTGCACGCAGTTCTTTGACGTCGAAACGGACAATACGGTAGCTTGAGCTGCGAATTGTTTCCAATATTGACGTCACTGTCAATTCAACGAGGTGGAACACATATGGCCCGAACTTGCGACTTCCCCGTCTTCGACGCCGACAACCATATGTACGAGACGCGCGAGGCGTTCACGCGTCACCTGCCCGACAAATACAAGGGCGCCGTCAAGTACGTCGAGGTGGACGGCCGGACCAAGATCATGCTCCGGGGGACGGTCAGCGAGTACATCCCGAACCCGACCTTCGACGTGGTGGCCCGTCCCGGCGCCCAGGAGGAGTACTTCAGGAAGGGGAACCCGGAGGGGAAGTCGTACCGTGAGCTCATAGGCGAACCGATGCGCTCCATTCCGGCCTTCAAGGAGCCGGGGCCCCGGCTCGAGCTGATGGACGAGCTCGGGGTCGATCGGACCCTCATGTTCCCGACGCTGGCCAGCCTCCTCGAGGAGCGCTTGCGTGACGACCCCGAGCTCACCCATGCCGTCATCCACTCCCTCAACGAATGGCTCCACGAGGAGTGGACGTTCAATTACCACGACCGGATCTTCGCCACGCCGGTGATCACCCTTCCCATCGTCGAGAAGGCGATTGAGGAGCTCGAGTGGGTCCTCGAGCGCGGGGCCAAGACGGTCCTCATCCGGCCCTCGCCGGTGCCGGGATACGGCGGATCGCGGTCCTTTGCCTTCGAGGAATTCGACCCGTTCTGGCAACGGGTCGTCGACGCCGACATCTTGGTGTCCATGCACGCCTCGGACAGCGGCTACTCCCGGTACCAGAGTGACTGGACGGGGCCGATGGAGTACCTGCCCTTCCGTCTGGACCCGTTCCGCATGATGTCGGTGGGCAAGCGCCCGGCCGAGGACGCAGCCGCGGCCATGACATGCCACGGGTTGCTGACGCGCTTTCCCACGTTGCGGATTGCCTTCATCGAGAACGGCGCCGACTGGGTCATTCCGGTCCTCGACCACCTGGAGGACCTGTACCGCAAGATGCCGCAGGCGTTTGCCGAGAGCCCGGTCGACGCCTTCAAGCGAAACGTGTACATCAGCCCGTTCCACGAGGACAACATCGAGCGGCTCGTCGGGGTTCTCGGTGCCGACCACCTCCTCTTCGGCTCGGACTACCCGCATCCCGAGGGGCTGGCTGAGCCATTGAGCTACATCGACCATCTGCCGCAGGGCCTCCCCGAGGAGGATGTAGCGAAGATCATGGGTGGCAACCTCGCTCGCATCATGCGGGTCGGGGTTGCCGTCTAAAGCCGCTCTGGCGTCATTCGCTCTGCTTCGAACTCGGAGTCGGCCAGCCGAACGGAGCGACGTGGAAGGCCCGTCATCTCGCCCTCGATCTTTGCGTGCTTCTGGCACGTTGGTCGGATAGGCCCAACGCATTGACGAATATCCTCGTCAATTGGTCTACCGCCTTGTCCATGCTGCAGTGCACCGCGCCCTGCACGAGCCACATCTCAGGAAATCTGCCCGTCATCGCGCCGAGTGCGGCAGCGGCGATCGTGGGGTCCAGCTCCGGGTCGGCAAGCCCGTGCTCCTGCAGGCTGCGGATGGAAGCAGCGACTTGCTGGGAATAGCGCTCATGGCGCTCCATGCGCGTTGCACTCACCTGCTTGTCGTATCGGGACATCTGCTCGATGACCCCGATGATCCGCGCCTCGCGCTGGTAGCTCTCGAGATGCCGCCGCAGGGCCTCACGAATGCGCTCTTGCGGCGTGGCGCGGGAGTCGGGATCGAGGATCACCCCGCCCAGGGGTTCGCCGAGCCGCTCCTCGACGGAGGCAGCAACCTCCCGGAAGATCTCTTCCTTGGAGTCAAAGTAATGGTAGAAGGAGCCGTGCGAGAGGCCGGCCCTCTCGGAGATGTCCGAGATGCGAGCCTCGAGAAACCCGTTCTCCTCGAAGATCTCCTTGGCTGCCTCGAGCAGGCGGACTCTTGTCCGTGTCCCCTTCAGCGAGCGAGGACCATTCGGCCTCTCACTCTCGTCCGGGGCTGATGTCGGCAACCGATCTCCTTCGCATGGGTGCCTCTCCGCTGCGGCGTAGAGGGTAACGCAACGGTCCGTGCGGACTACGTGTACATATGAAAGTATGTAAGGGCTCACTTGTGGATCCGGTGCCCGTTGCTAGGCTCAGCCCGGTTCTGTCTTCCGAAGTGACGGGACAGATGATCAGGGATGACGATCACATTGTCCTCGTGGAGGCTGCGGGTAACGTCCTGAGTTCGAACTGAGTACCGGAGGCCACGTGCACCAACTTCTCGGCAGCCTTTCGCCCTCATCGGTGGATACGGCACTTCTCCTGATCCGTATCGCCATCGGCGCGGTCTTCATCGCTCACGGCGTCAATCACATCTTCGGTGGCGGCAAAATCGCCGGCACAGCCCGTTGGTTTGAGGGGCTCGGCATGAGGCCGGGCATCGTGCACGCCTGGGTAGCCAGTCTCACCGAAATCGGTGCAGGTGTGCTGCTCGTCGTCGGACTGGCCACCCCGGTCGCGGGCGCAGGAGTCGTCGGCGTGATGCTGGTCGCATGGATCACCAATCATTTGAAGAATGGCTTCTTCATCTTCCGTCCCGGAGAAGGATGGGAGTACGTAATGGTGCTCACCATTGCGGGCGTCACGCTCGGCACCCTTGGACCTGGTCAATGGAGCATCGACGGGCATGTGCACAGCCTGACCAGGCTATGGGGTTGGCCCGGGTTCGCGATCTCGCTCGGGGGTGGCGCCGTGGGGGCAGCGTTGCTGCTTCTAACCTGCTGGAGGCCCCGCCCCGCTCCAGTGTCTGGCCAATAACGCTGCCGGAGACCATAGCGAGCCGCTCAGGGCCGTGAAGGGAGCGCCTGGGCGGCGCTCGGTGGGGTCAGATGTACGACCCGCCGAATTCGGAGATCACATCCTCGCCGAACCCCAAGAGCGTTTCGGGAGGGGCAAAGTCACAGAACCACACGTAGATCCGTTCCACACCGCGCTCTACGAGTGATCCGAAGTAGTCGACCAGCTCGGGTGCCGTCCCCACGACTGGGGTCGCTCCGAAGCGCCGACGCGCGGCGTGCTCGAGCCCGTCGCGAAGGTTTTCGGCCGGTACGAAGGCGACCTGCACCTGGACGGAACACCGCGCACTCCCCGACAGCGGGCGCATCTCATCGAGCTTGTCGACGATGCCGATGTGCACGTTCCACCAGTCGGCATGCATCGCGACCAGCTCCATGGTTCTCCTGCCCGCGCCGCCGATCACGATCGGTATATTGCTGAGCGGTCCCGGCTGTTGCTGCACTCCATGCAGGCGGAAGTGCTCCCCTTCGTAATCGAAAGTGTCGCCACGCCACAGCGCCTTCATGATCTCGAGGGATTCCTTCAACCGGCCCAACCGAGCCGTCGGCTCAGGCGACCCGATGGTGAAGGCCTCGAGCTCGCCCAGCACCGAGCCCCAGCCGAGCCCCAGCTCGAATCTACCGCCGGAGGCGTGGTCGAGAGTAACCGCCTCTCGCGCGAGCACTGCCGGATGACGGAACGAGTCACAGAGGACGAGAGAGCCGACTCGCAGCCGCTCGGTCCCGGCCGCGAGCCATGCACTTGTGATCATCGCCTCGAACATCGGGGCGCTCTCCGCTCCCGGGGGTGCCAGGTGATCCATTCCTGCGATGCCGGCGAAGCCCGCCGCTTCGGCCGCGCGGGCGCGCTCCACCATTTGGTCCATCGTCATGCGCATCTGCGGCAGGTAGACCCAGAACTCGAGGGGTGTGGTCATCGACCACCGAAGCTACTCGGCGTTTCTCGAGCCGCGTCGAGCCTGCGATTCCGCCCCACCCGGGTCTAAAATGCCGTGCTCGGTCATCCCGGTTTGCTGTCCCACGACCGTGTTCGGACAAGGAGGGGGCGCACGTGAAGGCGGTACGCAGCGTCGAAGGAGGCGTGGCGGTCGTCGATGTCGACGAACCGCCCGGCGCCGGCGAGCTCCTTGACATGAGGGCGACCAGCATCTGTGGCTCCGACCTGAGCTACATCCGGTTCGGGAGCCGGTTCATCCTGGGCCACGAGCTCGCGGGTGTCCGCGAGGACGGCACCGCAGTGGTGGTCGAGGCCATCTACGGCTGCATGGAGTGTGACCAGTGCGTGCAGGGCGCGTACAACCTGTGCGCGACGCATGGTCAGAGAGCCCTCGGCATGACCGCAGACGGAGGTATGGCTGAACAATTCCGTGCGCCAACCGCTCGACTGGTCCCGTTGCCACCTGGCCTCGACGTGCGTGATGCAGCCCTCGTGGAGCCCGCCTCGGTGTCGTGGCATGCCCTTCGTCTGGCCGACACCGGATCCGGGAAGCGGGTTGCCGTGGTTGGAGCGGGGGCCCTCGGGCTGCTCGCGGTGGCCGGCGCCTGCCAGCTCGGTGGTGAGGAGGTCACCCTGGTGGCCCGCCATCCGCACCAACGTGAGGCCGGTGAGCGCCTTGGTGCCCGTGTCGATCCCGAAGGGCTCTACGACGTCGTGGTCGAAGCGGCTGGGACTCCCGCCAGCCTGGCACGGTGCGGCGAGCTGGTGGCGCCCGGGGGGACGATCGTCGTCCTCGGCGTGCACTTCGGCCCGGTGCAGCTGGACTGGATGCCGCTGTTCCATCGTGAGGCCCGGCTCATTCCCTCTCTGGGGTACTGCGCCCACGAGGGCGGTCGGGAGATGGAGGATGCAGCGTCCATGCTGGCCGATGATCCCGAGATCGTCCGGACTCTGATCACACACCGATTTCCCATCGAGGACGCCGAAGAAGCGTTCCGGGTCGCATCCGACAAGACCGTTGGGGCCATCCGTGTCGTGATCGAGCCGTCGTGATCGGCGACGCGACTGACTAGCGTGTCCACATCGGATGTAGGTCCAACGGGAGGCGACATGCTGGCTAGGACGACGAACGCGTGCTCAGTCCCTGGAGTGTCTTGAAGCCATGAATGAATCGCCGCCGATGCTGCACCTTCCCGCCCGCGATATCCCCATTCCGACCTCGGTTAGTGCGGAGGCGCAGGCTGTGTTGGCGATGCCGCCGATGACGAAGATGGAGTACCCCGCACTCGATGACGTAGACGGGTGGCGAGCGATGATCGCCTCCTACGAGGAGACGGTGGGCGCCATACTCGGAGACCGGGTGTCGAATGCACCGGTTGAGACGGAGGAGCGCGACTTCGGCGACTTCGCCGCCTATGTGATCACGCCGATCGGGCTCGCTGACGACGACCGGCGTGTCTACCTCGACATCCACGGCGGCGGGTTCATCAACGGCGCCGGGGAATCCTGCCGCGCTATGGGGATCGGCACGGCATTGCGTGTCGGCGCACGGGTATGGGCGCCTGATTACCGCATGCCGCCCGACCATCCCTTCCCGGCGGCCCTTGACGACTGCATCGCCACCTACCGGACGTTGCTCCAGGAGAGGCGGCCCGATGAGATCATCGTCGGCGGGGCCTCGGCGGGCGGCAACCTTGCCGCCGCGCTCATGCTGCGCGCCCGCGACGACGGGCTCCCACTGCCTGCGGCCGTCGTCCTGCTCACGCCGGGTTCCGACCTGACCGGTTCCGGTGACTCGCTCCAGACCAACCTCGGACTCGACCCGCTGCTGCGTGGCGATGGGAAGCCGGCGTTTCTGTTGTACGCGGCTGGGCACGATCTCACCCATCCGTACATCTCACCGCTCTTCGGCGATTTCACAAAGGGGTTCCCGCCGGCCATCCTCACCACCGGCACGCGCGACTTGCTGCTCTCGGACACAGTTCGACTGCACCGAGCACTGCGCGCTGCAGGAATCTCGGCAGAGCTTCACGTGACTGAGGCGGGCGGTCATGGCGGTTTCTTCGGCATGGCGCCCGAAGATGAGGAGATCACACGCGAGATCCGCCGGTTCGTGGATGCGCGCTGGGGTGCGAATTAGGCCAGAGTCAACGCGACCAGGATACGAACGAGACAGGTCAGAGGGGAGAAGAATCGATGGAAAATGAGCTTGGCGCGGCGGGGCTTCGTCTCGAGCGTGACGGTCCGATCGCATGGTGCGTGATCGACCGGCCAACCGCAAGGAATGCACTCACGCCCGCCATGTACTTCGGCATCAAGCGGGCCGTGCGACTCGTGAACACGGATCCCGAGCTCGCGGCGCTCATCATCATCGGTACCGGGGACGTCTTTGCGCCGGGAGGGGACCTCGGCGGACGAGCGGAACCGGGGGACTCTCTGCCGGACGACATCGGGTACGACATCCTCCCGTTCGGAGCCATACGGGAGAGCCGGGCGCCCGTGGTTGCCGCAGTCAATGGCATCTGCCAGGCCGGCGGCCTCCTGATCGCCATGATGGCCGACATCGCGGTGGCCAGTGACCGGGCCACCTTCCGCGTGCCGGAGCTCCTGCGCGGGATCCCCGACGCCACGTATGCCGCGGCATTGCCGGCCCACGTCGGCGTCGCGGTCGCCCGCGATCTGCTGCTGTCGGCGCGGGTCTTCGACGCGGCGGAGGCACAACGGCTCGGGGTGATCTCACGAGTCGTGCCGCACGAAGGGCTGCGTGCGGCCGCGCTTGACGCGGCCAGGCAGATCCTGCGGACGGCGCCCGAGGCCCGTGCCCACGTGAAGCGCATGCTCAACGAGCGCTACGGCGTGATCGACTACCAGACGATGTTCGGGGCGCTGGAGAGTTCACCGGAGCCCCGGGAGGGGATGAAGGCGTTCATGGAGAAGCGACAGCCGAGCTGGATTCCATCCGACCTCCCGTCCTGAGGTCGCGCCTACGGTGGGATGGCGGCCCGCTGGTCCTACTGGCGGGTGGCAATGGCAGCGATGACGCCGCCGTCAACGGGGACATCGATCCCGTTGACGAAGCTGGCGTTGTCGGACAAGAGGAAGGCCACCGCAGCCGCAACCTCCTCAGGCCGACCCTCGCGGCCCAGGGGGGTCAGTTGCACCAGCAGGTTGTTGGTCGGGCGAGCCGCCGCCTCCTGACGACCCATGGGGGTATCGATGATGCCGGGTGACACCGAGCAGACCCGGGCACCGACCCGGCCGAAGCGCACGGCCTCCCTTCGAACCAGGCGGTGCACACCTCTCTTCGCCCAGGTATAGGCCATGCCCGGGTCCTCGATCTCGGGCCCGAGCTCGGCGCTGATGCGGTCCAGGAACTCGGCGTCGAGGGGGTTGTCGAGCACGGCATCGTGCGCCGGATCCATTTGGCCCGCAGCGAGTAGCGGCGCCATCGACGCGAAGCAGACGAGGGCGGTGCCTTGCGTTGCGAGCGGCCACAGCACCTCCGTCAGCATTGCGGTCGCCACGAGATCGATCTCGAAGACCCGTCGCCAATCTGCCATTGTCGGCGAGACGCCCGCCGCATGGGCAACGGCGCGCAACACACCCAACTCTGATGCTCGAGAGGCAAGCCGCGCCACGCCGTCGCTGTCCGTGATGTCGAGGGGGAAGGGTTCGATGCCCGCTCCTCCGCTCTCTTCTCTGAGCTCCTTCGCCGCTCCGACGAGGTTCGGCTCGTCGATGTCAACGAGGAGAACATCGTCGACCAGGCTCGACATTCGTGTGGCGCATGCCCGCCCCATTCCTCGTGCCGCTCCGGTGACGATTCCCACTGTCACGCGTTTCCCACCTCCCGGACCATTGCCACCTTGTCTCTACAGAAATCCTCTTCATCACAACGCCACACGGCCAGCGTCAGACGCCAGCCTTCCGGCAATCCCCATGGGCGCTGGACGACCTGCCGCCATGACGCTGACCAATGCAGCGACGTTCGATTACGACCCTGACAGGGTTGTGGTCCCCGCGACGTCATGGCCGCAGAACGGCTGGGACGAGACGGGAACGAACCCGGTCTTGGTCGCCTTCATCACCCACGCGCAGTTCGCCGGGTCATGACCGAAGATGGTCGAGTAGTTGACGGTGATCGGCAGGAGACCGTTCCCGTTGTAGGCCTTGATGCTGCGGAGATCCTTGATCACGGTCGCCCGCGTCGGGTTGGACCCCGCCATCTGCAGGCCCTTGATCATGAGGTCCGCGCCCAGCCACGACTCGGTCTCGCCGAAGGTCGCGAACTGGCTCTTGGTCAAGTGGGCGTACTTCTCCAACGCAGCCTGCTCCTGCTCTGTGCCGGCGTTGGGCAGCGACCACGGGCGGAAGGCGCTGAGGAAGTAGTCGCCCTGCAGCGTGGACCAGACCGGTGAGTTGATCACGGATGGCTCGTAGCCGGTGGCGAAGAGAGCGGCCTTGAGCTTCACGCCGGCCTGCTCCAGCGCCGTGGCGAGTGCGAAGTTCGAGTTGTCGTCCATGCTCGGGGTCATCGCGTTCACCCCGTCCTGCTTGGCGATGAGCGCCGCCGACGTGAAGTCCGCACCGCCGAAGGGGACGGTCAGATCTTCGACGCCGATTTTTCCGCCGGCATCTTGGAACGACTCTGCGGCTCCCCTGGCCGAGGAGGCGGACGACGGGGAGATGCCGTAGCCGTACGTCCCGATGACCGTGCCCCCATGTGTCTTGAGGAACGAGCCAACCAATGTATCGACCGGGTACTTGGGGTCGACGCTCCCGTGGTCGGACGCGAACATGTTGGTGAAGGGCTGGGTACCCCACTCCGGACCGTCGTCGTAGGAGCCGGTGACCGGGACACCCTGCTCTTGGGGGTACTTGTCGGCAAGGAAGAAGAGCGCACTCTGCGACACGATGCCGAATGCACCCTTCGACAGGGCATCCTGGACCGCGGTCGCGATGACAGTCGGACTGGTCTGGTCGTCGATCACCAACGGCACGAGCTTGTGTCCGTTCACCCCGCCCATCGCATTCTGCTCGTCGATCCGCGCGAGAAATCCCGCCTGTGATCCGGCGTCCTCAGACGCGCCAGGGCCGGTGAGCGAAGTGATGTAGGCCAGGGTGATCGGCGAGGCCGTTGCCGAAGCCTGAGTGGCGACCACACTGGAAAAAGCGGTCAGAAGACCGATCAGCGCGGTGAACGCAACTGACACCTTCAAGAACCGAGAGCTCATCATCTGTTATCCAATTCCTCCCAGGAACGCAAACGTTCCTCTGAATGAAGAGCAGCGTCACAGGCCACTCAATAGGGCTACGCCCCATTGCCAAGCGGCGAAGCGTAGCGATCAAACAATCCCGATTTCATTCACCCCATTCGATCAGCCGCACCCTCCTCGACTTTCACGATGGTGTCGCGGACGCCGGGTGGTCGGCGTCGCCCAGATAGCGGTCGATGATCTCCGTGCCCGCTTCGGACGCACGACCTGACCAACCGACCCGGCCGCGGTTGAGGATCACGCAAGTGTCAGCCAATGACAAAGCTCGGTGCACGAACTGCTCGCTCAAGACGATGGTGACGCCGGACCGGCGTGTCTCCTCGAGGCTCTGAAACACCGACTCGACGATCTGGGGCGCCAGGCCGAGGGACATCTCGTCGGCGATGATGAGCTTGGGGAGGACCGCAACCGCCCGGGCCAGTGCCAGCATCTGCTGCTCGCCACCGGAGAGGCTGCCGGCGAGTTGCGTTCTCCGGGAGCCGAGCACCGGGAACATCTCGATCGCCCGATCGATGGCCGGAGCCCGTTGGGGCCGCTTCTCCTGGGCGACCGCCATCTTGAGATTGTCGAGGACCGAGAGGCCCGGGAAGACGCCGCGCCCTTCGGGGATGTAGGTCAGGCCCAGCTTCCGAACATGGTGGGCGGACTTCCCGGTGATGTCGCGGCCGTCGAAGAAGATCCGCCCGCCGAAGGGCGGCACGAGGCCCGAGATTGCACGCGCCAGGGTGCTCTTTCCAGCGCCGTTCGCGCCCAGCACGGCAAGAACCGCTCCCGGGGCCACGTCGGTCGAGACCCCGAATAGCGCCTGGGACGTGGCGTAGCGGACATCGAGGTCCTCGATCTTGAGGATGGGCTCGCTCATGGCTCAATGACGTCCCGGCCACTGCCGGCAGGAGCCACCGGTTCGCTATGGATCGATTCCTCGTCGCCGAGGTACGCGGATCGGACCGCCGGGTCCCTGCGGATCTCCTCGGGGATGTCCGCGGCGATGCGCTCACCGAAGTCGAGAACGAAGATCCAATTCGACAAGGCCAGGACCGCCGCGACGTCATGCTCCACGAGTAGGAGCGACACGTCCCGGTCGGTCTGCTTCACGACCCTTTGGAAGACGGACAGCAGGTTCTCCGATGCTTTCATGTCGAGCCCGGAGAGGGGCTCGTCCAGCAGGATCACGTGTGGCTGGCTGGCCAGGGCCCGACCCACCTCGACGAGGCGGCAGACCCCGAGCGGCAAGGCCGCGACCGGAGCCTTGGCCACTCTTGTGAGGTTGAGCAGTTCGAGCAGACCATCCACCCGCTCGTTCTCGTCACTCGAGGCCGGCATGAGGGAGCGCGGGTCCACCATGTCGCGCCAGAGCCGGCGCGGGGTGAAGTGCACCCGGTCCGCCAGGACGAGGTGCTCGCGGACGGTCAATCCCAGGAACAGTTCGGGCTGCTGGAAGGTGCGGGCCAGACCGCTCCGGGCGCGTGCTTGCGCGCTGGCCTCGGTGACGTCCTTACCGCGTAGCCAGACACGACCCTGCGTGGGCCGCAGGAGCCCCGACAGCACGGCGAGCATCGTGGTCTTTCCGGCACCATTGGGCCCCACGAGTCCCGCGATGCTGCTGGGTGCAACGTCGAGGTCGACGTTGGAGAGGGCGTTGAGGCCACCGAACCGGACGGTGATGCCACGGGCCAAGAGCACCGGCACCTCGGCGACGACCTCGGCCTGGGTCGACGTCACGGCACCTTCCCCACGACCACGGCAGCCTCGGGAGCGCCGTGGTCGCCTCCGACCACGTTGTCGATGGGAGCTGGGTCAGGCGAGAGGGTGTCGACGACGAAGGGCGCCCGCTGGCGGTCGGCCAGCCGCAACAGTTGCCCCCGGAATCGCCGGCTTTGCTCGGCGAGCACCCCCTCGGGGTACTTGGCGGCGGAAATGGCGCCAAGGCCGAAGAGGAGGGCCGGGACGTTGCCCGTCCAGCTCGGGAGGTAGGCCTGGGCGAGCGCGGGCAGCATGACGAAGGAGATCCCGGCCACCAACGCCGCCGCGGTCGAGCGTATGCCGATGGTGACCAGGACCGCGAGCCACACGACACCGAGGAAGGTGTCGAACTCGTTGGGCACGATGGAGGTCTGCGCCACGGCCAGCAGCCCTCCGCCGATGCCGGCCACCAGAGCGCCCAGTGCGGCCACGGTCACCTTCATCTGCACCACGCTCACGCCGGTCGTCCTGGCGCCCGCATCACTCCAGCGCACCGCGTTCATGGCCAGCCCCGAAGTCGAGCGGCGGTAGTTCAAGATGAATAGCGCCACGATGACAAATGCGGCCAGGCACAAATATGCGTAGGCACGGTCGGACGTCGCGAAGCTCGGACGGTTCAGCGTCAGACCCAGCCCGCTGTTGACGAACCTCGGCAGGGTGAAGACCAGGTTCTCGACGAGGAGCCCGAAGGTCAGCGTGACGAGTGCGACGTAGAGATCGCCGAGCCGGATGCTCAAGAGGCCGACGACGAGCCCGATGACCATGGCGATCACACCACCGGCCAGGACTGCGGCCAGCACGGGCCAGCCGTGGGTGGTGGCCAGCTCAGCGGCTGTGATGGCGCCGATCCCCGCGAAGGTGATCTGGCAGAGCCAGAGCATGCCCCCTTCGCCGGTGACCAGCGTCCACGACAAGAAGATGACGGCGTAGGCGAAGGCCTGGGCCATGAGGCCGACCCAGTAGCCCTGCACAATGAGGGGGAGTGCGGCCGCGGCGATGATGAGCACGAGCGGGCCCGCATACTTGCTGACCAAAGAGAGCGACCCGGTCTCGAGGGCGCTGCTGGTCGAGCCGGCCAGGCGGCTCTCCCCCTGGGGGGTGATGGCCCGGTCGAGTGCGCCCCCGATGCGTTCGATCTCGCCGACGCGCCCGCGTCGCACGAGGTTGTAGAGCAGCACCACGGCGATGACAATGAAGGGGATGGCGTCGATGATCTCGCCGGTCCATTGGCTGCTCGGCGGCAGGTAGCGCTGGGCAAGCGAGGTGGCGATGCCCATGAGGAGTCCGACGCCCACTGCGATCGGCAGGCTGCGCAACTTTGCCGCGACGACGGCGGCGAACGCGGCCGCGATGAGCAGCGTGAAGTTCGTGGCGTCGAGCCCGATGATGGGCGCGGCCAGGACGCCGGTCAGCCCCGCGAAGAAGACGCTGACCGCCCACACCCCGGCGGAGACGGCATCGGGATTCGTGCCCGAGAGGTCGGTCATGGCCGGCGAGTCGACCATGGCCCGCACCTTGAGGCCGACTTCGGTGTAGCGCAGGACGACTGCACCCACCACCACCGTGGCGACGACACAGATATAGACGATGATCTGGTCCAGGGTGACCGGAACGCCCAGGAACTGGTAGACGTGCACGGGCTCTGGCGCCAGCCCGGGTGCCGAGAGGATGGCGCCCGAACCGAAGATGATCGTGGCGAGCGCGGGAATGGCGACCAGGAGCCCCACCGTCGCCACGACCTTGATCAGGGGCGAGGTGAACCTCAGGTGGCGGAACAGGACGGCGTAGAGGAACACCCCCATGAGGGGCCCGGCCAGCCCGATGGCGACGATCGCCGCGGGGGCGATGCCCCAGCTCTGTTGGGTGTGGAGGAAGTAATAGAAGCGAGCGATGAAGAAGGCCATCGCGCCGAAGGCGAAGTTCAGGATGCCCGAAGCGGTGTAGGTGATGACCAGGCCAGCCGACGCGATGGCATATATCCCGCCGAGTACCAGCCCGGCGATCACGAATTCGAGCATCCGGCGCCCCCTTGTAGCGCTGCCGCGCTTTGCTATTCAGTTCCGCCGTGCGACGCCTCTGCTGCGGTCCGACCTGTTTCTGC
>Ga0187883_10001213_pt1 | contig 15926 bp, 16 predicted proteins | sample June2016WEW_20_1_2_FD_132966 | JGI IMG/M metagenome (GOLD analysis project Ga0187883, IMG submission 132966) | Peatland microbial communities from SPRUCE experiment site at the Marcell Experimental Forest, Minnesota, USA - June2016WEW_20_10 | ecosystem: Environmental > Terrestrial > Soil >...
AATCAGAAGCGGCCTTGCAGAAGCCGAATCTCCGCGTCCGTTGCCCAGTGCTTCGTGAGGTCGCGTACCCGACTACGTCGCCCGACTTGCAGAGAATCCGCTACTTGCACCCCGGGCTGCTAGAGATCGCCCGCTGACATTCTGCCCAATGTCTGACCGTCTTGAGCACAACTCGACGATGACTGCAGGCAGACCGCGATACTCCTGCATTGTGGCCGCGTAACAGCAATCCGTTTCGCGGTTGCCGCCGAGTCCCGGTTCTGAATGGTTCGAGCCAAACTGATCACTCAGGTCGGCTCCAGACAGGTAATATCTCCGCGACGGCATTCTGTTTACGCCACGCACAATCCGGACGGGATTCGCCGGCGTGCAATCCACGTAACGGGCAGTAGCTGCAGAAGCCAAGATGCTCGCACGGACCACAGAAATCGGGCGAGGGGGTCCGCAACTTTCGCATGGCGGAAATCGCCGGGTGGCTGAATACCTCGTCCATTGGCTGCCTGAGAAGGTTGCCGAAAATGAGTTCACGCGGTCCAAACGTGGCGCACGGCCGAATATTGCCGAAAGGGTCCATGCAGAAGGTGCGGTGGCCAGCACCACATCCTCCCTCCCCTTCTACTTCGCAAACCGCATCCCCGGTAAGGACTCCCAGAAATCCTCTATATCTCGCTGCCAGCTCCGCCTCTCTGGCGAGAACATCCTTCCCGCGGAGCCTCCAATTTGTGCTGTAAACATTCTTTCCGCGTCCAAAAGGAAGAACGGGACTATAGCTGAACAGTCGGGCACCTAATGACCTCGCGAGAAGAAGCGTCTTCTCTATATCGGCGAAATTCCTCTCGTCGACGGCCATGGAGACGCGACAGCCCACTCCCAGGGCGGCGAGACGTGCAATGTTGCGAGTAGTGAGCAACCACGCTCCCTTCACCCCGCGCCGAGCGTCATGCATCTCGGCAGTAGACGCGTCCAAGCTGACGCTGAAGATGAGCTGTTCTCTCATGGCTGCTAGCTGTTCCGCCACGTCGCTTCCCAGCACTGTGCCATTCGAAAGTACACCTACCAGCTCCATCCTGCTGGCACAGAAATCTAAGACCTGGCTGAAATGCGGGTGAAGCATCGGTTCGCCGCCTGTCAGCTCGACGGTGCGGAGACCCGCATCGCAGAGGCGGCCAATCAGGTCCAACAGGTCTGTAGTAGGCATATGCCCGGTCTTTGAATGGTCACTCTCACGATAGCAATAATCACAGCGCAGATTGCATCGTTCAATCAGCTCGATGCTCATATGCGGAGGATAGAAGGCAGTGCGCGAACCAGTGATCCGCGCTGAGTGCGGCACCGGAACGTCACGCAGCTCCAACCATCCGGAGTCAACTGCGCGAGCGGCGAAGCCGATAAACTCCACGTCTTCAAAGTCATGATTCCATGATGAGGGAACTGCGTCGCGGAGGGTACGCTGCCCATCGCACTTGCTCAAGAATTCAGCCACAGCAGGGATTACTTTGAACGGCTCACCTTGTACAAACAATGTGCCGCCCAGCGGATTCAAATGAATTTCGTTACCTACAGTCAGAACTGGGTATTGATCCCACACTTCATCGCTCATGACTGTCCCTCCTTGGGCAAAAGGGAACGCCGGCGGAGAAATCACCGGCGTTCTGATAGCTAAAGCTATTCGGCGTTTTTCAAGGTCGTGCCAGTGACACCGAGGACAAATGTTGCCCATAAGGCGGCGGAGGCGGCCCCTAAGTTGATTCCCCCGCACAGACCACAAGTGCCGCACACACCACAAAGTCCACATTTGTATCCGAGCGCAGCGCCTGTGCCGACCGGAGCGAGGGCCTTTTCGAATTCCTTCTGCATGTCGGGTGGCACTCCATGCTCTATTCCACGCTCCTCAAGGGCCTTGAAGCCTTTGGTCTTCAGGTCCTCTCGGAACCGTGAATCGGTTAATGCCGTTTCCAGCATTTTCTTGAATTTCTGCGGGTCCATAGGATTCGCCATACGTATGACCTCCTTTGCTAGCGACGATGACCTTACGTTTTAAGGAATAAGGAATGAAGCACTTGGGAACCAACCTAGGCTTGGCCACACATTACCTTCCGCAGAACGGCGACATGCGGCCTCACTGAAGTGACGAGCTGTCCAAACCCTTTTATATGTAAAAGTAGCGTCTGTCAGTGATCGCAATCACCACACAAAACAAATATGTCCACACCTCATACGCCAACAGTACAGCGGCCTGCCACGTCGTACCTGTAATTGTCCAGCGAAGCCGTACTTGGAATCACGCGCAGATCGGCGCTATAGTAGATCGCCGCGCGCGAAACTCACACGGCGAGAAAGGAGAGCGGAGTCCGCCAGAGCGAAAAAATGCCGCCCTGGGCGGGCGGCGAGTTCCCTGGAAGTTCCGTGTACCTCTTTGAAGCAGCTATCATTCGCCCGTGCAATGCGAAGAACAATTCCATTTCTGATTCTCGGCCGTACTTCCCTTGGTTCCTGTCCGCGATTGATCCGCGCTTATTCCTTTGATTTTCCCGACGGGTCTCTCTAGCGTGGCCCAGTGGCGCGATTGAGCCGCGCCGGGAGTTCACTGTGGCCCGCTCTTGCAGTGTCTGCACCCACCACCGGCGCGACAGCATGGACAAGCAGTTGCTTCGCGGGGAGCAACTCAAGTCTGTTGCCCGCCACTTTTCGGTCTCGGAGGACGCCCTCGGCCGCCACAAGAAGCACATGCAGCTCGTGATCGCGAAAGCCGCGGCCATCGTCGACCAGAAGGACGTCGCCTACGGGTCGGCCCTGATGGCCGAGATCGGCCGCATACGCGCGGACGCGGAGCGCCTGCAGTTGGAGTCCGAGCGCCGCCAGGACGTGCGCGGGGCGCTGCGCGCCATCCACGAGCGACTGGCGGTCGTCGAGCTTGAGGCCAAGCTCAGCGGCCAGATCGATACGTCGCAAAAGAACGTCACGATCAACGTGCAGACGATCAGCCCGGAAGAAGCAGTCGAGTACGCCCGCGACATTCTGGAGTTGTTCGGCAACGATGTTATGCCGCAGCGAGAACTCCCGACGCCAGTGATCGAGGCCGAATCGGATACGTTCCCAACAGAAGGATGCGATGCAAACTGAACCGAACAGCTTCCCCGGCCCCGGCGCGCCACCGCAGCCGCTCGAGCGCGCCGCCGCCCTGCGAATGTTGCTCGCGGATCGTCTTGCGGGCGATCTCGCCAGTTTCGTGAAGAAGGCGTGGACCATAATCCACCCGAGCCGGCCATTGGTCTGGAGCTGGCACTATGACCTGCTTTGCGAGTACTTGACACTGGTCCATCAGCGCATGATAAAGCGGCTCATCATCAACGTGCCGCCGCGCACCGCGAAGTCGACCATCGTGACCATCTTCTTTTCGTGCTGGGTCTGGGCGAGCGACCCCTCTCAGAACTTCCTTTCGGCCAGCTACAGCCTGGACCTGTCGACTGAACACTCGGTCATGCGCCGCACTCTCCTTCAGAGCGGCTGGTATCGCCGGATGTGGGGCGACAAGTTCCGGCTGGCGGGGGACCGCAACCAGGTCGCGCAGTTCATGAACGACATGCGCGGCCAGATGATCGCCACCAGCATCGGCGCGACGACCCTGGGACGGGGCTGCGACGTCGCGATATTGGACGATCCCGTGAGCCCGGACCAGGCGCTATCGGACGCGGAGCGCAACACGGCCAACAACTGGATCGACGCCACCTTGCGAAGTCGGCTGAACGATCCAGCGGGTGGGGCGATCGTCCTCGTCATGCAGAGGCTGCACGAATTGGACCCAACCGGGTATCTCCTAGAGCAGGAGCCGGGCGTGTGGACCCACGTGCGGATTCCGCTCGAGGCGGAGGAGGACGAAACCTGGACGTTCCCGATCTCGGGGAGGATAATCCAGCGCGGCAAGGGCGGCATCCTTACGCCCGAGCGCTTCCTTTCGGCCACCGTCGAGCAGTTGAGAGGGCGGCGCCTGACTTGGGCCGGCCAATACCAGCAGAGCCCCGCTCCGCTCGGGGGAAATCTCATAAAGCGCAGCGAAGTCAGATATTACGGCGGCGTCGATCCGCGGACGGGCCAGCCCGACGAGAGTCTTCCGACGAGCTTCGACATGAAGCTGATCTCTGTCGACTGCTCGTTCAAGGACGCGGCCACCTCGGACTTCGTCGCCATCGGCGTCATCGGCGCCAAGGGCCGCCGCCGATTCGTCCTTAACATAGTGAACGCGCACCTCGACGCGTTCGCGACCGAGGCCGAGATTCGGCGCCAGCGGGAAGTGCATCGCCCGATCTCCGCTGTGATCGTCGAGGACAAGGCGAACGGCCCGGCGGTGATTCAGCGGCTGAGGGTCAACGTCCCGGGAGTGGTGGAGATCAACCCGCAGGGTGGGAAGGTCGCCCGGATGTTCGCCGCCGCCGCCGCGTGGCAGGCGGGCGACTGGTACGTGGACCGAAATGCCGCCTGGACGGAGCCCTTCGTCCAGCAGATCACGATGTTCCCGAGCGCGGCGCACGACGACCAGGCAGACATGATGTCGCAGGCGGCCGCGTGGCTGCTGAAGAGGGACGTCAACACCGTCACTTTCTCGATAGTCCGGTTGTAACGCACAGGTCCCAACGTCACTCACTCCCAAGACGCGGACGTCATGGGACGAATCCAGCCAACCGACTTGGCTAGCTCCCGAATGTTTCTCCCAGACAATTCAGCCACTGCTCGCAAGTGTCTCGACATCCGCCCTTCGCGGCAAGCGCCCAGAACCTAGGTCACTGTGGATGTGTTCTGCGTTATCCCTCCGCCTTCGGAGAGCTCTGAGCATGGAAAGCAATCGCGTAGTTTGGAACGTAGAAATCCAAAAGCGGATGCACGATCAACAAATCATCCAGCGCCGATTGAAACCGCAGAGCAGCGCGACGCCTGCTTAGCGAAATCGCCGGATCTTGAGACCTTGAGAAGCGTTTTTGCCCGGTTGCGAGATGGCGCGTGGAACGGCGCAGAGTCTGCTTTCTCAGATCACCCCGAAGCGGGCTGTGATTTTTCGATAGAAAACGGACCTTCGATCCTCAAGGTGGGGTCGCGCCTTCACCGTGTCGCTTCAAATCGTGCGTCGCTCATCACTTTTGGGCGCGTCGGTGGCTTTCGTACCTCCCCTGCCCATTTTGAATGGTCTGGGACGGTCGTCCGAGCCAACTCCCTGAGTCGATGGTCGAATATTGCAGCCCCAATCTCTCTGCTGACACTGTTGTACAGATCACGCACTGGGCGCACCACACGCTTGTTGTCGGAGAGTAAACGGTGAATCGCTGCGAAGTTGTCTAATGCGAATCTGCGAAATAAGTCCCGCTTGCCGTACACATCAATTATGCCTCTCTCGTATTCCTTCATCCGTCGAAAGTCGGTTAGGATATCGTGGCAGAACCCAAGCAGTGAATAAAGGTTTCCAGCGTGAGCATTCGAATCGCTGATCGGATTCCTGCTGTAAGTGACATCTTTAACGCCAACGGCGGTCGTGGCCAAGCGGCGAATAACGCAGCCATAGCAAGTTCCGTCGTGCGTTCCAAACCGCGATGAAATGCAAGAGTGTGTGTACCTAAGCCCATCCTTCTCTGGAGATATCGCGATCACCTCCGCTTTCGTCAGGTCCTCAAAAGGTGTCATGATCCTCAGTTCACGGTTCAGTAGTAGACTGCCGATCTGAGCAGCTTTCGCGACAACAAACGGGTGGGTGGTCATCGTGATCGAATCCAACGGCGAAAATCTCGGCTGGTACATCGTTGGGCCACATTCGGTGACAACAACTCTTTGCGAGCTGAATTTCTGCGCTACAGCGGCTGCAGCCAGAAGGTAGAGAAACCCCCTCAGCTGGGCGTATCCCCTTGCTTCGATGGCGGGAGCCGGGACCTTAATTATCTCGACGTGCCTTTTTTCCAAAATCTTCTTCTGAAGTATCGAGACGATGTGAATAATTCTAGACTGATCCGCGTGAGCGCAAAACACTCCCTTGAGATCGGTAAAGAACTCGCTTGCCAACAACGCGCCCGCATACGAGTCAGTACCCCCTGAGAACAAACAAACGGCTTGGACCGCGTGTTCCTTACCTGGCACATCTGCGCGAGACGGCCGAATCTTCGTTGGCTTGAAAATCACCTCGATGTCTTCAACCAGTGTGAAAATCAGCAATTCATGGACGAGTCTCCGGATTTCAGCCAAATCGCAATTGAGCTTACCTAAGTGGTAAATGGGAATGACGATTCTTCGAATGCGCCTTTCACGTAGTCTCTGCTCTGCTTCAAACACAGCACTTCCAATGTCGATAGCGTTAAGTCCAGAAAGGTTTGACGGCGCACCGAACTCACGAAGCATTGCGGCAGTAGGTTCGCTGGGGGCGAACGTCTTTCTGAATCGCTTGTTTCTGCTCATTTCTCCCGCTCCAACCCAAACTGCAAGGCCCTCACCTTGAGATCAGCCGCCTTCTTTTTAGACACGTTCCCAGGCGGGTTCGCATGCTTAGCATAAAACGCTCCGGCCCTAGCAGCGATTCGCTCCATTTCTTCCTTGGTCATCTTCTGCGTAGCTTCTTTAAGTTTAGCGAAATCAGCTTCAACGGCATCCGATTTCGTCATTCCGATCATGATGTTATAAAAAATCTCGGCGTAAAACTCCTCCAGCGCCGCTTGAACCTCGGGAGGGGGTTTCTTAGCCACAGTTACTTCCTCCCTTTCGCAATCGCCTTCGCCGCCGCAGAGACGATGGCATTCGTTACAATCGGATCATCTTTGAGGTTCTCCTCCTTCTTGACTCGGCTCCATTCCTGTCGAGCAAGTTGCACGCGTTGTTCATAGTCAAGGTCCCGCTTAGATTCGACGACTTTGCGGACAAATTCAGCGACCTTAGACGCATAAAAAAGTATGTCCGCAACCTTGTCACTTTTCTCGACAAGTCTTGCGGAGCTTGACGCGACGGCTTGAGCGCTTCCTGAACCAATAGCTCGCGTAAAACTCGCTTGCTGTGAGGCGAGGCCGCCACCGACGATTTCGCTTAGTGATCTTGCTCTTCGTCCGCCCATATTCTTAGGTAAGGTCCGCCATAGAGTTCAGCCGCGCCCGTAGTGCCTTCTCGCGCTTCGCTAAACAAATGATGATGCCGAGAAGGACCGCAACGATTGTCATCGGCAGCGTCAGGACTAGCATCTCGACTCGCAGGTGGAGACTGAAGAAATTGACCTGCTCGGCGGGCGTGGTAAACAGTGAAACAGTTCCAGCGACGAGAAGGGCGATTGTCAAGGCGATCGTAAGGTTGTACTTCCAGGTCGTCAGCCGCTCAAGATGAGGCCAAGCGTCGCTCCATTCACGGTGCCATTCGGTTAACTTTCGAAGCAGTTGCACCGAATCCCTTGTTTTGAATTTTCCAGCATTCACCATCTCCGTCAGGGCTTCAAGTTGCTTGTCAGGGGATTCCGGCTTGACGATGCGAAGAAAATCTCGCTTTCCCATTCCGGTGTCTTCCAAGAAGCAACTCTCCATTTCTCTCGTGTCCTTGTCGATGGCTCGAATCTGGTCACTCCAACCAAGAAGCGCAACAAATAACGCGAGACCACTAGCAAAGAGGAAAAGAGTCAACTCGGAAAATGAGCCTTTAACCTCGCTCGATGCTGGCGTTTCCTTTGCGCTAGAAACGACAACTTGAGGGGGAGTGCTTGGTGGACTGTTCTCCTTCGACGTTTGCTGAAGGGACTGCGGCTGTGTTGGGTCTTGACCCCGTTGTTTTTGAATGACTTTGCCACCGGAAGCCTTTCCGGAACCGCGCGCTGCGACCTGGGCCACGACATAAAAGCAAGAGCACAATCCAAGCACAATGAGCGTCAAGGCAGTAATCGTGTTGAATGTGGCGCGCACAAGAATGTCTCCGTCACTCTGCCCGATTACCGCGAGGGCTATTAAGAGAAGGGGCTTAAAAACTGTCAGCACTAACTGGCCCAGGGAGGTGGCCCCTGTTCAGCGAGGCACACTTCCAGTGTCCACCGGGGAACGGTACAACCTTGAGGGAAGGACTGCATATTGGCATGTGTCACAGAGGTCATCAAGTGGCAATTGAGGTTACCGCTCCGCGCCCGCACGTGCGCATGAATCCTTAAACTGTAAGGTCAGGATTCCCCGTCGTTACCGTCGGAAAAAGTAGCCACAAATACAATCCAACTATGCGTCGGTAGGGTTCGGCCCGGTAAGGAGGGATAGTTTACATATAATTTTCTTTGTGTCTTAGAAAAATGTACTTTGTTACGAAAAGCGAACAGGGACCCCGCGACCTGAGACGTAGCCAACGTAAACACCCTGACGGATGAGCGCAGACGGACGAGGCGAGGGAGACTCGATGCGAAGAGTGGCGTTCTGGCCTGGAAGGGATAAAGTGGGACCAGCCACCGGGAGCCGAATGGGCCTCCGACCAGCCTACTCATTGGGAGGCGATTACATTCATCGACCCTGCCCGCACGCAGCGCACGAGGTCTGCCTCACGCGTGTGCGGGCCCCCTGCCAAGGTCAAGAATCGAGGTCCCGGAGGGGGAGGTTGCATTTTGCCGTCTCCTTACACCACTCCCCATCTCGTTTGACGGGGTGAGAACAGGACGGGAGGGAATATGCACCCCTCTCACTACAGTTCGTCTCAGACGCCCCTGCTCGGCTGGCTTGATCCAAGAGACTAACGTCAACCTGCGCAGATCGTTTGGCAGTGATCTGAATCACATGTCAAGTGGACGGGAGGCGGCTATCCGGTCAGGGCTGCGGGCTTCAATTTGATCGGGAAAGAGACTGAGCGAAACAGCCGCTGCCGACCACGTTGACCCTTTTTGACGCAAGCGGAAGAAGCTCCGTGCTCCGGATCGCGCTCGGGCCAGGGACCATGACGCGCTATTCAGTACGAGAGCTCGTTCAGAAAGCTGGGCTAGCGGGGACGTACGGTGGGTTTAAGATTGTTCTGAAGTCCAGAGTGGGTTCGCTAGATAGCGCATACTTGCTATTTGACGAAACTGTCGGTTTCTCAGCGCTGATGAAGACCTTTGACCGCGATCCGCAGGGAAAAATCGAACAGCGTATCGGTTTCCCGCCAGTCGCGGAGTGGACAACGCGTGCGCCCATGCTTGCCCTAACCAATCCTGATGCCGCATTGGGCTTCCCATCCGGAACCGTACTACAACCGCAGATCTTCGTGCGCAACACCACAGCAGCTCCAGTGACCGCGGGGCTGCGCTTCAACTGGAGAAGCGATGCCCGCGCTGGCACCTCGCCAAGCTCGCCCCTTCGGCTGGCTCCCTATGAAACCCGGCGCGTCGACGTGGCGATCCTGCAGAAAAATCAGGTCATCCCCGCCGAGGCGCATTGGGCCTCGGTTGAACTTGCTATTTCGGGACAGCCCAATGACGTCATGGCCGTAGCCGCCAGCTACGACACCACTCTCCGATACGGAACGCAAACTCCGTTTAACGATCAGCTCACGTTTCACTGGGAAGGCGGAGAGTGGCGCGTCGACGCCACGCACAATTCCATCATCACTGCCGGCAACGGCGGAAAGGTTCCCATCAAGGCTCAGTTCACCATCTACTACGACTCCGGGAAGAAACGCTACGACCTTGAGCAAGCACTGCAGCCGCACGGGCAGATGTTTGTGGATGTGGGAAAACTAATTCGTCAGCGTATGCCGGACAAGAACGGCTCGGTCCTACCGCCCGATCTGATGATGGGCTCCTACGAGATCCAGGATTTGACCGATCGCGGCGTAGGAAATCTGTACGAGGGCAAGGTGATCGTTGACAAAACCTACGGTCACGTCGCCTATGGCTGCGCTCAGTGTTGCGGTTATGGAATAGACCCATGGATGTACTGGGACCCGATCCTGACGGCCACTGGGGCGGAGGCTGATCAGGATGTGTGGGATATGAATAACTGTACTAGCAGTGATGTGTCGGTGCTGGACTACTTCCCGGACTGGGGCACGGGCAACCACGCTATCGCCACCGCCAGCGGACACGTGATCAAGGGTGTGGCGCCGGGCAGCACCACCAATTTCGCTTCAGGGACGCTGACTGTAGGCGGGGCTTCTTCGTACAAGTGCCTCGCAACGCCGCTCCAACCCAGCGGACCCGCGAACGTAGAGCCTGTACCATCGGGCGAAATAACCGCGTTCGAAGACACCTACCAGATTAGTGCAGCGCAGTTCCTGATGACTTTGGAGCCAACCACCCCAAATTATGATGGGCATTCTGTCACTGAGAGCAGTCCGGTAATCGGCGTTAATGCTTGCTGGTGGAGTTCATCGGGCATGGCGCAATATCCCACCGTGCAGGGCAGCACATGGACGGTGGCCAGCGGAAACGCCGGTCACAACCAGTACGGTTTTGATACAGTTGGTTATGGCTCTGGCGTTGTGAATTTGATTCAGACGCAGGGGCCGGCTCACGGGGTGGAATTTCCTTGCACGATCAACATTCACCAATCGATAAATTACGATGGGATAGACCTATACGTCACAAACCTTCTATCGCAGACGGTAGGGTCTAATACGGTCCAAGTATGCCGCGCAGGCGTATGCAGTGGCTCGATTCCGTATTGAGCGAGGGTGCCCAAGTGCGCGAGATTCTAACCATTACAGTTTTGGCGGTTCTGTCCGGGCTTGTTTCGGCGCAGTCAACGATGCGGCCCAAATATCTTGACCGTGCGCTTGTGCAGCACAACAACTCTGAGATCACGGTAATAGCCAACGACTCGCTACCGCTACTCCAGGCCATCGATGCACTGCGCTTAGAATATGGCTGGCAGATCAATTGGGAATCGGCTCCATGCTCCAGCCGTTTTGATGTCGTCGATGATACTGATCCAAAATGGCGCGCCGCACATCCCGCCGATAAGGGAGTGACGCGACCAGCAGGAGGGCTGTTCACTGCTACTCTTCCAGAGCCGAACAACTACGATCAAAATTCAAAACACCTCGTGCTTTCTAAATTAGTCGAAGAATACAATGCTACCGACAACCCTGGAAAATACATGCTGCGAGCCGACGCAGACGGACAGTTCACGGTAGTTGGTACTAGAGTCCGGGACGAAACGGGCAAACTGCGCGAGACATCGCCATTGCTGGATACGCCACTGACGCTTGCCAAAGGATCGCGGAATGCCGAGGATACGATCAACTCCATTCTCAGCGCGCTGGAGTCCGTCACCGGCCAGAAAGTGATACTTGCGGAGCTGTCCCACAGCCTGCTACTAAACACGAAAGTTACAATGGGCGGCGAGAAAATCCCCGCTCGCGAACTGCTGAAGCAGGCGTTTGCCAGCACAAAACAACCGCTCCAGTACGACTTGGGGTTTAACCCAGACATGCCTGCATACATATTAAGTACGTCTTTGGCAATGAGGGAAGAGGATGACGGTCTAGGAGGTAAGCGGCTCGTCCCGATCGACCGGCGACCTTGACGGCTTGGGGACGCCTCATTATGAGTAACGACACAATTTGGGCTATCCCAAGAGTTGGCATTTTCACAACAAGTGCATCGGCCTTTTTGTCGGCTCGCCCGTTCCAGTTGAGGACGGATCGGGACCAGGGAGTCCGTTTGCACGTCTCCGGGCATTGTCTCCTTCCTTGAAACCGTCGTTGCGAACGTGGTAACAAGTTCTCGATCTCAAGACATCAGAGCGCGAAATGTATCTGACAAGCCCATCCTTCTAATCGTGGCCACTCTCGAAGACGCGGGCCCTAGGAGCAGCGGAGAGGATTTCGATTTGTCAGTTGATGACTTCTTCCAAGAAAACACTATGTTGCCGGGGGAGGATGTAGTTTTGCTGCAAAGACCGTTCGGTGAGCGCTATACCTCTGGACCCTTCAGAACTGAGCCAGGCGAGGAGAGGCCCCCAAAGGCACCGTTTCACCTGCAGTTCGTGCAATTTTCGGATGGATCGACCCTTCAGCGACCGGGCTGCGGCTAAGACACGGTAGAGCCGAGTGCGGCGCAGCAAACCTCTACACGTCACTCCTGTAGCGGAGGTTGCGCAAGGTCAGCGCCACAGCCAGCGCCCCGAGCGCAATAAAGACACAGGCGCACGTGATCCATGCCGGATACAGCTGCTTAGGTGGAGCGAAAGCTGCTGTCAGGAAGAAAAACGGGTTCACATACATCGGAATACGGATGTTCAGCGGGATGCTGTACCAACTACCCCCGGTCGCCAGTCCCTGGGCGCGATGTGCGGATTCGTACATCGTAAGCCGCACAAAGAATACGATGGCCGTCACCACACTGATAGCAATCACAGTGGCGTAGCTTACAGCCGTGGCATGCACGCTGCGCTGGAAGGCCGACGAGCAATAGAGTCCGATCGCGCTCATGCAGGCGAGGATAATTACGGTTGTCAATGTTGCGCTGAAGATCTCCCATGGACCGATACCGCCAAACGCAAATGCCATGCTCAGCACCGGCAGGCTGGTGACGAGGAGCAGAAGGACGAACAGGAGCGAGGATATAAACTTACCCCACCAGATCTGCCCGGAGGTCAAGAGCGAAGTGAGCAGGCCCGCGAGAGTTCGTTGTTCTTTCTCGATGGTGATGGAGCCGGCGCTGAAGATGGGCGCCAGCAGCAGCAGCAACGCAAGTTGGGAGTACGCAAGCGTCAAAAACAGAACCACTCCCACGGTCGACCCCTGAATGCCCGACTGGCCACGACTTTCTGTCGTTACGAAGTAGGCGAAGGTGACAACTGCGCCCAGAACCACGAGGTAGAGGGAGGGCAGCAGCCAACCACGCCGTTCCCGCATTCGTTGTCGCAGTTCCTTCCGGATCATCGGATTCATTGGCGGCTCTCCCGGAAAACCATCTTGTATCGCTCCTCGAGACCGAGCGCCCGTTGTTCGAAGCGGATGACATTCACGCTGCCAACTACCAGCGCCCGCAGCAACGCCGCAGCCTGCTCGTCAGAGCCGGTTAGTTCGACAGCTAGACGGCCGTCACCGGATTCGAGCGTCCGCGCACCGGCGATCGAGTTCACGATCATCACAGCCGGAGCTGTGTCGCCTAATAGTTCAATCTCGTAGATACGAATCGGGGCTTGCGGCGCGCGTAATTGCAGAACCGAGTGCCCCTCGGAATCGGTGGCATTGCGGCCCCCACCTATAAGGGCGATCTGCGTACAGATGTCTTCAAGATCGCTGAGAATATGTGAAGAGATTAGGATGGTGATGCCTTCGGCCTGCAAGCGCTTGAGTTGCTCGCGCAGTTCGATTCGCGCCAGGGGGTCGAGCCCAGTAGCAGGTTCGTCTAGCAACAGCACCTTGGGATCGTGCAGCAGCGTCTTCGCCAGCACCAGCCGCTGCTTCATGCCAAACGAGAGCTGTTCCACAGAGGTTCCACTGCGGTCGCGCAGTCCGGAGCGCTCCAGTGCGCGGTCGACCGCAGCCCGCTGCCGCGTCCCCGTAAGTTGGAACGCGTCGGCAAAGAACTCCAAGAACTCGCGCACGCTCATGTCCTGGTACACTCCGGGCTGATCGGGCAGGTAGCCAATTCTGCGTTTTACGTCGCGCTGGTGCAGCTTCACCTTCAGCCCGCCGATTTCGGCCGTGCCGCTGTCCATCGGCAAGAGCGTCGAAAGGATCTTCATCAGCGTGGTCTTGCCCGCGCCGTTCGGGCCAACCAGCCCGAACAGTTCTCCGGCGGCTACATGCAGTGTGAAGCCGTCGAGCGCGCGTGTGCCGTCGAAGCTCTTGCGAACCTGGTCGACATCGATCATGGGCGCTCCAAGATCATGGCTGCCCCAACGCAACAACAATGAGGGAGTGTACGCTTCGCTGATGCGGCACATTCAACTCGACGGGCAGCGCAGGGCCATCGCTAAGTCCCGCAAATGCCCGCCCCGCGCGGGCAAACGGGAAAGCGACTCCAGCCGCCGCTTCCTGTAGCGTTTGGTTTCTGGAATCGGCGTTTGCAAAGTTCCGAGCCTGAAAGGTCCCGTCCTTCGCGTAAATCGGCTTCGGAGTGATCGCATCCAGTGAAATTTCCTCACCGGGCATCAGCGGGGGCAGCGCATAGAGAGCGTTTGCGCCGTAGTCCAAGTATGCAGCTTCGTCGAAGCGCCGGTCGGTATCGTTGCGCAAACGGTTAGGCGCGACGAAGTGTACCGTCCCGGGAAATTCGTGTATCCCTTCCAAGTTTAGGTCGTGAAACGACCATTTCAGCATCGATACCTCAATCTGGCTTGGCGGGCCCAAGCGAATATCGTACGTCCGGCGCTCCCTCGCCGCCTGCCGGTTTATCTCGGACCAGATTTCGCCGTTTTGTTCTTCTTCCGCGAAATTGGAGGACGTGAACACAGCGGCGTCGGCAACCGAGACCAGAACGTCCTGCCGGTCCGGAGCCGAGATGCGCAGGTTGTAATCGGCCACGGCCAGCGGACTGCGCGAGTCGAGGTAATAAGTAGCGAGATTATCCAGACGAAAACTCTTTGGGCGGCGGCTGGCGCTGGACAAATAGAAGCCGGCGGCAAACAGCAACGCCAGCACGCACACGCTGATCCAACCCAGTTCCAAACGGTGCAACCGCCGCAGCACTGCGAAGTTCAGCACTCCAATCATGATCGTGTAAATCGCCAGCCAAATCAGGATCCAGCGCAGCCGCGGAAAGTCGAATGCGGTAGCGAACCGGCGGCTCAGCCAACCCGTCGGGTCTAAGTTCGTGGCATAGACTTGATTGAGAAAGCCTTGCAGATTCTGGCCCACGAAGACATTCCCAAGTTCGTTCGCGCTGAGCCCCGAAATACGAACCAGCGTACCTTTGCCGACGTGTTCTCCGCGTGGTGCCGCTGGCCCCTGGCGATAGGCGGAAAGAAAGTTTGGGTCCGCGATCTGATCTTCGAGCAGAACCAGGTGTCCGCCTCTGCGCAGAAAGCCTTCAAGAGCACTTCGCTGCGCAGGCGTAAACTCGGTCATGGGCCTCGCGAGCACGATGGCTCTTGCCGCCGAATAGGCCCACCAATGATCGCGGGGGTCGTTCACTATCTCGAATACAATCTGACGGTTCTTGTCGACCCGCTCCTCCATGGTTCCGCCGAACTGTATCTGCGACTGCACCGTTTTGCACGCGCTATCGCTGGCGCACATCAGCGCTATCAAATTGTTACGGCGCAACAATCCTTCATATTTGTCGTGACCAAAAACGGTGCCTCCTTCGACGGTCGCATCGGCGGTGACAAGCGTTTTTCCGCCCGGCATCAGGATCGGCATCTCCAGTTCGCGGTGGTCGCCGCCGGTCAGGCTAACATCGGTCGAAATGGTGTTCGTGGCGTCACTCTCACTGCTCGCAGCGATCTGCAGATGAATTGTCTGCGCTTGGGCAGATGGGTTGCGCACTATAACGCGGACGGCCGAGGGAGTGCCCAAGTAACCGTGCAGGCCGACGTCGACGATTTGTAGGTTCGAGTCGGCGATCAGCGACGCTGCGACCCCCAAGACGAAACCGGTACACAACACGACACGTCTCATCGTTAGCCGCTTTGTACGCGTAAATGCAGGAAATATCAACACGCTCGCACCTTAGGTTGACCCGCAGACCATCACCCAGAGACGTGGGTTATTCGCGGCACAGTGGACCACGAATCTCGGCCAATACACTATGGGACGCGCGTCAGCGGTGCGATCACATCCTTACCCCGTGACGCGTACTTTGCCCGCCGCGATGTCGGCGCAGGCCTTCGGCATCGCTTTTTGCGACCGTACACGAACCCGTCGGCAAACTCTCGTTCATGCGCGGTGAATTGAGCCGGTTTTGGATCTCCACGTCGAGTGAATTTCCGTTTTTCATGATGACCTGGGAATTGTTGCCCGCTGCGATGGTGGCGTTGGCTTCGAGCAGGGCGCGCAACGGGCTGTCGTGCGCAATCCCG
>Ga0187883_10001215_pt1 | contig 15919 bp, 8 predicted proteins | sample June2016WEW_20_1_2_FD_132966 | JGI IMG/M metagenome (GOLD analysis project Ga0187883, IMG submission 132966) | Peatland microbial communities from SPRUCE experiment site at the Marcell Experimental Forest, Minnesota, USA - June2016WEW_20_10 | ecosystem: Environmental > Terrestrial > Soil >...
CCGCTGCCAGCCCCGCTTCGACTCCCCTTCGCCATGCCAGCCGCAGTTCGGTGTTGACGTGGACGATAGTCATGCCGGACTTGATCGCCTTCTTGAAATCGTCGTCGTTGGTGCCCGACCCGCCGTGCAATGTCATGAAGATCCGGACCGCGGCTTTAATCTCCGCGATTCTGTCGATATTCAGCCGTTTCTGCACGCCGCCGTGAACCATGCTTGCGAGCATTCCGTGCATGTTGCCGACCGCCGGGGCCAACACGTCAACTAAAGTAGCATCGACGAATTGCTTCGCCTCCTGCGGAGTGGTCAAAACGCCGACACCCTCCGGAATCTTGTCGAGCACAGCCGACGACGCGCCGATCCAGCCGATCTCGCCCTCGACAAGAATCGCAGGGTTGATCGATTTGATCGCCTCGATCGCCTTCTTCGTCTGGGCGATGTTTTCCTCGAAGGGGAGCGCCGACCCGTCGAAGATGATTTCGTCGAATCCCGCTTTCGCCGCCACCTCAGCTTTGGCGATCGAGTGAGTGTGGTCGGCGTTCAGAAAAATTGGATAGTCGTACTCGTCACGAACCGCCTTCACCAACGCCGCGGCCTGTCGGACGCCGGTGAACTCGCGCTCGCCCTCGGACAGACCCACCATCACGGGTAGTCGCCGGTCGCGCGCGGCGGCAACGATCGCGTTGAATGCGACCAGGTCCGAAAAATTAAAATGACCGACGGCAACTTTGTCCGCTTCCGCCCGTTTCAATACTTCACGCAGGGATGTCATATTCCGTCTTCTCTCCGCATCGTAGGTACCCTTCTAGGCTTTCTTCTCCAGGTGTCCGCCGAACTCGTAGCGCATCGCAGACAGGAGCTTGTCCGCAAAGTCGGCCGCGCCGCGCGAGCCGAAGCGTTCATAGAGCGCGGCGGTGAGCACATGGGCGGGAACGCCTTCATCGATCGCCGCGTCGATCGTCCATCGACCCTCGCCCGAATCCGATACCCGCCCGGCAAATTTCTTCAGCTCCGGATCGCCGAGCAGCGCGTTGGCGGTCAGGTCCAGCAGCCACGACGCGATCACGCTGCCGCGCCGCCACACCTCGGCGACGTCGGTGAGATTAAAGTCGTACTGATACAGCTTGGGGTTGCGCAGCGGCGTGGTCTCCGCATCCACCGCATGCGTCTGCATCCCCACGTTGGCGTTGCGCAGAATGTTCATCCCTTCCGCATACGCCGCCATGATCCCGTACTCGATTCCGTTGTGAACCATTTTCACGAAGTGACCCGCGCCGTTCGGTCCGCAATGCAGATAACCGTGCTCCGCGGTGCCGCCCTTCACTTTCTCGCGGCCCGGAGTGCGCGGGGCGGAATCGACCGACGGCGCGAGCGTGACAAAAATCGAATCGAGATGCTTCACGACTTGCGGCTCGCCGCCGATCATCTGGCAAAAGCCACGCTCGAGTCCCCAGACGCCACCGCTGGTGCCTGAATCGACATAGTGAATCCCTTTCGCCTGCAGGGATTCGGCGCGCCGGATGTCGTCGATGTAATACGAATTGCCGCCGTCAACGATGATGTCGCCGCGCTGGAATCGGCGCGACAGGTCGTCCACCGTCTGCTCGACGACGGCCGCCGGCACCATCATCCACGCCACGCGCGGCTGCTTGAGCTTGGCGGCGAAGTCGTCGAGCGACGACGCGCCAATGGCGCCCTCCTTTGCCAATTCCTTGACCGCAGCGGCGCTCACATCGAACACGACGCATTCGTGACCGCCGCGCAGCAGGCGCCGCACCATGTTGGCGCCCATTCGGCCGAGCCCGACCATTCCCATTTGCATTTTATTCCGCTCCTTGTTGAACCGGACCTGTATTGAAACAGTGTATAGCATCGCGGATGCTATGGCTTCCGTGAGCGTTGCTTCAAAAGGAATCGGGTTTTGAGCGCCAGGAGCCTGATGGTGATGGGCACGGCGTCGGACGTCGGCAAGAGCGTGGTTGTCACCGCGCTGTGCCGTGTGTTCGCGCGCGCCGGCGTCCGCGTAGCGCCGTTCAAATCGCAAAACATGTCGAACAACGCGGCGGTCTGCCCCGGTGGCGGCGAGATCGGACGTGCGCAGGCCGTGCAGGCCCAAGCGTGCGGGCTCGAACCGAGCCCCGACATGAATCCGGTGCTGTTGAAAACGGGATCCGGCATGCTTTGCCAAGTAGTGATTCGGGGCCGGGCGCGGTTTCAGATGGGGGTAAATGACTATGAGCGGTATCGTACTGAGGCATGGCCTGAGATAGTCAGTAGCTATAACAATCTGGCGCGGGATTTTGAGCTGATTGTTATCGAAGGCGCGGGCAGTGCGGCGGAGATCAATCTGCGGCATCGCGACATCGTCAACTGGGAAATCGCCGAACTGGCCGACGCACCCGTCCTGTTGGTCGCGGACATCGACAAGGGCGGAGTCTTTGCCTCGATTGTCGGCACGATCGAGCTTCTCGCGCCCAAGGAACGGCGTCGCGTCAAGGGAGTGCTGATTAACAAGTTCCGCGGCGATCAAAAGCTGCTGGAACCCGGCCTTCGCTTTCTCGAGCAGCGCACCGGCATCCCGGTGATCGGAGTGATCCCCTGGCAGCAGAGCCTGGGACTACCGCAAGAGGATGCCGCCATGCTGGACGGGATCGCGATGCATCGCGGCGACAAGCCAATGACTATCGGAGTGATACACCTGCCGAGCATCTCCAACTATACGGATTTCGAAGCGCTCGAGGACGAACCGGATGTCGCCGTTCACTACTTGAGCGATCCAGGCATGGCGCCACGCCTCGACGTTCTGATCATTCCGGGGACCAAGAGCACCGTCGCCGATCTGAAATGGCTGCGCGCATCCGGCTGGGAGAACTTCATCGTCCGGCACCGTCGCGCGGGCGGATGGGTGCTTGGAATCTGCGGAGGGTACCAGATGCTCGGTCGGCGCGTCATCGACGCCGACCGGGTCGAGAGCGCCACGCCTGAAACGATTGGGTTGGGCTTGCTCGAAATGGAAACCACCTTTCAGGCCGAGAAAATCACCGATCGAATCCGAGCAATTCATCTGCCGACAAAGCTGCCCGTTTCCGGCTACGAGATTCACTCCGGGCGCATCACCGGCATCGCGGCTTCCCGGGCGCTGTTCAGATTGACGCACCGGGACTCCATCGCGGTGAACGAATTGGAGGGCGTCCGATCAGACGATGGACGAGTGATCGGAACTTCGATTCACGGAATGTTCGATTCCGCGGGCTTTCGACGAAACTTTCTCGACCAGATACGGACTTCGAAAGGACTCGCCGCGCTCGAATCCGCCGCGCAGGATGATGCCGACGCCAATCGCCGCACGGCGTTCGATCGAATCGCCGACGTGCTGGAACAGTGCGTGGATATGTCGCAGATCGCGGCGCTCGGCGGCCTTAAAATCACATTCACTTAGTTTTCTGTGAACCCCACCGTGGCCCTTGAGGGAGAGGACGAAGGCGAGGGTCCTTATAAAGCGCGCGGTTCTTTTCGCGCGCGATTCAGGATTCTGCGTCCGTACTCTTTACCCGCCCGCTTGTTATCTTTGTGTCATCCCGAGCGAAGTCGAGGGACCCCGGAACTTTTTCTCTGGATCGTCCCCCTCCGATCGCGTTGCGATTACGGCGCATTTTGCGAAACAGGGGTTATTTCTTAGGATCCAGACCCGAATGTTTCACGTGAAACGTTTTTAGTTCAGGAGAACCAAAGACGAATCGCGCTTTCCGATTCCGTCATCCCGAGCGAAGCCGAGGGACCCCGGATCCTCTCCCTGTATCGGAGATGGCAGGGTGAGGGACATTTGTGTGGCGCGATTGCCTGACGCGCCGCACATTCTGATTCACGGCAGATGCGGTCCCTCACCCGACGCTCAAAGTCTTGCGTCGGCCTCTCCCGATACAGGGCGAGGCAATTGAGGAAAAGCGGCAGCGCCGCGAGATGCGAACTGACGGCCTGTTAGAAGGGGTACCGGGGCAAAGTAGAGCGCACGATGGTCCTGGCTCTTCGCGCTCTCCTTCTGGCTTTCGCTCAGGATGAGGACCAAGTTTGGACAGGCGTTTGGAACCCATCCGGAGTTGGTGCGAGTTGTGGGACACGTGGAAATCTTGGCTAAACGGGAGTTAGATCTCGCCTGAGGGTGCCTGAGAGGATTACCCACCATGACCAAGACCGCCCGGATCACGCTTTTCGCAATCACTTTCGCCCTTCTGTTGCTAGTTTTCTATGTCACCACGGGTCACGCGTTCCCATCGTCGGAGCAGTCGATAGTCCTCTTCTCGGCGCTGCTCATGCTCTCGTTCGTCACGCTCTTCCTTGAGTATTTCTTCACTACGCCAACGGACGTCTTGGCATCGACAATTGCGATCTTACTCCTTCTGGCACCGCTCCGGTCACAGCTATCGAAACTCGGCCACTGGTACTGGATCTTCTTCAGTTACAATCTAGTTCTGCTCTTAACTTCGCTGACTGCGCTTCTCTTGCTGGATGGGGACAAGCCCTCTACGGCTGTGCAGAACCGGATATCGGCGGTCTTGAAGAGATTTTCGGTCTTCTTCGGCAACGGACGCTGGCTTTTCTGCGCGCTGTTCCTCCTGACGCTTTTTTTCTATGTCGACAGCCAATCGCGGCAGTTCCTCGTGCTAGCGGCTTATGCCGCTGCGATCGTCCTGATCGATCCAAAAGGATGGGCGCTGCAATCGTGGATGTCGGCGCGGGGATCGGGGCTCGAAAATTGGAGAGATCATCGGCGTCCAATCACGTAATGTATTCCTCGCTAAGCTCTATAAGGAACGCGTTCCCGTTCGGCGATTCGACCTTGCCGAGTTTCGCTACTCTATGGCCGAGGGCCGGCCTGTATTCAAGGGGATGATAGTCGACAACTTCCTTCTAAACGAACAGGAGTGGATCAAGATCCTCGCCACCGAGGAGATATTGCAGGCGCTCGTCTCGCAACCTCAGAGTCAGATTGGTGCTACGAATGTCGTATTCAAGATCCAAGGCCGAGACACCCCTGAGCTCCTTGGCCGTTTTGTCGGCGTGGTGATCGAACGCTCGATCATCATGAAGGTGCGGTTCGATTACGCAGGCCGCGTGACCCTTGCGGAAGGAAGCCTGCTTCAAGCGCAGGTTTCGGGCAAGCAAGTCCTATATCAGATCACGCAAGGCCTAACAGAGATCGAACCTTTGGAACACAAGAACGAAGCGGGCTTAATCGTCGGAGAGGCCGTCCAGCTTGGTATCTGGGATCCGGAGCGGCTTCTGTTCGAGAAATATGGATGGGTCCCCGAGATCAATACGCCTCTGTTCTTGGCGCCCGAAACACCTCCCTTCGTTGCCGCTCCCGGTGAGCGACAAGTCGGAGCAATCCCTGGGACGAACTATCCAGTGTTGTTGAATCTCCATCAGGCTGTGACGCACCATACGGCAATTCTAGGAGTGACCGGCTCTGGGAAGTCCGTTTTCTGCCGGAAACTGCTTCGACAGATAATTAGCGCAGGTACCAAAGTCATCTGCGTAGACTTCGCGAATGAGTATCGGAGCAAGTTCGCGGACCTCGCACCTGAGAGCGTGGTCCCGGTTAGCCGCCAGCCCGAACTCTTCGCTGCGATCGAGACCCTCTCCAGCGAACTCGAAAAGCTCAAAAACCAGCAGAACCCAGATGTAATCAAGAAGAACACAGAAATTCTTCAAACGCGCTTCTATGACGCAGTGCGCCAGTTCATGGAATCGGACAAATCGATCGCGCTGTTTGAACTGCCGGATGTTTCAAATACCACCGGAATTCTAGAGTATACGAAATGGTTCTTCCGCGGCTTGTTCCAGGTTGCCCGGAAAGATGGCAACTTCGGCAAGCAGGTTTGCGTGGTTCTGGAAGAAGCACACACGGTCATTCCGGAATGGAACTTCATCGGAGTGGAAGATCGGAAGGCTCAGTCGCTAGTGAACAGCATCAGCCAGATCGCGCTCCAAGGCCGGAAGCACAACGTTGGCTTTATTGTCGTCGCACAGAGAACCGCCAACGTATCGAAGACGGTTCTGACTCAGTGCAACACCGTCGTTGCGTTCCAGCAGTTTGACAAGACGAGTTCGGACTTTCTTTTGAACTACATGGGTACCGAGATGGTGGCCGCGCTTCCTTCTCTTCGATTTAGACAAGCGATCGCTGTGGGAAAGGCATTCAGGTCCGGGGTCCCCGTGATTTTCGAAGTGCCGGAAATACTAGAGTCCGGGCCAGTGGAGGCTGAGGCCAGTCCGCACAACGTGAGTCTCAGCGGTGCCGGCTCATAGGCGGGGCGGGCGAGCCGATGTTTCTCCATCGTGACCAAGGACATATCCCGTGATAGCCTTCGGGCAGACGACCGGGAGGAACGCCCACAATGCCCGACAAAAAAGCGTGGACCGCCGATGACATGCCGGATCTTTCCGGCAAGACGATTGTCGTAACCGGTGGCAACAGTGGCATCGGCTATGAAGCCGCGCTGGAGTTCGCGCGCAAGCGAGCCGATGTCATTCTAGCCTGCCGCGACTCGGGGAAGGCTCGAACGGCCGCCGCTCAGATCTCCGCGTCGTCTCCCGGCGCCAAGGTCGAGGTGATGGAACTCGATCTCTCGAACCTCGCGTCGGTGCGCGGTTTCGCCGACGCGTTCCATCGGGGACGTCCCGCGCTGCATGTGCTGTGCAACAATGCCGGCGTAATGGCGATTCCGTACCGCACCACGGCGGACGGCTTCGAGATGCAATTCGGCACCAATCACCTGGGGCATTTCGCGCTGACCGGCCTGCTGCTCGATCGGTTGCTCGCCACCGAAGGCGGGCGAGTCGTCAACGTCAGCAGCGGCGGCCATCGCATGGGCAGCATTCGTTTCGACGATCTGCAATGGCAGAAGGGCTACCGCAAGTGGTTCGCATACGCGCAGAGCAAGCTCGCCAACCTGTTGTTCACCTTCGAGTTGCAGCGGCGAGCCGACGCAGCCGGCGCAAAACTGCTCAGCGTCGCGTGCCATCCCGGCTATGCGGCGACCAATCTGCAAGCCGCGGGACCGCGGATGCAGGGCTCGTCGATGATGGAATCTCTTTTCTCGGTCGGCAACAGCCTGTTCGCGCAAAGCGCGGCGATGGGCGCGCTGCCTACCGAGTATGCGGCAGTTGCGCCCGACGTCCACGGCGGCGATTACATCGGCCCTGACGGTATCGGCGAGCTGTGGGGCCATCCGGTCAAAGTCGGTTGTAGTGCGGCTGCTCGCGACACTGCAGCCGCCGCCCGGCTTTGGGAAGTGTCCGAGCAACTGACCAATGTGCATTACACGCTATGATGCGTTTGTGAGCTGCACACAGATTCTGCGAGAATCCCCGCAAGTCCAGTATCGAGGTTCATCCACATGAGCGCGACTGTATCGATCCATCAAGGCAAGCTCGAAGGTGACGACCAGGGCGGACTATTCGTCTTCAAAGGAGTGCCGTTTGCGGCTCCCCCGGTAGGTGCGCGCCGATGGCTCGCGCCCGAGAAGCCCGAGTCGTGGACGGGGCTGCGCGACGCGCGTCGCTTTGGCGCGGTGGCGCATCAGAACCAAGTGATGCTTAGCGCGCTTTCCGCGATGGTGGTTGGTGGTGAACAATCCGAGGATTGCCTTTACCTCAACGTCTGGACTCCCGCGCTCGACGGCAAGCGCCGGCCCGTGATGGTCTGGATTCACGGCGGCGCCTTCACCATCGGCTCCGGCTCGCAGCCTCTTTACGACGGTTCGGTTCTCGCACGGCGCGGCGACGTGGTCGTCGTCACCGTCAACTATCGCCTCGGCCCGCTGGGCTTTATCCGCCTGGCCGACGTGACCAACGGCAAGATTCCGGCGACCGGCAACGAAGGAATTCTCGATCAAGTCGCGGCGCTCGGGTGGGTCCGCGACAATATCGCCGAGTTCGGCGGCGACCCCGGCAACGTCACCATCTTCGGTGAATCAGCCGGCGGCATGAGCGTCGGAACTATCCTGGCGATGCCGTCTGCGCGCGGGCTGTTCCACAAAGCGATACCGCAAAGCGGAGCGAGCCACACCGGTGCTCCGGTCGCGCGCGCGAATCGCACGGCAGAGAGGGTCTTGTCGAAGCTCGGTGTGCACCCCGGCGACGCCGGCGCAATCCGCGCGTTGACGCCTGCGCAATTGCTCACCGGCACTCTGCTCGACGACGGTAAAACGCCCGATCCCGAACTGGGGATGGCGTATCAGCCGGTAGCTGACGGTACTTTCGTGCCGCGCGCCGCGATCGAGATGGTGGCAGATGGCTCGGCGTCGGGCGTGGCCGTGATGGTCGGTTCTAACCTCGAGGAGTGGAAATTGTTTTCCTTGATGGATCCTTGGTTGCACAAGCTCGACCGCGCCGGCCTGGGCGCGCGCATCAGCAGGCACTTGACCGCTCCTGCCGCCGATGCCCTCATCGACGCTTACGAAAAGGCGCGCGCCGCGCGTGGCGAGTCCGTCACGCCCGCCGAGCTGTTCACCGCAATCGAGACTGACCGAGTTTTCCGCATCCCCGGCGTGCGCCTCGCGCAAGTTCAGGGACGCCACGATGCGCGCGTTTTCAGTTATCTCTTCACGTGGCCGTCGCCCGCGATGCACGGTGCGCTCGGATGCTGCCACGCACTCGAGCTTGGCTTCGTCTTCGGCACCAATCACTTGCCCGGGATGACCGCATTCGCAGGCACCGGCTCAGCCGCCGAAAAGCTGGCAGTTCAGATGCAGGACGCATGGCTGGCATTCGCACGATCAGGCGATCCAGGCTGCGCGAGTGTCGGTACCTGGACGGGTTATACCGAGGCGCGCCGGGCAACGATGGTCTTCGGCGAGAATACCAAACTCGAGGAAGCGCCTCGCGACCAGGAGCGCCGCGCCTGGGACGCGATCCCCGATCGCATCTTCGGCTCGCTCTAGCTATCGCCTGGACGAGATCACTCGAGCGATAGATCGACGCGCGTCGTCTTGCCCTGATCCTTGATTCCGCTGGCGTCCAGCTTCGGCGCGATCACGAACATCCGGGCTGCATCGACTTGTTTCGTACTCAGATATGCGCGCACCGCATTTGCGCGCGCGTCGGCAAGATGCTGAAGGTCCTGATCACTCACCGGGGTGCCGGCGAGGATTAGCTTCTTCATTTCGTCCGGCGGCTGCGTCTTCGCAAACCCGATGACGTCGCGCGGCTTCTTAAATTTTCCCGCGCTATAAACTCGCGCCAGATATTTATTGTAATCCGCCGTCGACAACGGCGCGGCTTTGGTATTCGCGTCCGCGCTGTCTCCCTGGTCTTTGTTTCTGAGCACCTGGATGCCGTGCTCCAGTGACGCTTCGCGGTAGCCATCCTTGTCGAATTGCGGATCGACACGCCCCGAAATATTGAGCTTCAAAGCAGGTCGATCCGCCAGCGCCGTCGCGACCGTATCCAGTTTCTTCTGACTATCCGGCGTCAGCGTTGCGTAGCCCGGTGCGAACTCTATATAGCCGAGATCCTGCTGCGCGCCACTGCCACCGAACGCCGCCGCTATCAGCGTGAATGGCGACGTCACGGCCTTGACGAGGAGGTTCATGAACGCGCTCAGGATGACGCTGCCGATGCTGAATTGGGGATCGGAGAGCGATCCCGACACGGGCACTCGCAGGTCGATTTGTCCCTTGGAATTCTTGAGCAGTGAGATAGCGAATCGAATCGGCAGATTCGTCGCGTCCGGGCTGTTCACGTGATCGCCGAACGTCAGTTGATCGATGAAAATATGGTTTTCGGCCGTCAGCTTACCCGTGTCCAGCAGATAATGAACATCGACCGTCAGCGTGCCTTTGACGATCGGATAGCCTGTGTATTTGGTCGTGTACGGGGACAGGCCCGTCAGTTCGATACCGTCCGCCTTGGCCTTGATGTCGACGAACGCGGTCGGCGCGAGCGGATTTATGGACCCATCGATGTTGATCGGCGCGCTCCCGTTGATTTTTCCATCGAGTGAAACGTCCGCCGGCGATGTGGACTTTGTCCCGAACGCCCCGACCTTGCCCTCCATGTCGGTCAGGTTCGCCGTGTAGTTGGGCTTGATGAAGTTGTCCGTGTAATCGACTTTGCCGCCTTTGAGCGTGATCTTGCCCAACGCGATGTCGGCGTTCATCGGCTGCCCCGCGTAAGGCTCTGCAGGACTCGGCGATGCCGCCGGAGCCGCTCCAGGAGCCGTCGCGGCTATGGGACTCGGCGCGGCAGCCGGTGTCGGCGTCGATGTCGGCGCAACTGGAACCGCACCCTTCGAGCCCGGCTGTCCCGTGGCTCGCGTCAGTGACGTAGGTGCTTCCTGCGGGCTCGCGGTGATGTCCTTCAGGTTCAACTTGCCGGTGCTGTTGAGAATGACCCGCGAATAAAAATTCGACAGCGTAAGCGCTCCCACGTGTACCTTCGGCGGACCCTTCCCGAGAGCGAAATCGATTTTGTTCGCGTTGAGCGCGTTCATTCTGAAAAACAGATCGTTGGTCAGCTTGTCGAGCATCCGCACGCTGCCGAGCGATGCGTCGCCGCGATAGCTGACCAGAAAATCGTTGCGCGCCTGCTCCAGGCCAACCGCGCCGTCCATCGTCAGGTTCGCACTCGTGATCGTCGCGTTCAGCCTGCTGCTCACGTATGGATCCGCAAATGCCAGGTCCAGGCGCTTTGTTGCGACGCGCAGATCGGCCTTCAGCGGCGCGATCGCGGCGGTGCCGGTGACTTTGAAAGTGCCCTTGCGGTTCAGCGTGCCGTCAACATCGACTGCAAAAGGCTTGCTGAAGTCGCTCGACACATCTTTCAGATGCAGATTCAGCGGCGCTACGGCCGCCTTGACCGGTTGCGGCGCATTGTCGTCCTCGAAGGTGGCGTCGGTCTGTTCCATCGCGACCGACGCGATCTGATATTGCCAGCTCTGCGACGGCGGCGCCGCAGCCTGCACCGGTTCGCGAGGCATCCGGCTGGTCTCGCGCGGCATTCGCCTCGTTTCGCGCGCGGTCGCACGCTTGCTGCGTGGCGGCGGCGCCGGGCCGCCGCGCATCAGCGCGGCGAGACTCAATTTCCCGCCGCGCTCGCGGCGAACGAAAAGATGCATCCCGTCACTGCGCACTTCGGTGACCGTCGCCTGATGCGCCGCCAGGTCGAACTGTCCAATCGAGGCGCTCAGACTTTTCCACTGCACCGGTTTTTCGCGTTCGCGCGGCATATCCATCTCGAAATTTTCGATCGCGACGGTCGCCGGCTCCGCGTGGACGTTGAAATGATCGCTCGCGAAATGAGTCTGTAGGTTGGCCTTCGCGCTCAGCTTGCCCGACGCGATCGTGGCCGCAAGAACCGACTGAGCGAACGGCTGCAGCGCCGGCAAGTCGATCTGATCGATCGACACCTCCGTCGTAATCTGCGAATCCGCCAGATCGAGCGCGCCTTTGATCGCGATCGCGCCGCCGCTGCGAATCTTACCGTTAACGGTGACGGACGCGGGCACTCCCCCTACCGTCCGAAAATTCTTAAGCCCGACCTCGAGCGCATCCACCGCCACCGCCGCCGGCGTCGCGCCGCTGTTATCCTGAACCTCCACCGCGCTGTTCGTGAGATCGAACGAGTCCAACGAAAAATCGGGTGGCGATTTCGCCGTGGATTTCCCCGCCACAGGCGCCGCCGCCGCTTGCGTCACGTTGCCCGCCGGCGCCGCGTTGCCGCTCGCAATCGACGTGAGATTGTTGGTCCCGTCGGGATTGAGCCTGACATGCGCGAGCAATCCATCGATCCAGATAGATCGCAGATAGAACACCGCGCCCAGCGGCTCGACGTCGGTCAGTTTCACCTCGGCGTGTTTGAGTGCGGCGATCGGCGCATCGGCCGTGTCGCGAACGTCGAGCTGATCCAGCGCTATCGTTCCGTTCAAGCGAATCAGCGGTTGCGATTCCGCCTGCACGAAATGCACGTACACGTCCGCCGACAGCGTCCCATCCGGAATTTTAACCGGCAGTTTCATCGGCGCGTAGCTGACGTAAAGCGGCAGGTTGAGCCGATGCAGTTTCAGGTCAACCACCGAGTCGTGCGTCGTCCCGAACGGCTTGGCCACGCCCGCAATCCGGAACGGGCTGCCGTCGATCACCATTTGCAGCAGCGGTTCAACGGACACGTCCACGTCGGAGGGCAGGTTCGCGACAAATGGCACGTTGATCTGAATCTTCTCGATCTTGTGTTGCTTGCCGAGCAGCTGATCGTCGATTGTTACTTCGCCGTCGCGCAGTTGAATATTCGAAACCGCGAATCGCATCGGCGCGCTGGGCGCAGCTGGTTTCGATTTTTCCGGCGTCGGCGCGCTCTCGAGCAGGTCGGAAAAGTTGAAGCGCTGCTGCGACTCGCGAACGATATGTATCGCCGGCCGCTCGACTACGACTTCGCCGACTACCGGCGCAAATCTGAAAATCGACGTCCACGAAACCTTCACTCTCAGATGCCCGATATCGACGAACGGTTGTGGACTGTCGCGCTCGCCGACGTGCAGCTGGTCCACGTCGAGCCTCAGCGCATAAAGATTGAATCGGATTTTGCCCACGCTCACTTGGCGATGGATGCTGCCCGCGACGGGGCCGGTCAGGACGTGCCGTAACACCGGCGGAACCGCCAGGTAAGCGGCGAGGCCCAGAAACAGCACGACCGCGACGACGATCACGCCGATTTTCCGCGCCCGGCGCGAACGGCCAAACTCCCGGGCGCGCGCAATCCATGGCCTCGAGGGGTGAAACGCCGACCTTACATGTCTGAGCGCGATTTTTAAGTACTCGATCGCGCTGTTGAGGAAATTGGCCATGAGTCTTAAGTCAACGGTACGCCGCCAGCGTGAGCCGTCGTCGCCAAATAGTCAATTCATCGCAAACAACTTAGACGGTAGCTATCGATTGTGGATACCCAGCCATCGCCGGCGGTCTTCGATGATCGGCCGCTGGCTCTTTAGCAGGCCGTATGCTTCGTCAAGCGTCTTGCCGCGCTTTGTTTTCAGGAACCATGCCACCACCAGCGGCGCGCGCTCGCATCCCTCCTCGCAATGGACCAACACACGGCGCCCCAGCGCGAGTTCTTCCTCTATCAGCGTCGCCGTCCTGTCGAGCGACCCGACCCCATCTGCCAGGAACGGCATATGGATCGCCTGCGGCGGTTCGATTTCCGGCACGTCGGGAAGCACGCTGATAATCGTCCCCTCGAACTCGAGCGCATCCTGAAGATCGCCGACGAACAGGCTCGGAATTATCTCGCTCTCTCGCCAACTCGCGGCCATATGCTTGTGCAGCTTGACGGACGGACGGACATTGCGTCAACCTCGCGCCACGGAGTGAATCGAATGCCGAAGACTAGTCTGCCGCGGCTGCACGTCGAAGGACGATGGTTCCTCGACGAACACGGGCGCCGCGTTATTTTGCGCGGCGTCAATCTGGGCGGTGATTGCAAGGTCCCCTACCCCGACGGAGGCACCAATTTTCCCTGCGACTTTTCCAATTATCGCGAGGTCTCCTTCATCGGCCGTCCGTTTCCGATTGACGACGCCGGCGAACACTTCTCGCGCCTGCGCGCGTGGGGCTTCAATTGCCTGCGCTTGCTGACCACCTGGGAAGCCGTCGAGCATCGCGGCCCGCGCGACTACGACGCCGCGTACCTCGACTACTTCGCCGAGTTGTGCCGGCTCGCCGGTGACTACGGCTTCTACGTATTTGTGGATTTTCACCAGGATGTCTGGAGCCGAATGACCGGTGGCGACGGCGCGCCCTGCTGGCTATTCGAAAAAGTTGGAATTGACTATCGCCGGCTCGCCGAGTCGGGATGCGCTCACGTAATGCAACATCTATATGACTATGCGCGCGGCGGCCGCCAGGAGGATCGCTACCCGACGATGAGCTGGCCGCAGAATGCGCGTCGTCCGGCCAACGGCATCATGTGGACCTTGTTTTTCGCCGGCCGCGATTTCGCCCCCGGACTGACTATCGACGGCATCAACGTGCAGGACTACATGCTCGAGCACTACCTCGGAGCGCAGCGCGAGATCGCGCGCCGCATCCGCGACTTGTCCAACGTGATGGGATTTGACTCGCTCAATGAACCGGCCCCCGGATGGATCGGACAGTCACTCACCTATCGCCATCTCGGGCCAAGCGATGCCAACCCCGACCGCGCGACGCCGGGTCTGGCGTGGTCGCCGCTCGACGGCTTGCTGGTGTCGCATGGAGTTACACGCTCGATACCGGAGCTCGAGTTCGATCCGGCAGCGAAAACGGTGGTCCACAAACAAGATCGGACAATCAATCCCAAATGCGTCTCGATCTGGAGCGGCGATCGAAACGATCCGTTCGAGGATGCGGGCGCGTGGCGGCTCAATAACGACGGCAGTTTCGACGTTTTGCGCGACGACTTCTTCCAACGCGTCGGCGATCGCAAGGTCAACTTCATCGAAGACTACATGGGACCCTTTTTCGCGCGCGTCGCCCAAAATATTCGCCGGATTAATCCCGATTGGATCCTGTTCGCCGAGCTCGATCCGCTCTCAGGCTTTTTCGGCCCGCGTTTCCCGGCCGACACACCGCCCAACACCGTCAACGCCGGCCATTGGTACGACGTGGTCACGCTCGCGATTAAGGCGTTCAGTCCGGATTTCAGCCTCGACGTGATGACCGGCGAGATTGCGACCGCCGCCGAACAGATCCAGGCGCGCTACGAACGCCAGCTCGGCAAGATGGCCCGGATGTCGGAGACGATGAATGGCGGCGCGCCCACCCTCATCGGCGAATGTGGAATTCCATTCGATTTGAACGGCGCCGGCGCGTACCGCGCGTTTCACGCCGGCGATCGCAGCGATGCGCCATGGACTGCTCACATCATCGCGCTCGATCTGATGTATAATGCTCTCGATACTCTGCTCATCAATAGTACGCAATGGAACTATACTGCGTCCAATAGTAACGATCTGGCTATTGGCGACGGGTGGAATCAGGAGGATCTGAGTATCTTCTCACGCGACCAACAGACCGATCCGGCGGACATCAATAGCGGCGGCCGCGCGCTCGCCGGCTTCGTTAGACCTTACGCGCGGGCGACACAGGGTATTCCGCGCGCGATGAAATTCGATCGTATCAGCGGCACTTTCGAGTTCATGTTCGAGTGCGATCCTTCCGCTGCCCGCTCGACCGAGATCTTTGTGCCGCGCATTCAGTACCCGCGCGGATGCGTGCTTGAAGTGTCCGGCGGCAACGCCGAGCTTGACCTCGACGGCCAGCGCGCCGTCGTCAAGATCGAGCACCCCGGCGAAGTCCGCGTCGTCATCCGGCGCAAACCTGGGGCTGCTTAGCTGTACTTGCGCTCCTGCCACCACGGAAAGTACGCGGGCATGTCGCTGGAAATCTTGTCCGGAAATTTTGCCGGACGTTTCTCCAGAAATGACGCGACACCCTCCTTCGCATCCGCCGAAGGGCCGCGCGCAAAGATTCCGCGGCTGTCCACCTTGTGCGCTTCCATCGGATGGTCCGCGCCGGCCATCCGCCACAGCATCTGGCGAATCAATGCAACCGACACTTGCGACGTGTTGTCCGCTATCTCGCGAGCGAGCGCGCGCGCCGCTGGAATAAGTTGATCGGGTTTATAGATCCTTTTGACCAGCCCGCCTTCGAGCGCCTCCTCGGCCGTGAAAACTCGCCCCGTAAATGTCCATTCCAGCGCCTGCGAGATGCCGACAATCTTCGGCAGGAACCAGCTCGAGCACGCCTCCGGCACGATCCCGCGCCGCGCGAACACGAACCCGAAACGCGCGTTCTCCGACGCCAGCCGCACATCCATCGCGAGTTGCATCGTCACGCCGACGCCCACCGCCGCTCCGTTCACCGCCGCGATCACCGGTTTCAGACAC
>Ga0187883_10001216_pt1 | contig 15903 bp, 8 predicted proteins | sample June2016WEW_20_1_2_FD_132966 | JGI IMG/M metagenome (GOLD analysis project Ga0187883, IMG submission 132966) | Peatland microbial communities from SPRUCE experiment site at the Marcell Experimental Forest, Minnesota, USA - June2016WEW_20_10 | ecosystem: Environmental > Terrestrial > Soil >...
GCCAACATCTTCAGGTGTTCGAGCAGGATGCCGCCGTGGCCGTGGACAATCGGTTTGGGCAGACCGGTGGTTCCCGACGAGAAGAGAATGTAGAGCGGGTGGCCGAACGGGACCGGCTCGACTGCCGTCGATCCCGGCCCGGCGGTCAGCTCGTCCCAGGTGACGGCGCCGGGTACCGACGTCACGTGGTCAGCTAGATAGGGGACAACCACAGTGGCCCCGAGCCCGGGCAATGCCGCTCGCAACGCCGCCACTTCCTCGGTCCGGTCGATGCCCCGGCCCCGGTGGCGGTAGCCATCGACGGTCAACAACACTCGGGGCTCGATTTGCGCGAAGCGGTCGATGACGCCCTTAGCTCCGAACTCGGGCGGACACGAGGACCACACGGCACCGAGGCTGGCGGTGGCCAGGAACGCGATCAGCGTCTCGGCGACGTTGGGGAGGTAGGCGGCCACCCGGTCGCCTCTGCCGACGCCCAAATCGGCCAGGCCCGCTCTGGCCCTTGCCACCTGATCGCGCAGCTCGCTCCCTGAGAGGATGACCGTCGCGTCACGGGTCTGGGATACCGAGATAACGGCCACATCGTCCGGCGCCGCGCCGAGTGCGTGCTCGGCGTAGTTCACGGTGGCTCCCGGGCACCAAACCGTCTCTGGCATCTCCTGCCCGGCGAGGATTCGGTCCGGGGTATTGTGCCAGGTGACACTCAGGAACGAGCAGATCGAGGACCAGAATCCCTCTAGGTCGTCCACCGACCATGCCCAGGCGTCGTGGTAACCGTCGAAACGCAGCTGGCGTTCCGTCTCCAGCCACCGCAGCCACGCGCCGAACCGCGAGCGCTGCAATGCATCCGGAGGGGGCGTCCAAAGGATGTCGGGGATAGTCATCGATACCTGTCTTTCACTGCACGATCACATGCTTCGAAGGGGACCTTGCCTAGCCGACCGCGTTGGGGCGAAGCCGATAGTGATCGCCCGATACGGCCACCGGCCACCTACCGGTGGCGATGGCCGCACCGGCGGCGATGTCGGCATTGGCCCTCCGCCGCCGTGACGATGACCTTGTCCATATTTTCTCCATTCAGCTCAGTTTCGCCAGTTGCGACAGCACCGTCTCCGGTATCGCGTCGGCAGGGATCTCGGCGAAGAGAAAGTCGCCCCACGGCGCGCTCGCTGATTCGGATAGCCAGTAATCCTGCGGCACCACGGTCGCGGTGACCGTGGATCCGAGGACGTCTACCTTGTTGTGGGTGCGCCGTGCGAGCGCCCAGCGATAGTGGCTGGTGACGTTGGAGACCGGGGTGTAGGCCGAGCTGTCCACCAGCGGCAGTTCGCCTGTCCCCGTCCAGCGTTCGTCGAGGAGCAGTATCGACACCGGCAGCATCGATAGTCGCCGCAGCCAGTCGGCAACGTACATCGCCGCGTTTTCGGCGTGGTCGACGGAGAGGCCGTCCACCGTGCCGGCGCCGCTGAGCTGGTGGGTTAGCGCCAGCCAGAGCATGGGTGAGGGGATCTGCAGCACCAGGGGCGCGGCTGACGTCTGGCATATCACACTGGCCAGCTCGAGGGCTGCGCGCCCGGTCTTCTCGTCGGCCAGGAGGGTCTTGAGGGCGTATCCCGTGCGCGACCGCGCCGAGAGGGATGACTTCAGTGCGTCGTTGGTGGTCACGGCGTGGTCGTACAGTGCACCGAGGTCGAGCAGGGTCGCATCCGGCTTCAACAGACCCTGAGCCTGCCCGAGGAACTGAGCGTAGGCGGTCGGGTCGGCCCAAGGGATCGGCTTTCCTCGCAGAATGACGGCCTTCGCGTACTGCTGGTGGTCGATGATGATCGCTAGGCCGCGGCCCGACGGGGGGGCCGAGACGATCGAGGCGAGGGTCATGGCCATGGGGGCTCCTGGGCTGGGATGTGGAGGAGAGCCGTGTGCCGGGTCAGGACTTGCGGTCGACGTGCTCGCCCTGCTTTTCCTCGAGCTCGCGCAACCGTGCCTCGAGCTTGGCGACCATCAGGTCCCGGCGGTCTGGGAGCATGATGATCGGCATCTGCGACACCGGGGCGGTGACCCGCTTGGGCCCGTCGATGTCGAACACGGTCGCGCTGAGCTCGTCGGTGGCGTCGCCCCAGGAGCCGTAGTAGTGCAGTTCCTTGGGTGGCTCCGGAGTGACGAACTCCCTCACGAACTCAGCGTATGGCTTGCCGCGCTCGAGCCGGGCTTTGCGGGCCTGTGAGCGCAGCTCCTTGGTGCCCTCGACGTTCAGGACGAACGACTTGCGGTCGTAGGCGACCGCGAAGATCTCCCGGGCCACCTTGTCGCTGATCCGGTTGAGCTCGACGTCCCTGACTACGGCGTGCGGGTCGCGTTCGAGGACGTCGCCGTAGCCGCCGCCGGCTCCTTGGCTCATCATGTACATCTCGCCGTCTTGGGCGACGTCGAACTGCAGCCCCATGTGGCCGGTCATGTACTGGCCCCCCTCGAAGGGCTGGTCGTTCATGACCTTCTCCATCGACAGGTCGAACCGGCTGGGGTCCTTGCGGAGCACGTCGTAGATGTTGACGCCTTTTACCCTGGCCAGCGGGTAGGTGCCGCAGCCGTAGCCTCCGAACATGCCGTAGACGGAGGAGAACTTCGCGCCGGAGGTGACGGTCATGAAGCCCCACAAGGGGGTTCCCTCGCTGGCGACGATCATCTCGTAGCCCATGCCTCCGGTGTGCTTGCCGAATCCCATGTTGTCCCGGACCAGCCGCTTGGAGACCAGTTGCATGAAGGGCACCTCCTCCTCCATGACCTCCTGCTCGGCGGTGTCCGCCATGGCGCAGAACAGCGGTGAGACCGCGTCCTCGCCATCCAGGAACGCCTTTGCGCCACCCGGCATACCGTTCAGGTCCGCACACAGGTTGCCCACTTGGTCACCGTGCTGCGTGACGCCGCCCCACAGGAAGGTGTTGATCTGGTTGAACCACGGCGCGATGACGTTGGAGAACTTCTCCGGGTTGGCGAACTGCAGCTTGGCCCAGGACGACTGCATGGCGGAGAACGCTCTGAAGGAGGCCTGCAATGACTGGCCCATCGGGGCGTCGTAACCGGCGTCGGCCCACGTGTGCTCGTCGGAGATGATCTCGATCGGGCTCATGGCCGAGGTGCACCGCGGCAGGTCCGGCCACCAGAAGGCCAAGATCGCCTGCATCATCATCGACTTGGTCGAGCACAACGGCGCGTTGATGGCGCGGTTGAGGATCTCCGGACCGGTGCCGCGCAGGTCGACGGTCATTTTGTCGCCCTTGACGGTCACCTTGCAGGCGAACTTGATCAGGATGTTCTCCTTGAGCGTTGAGTCCATGAACTGGTTGAAGCGCACGGTGCCGTCGGGGAGCTCGCTGATCCGGCGCCGGACCTCATCCTCGACATCCTCGACGGTGAGGCGCAGGCCTGCGACGAAGGCGTCCACACCGACTTCGTCGATGACCTTGTCGACGCGCGCCATGATCCGCTGGACCGCGCCGATCTTGACCTTGAGGTCGGCCAGCTGCAGCTTGGGGTCACGCACCGAGTGCTGCAGGAAGGTGACCAGGTCGCGGCGCAGCTTGCCCCTCTCCACGATCTTGAACGGGCTCATTCTCAGTCCGTCGTCGAAGGGCGTCTCGGAGCCGGAGGGCATGCCACCGGGCTCGCAGGCGCCGTTCTCCCCTTCGTGGATGGTGGCGGCGACCCAGCCGATGACCTGACCGTCGCGGATGATGGGCGTGATCATCGACTGGTCGGTGTTGTGGATGTTGCCGAAGCGGGCATCGTTGTGGATGAAGCCGTCACCGGGGTGGATGCCCACCGTCGGCTCGTCCTTCCAGTACTTCATGATGTACCGGATCGGGTGGTGCAGGATGGCCGAGAAGGCGATCACTCCGCGACAGGACAGGTAGGTCACGTCGCCCGATGCCGTGTAGATGGCGGTGGTCAGGTCACCCCACTTGGCACCGGGTGCAGCGCCCATCGCCTCGCACATCTCATAGCCCTCGTCGAGGGCGCCCTCCAGACGCTTGCGGATGCGGTCGACCTGCAGCGAGTCGAGGCCCATCGCGATGCATCTCTCCTCGATCTGGGTCCGGCCGGAGATGCTGTGGCTGCGCATGATCGCGGGGTCGGGTCCCAGAAAGATCGTGGTCTCGTCCATGAACTGGTCGACCCACTCTTGCTCCTGCGCCGTCAGCCCGGTGCTCGGTGGCTCGTGAATTGCGGTCATTTCGCTATCCTCTTGGTCGTAGGGACTAGTCGCGCAGGACCCAGACGGCGCCCTGCTGCGTGGGCTCGAGGCGCCAGCCGGGCTCGACGAGGTAGGTGGTGTTCTCGGTGATGACGATTGCTGGGCCGAGGACCTTGCGCTGGTTGGTCAGCGCTGCCGCGTCGTAGATCGGCGTGTTGACCTGGGTGTCGAGCCCGACGAGGTGGATGTCCCGGTGGCCCACCGGGGTAGGCATGGTCCGCGGGCCCTCCTGGTGGAGGGACTCGAACTTGACCACTTCGCCGTCGACCGACGAGGCCACCCGGATGGTCTGGACGCGGATGCCGGCCTCGGGGGCCGCCGAGCCCTCGCCGTAGCGCTGTCCGTAGAGGCCGGAGAAGGTGCGGATCATGTGCAGGACGTCACCCACCCCATGGATCCGGTTGAGGTCGAAGGCCACGGCCGTCGTGACGAGCTGGTTTCCGTAGCGCATGTCCATCTCGAGGCGATACCGCACCCCCTCGGGGTTGAACCCCTGGCGAACCAGATCCTCCAGGCCGAGGGCCTCGAGTTCCTCCACGATGGTGTTGAACTCGTCGTAGCTGTCGTACAGCGCACGGGTGGTCGCGTTGTACATCACGACGTGCGCGCCCCGCTCGTGGAAGTGCAGCTGTTTCATGTTGCCCGCGCCCAAGGCGGAGAACACTGATGCGAACGGCGGTGCGAGGATCCTTTTGATGCCGGTGTAGTTCGCCATGCCGCAGGCGTGCAGCGGTCCGTTGCCGCCGTAGGCGAGCATAGTGAAGTCCTCCGGGAGGTAGCCACGCACCCGCAGCTCCTTGGCCATACCGATGGCCATCTGCTCGTCGACGCCGCGCTTGATCTCCTTGGCGACCTGGATGACGTCCATGTCCAGCTCGTCACATAGCGTCTCCTCGATCGCGAAAAAAGACCGTCTCGGGTTGAGCTTGATAACCCCATTGGCGTAGTTGTCGGGGTCGAGGTAGCCCAGCAGGAGATCGGCGTCGGTGACCGTGGCCCGCAGTCCGCCTCGGTCGTAGCACGCCGGGCCGGGATCGGAGCCTGCCGACTCCGGGCCGAGCCGGACGCCTTTGTGGATCCGGTCGTAGGACGCGATGGAGCCGCCCCCTGCGCCCAAGGTGACCAGGTGGATCATCGGCACCGACACCAGCCAGCGGCCGATCGTTGGCTGAAAGTCGTAATGCTTGACTCCGCCCACCGGGACGAGGCCGATGTCGAAGGATGTGCCACCCATGTCCGTCGAGATGACGTGACCGATTCCGGTCTCGCTGGACAGGTGCTCTGCCGCGCCGATACCGGCGATCGGCCCGGAATGGATCGTCTGCAACGCATCCGTGGAGTTCATCCGCGCCATGCCACCGGTGTTGTGGATGACCAGCATCGGCTTGTCATAGCCGGAGTCGCGCAGGTTGTTCGCGAGCTCGCTCAGCGCGTGGAACATGGTCTCGTGCAGGAAGGCGTCCACGATGGTGGAGGTGGCCCGGACGTACTCACCCTTACGACCCGACACCTGGTGGCCGAGCAGCACGGGGATGGCGCCGAGCTCGTGCGCCGGGTACTCCTCCAGGATGATCTCCAGGATCCGCAGTTCATGCTCGGGGTTCTCGGTCGCGTTGGTAAGCGAGACGACCAGCGCCTCGGCCCCGGCGTCGACGAGCTCGCGGACCATGTTGCGCACGTCCTGATCCTGGAGCGGGACGACGACCTTGCCTGCGGAGCTGACCCGCTCCTTGACGGACCGGATGAGCTGGCGTGGGACCAGCGGCTCCGGTCGCTCGGCCGCTGCCAGGTTCTGCTGCATCGAGGTGTCCAGACCTTCGCCGTAACCCCGGCCGCGCGACAGCGGGATGGTGTCCTCGAAGCCGTGGGTCACGATGGCAGCGACCTTGGGGCCCTTCAGCTCGATGAGGGCATTGGTGCCTAACGTGGTCGCGTACCGGACGGAGTCGACCTGGGAGAGGACTTGGCCGCGGTCGAGTCCGGCGCGGCTGCAGGCCAGGTCGAGGGCCTCGTTGAAGCCGAGCGCCAGGTTATGGTGGGTGGTCAGGGCCTTGGCCTCGATGCACTGCCCGTCCCAGACGAAGAAGCAGTCGGTGAAGGTGCCGCCGATGTCGACGGAGATGCGCTTCATGGTGGTGGTCTCCTTCCTCGCTCAGCGGTTAGCGGGCATCGGCGTCGGAGTGCGCGTGCCGCTGGACGTCGGCGCCGGGGCCGTAGGTGATGGAGGCAATCTTGTCGGTGCCGCGCTCCTGCCACTGGGCGCGCAGGGCGTCGACGTCCCAGAGCATGTCGACGGTGGGCGGGTGGCCCGGCGGGACGTACTCGGTCTCGATCTGGGTGGCGCAGCTCGGGCAGTAGAACTCGAGGATGCGGCAGTAGCCGGGGTCCGGGGAAAAGGTGAATTCGTATTTGTCCGGGTCGATGATCGGTTGGTGGATCTCCCGAGGGTCACGGTCGTAGACCAGCGTGCCCTCTTTGTAGTTGCCGCGGGCGTCGCCGAGGTCGTGGTCACACACCCGGCACACCCACCGTTCGGTATCCAGGTCGATGAACAGGTACTCGGTCATCGGAACTCGCATGATCGTTTTCGCCTTTCGTGAGCTGAGGGGGTCGGTGGTCAGCGGGTGTCGGTGAGCATGAGGTCGCTGGCCGCGGTGACCTCGAGCTTCCAGCCGTCGAGCACGCGGGCGGTGAAGAAGGGCCCCTCGACGATCGCCGGACCCAGAGCGGTCGCGCCCGCCTGCTGGTCCAGGAGTGAGTAGACTGGAACCTCATCGACCTGGGCGGCACTCGAACGCACCTGACGGGTACCCCGGGCCCTTGCCGCATGCGAGGTAAGCGAGGCGTTACCGGGCAGGCTGGCGTGCGGTAGCTCGAAGGTCACGTCGAGCTTCATCGAGGCCGACTGGCCGGCGCCCACGGCGGGAGCGTCGCCGTACGCGTACGGGGTCTCGGACACCAGCGTGCCGTCCGCCTCCTCCACGGCCAGGCTCCATTGCATCGCGCACGCTGCGAGCTCATGGCCCTCCTGGAACATGTCGCGCTGCGCACGCCCAGCCAGCAAATCGTGCACCGACTTGGCCGCGTCGGCAGAGAGCTTGTAGAGGCCGATCTCGTAGCTTTGACCGAGGTCGGAGAAGCTGATCCCGAAGGCCGAGAAGATGGCCGCGAGTTTCGGGACGAGCACGGCCTTGACGTTGTTCAGACGCGCAGCACCACAGGCGCTCATGGGCCCGGCGCCGCCGAAGGCTGCGATCGTCGTGTCGGCAGGGTCGGAGATGACGTCGGCGAACGACTTAGCCAGGATGGCGAAGTAGGCCGCCTCCATTTGGACGAGGGCCTCCTCGAGGCTGACGCCCAGCGGTTGGGCCACCGTCGCGAGGATCGCGGCCTTCGAGCGCTCTGCGTCGAGGCTGAAGCCGCCGTCGAGGTAGGTCGCCGGGTCCAGGACGCCCAGCAGGAGGTTGACGTCCGTGATCGTGGCGTTCGTGCCACCGAAGCCGAAGCAGGCCGGCCCGGGTGCGGCGCCGACGCTTTCGGGACCGACGGTGATCGCGCCTTCATTGACCGTGATGATCGAGCTGCCGGCGACACCGACGGAGTACACGTTACTCATGGGAAACGAGATCGGAACGCCCATGATCGACCCGCGGCGGTCATGCACGATCTGAGCGTCCTTGACCAAACCGACGTCGGTCGATGTGCCGCCCACGTCGATCATCAGCACGTGCTTCAGGTCGTAGGCCCTGGCCAGAGCGCGCGTGGCCTCCAACCCACCTCGCGGCCCGGAGGAGTACGTCTTGAGCGCGACCGACTTGGCGACGCGTGAGGACGCGCCGTCGTTGCGGTAGATCAGCAGCGGGTTCGTGACGCGGTGCGAGCGAAGCCGGTTCTCCGCGTTGTACAGGAAGCGTTCCATGGTCGGGTGCAGGAAGGCATTGATGATCGCCGACCAGATACGTCGGGAGCGCACTCGGTCGGCGGTGAACTCCCAGGTGTAGAGGATCGGCACCGAGCCCAGGAGGTGGCGGGGATACTTGCGCAGCAGGATGTTGCGCAGCCGCCGCTCGCCCGGAGCGTCGATATCACCGACCGCCACGACGATGCGGGCGGCGCCATCGGTCGTGAGCTTGTTGACCTGCTGCACCACGTGGAAGATGAGAGCCTCCTCGTCTGCCCGAGGGTCGATGATCGCAACGCGCGGGCCGATGAGGTCATCGAAGAGGCTGGCCTCGCTCTCGGTCGTTCGCAGCTCCTCGACGACCGCCGCGTCGTCGGTGACGAGGCCGATGCGGGGGCCCTTGCGTTCCAGCAGGGCGTTGGTGCCCTGGGTAGTGGAGTATCGGATGTGGTTGGAGCTGTGCAGCAGAGCCTCCAGGTCCGTGGCACCGAAGACGGCCTCCGATGCTTTGGCGAGGCCATCGAAGAGACACCTGGACAGGTCGAAAGGCGTCGTCAGCGTCTTGGTGTAGTTGAAATCCCGCCCATCCCAGACACAGATGTCAGTGAGAGTTCCGCCGTTGTCGATGTTGATCATGCGTTCCATGAGTATTCCCTTTGCATCGGTTCGAGGGAGGCTGAGGCTTCTTCAGAACCCGCGACATCGCTGTCGCCGAGGCCGCGAAGATCGGTGCAGGCGACCCGGTAGCTCGCCGCCCGCAGGGCAGGAGCGAGGAAGCGGACCCGGCCCGCAGGTCGCCCATGCCGGGCACAAGTACAACCAGGGATCCGTCTCCCGCTACGTCGTAGCCGATCCGCCCCTCAGGGCGGCTGAGATAGCTGGTTTCCTGGACCGAAGGCACGGAGCCGGGCTGGCTGGCGCGCGTCGTACGGTCCGCCGGGGTGGTCATGCGTTCATCACCTTTAGGCTTGGGTCCGGGTTCGGTACGAGGCGACGGTCGTGGCAGTAGCGGCGACTCGTGAGAATCAGGCAGCGCCCGGCTTGATACGGCTGCACGGGCACCCTGCAAGCTCTGGTGATCTTGGTGCTGCCCGGCGCCATCGGCCTCAGGACGTCCTGCGCGTCGCTGACGAGCAGGACCTGATAGTCGCTGACTAAGAGGGTGACCCGATGAAGGGCAGCTGCTGCCATATGGCACCTCGGCTTCGCTGCGCGCTAAGCGCCACCGAGGTCCAGAGCAGCCGGGAGGAATCTCAAATCTCGTCTACACGCAGATAAACGAGCACACCTTCCGAGTCGAGACGCTACGCGCCATCCGCCGGGAAGACAAGGGAGCCAGGAGACGAAGCAGCGGCGAAGCCCCTGGTCACCCTGACCGACTTAGGCGGTCGGTGTCCCGTCCGACGCGATCGCCAGCGCCGTGCGAACAGCGCGCACCCTTACAGGCGCCGGTCCCGCTGGCCGGGCGCGGCCGTGGCGACGCCCCGGCCATAGGCCGCTGGCTGCGGGAGACGGGCTGTGTCCCCGATCTCGTCCGACATGGTGCTCCACCGCTTGGTCTCCTCGGCCGGCCCGTCCTGCGATGAGGCTCGTTAGAGGCGGCAGGTGCGAATCTCCACAGCCGCTGGTAGGCGACGAGCCCCAGTTTCGGCAGCTGCGCGCTTACCGCGGCGACGAAGGAATCATTAGAGCAGCCAGAGCGGCCGGGATGCGGTCTTGGCGGCAGTCGACTACGCGAAGACTCGCCGGGCCATAAACAATAACGTGCAGCGTAGAGGAAAGAACAAGGCAGCGTTATCCATCGGCTCGAGCCTGCCGAATGGCCGTCTCGTTCGCAACGCTGCGTGGTCTCCTTGATTGGAGAGCGAGCCGCGCTTGCGATTGAAAGGCACGCCAGCTTCGCTCCCACTGCCCGCCACGCGGCGTCGCGAACGCGAGCCTGCGGAGCAGCCCAGCCAATGACTGCTCAACCTCGAAGTCGAAGGCGGCCTGTGACCGCTTCGATTCATACGAGGTCCCATCCACCCAATCGACCGGACGCCAGATGCAAACATCGATGCACGGCTGCGGAGCATCAAGGCCACCGCAGTCCTGGCAACGCCAAACGATCACGGTCTCGGCCGGCGACGGCAGATCGTCATCGCGGCCTCCAGACGCGAGCCCGGAGCGTCGCAGCACTGACAGCGCAGACTCTTGCACTGCCTCGTACGCGGCCCGCCACTCCTCCGGGCCTGGCTCTTTGCGTGCCAGTTCTTCGACGACAGCCAGGAGCCCTTGGATGCGGAGACGGCGGGCCGCCGCTGCTGCGCTTAGCTCGTCGTAATCGCTACCGCTAACGAGCTCAAGCTCGCGCTCGCGGCAAGCCCCCTCGCACTTCGGATATTGCCGCATCGCCCTGCAGCCCATGCAGGTCGGGATCGGCAGGCGAGAAGACGGCTTCACGTCGTCAAAATATACGGACAGCAACCGGGGCCGAGCGACTGCAAGCACCACAGCTGCGGCTACCCGTTCGCGGTCCGGGCCAAGGCCGCGCTGCACGCTGTCGAGCGTTACCAGCGAGGTGAGAAGTTTGGTCACCGAAGCCCACGCGAACGGCCGGTCAACCGGTCCGCGCGATGCCACCAGGCCAGCTGCGGGGGAGGCATCCCGGCAATCTTGGCACGGGTCACGGCTGACCGGACGCACCTGACCTCAGCTATGCCCGATGTGGCCGCTAGTGGGACGATGACTGTGCTGCGGCCTGGCCGCACCGCGGCCTGGGGCCGTCGATGAAGGGATCCCGATGCTGGAAGACCTTGACCCGGCCGAGACCCGCGAGTGGGTGGATGCGCTTGATTCGGTGCTGTCGTTCGAGGGCGCCGACCGTGCGTTTTTCCTGCTTGACGAGGTGATCGCGGAGGCTCGCCGTCAGGGTGCGCCGGTCCCGTATAGCGCCACTACGCCGTACCTGAACACGATCCCGCCCGATAAGGAGGATCGGCTGGGCCCGGGGGAGCTGGCCATTGACCACCGCATCCGGTCGCTCATCCGGTGGAACGCCCTGGCGATCGTCTTGCGCGCCAATGCGGAGTCCTCCGAGCTTGGCGGCCATATCGCCAGCTTCCAGTCCGCGGCGACCCTCTACGACGTCGGCTTCCAGCATTTTTTCCGCGCGCCGACCGACCAGCACGGTGGCGACCTGCTGTTCATCCAGGGCCATTCCTCGCCGGGCATCTACGCTCGGTCGTTCGTCGAGGGGCGGCTCACCGAGGAGCAGCTGAAGAAGTTCCGCATGGAGGTCGACGGCGGCGGCCTCGCGTCCTACCCGCACCCGTGGCTTATGCCGGAGTACTGGCAGATGCCGACAGTGTCGATGGGCCTCGGCCCGATCATGGCGATCTATCAGGCACGCTTCCTCAAGTACCTGGCAAGCCGCGGCCTGGCGGATACCTCGAACCGCAAGGTCTGGGCTTTTCTCGGCGACGGCGAGACCGACGAGCCGGAATCGCTGGGCGCCATCTCGATGGCCAGCCGGGAGAAGCTGGACAACCTGATCTTTGTGATCAACTGCAACCTGCAGCGTCTCGACGGCCCGGTCCGCGGCAATGGCAAGATCATCCAGGAGCTGGAGGGCATCTTCCGGGGCGCAGGCTGGAACGTGATCAAGAACGTATGGGGCAGCGCCTGGGACCCGCTCATCGCCCGTGACTCCACCGGCCTGCTGCTGCGGCGCATGGAGGAATGCGTCGACGGCGAGTACCAGGACTTCAAGTCCAAGGACGGCGCGTACGTACGGGAGAAGTTCTTCGGCAAGTACCCGGAGCTGCTCGAGATGGTCGCCGGCATGACCGACGACGAGATCTGGGCGCTCAACCGCGGCGGCCACGACCCCAGTAAGGTTTACGCGGCCTACTCGGCGGCCGTGCGGACCGTCGGCCGGCCCACCGTGATCCTCGCGAAAACCATCAAGGGGTACGGCATGGGGGAGTCCGGCGAGGGGCAGAACATCACCCACCAGCAAAAGCACATGGCCGCCGCCGCGCTGGTCCGGTTCCGCGACCGTTTCGACCTGCCGCTCACCGACGAGCAGCTGGCCGAGATGCCGTTCCTGCGGTTCCCTGATGCCAGCCCGGAGATGGCTTACCTGCGGGAGCGGCGAGCCGCCCTCGGCGGCCCCTTGCCGGCCCGCCGGATCCGGTCGACGGAGTCGCTTGCGGTGCCCGAGCTCAGCGCCTTCGGTGGCCAGCTTGCTGGCACGCCGGGCCGGGAGATCTCCACGACCATGGCGTTCGTACGGATACTCAACACGCTGCTGCGCGATAAGAAGATCGGCAAGCGGGTGGTCCCGATCGTGCCTGACGAGTCCCGGACGTTCGGGATGGAGGGCATGTTCCGCCAGTTCGGCATCTTCAGCCAGGTCGGGCAGCTGTACCAGCCCGAGGACGCCAGCCAGCTCATGTACTACCGCGAGGCACCGGATGGCCAGATGCTCCAGGAGGGCATCAACGAGGCCGGCGCGATGTCGTCGTGGATCGCGGCGGCAACGGCATACAGCACGAGCAACGTGCCGATGATCCCGTTCTACATCTTCTACTCGATGTTCGGCTTCCAGCGGGTCATGGATCTGGCCTGGGCAGCCGGAGACTCGCGAGCCCGCGGTTTCCTGCTCGGCGGGACAGCAGGCCGGACCACGCTCAACGGCGAGGGCCTGCAGCATGAGGACGGGCACAGTCACGTGCTCTCCGCGGTGATCCCCAACTGCGTGTCCTATGACCCCACCTATTCCTATGAGATTGCGGTCATCATCCAGGACGGGCTGCGCAGGATGCTGGCCGAGCAGGAGGACGTGTTCTTCTATATCACCGTGATGAACGAGAACTATGAGCATCCGGCGCTGCCCGAGGGCGCCGAGGCCGGGATCCTCAAGGGGATGTACCTGCTGCGGGAAGGCAGCAAGGCCGGCGACGGGAAGGCCGCCGTCCCGCGGGTGCAGCTGCTCGGCAGCGGCACCATCTTGCGGGAGGTGCTCGCTGCCGCTGACCTGCTCGCCGCCGACTACGGCGTTGGCGCGGACGTGTGGAGCGCGCCGAGCTTCACCGAGCTGCGGCGCGAGGGCCTCGCGACCGAGCGGTGGAACATGCTGCACCCAACGGAGCCGGCCAGGCGCAGTTACGTCGAGGCCTGCCTCGCCGATCGGCCTGGTCCGGTGGTGGCCGCCACCGACTACATCAAGTCCTTCGCCGATCAGATCCGCCCCTTCGTGCCGCGGCGCTACCGGGTACTGGGCACCGATGGCTTCGGCCGGTCGGACTACCGCCGGAACTTGCGCCGCTTCTTCGAGGTCGACCGGCACTACGTCGCCGTGTCCGCGCTGGCCTTGCTCGCCGAGGACGGCACGGTGCCCGCGGCTGAGGTCGCTGACGCGATCTCGCGATACGGAATCGATGCGGACAAGCCAGATCCGTCCAGGGTATGACCAGGCATCGCCTCGTTAAAGAAGCCGTGACCGGCCTCGCGCGAGCCGTCCAAGGGGAGCAACTGTGCCCGCTGCAACTGAAGTTAGCGTTCCGGACCTCGGTGATTTCACTGACGTGCCGGTCATCGAGATCCATGTCGCGAACGGCGATGTGGTCAGCGAGGAGGATCCGCTGATCACGCTGGAATCGGACAAGGCGACGATGGACATTCCCTCGCCCGCGGCCGGCACGGTCCGTGAGCTCCGGGTCGAGATCGGCGACCGGGTCGAGAAAGGCTCGCTCATCCTCCTTCTCGACACTGAGGGCGCGCTCACCCAGCCGCCAGCACTGACCGATCAGCAGGAGCCGCCGACCCTGGCGGCCGCCGATCCCATCGCCGCGGCACAGGAGCCCGCCCGGCGCTCAGCGGAGGCGGCGGCGCCGCCGGCACAGGCCACCGTGCCGGTGACCGCCGTCGAGGCAGGCCCGCCGGCCGACTTCTCCGGCGTGCACGCCGGCCCCGGCGTGCGCAGGCTGGCCCGCGAGCTCGGCCTGGACCTCTCCGCGGTTTCCGGAAGCGGTCCGAAAGGCCGCATTACCAAGGAGGACCTGCTCGCGGGTGTCCGCGGGCCCGCTGCCAGGACGACAGGCGCCACGGCGGCCGCGCCGGCCGCGGGCTTCCCGGAGATCCCTGCGCAGGACTTCTCGAAGTTCGGCCAGGTGGAGATCCGGCCGCTGTCGCGTATTCAGCGGCTGTCCGGCCCTCAGGTGCACCGGTCCTGGCTCAACATCCCGCATGTCACCCATGACGACGAGGCGGACATCACCGACCTCGACGCCTACCGCAGGGAACTTGACACCGCAGCCAAGGCCCAGGGCTACCGGGTGACGCTGCTGGCCTTTCTCATGAAGGCATCGGTCTTGGCGCTCCGGGAATTCCCCAAGTTCAATAGCTCCCTGACCCCGGAGAAGGACGCGCTCATCTACAAGAGCTACTACCACATCGGCGTCGCGGTGGACACTCCGGATGGCTTGGTGGTGCCGGTGATCCGCGACGCCGACCGCAAGGGCATCCGGGAAATTAGCCAGGAGCTCGGCGTCGTCTCGGCGAAGGCCCGCGACGGGAAGCTCGGCATGGCCGACCTGCAAGGCGGTTCCTTCACTATCTCGAGCCTCGGCGGCATCGGCGGTACCGGTTTCACGCCCATCGTGAACGCGCCCGAGGTGGCGATCCTTGGCGTGGTGCGCTCCAAGACCGCCCCGGTGTGGGACGGGACGGTGTTCGTGCCGCGGTTGATGCTGCCGGTGTCACTTTCGTACGATCACCGGGTCATCGACGGCGCGCTGGCAGCCCGTTTCGCCCGGCACCTGTGCCACCTGCTCGAGGACATCCGCCGGCTCGCGCTCTGACCGTGACCCGCCAGCCCGTCTCAGCAGCCGCTTTCGACCCCTGGAGCCTGACGTGGACATTCGGATCCCGGACATCGGCGACTTCCGGGATGTGCCCGTCATCGAGGTGCACGTGGCGCCGGGCGACATCGTGGCACCCGAGGATCCGCTCATCACGCTCGAGTCGGACAAGGCGACGATGGACATACCAGCACCGGCGGCCGGAAGCATCGCCACTGTCCTGGTCGCGGTTGGCGACCGCGTCTCGGCCGGTCACCACATCATCGACCTGCGCACAGTCGAGGCGCTCGAGCCAGTAATGCCGACTGGGCCGGCTCCGGGCGCCGGGGATGCGCCTGCGCAAAGCGGTGAGGCTGCGCCCTTGCGGGGCGCTGAGCGTGCTCCCGCGCAGGCGGCGACAAGCGCGGCACAAGGTGATGTCATTGCGGAGGTGCTCGTCCTCGGTGCCGGGCCGGGCGGCTACTCCGCGGCGTTCCGGGCTGCCGACCTGGGCAAGAAGGTCGTGCTCGTCGACCGCTGGCCGGCCCTCGGCGGCGTCTGCCTCAATGTCGGCTGCATCCCGTCCAAGGCGCTCCTGCACGCCGCCAAGGTCATCGCCGAGACCAAGGAAATGAGCGAGCTCGGCGTCGTGTTCAGCGCCCCGGCGATCGATGTCGGCAAGCTACGGTCGTGGAAGGACGGCGTGGTCGAACGGCTGACCAGCGGCCTAGCCGGGCTGGCCAGGCAGCGCAAGGTCACCACGATCCGCGGCTACGGCCGGTTCACCTCGCCGCACCAGCTGCAGATTGAGCTCGCCGAGGGCGGGACGACGACCGTCGGCTTCGAGCAGGCGATCATCGCAGTCGGCTCCGAGCCGCTGACGCTGCCGTTCATCCCGGCCGGTGACCAGCGGGTCGTCGACTCGA
>Ga0187883_10001222_pt1 | contig 15854 bp, 20 predicted proteins | sample June2016WEW_20_1_2_FD_132966 | JGI IMG/M metagenome (GOLD analysis project Ga0187883, IMG submission 132966) | Peatland microbial communities from SPRUCE experiment site at the Marcell Experimental Forest, Minnesota, USA - June2016WEW_20_10 | ecosystem: Environmental > Terrestrial > Soil >...
CGGCGGACCATTCGCGATGGCAATCGAGCCTCTGAGATGATCACACGATTGCGTGCGCTCTTTACCAAGAAATCGGCCACGGCTCAGTCAATGGACCTGAATGAGGCTACACGAGAGATAATTGCGCTGTCATTGAGCGAACTGCAGAAAAACCGTGTGATCCTGCGGCCGGAACTTGCCGACGACCTCCCGCTGGTCACAGGCGATCGCGTCCAGCTCCAGCAGGTCATTTTGAACCTGCTCCGCAATGCTTCGGATGCCATGAGCACCATTGATGATCGTCCAAGGGATTTACTGATTCGAACTGAATCAGATGATAATGACCGGGTGCGCCTCAGCGTGACAGATGTTGGAGTCGGCTTGGAACCTCAAGCTGCCGATAGGCTTTTCGAAGCCTTCTACACGACGAAGAATGACGGTATGGGAATCGGATTGTCGGTCAGCCGTTCTATTATCTAGCGTCATTATGGCCGCCTGTGGGCGATGCCAAATGACGGTCCGGGAGTTACATTTTCGTTTTCTATCCCCTGCAGACCAGAGGGTTTGGCTGACGCCGAAACTCCTGCAAATCGGACTGATCTATCGGCGGACGCCGCATAGAGTCAGCTCGGTAAATCACGGGTAGGAAGAAGCAATACCAAAGTACAATGGACGGCCCTCATCAAATGGCGCATTGTTTTTGTCATGGAGCTCCCTAAGGCGAGGGGCGGAAGCGACCGTCCGCTTCTATCCGTGGTTGATGATGATGAGTCGGTGCGTGAATCGCTGCCCGATCTGCTTAGGGAATTCGGATTTGCGGCTCGATCTTTTTCGTCAGCGGAAGAGTTTCTCTCATCCGATTGTCTCGATCTCACCAGCTGTCTGATCCTCGACATCGCTATGCCGGGCATGAGTGGACCAGAGCTTCAGCGGGAATTGAAGCGTCGCGGGCAGGCGATTCCGATCATCTTCATCACCGCGAGCATAAATATGACTGTTCGCTCGCGATTAGTCGAACAGGGTGCGGTAAAGTGCCTGTTCAAGCCCTTCAGCGACACCGCTCTGCTTGAGGCCGTTAATTCGGCACTTCACCCGAAGTGAGCCGCACTCTGTTGAATCTGAGGAATAAAATGAATGCAACGTGCGAGTTTGCAGGTTAATTGGGGTCGTCGCGCATGGCAGTCTCAACATCAATCGTGTTCGTTGTTGACGACGATATTTGGTTCGCGAATCTCTGGAGCTTTTAATCCGCAACAAAGGCTGGCAGCGGGAGCACTGCGGAAGTAATCGAGCTTGTTGAAGAGCGTGTGTCGAACGCCCGCAATACTGTCGCTTTGTTCTTGCTTTCAACCGCAATATCCATCGACTTCAGCGACAGAAATGACGATGCAAACCGCTTGCTAATGGATCGCCTTGTGAAGTGAACCCGCGATTGCGCGACCGATACAAAAGTATCGCCCATACCATCGTCTACTTGTTCCTCCCGCGCCCTTCTGCTTAGATAGCCGGGTGATACGGTGATACTCGCCCTCTTGGCCGCTCAGATGAACAACGCGCATCTCGGGAGGTCTTTGAAGATCGCTTACCAACCCTTCGGAGGAAAATGTATGTCAAGCAAAGCAGAAGTCGCCATTGAAGTAGGGATCGCGGCATCGAATCCTCTTGATGTCATCCCAGACGAAATGCCATTCGATGTGCCCTATGGGCTTCCCATATCACTAGACCGAGCCCAGGCGGTTATTCACGCCGCCGTGGCAGAGGCCAAGAAGCGGAATTGGAAAATGAACGTGGCAGTAGCCGATTCCGGTGGTAACTTGGTTGCCTTCCAACGAATGGACGGAGCGATGCTCGCCTCCATTCAGATTGCGGAGCACAAGGCGCGAGCAGCCGTGACTTTCCGGCGCCCAACCAAAGTCTTCGAGGATGGCGTCAACCTTATGCATCTCAACTATCTGCTCGCGTTCGATGGGATCATTGCGTCTCGAGGCGGTATTCCACTGATCGACCAGGGCGCGATTATCGGCGCAATCGGTTGCTCGGGAGGCACGGATTCCCAGGACGAAGTCGTCAGCAAGGCTGGTGCAGAAGTAATTAACAAACTCCCGACGAGGATCAAATGACACAGATCTTGCTATCGCGGTCGTCTTTCAGCTTCGGATGAATCGGCTTTTCGAGCGTCTTCAAGGCGGGGAGGAATTGCTCGTGAGAGCAGCCAGGATTCATAGCTTCGGGCCGCCCGACGTCGTGGTGGTTGAGGATGTGCCGATGCCGTCGCCGGGCCCAAACGAACTTCTGGTGCGCGTGATGGCCGCGGGCGTCGCTCCCTGGGACGCAATCATCCGTGAGGGCAAGAGCAAGGTTAGCCCGCAACCTCCGCTCACCCTCGGTTCGGACTTCTCCGGTGTCGTCGAGAAGATCGGCCCCGGCGTTACGGGCTTCGCGCCGGCCGACGAAGTCTATGGCGTCACCAATCCGCAGTTCTGCGGCGCCCAGGCCCAGTTCGCCGCAGCCATGTCCGGGATGGTCGCCTGCAAACCGCAATCGCTGAATCACGTAGAAGCAGCATCGGCGCCCGTCATTGCGGTAACCGCCTGGCAAATGCTGTTCCAGTATGCACAGGCGATGCGCGGACAAACGGTAATGGTCGTCGGAGCCGCGGGGAACGTCGGGGCCTACGCCGTGCAAATGGCCATAGACGCCGGAATCCACGTCGTTGCCATCGCCCACCTCAACGACGGGGACCTGCTCCGATCATTGGGCGTGAAATCCATCGTCGACTCGAGCAAGTCCGCATTCGAGCAGGACCTCCCACAGGTGGATGCTATCCTCGACACGGTCGGGGGCAGTACGTTTCAACGCTGCGTCGCTGCGTTGAAACCCGGAGGCAAACTCGTCACCTCGGTCTCGACGCAGCCGCTCCCAGCAGAGGCCATTTTCTTCTACGCTGAGGTGACCACGGCGCGCCTGCAGACACTCACAACATTCTTTGACGCGGGCAAAATCACAGCGCGTGTGGGCTCAATCCTGCCGCTTTCGGAGGCGCGCCAGGCGCAATGCATGCTTGCGGGCGCACCACACAAGTCCGGCAAGATCGTACTGCAGATCGGGTACCCGTAGCAGTACCTTGCTTATCTCGGCCTACTCAAAAGGAGATTTGTAGAACTGTTCCTTCGCCTTCCGCCCTCGTGGCCGGATCGATGAGCAGACACATAAGTTCCGTCTTTCCTGACAAAGTTGCGGAAACACATTGGGCGTCCGCCTAGCGTGTGATCTGGCCGAGGTAGTATCCGAGTCGATTCTCGACGTCCCCCGGCTTGTGGAAGCCTTGCGCCATCAGCGCCTTGATCCCTTCCTGGGCGGCAGGTCGCCCGAGCGAAGCGATGCACGCATCCCATCCCGCGCCAAGCTCGACGTCCGGCGGCAGGCTGGTGTTGACGAGGCGCTTGGTCTGAGCGATCGCCCATTTGTCGAACTTGGCGATCCGGGTCGCGAGCGCCTCTACGAACGCATCCAGATCGGCGTCGGGCAGGGCGCGATTGATATAGCCGTAGGCCTCGGCCTGGTCTGCTCTGATGTCTTCCGAACTCAAGAGCACCTCGAGGGCGCGGTTTCGCCCGATGAGTCGGGGAAGCCGAGCCATAGGGCCGCCGCCGGCCACCATCCCCACGCCCACCTCCCATTGCGAGATGATGGTCTTCTCGCGGCTGGCAAAACTCATGTCGCAGGCCAGCGTGATCTCGCTGCCATTGCCGGTCGCACGGCCGCGGATAAGAGCGATCGATGCGACTGGTAAGCGGGTCAGACGCGCCAGAAAGTCCGGCCAGGGCGGCAAGCCTGTGGGACCCTCCGGCAGTGAAGTCAAGTCTTCAATCTTGGCCGTGAAATCCGAGTGATTCAGGAAGTAGTCGTCGACCGCGCTGTCGAAGACCACGACCCTGACATCCTCATCTCTCTCGAGAGCGTTGATCACTTCCTGGAACTGCTTGACCATTTCCGGGCCCATCACGTTGATCGGCGGGTTGTCGATGGTGACACGCCAATAGGCGGGCGACCGCCGGGCCACTCGAATTTGTGCGGGTTTCGCAGGTTCGTTCATGTCTGTGCGTTTGGTAGGTGCGTTCATAGTTGCCATCGGATTTTCCTCCGTATTTGTTAGTCACGATTTGTTAGTTATGGGAACCGGTTGATTAAAGTCGACAAGAGTCGTCGGCCGTTCATAGTTCGTTCGTCGCAGCAAATGCACAGGCACGGGACGGCAATCTCAAAAACTTAGAACTTCGATCCAAAATCGTCGCTCGGGTAGAACGAGGCGACATAAAGCTGCCACCATTCAGCCAGAACAATGCGGGCTGCGCAATTGGACGATGGTATTGCCCATACTTTCGTATCGGCTGCAGCGTCTTCATGGCGGAGGAAAATGCCCCTTCTCCATCCAGCTAGTCCTGAAAATCGATCCAGCGAAGGAAGCTTACTCTCCCACACTCGATACGAAGGTGTCGTCGATACCATCGTCTAATTGCTTTACTCCCTCACGTCTGGCCTAATCGCAGTCGTTCGTGACCCACGTTGCTCGGGCTAAGAAAACTTTTTTGTGAAGGAGAACACACCGTGTCTGAACTTTTGAGGAAACCTGTGGCACAAGAACCGGAACACAAGGTAAAAGCAAGCACCGCCGTGAAACGTATCGCCGGCCTTACCATCGTTGCGACAGCCGTGGCAGTGCTCGCCGTCCTCGTCGCCGCGGCCCTTTTCGTGCAAGGCCAAGACAAGGACAAGTATTCGCTGAAATCGCCCAGCGGAATCGCGTTCTCCGACTTCAGGGGATACGAGGACTGGTCGGTGGTCTCTTCCGCCCGGACCGACGAAATACTCAAAGTGATCGTCGCCAATCCCAGCATGATCAAGGCGTACAGGTCCGGCGTTCCGGGCAACGGCCAGCCGTTCCCGGAGGGCTCCGAGATCGTAAAGCTTCAGTGGAAGCTGAAGAAGAGCACGGAGGCCCCCTTCGTCGTGGAGGTGCCAGACGTCTTTTCCCAGGCCTTCGTTATGGAAAAGGACAGCAAGAGATTTCCGAAAAGCGGCGGGTGGGGATACGCGGTGTTCAACTACGAAGCCGCATCGGACAAGTTCACGGCCGATCCCAAAAGCCTCTCAGACTGCGGATACGCGTGCCATACACCCGTGAAGGCGAAGGACTACATCTTCCACCCGTACCAGAAGCGTTAAACCGCAGCTGCCCTGACATTAAATACCCCGCGCAAAGGATGTCCCTGTGCGAGGCTTTATTTTCGACGTGGATCCCGGTTTCATGCGGGAAGCGCGTCCTTGTACCGCGGGTTTCGAACCAAAGGGCCTTATGAAGCTGGGGGATTTAGGGAGGCCGACAGATCACTTCAGCTATAAACTCTCGATGTGTGAGACAGGTCGACACTGACTCCTTCGGCGCTGACGTCCTCCATAATGTCTGGTCAGGTTCCTAACAGGTTGATTTGTAGTTTCTCGTACCCATGTTCGCGTGCCCATAGGTCCAAAGGTATTGTTGCCAGCTCGTCTACAACCGCAACCGCCAGCCCCGTTTTCGTCAAGTCGATGCTCTTCAGATAGGTATGGCATGTGTCACAGACGTCCACACGGACGTGCGCGATTTCGGGCGCTGAATAATATGCCATCTGCGGTTCTCGTTCTTCGCCGCACGCCGGGCAGAAAATTCGTCGAAAAGCCCATTCGTGAGCGCAGAGCATGCAAATCAGCGACTTTTTCGCGCCGTCGCCTTCACTCCGCAACACGCCGACGGCAGGCTTACCGCCGCAAAGCGGGCAGGTTGATGGAGTTCCGTCGAGAACGGCGATTTCGCGGTGATCTGCGAGATATTCAGCATACGGTTGAAGAAACATCCACGCGAGTACTCGATCGGAAGATTGGGCTTGCGCAGTGTCGGCCACGCCTCCCGCCAATTCTGGCTCCCCGTGCCAGAAGTCTTCAATCGTGTGTTGCCATGCGGCTGGCCCCTTCTGCGCCAGGGCGGCGCTGGCCTGCGAAAGCGGCGCTGGCGCAATCTGCTGGATCACCGACAGGAATTCGGGAAACTTCGGGAGGAGGAGAAAAAGATCCAATTCATCGCGCAGGGGGCGATCAGAGGAAATCTTTGGCGCATCCGCGAGAGCTTTCCGGAGTTCACCGTAAAGGCTTTTCTGAAACATTGCGACACGCGTGTAGTAACGCAGTCCCTCCGCGCAGAATGGATAGGACGAGACGAGTTCGTTGGCGCGGCGAATGCGGCGATCCCACTTAGGTTCTTTCATTTCTTCATTTTCGCGCAGCCGAGTTGCGAAGGAGTTGCTCATACCACGTGTGGTGGTGCTTGTCGGCCCAGGCTCGCGAGACGTCGCCGCGAATCACGGAGCCAAACGCCCCACGTTCCATTGCAGTACCCATGTAGACGTGAATGATGAAAAGCGCGATCGTGGCGAGGGCGCACACGGGATGTACGAACACAGCAGCTAGACGCAGGAAACGCAGGTTCCACGGAATGTACTGCGGCAGCCAGAGAATCAACCCGGAAAGCAGAAGCAGCATGCCGTTCCAAAAGAAGCCCCAAAACAGCAACTTCTGGCCGGGATTGAAACGATCGGCGGAAGGAATCTGATCATCTTCGTTGCGAATGTAATGTCCAATGGACGCCCACCAGGCCTTGTCGGCAGGCGTTTCCTTCATCTGCCGGTGCCACATTCGGTACATCAGCGAGACCCCGACCACGAAGATCAGGCCGAACCAAGGATGCAACTCTCGCGAAATCGTTGCCCCACCTAGGACGACGGCGATCCAAAAGAGCCAGGGACTCCAGAAGGCCAGACCAGTCAGCAGGAGATAGAGGTAGGAGATTCCCGCCAACCAATGCACGAGCCGCTCGTGGAATGAATAGCGCAGCACGCGTCCATTCGGAAGGAGATAAGGCTCGCCGCTCATTCGCTTCCTCCGTGAGACTCTTGTTCGTCTTCCTTTACGACCTTAGGGCCGAATCGCAAGTAGTGAATGAAAACGCCGACAACCCCGAAAATAATCCCAAAATTCCCAATCCATTTCAGCGGCCCTTTCCACAGCCGTACCGACAGAGGGACGTGCGGATCTTTCGGGAGTCCGCCATACAGCTCGGGATTTTTTGCATCGTGTAGAACGTAGATGACGTGCGTTCCACCTACTCCGGGCGGATCGTAAACTCCCGCATCCTGGAATCCGGAATGGTCGCGAAGTTGCGCGGCGCGAGCCTCCGCCAGTTCTTTCATTTCCGATTTCGTCCCGAAATGCAGGCAGCCCGTGGGGCAGGTCTTGATGCACGCGGGTTCGAGCCCCACCGACACGCGGTCATTGCACAGCGTGCACTTAAAGACTTTGCGCGAGGGAGGATCGAATTTCGGAATGTTGAACGGGCAGCCGGTCATGCAATAGCCGCAACCGATGCAATTGGCCTCCTGGAAATCGACGATGCCGTTGGCATATTGGACAATAGCTGCGTCCGCCGGGCACGCCGCGAGGCAGCCCGGGTCTGCGCAATGCATGCACTGGTCTTTGCGCATCAGCAGCATCATGCTGCCATCGGCGCGTTCATGCTCGTTGAACTTGATCAGGTTCCAGTAGTTCCATGCCGTCTCCGGCATCGTCTGGTAGCTGTTATCGAAAACGGTTTCGCTGAACGTGTATCCGTTCCATTCCAGGCAGGCTACTTCGCATGCTTTGCAGCCAATGCACGTGGTTGTGTCCACCAGCTTGCATACCTGGAATTCACGGTTCAGACCTTTGCCCGGGACGACGCCGGCGTGACCGGAAATTCGGATTAGCTCTGTTGCCGCCTGGCTCATGGTCGCTCCCTACGCCTTTTCGACTTTCACTAAGAAACCCTTGGATTCTGGGGTGTGGGCGTTCGGATCGGTGACCGCGGGCGTCAGCAGGTTCGCCGGTGTCCGCGCATCCCTTCCTTCATCTTCGGCGATCCCGCGGAAGCCCTGGTGAATCGGCAACCCGATCTGATAGACCTTCTTGCCGTCGATCATCATCGGCTTCAGCCGGCGAGTGACAAAGGCTTTCGCGGTGTACGTTCCGCGGGCGCTGATCACATGGATCAGGTCGGTTCCGCGAATTCCTTTTTCGTCCGCCAACTCCACTGGAATTTCCACGAACGGTTCAGGGATGAGCTGGACGTTCATCGGGTTATTTTTCGTCCAGTAGTGATATTGCTCGGTCAGCCGATACGTGGTGCAGACGATGCTGTACTCCTCCGGCGATCCGAACTTGTCGAAAGGCGTGTTGAACTTCTTTACCAGCGGATTATTCGACTGATCGGGATGAAACGGATTCTTGATGGGGCTTTCAATCGGCTCGTAGTGCTCGGGGAATGGCCCATCCGCGAGAACTCCGATCGGAGCGAACAATCGTCCGGTACCCTCTGGGTTCATGATGAACGGACCCATGTGGTCCTTAGGAGGAGAGTCGGGTTTGAAGTCCGGCACGTCGTTGCCAACCCACTTTCCCGCCGCTTCATTCCACCAGATCTGCTTCCGCTCAGGATCCCACGGCTTTCCATCCGTGTTGCAAGAAGCTCGGTTGTAAAGCACGCGGCGGTTCGCAGGCCAAGACCATGCCCAGTTGGGAAAAACTCCCATTCCCGACGGATCCTCCGTGCCTCGCCGCTGGATCTGCGATCCCGCCTCGGTCCACGAACCGGAGTAAATCCAATTGCCGCACATCGTGGTGCCGTCGTCCTTCAACCACGCGAATCCAGGTAGCTGCTGGCCAGCTTTGATTACCTGCCCAGTGGCATCGTCTTTCAGGTCGGCTAGAGCTCTGCCATTAAGCTCCATGGCTACCTGGGAAAGCGGGGGATGAGACCCATCCGCGTACGCCCAATTCAAATTCAGAATGGGGTCGGGGAATTTTCCCCCGTCCTTCTTGTAGAGCTCACGAACCCGCAGAAAAATCTGCGCAACGATGTCCTGATCGAGTCGCGCTTGCCCCGGCGGCGGAACTGCGGCATATTTCCACGTGACCCACCGCGCTGAGTTGGTCATGCTGCCATCTTTTTCGGCAAAGCCTGCACAGGGCAACCGGTACACCGTGGTGTTGATGTTCTTTTGTTCTTCGGCCGTAATTCCCGGAGCTCGCCAGAACTCGCTGGTCTCATCCGGGTAAATCTCGCCCACTACAAGCCAGTCGGCCTTCTTCAGCGCGTTGATATTCTTATTCGTGTCGGGGCCAATCATCACTCCATTCATTCCGAATGCCATCATGCCCTTGACTTTGCCGTTGTACATGTCCTCCCAGATGTGGGTCCACGAATAATCGCGGTCGACTTTGGGCAAGTAATCGAAGGCAAATCCGTTTTCTTTCTTGGCGGCATCCCCATACAGCGACTTGAGCAACGACACCACGAATTTCGGGGTGTTTGAGTAGTAGTTCATCGAGGCCCACGGCGTGGGCTTTGAGGCCGTTGGCGTGGTGCGCTTCAGATAGGTGGCTAAATCCGTATCGGTGGGAACGGGAGCTTTAAGATACCCAGGCAGTGAGTCATACAACCCCGCCATGTCGGTGGCTCCCTGAATATTCGAATGGCCGCGTAATGCGTTTACCCCACCTCCTGCTCTTCCGACGTTGCCCAGAAGCAGTTGAATCATCGCGGCGGCGCGGATGATTTGGGTTCCGAACGTATGCTGCGTCCAACCCACCGCGTAGATGATGGTCGCGACTTTCTTCATGTCGCCGTCTTTGCGGACCGAGGTGAACAGATCGAGGGCCTTCAGATATTGGTCCTTGGGAATGCCGGTAATCCGTTCGACTGCCTCGGGTGTGTAACGGGAATACTGCTGTTTCAGCAGTTGGAAGACGCAGCGCGGATGTTGCAGCGTCAGGTCGTAGGCGACGTCTGCCGGCAGAGCGGGAGGTGCTGTCGCACCTCCTAACTTGCCCGGCTCTGGTTCGGGCGCGTGACCAGTCGTACCACCTTGGCCCCCTTGCCCACCAGAACCTCTTGTTCCCTCATAATTCCACGTGGAGAGATCGTACTTACCCGCTGCGGAATCAAATCCGGAATACAAGCCATCCTCAGGAAGTTTGAAACCTTCCTTAACGATGAAAGCTGCATTGGTGTAATTGACGAGATACTCCTTCGCGATCCGGTTGTTCTCGATGGCATAGCGAATCAGGCCGCCGAGGAATGCGATGTCGGTGCCGGCGCGAATTTGCAGGAAGAGATCGGCGGTAGAGGACGTGCGCGTGAATCGAGGATCGACGGAAATCAGCTTGGCATTGCGGTTGCGCTTCGCCTCCATCGCCCACTTGAAACCGCAGGGATGGTTTTCGGCGGGATTGCCGCCCATGATCAACATCATGTCGGTGTTCTTGATGTCGATCCAGCCATTTGTCATGGCCCCGCGTCCGAATGTTGGTCCCAAACTTGAGACCGTGGGGCCGTGTCAAACCCGGGCTTGGTTTTCTAAATAAACCAAGCCTAACCCCCTCATGGCCTTGACAACCAGATAATTGAATTCATTTGTGTCCGTGCAGCCACCGATGAACGAGATGCCTTCGCACCGATTCACTGTCCGGCCGTTCGCATCTTGCTCGACGAAAGAACTATCGCGCGTTTTCTTAGTCCATTGCGCGATCTCATCCAGAGCGTTATCCCAGGAAATGTCCTGCCAGTCGGTCGCGCCCGGACGCCGCACTTGCGGCTTTGTGAGCCGCCGCGGGTTGAGCATATCCTGTTCGAGCGAAGAACCCTTGGGGCACAGCGTACCGCGATTGGTAGGATGATCAGGGTCGCCTTCTACGTGGATCACTTGCGGCGTGACGTTCTTTGCTCCATCGCCGATCGTATAGATGAGGACGCCGCAACCTACCGCGCAATAGGGACACGTCGAGCGCGTTTCAGCAGCTCGGGCAATCTTTAACTCTTTGAGTTGCGCGTAGGCTGGCTTGAGGTCGAAGCCAAAGATGGTCGCGCCGACGGCACCGACCGTTGCTGTCTTGAAGAAATCTCTGCGCGTCGTAGACATCGAAGAATCTCCCTATCCGTCGAGGAATCGTGGGACTCTTAATGGTTTTCTATTCTAGCGCATCTCTGTCAAATCCAGAAATAGGGTTATCTGTCCGTGGCGCCCTGATTGCGACACTACCTTATTAAAGGGGTCATCACCAGTGGCATGGGCGTGAGCACCGGATTGCCATCGAGGGCAACAACCTGAAACTGATGCCCCCGCAGGGCGATGCGAAGGTCATCGGTCGCACTTGCACCGGAACCTGACCCTTTCTCCGTTGCCCACGCGTATCGGATCACCGTGGCCCACCCACGGCGCCATAAATCCTTTCGACTCCCGCCTCAACAAGTTTGCTAACCAACTCGTCCGCCACCCGATGTGCCATGTCTTATATTCTCCTTCGAGATCTCGTTGTTTCTCCCTTGAATTCGATACGACCGACATTAGCAAGGTGGCAAAGACCACAGTCGTACCCCGAGCGATTGCGATTGAGCCATGCGGGTGGAGGAGAGACAATTGGACAATGGTGTTGACCAATACGTAAGTATCAGCCGCATCCGGGTTGATCGAGGCGAACCGCCACACGCCCAGGCTACCAACCCACTCAGAGGCGGCCTTGGGCTTCGCGCCAACTGATGCAATGGTATCGATCAATACCATTGTCCAATAGATTCATCCCGCCACTTGTGGCTTAATGCCTACTACGCGAGGGCCGAGGCGCCCTCTAGCCAAATATTAGGGAAAGGATGGCAAAGACATGCCGGAAGCGACCTGGAAACCTCACGAGAAACACGGAAGGCTGACGACGCAGAGCGACTTACCCGACAGCGTCTACGCGTTTCCCACGCAGCGTAAAGAACCACTGACCGACGCAGAACATGTGCGTAACGCGGTCGCGCGGTTCGATCAAGTCATCGACGTCTCCGCCGCCGACCGTGCTTTGGCGTTCGCGAACATCGAGAAAGCTGCAAACTACTACGACGTCAACCTCGCGGAAACGTCATGGCACGACCCGGGCATTCATCCTCAAAAGAATAGAAGAGAGGCTGGTGCCAAAGGCGCTGTGACGCGCGAACGCCGAGCGCAGAGCTAAGAATCCACTGGTCAGAGAGTCGGCCGGCAGAATGTTGGTGAAAGGCATGCCCAGAGATAAATCCATTCGATCCGGTTGGCGTTGCGATAGTTGCGGCGAACGTGTGTTAGATCTGCAGGCGGGCTGGGTGGAGTGGCTTGCGGCAGAGGACACCAGGCGAAAACCGAAAGTAAGCGGTTTGCGGTTAGTTCACCGTCGCAACACGAGCCCAAGATGGCGAGAGCCATCCGGCTGTCAGTACAATCCACGAGACGAATTCAGAAAGAACCGGGGCATCGTAGAGGGATTAGCTCTTGACCGGTTCGCAGGTCCCGACGGCCTTATGTTACTGCTTTCGATGATTGCAGAACGTGAACTTCCAGCGCAAGAACTGATCGAACTCGCCAAGCGAGTGCAGATTCCGGGCTACGAAGCAGTGCACGAACTGGTTCACGATGCCGTCAGCGAAGGAGTCATAGTGCCTTCCATCTCCTCAGGCTTTTACTTGCAGTGCGAGATCTTGGACGTGCTGAAGTGGGCGAAATACCGAACTTCAGCGAAGACGAGCCCATGTTGAGCGCCAGAATCGGTGCGTCGTTTCTCACTAAATTATTTCGCCATGCCTGTCCCGGCGGCTTCCAGCTTCTAATTTCGGGATTCCATCGGGTCAGCGACCAATTCTAGCTTCGTTCATCTAAGTTTTGTTAGTGACTGTTTGCGCACCGTACAAGGAGATGAATATGAAAGCAGTTGTTGTCCACCAATATGGCGGTCCTGAAGTACTCAAGTTCGAGGAATACCCTGATCCGGTGGCAGGTCCCGGCCAAGTACTGGTGCGGGTCGCTGCCACGAGTGTGAATCCGATCGACTACAAGCGGCGTGCCGGGTTAACGAAAGACTTCTATCCCATCACTTTTCCGGGACTCATAGGAGTCGACATTGCGGGCACCGTGGTGAAGATTGGGCCGGAGGTGGAAGGCTTTTCTGTGGGCGACCAGGTGTTCGCTATGGCGGACAATACTTACGCCGAACTTTGTGTCGTAAAGGCCGCGATTCTGGCGAAAGTTCCCAAGGGACTCGATTTGATCCAGGCTGCGGCGCTGCCGCTGGTGACGACGACCGGCAACCAGCTCATGTCAGCTACGGGAATCAAAGCGGGCCAGACAGTTCTCGTCGTAGGTGCTGCTGGAAATGTCGGGCGTTCGGCGGTTTTCACTGCAAAGCAACGCGGAGCGACTGTGATCGCGGGGATCTTGAAGAGGCAAGTGGATGAGGCGAAGACTGTGGGCGCAGATCAGCTGGTCGCAACCGACGACGACACCGCGATTGCGAATCTTCCTGGGCTGGATGCGGTTGCGGATGCGGTCGGCGGAAGAACCGCCGAGAAGCTAATCGCCAAGGTCAAGCCGGGAGGAGTGTTTGCTACGGTTCTGGCGGAACCGCAGAACGCCGCGAAGTACCCATCTGTAAAGGTGGTGCACGTATTCTCGAAATTCGACAGGAAAACGCTCGAGTTCATGGCCGAAGCGGTGCGAGATGGCAAGCTGGTAATCCCGATTAGCCAGAAACTGCCACTCAGTGAAGCAGCCGAGGCTCAAGCAGCGGCAGAAAAGGGTGGGACCGGAAAGATCTTGCTGGTTGCTTGAACTCTTTGCTGGACATGCAACGTCTAAAGGAAAACTCGAAATGAAGAAAGATCACCGCGGAATCAACCCGGCTTCGAAACCAAGTGGCGACGGGTGTGTGGAATGCCTGGCGTCGCCGAAAGGTTGGTGGTTTCATCTCCGCCGCTGTGCCGAGTGTGGACACATCGGATGCTGTGACAGCTCTCCGAGCCAGCATGCATCCAAGCATGCGGCAGCGACAGGGCATCCGATCATTGCCAGCTTCGAGCCGGCGGAGGATTGGTTCTACGATTACGAGAAGCAGGGGATGATCAAGGGTGTGGAGTTGCTTCCGCCGCATTCGCATCCAAAAAATCAGCCTGCTCCTGGACCAGCAGGCAGGGTGCCAGCCAACTGGGAATCGCTCCTAAACTAGCTGCCCGTTATAGGGAGCCAGCAGATGAAGCGCTTCCCTCAGACCATAGGCGTTTCAGGCCGCATCCTAATTTATCGACAACAGAAGGCAGCGCATGAATCTACCCGACGCTCCGATCGCACACGAAGGCTTCTTCGCAACTTACTTCTTCACCGTCGCGCGTACTCTTCCTCGCTGACTTTGAAACCGATGGATTTTGTGCGCAGCGGCGGCTTCGCCATGTCCCGGCTTCCTCTCTCGCCATCACAGCCGAGACTAGCAGCCGCGCTTAAGAATCAACAAGTTCGCCTGCGTTAACTTCAGGTTGCTCGACAGCACCCTGACGGCGGGCTTTTTTCCTTAGCTGCTCTGCTTTCAACAAGTTCGCGCACGTTAACCGGAAGTTGCTCTGCAGCACCCTTTCAGGGGTGCAGTGTCATGCGTAAACCCGATGCCGTAGGCAGCGCAAAAACCCTCAACCCCTAAACTGTCCTCCGGGAGGGCAAGAACCTCACCCCCACTGCATCGGAATCGCCACGCTCCCCGGTCAGCAATCGGACCCGGAAAGCACGGCTAATCAGACCCCGGATCAGGGCACGGATCGGCGGCCCATGACACCCCGGAATCAGCAACGGATCGGCATCCACCAAACCCGCCGCTAATGGAAAATTCTCCGGCCCTCAACGCCCAGAGAAAGGGAGCGCCTATCCTGGCCCTTTACCCGCTCCGCGTCCTGGCGGGCTGCAAAACGCAAACGGCAGGCATTGGAATCGGCGGCCGCTCTGGATCAAGTTTCCGGCTGCGTCATAAGCGAAACAGGTGGTGAGTTGGTTTTGCGCGTTGGCCGAGGCGCAGTTCAGGTTTTCACCGCCGCTCGTGGATGGAGCTATATTTGTGAGATTGCACGGGTCGTGGTCGGGTTGTTGCGGAAAGCAGTGTTTACGCTGGTATTTTAATGGTGGCCAGGGACGGAGTTGAACCGCCGACGCCAGCCTTTTCAGAGTGTGTATAACCAGTGTTTTTAAGAACTTACAAGGACACGTGGGACTGCCAAGTACTTGTAAGTAGCCGTAAGACGCGTTGCGTGCGGACTAGAATTGCGGACCAGTAATCGGGATCATCCTGCGTAAGAAAACAACTTTTAGTAGGAGCAATTTACCGTTCAGTTTCTTCCATAAGACAAAGGATCGCACCGTCCTTCCAATCCCATTCTGTGCATTCCGTCCGAAACTTCGTTCGAAATATTTTCGACATATTTTTCCTTCCGCAGGTTCCTTTTATACATAGAGGGGGAAATCTCGCGCGAATCCATGAAACCGCCTCGCTAAGGAGGCGGGTGGTTGCGTGCGGCCATTGCTCTGTTCCCTTGGATTGCCCAAACGTACCTAAAAGTACTTCTGGGCGCTTTGGGCGCTTTAGGCGCTTTAGGCAATTTAAGCAATTGTTGAGAAGTTTTTTCGAAGTCAAAAAGAAAAAAGATTCTTTGCAAGGAAGCAACAAATGCGTCTTGCACGGTTTCTATTCGAATAATGTTCTCGTCCGCCCATGACGCGAAGACTAACACCAGCCGAGTAGTGAATGGGCTCGAAATCTGTCGAACGAAGTCGGATGCCACAGCCGACCTCTGACGACATGGTGATTTCAGCCCGGTCTCGACTCTCGCTGCAGGAGGTTTTATGAGCGAGATGCACGAATCAACACCAGTCAGCCAGCCGTTCCCTCATTTCGAGCGTTTTCTCGATTCGCGCCAGGCGGCA
>Ga0187883_10001224_pt1 | contig 15849 bp, 14 predicted proteins | sample June2016WEW_20_1_2_FD_132966 | JGI IMG/M metagenome (GOLD analysis project Ga0187883, IMG submission 132966) | Peatland microbial communities from SPRUCE experiment site at the Marcell Experimental Forest, Minnesota, USA - June2016WEW_20_10 | ecosystem: Environmental > Terrestrial > Soil >...
ATCCTGCGGACAAGACCGCCCTCGGCGCACTCGACGTGCAGGACGCGGCCGCCCGAACCGCGCCCGAGCCGCTCCAGGGCCCAGTCGGCCACCATGGCGGCGGGGCCGTCGGGCTCGGTCGATCCGATGGCGGCCGACCTCGGGCTTCCCGCTGCCGGTGTCGCCGCCGGCAGGGTGCGACCGCCCGGAGAGAGACGGTCGAGTCGGCCCGAGCTCCCTCCCGAGCTGGCCAGCCTCCGAGCATGATCGGCGGTCACCTGGCCTCGGGTGGCAATCGCCTCGGCCAGCCGGCCCGCCTGATCGAGCGTCTGGCGCTCCAGCGACCGCAGGCGCGGCCCAGCCACCCGCCTCGCCACCGTGGCGCCGCGACGTGAGGCTCCCCTGGCGGTGCGCAGGGAACGGCGGGAGGCACCTGCAGCCATCCTACCAAGGCCCCGCCGCTCGCCCGGGCGGTCATCGGGCTGTGCGGGGCCGTCCGGCCGGCGAAAGCGGTAGGCCTGAGGGCGCGAGAGCGCCCCGGCGTCGACCGCCCGGCCAAGTGCTTCGGGGTCCTGAGCGACGGAGGTGAATTGCCGCTCGAGGTCGTCCTCGTAGCCGGCTGGCAGTCGTCCCCCGCCCCGCAGGCGCCCGGCCTCGGCGACGATCTCGGAGATGGCGTCCGCCACGACGTCGGTTCCCGGCGCCACGCCGCTCACTCGTCGGGTCGTTGTGTCTTCAGGTGGACGGTGAACGGCAAGGCCACGACGCCTGTCGTCTTGCCAGGGTTGACCACCTCGAAGGTGGCTGCCGGCTCTCGGAGGGCGTGCACGACGCCTCCGCCGCCGTCCTGCACGCGGACATTGATGGTGTAGCGGCCGTCGAGAAACGGAAGTTCCTCGAACTGGAAGATCAAAGTGGAGGACCCCCGCTCGAGGTCGAACTGGTCGCCCAGCATCGTCGAGTCGCCTTCGAAGAGGAGAGACCCGTTCTCCGCGAAGATGGCGCACCCGAACGCCACGTTGGCGACGCGGTCGCGGACCTTGAGGTCGAGCAGGATCGTGAGCGCTTCACCCGGCAGGACGTACTCGCGATCGACCGCCGGCAGCTCGAGGCGGCAGTCGGTGATCGCCACCCGCCGCTCGCCGAGGACGACGGCCGGCAGGCTGGCGCTCCTGCCCCCTGCTGCCGCCTGTTCCGCCGCCGCCAGCGAGGCGGCCTCCTCCTCACCGCCCGGCAGGGCACCAGCCTCGCCGGTCTCGATGAGGCGGTCACGAAAGGCGCGTATCGCCTCGCCGGGAGGCCCGTAGCTGATCATCTCACCGGCGTCGAGCACCGCCACATGGCTGCACATCGAGCGCATCATGTCGGCCGCATGAGACACCACGACGATCGTGCGACCTTCCTCCTGGAACTGATGGATGCGCTCCATGCACTTTGCCTGGAACCGTTCGTCGCCGACGGCGAGCACCTCGTCGACGAGGAGGATGTCCGGGTTGACGTTCACGGCCACGGCGAAGCCCAGCCGGACGTACATGCCCGAAGAGTAGAAGCGAACCTGGTTGTCGATGAACTGCTCGAGCTCGGCAAAGGCCACGATCTCGTCGAAACTGCGCTCGATCTGCTTGCGGGACAAACCCAGCAGCGAGGCGTTGAGGAAGATGTTGTCCCGCCCCGACATCTCCGGCTGGAAGCCGGCGCCGAGCTCGAGCATGGCGGCCAGCTGACCGCGGAGGAGGATCTGCCCCGAAGTGGGTTGCAGGATGCCGGCAATGCACTTGAGCAACGTCGACTTACCCGACCCGTTGCGGCCGAGTATGCCGAGCGTCTCGCCGGGATTGACCGCCACGTTGATGTCCTTGAGCGCCCAGAACTCCTCGAATGGGAGGTGACCGGCGTGCACGAGGCGCTCTTTCAGGGACGTGTACTTCTCCTTGTAGAGGCGGAATCGTTTCGAGACGTGCTGGACCTCTATGGCAGCGTTCATCGCGTCATCACAACTCCTCGGCGAAGTTGCCCTCTACCCGGCCGAAGATGACCATGGCGATAGCCAACATCCCGATGGAGCCGACGAAGACGAACGCCAGGCCCGTCCAGTACGGCGCCGCCCCCCAGGTCGGCAGCACGTGGTACGGCTGCAGCTTGCCGTTGAGGGTGATCGAGGCGTTCTTCACGATCTTGCCGGTCGGCGGGATGACGTTGCCGAAGAGGCAGCGCTGGAAGGACACGACGATCCACAGGAGGGGGTTGGCCTCGTAGATGTAGCGGAACCAGACGTGGTCGCGCAGTGCCTTGGCGACATTGGCGAAGGCGTAGACGATCGGCGGGCTGAAGAACAGCGCCACGAGAAGCACCTCGACGAGGTGCTGGACGTCCCGCAGGTAGACGTTGACCGCCGACAGGAAGACCGCCAAGGCGGCGGACAGGATGATGTCGCACACGAGGGCGAACAGCAGCAGCGGTACGTAGCCGAACGCCGGCAGGACTTGGAAACCGGCGAGGAACACCACAAGGATGCAGGTCTGGAAGAAGAAGTAGCAGATGGCCGTCCCCACCTGGGACAGTGCCAGGATCTCGCGAGGAAAGGCCACCTTCTTCACGATGCCGGCGTGAGCCACGAGGACACCTGATGAAGACAGTAGAGAGTTGTTGAACAGGTTCCAGGGCAGCAGCCCGGCGAAGAGGAAGAGAGCGAAGTCCGGCGTCGGGTTGTGCAGGAAGTACTTGAAGACGACGTAGTAGATCATAAGGATCAGCGCCGGGTTGAGGAACGACCACACGAAGCCGAGGACACTGTTCTTGTAGCGGACCTTCAGCTCCTTTCGGACGAGAAAGCCCAGCAGCTCGCGACACGCCCAGATCTCGGCGATGCGGCGCCGCAGGCTCACCTTGGCCGACACGACGCGCTGAGGAAGGTCTCCGCGGTCACGCGTGAGCTCGGCGCGGGGACCCCGCGCCGAGTCGGAGGCGGATCCGTAGGTGATGCCCGCCGCCTTCCCCTCCGTCCCCGTGGCGCTGCGCGCCAGGCCCATCGTGTCTTGTTCCTCCCGTAGGCACCGATGCGGAGGTCGCGATCGGCAGGTGGGCCCTGATCCTACTCGGGAGCAGCCTCGAACAGCGGCACACGGTCTGCAGACACGGCAAGCAAGACCTGCTCAGGGCCGTCGAGACACCGGATCCGGCGGGCCCGACAGGTAGGCTGGGCGCCTCCGCCGCCCTGCCGGAGCGGCTTCGCAGGCGAGTCTGCGATCACCTAGGAGAAGGAGCCTCGTGACCTCGTTCCCCCGCTCGGTTTGGGACCGCATGCGGTCCAGTGTTGCCGCCGAGGTGGCGGCGCGCGGCACGGACAACGAGGCGGAGCTGCTTCGCCAGATGACCGATGTCTTCAAGGAGCTGGCCCACCTCTCGGTCGATCTCGGCGCTGTCTGGAGCTCTCTCGAGGAGACGAAGGGCAAGCTCGACGAGATGGGAAGGAGGCTCGACGTCCAGGCGACCGTATTTGCCGAGTTCACCGATACCGTGAACGAGCAGATCGAGAACGACAGCGAGTCGACGGAGCTCCTCGGTCGCCTCCTGCAGTCCGCCCGTGCCCGCATCGAGGTGCTCGAAGGGGGGCGGCAGAGCCCGGCGTGAACCGGCCATCATGACCGCCACAAGCGCCACCGGCGGGCCCGTCGTCATCGATTTGAGCGCCCTCGCCCTCGCCGGTCGCAGCGAGAAGCGGATCGCCCGCTACGCCCGGGACTTCGCCGAGGCGATGGAGCGTCATCGACCCGACCTCGTCGGGCGATACCTCCTTCCCCCCGACCTTCGCCTGCCCGACGATCTCGCCGCGCTCCTCTCGGGCAAGGTCGCCGTCGTCGGTTCCGCCGGCGCCGTCCCCGAGAGCGCCCGCGTCTTCCACAGCATGTGGGCGATGGACCTCGCCCGGTCGGCAAAGGAGATCTGGCCGGCCGAGGTCGAGCACCGCGGGCTCAGGTTCTCGGCCACCGTGCACGAGGGGTTCCTCTCACCTCTCAGTTCTGCGAAGGTCGACGGCGGGCGGCAGCGACGCAGGGCTCGCGTCCGCTGCGAGGTTCTCCGGCAGGCGGACGCCTTGCTGGCGATCTCGGCGGAGACGAAGCGGGAGCTGGTCGAGCGGGTCGGGGCGGACCCCTCCGTCGTGACCGTCGTCCGTTCCGGCGAAGCGTGGCAGGACGTCGTGGCCCGCTCGGCTGAGGTCTTCGAGGCCCTGGCATCCCGAGGTCGCCGCCGCTGGCGCCGCGACGTTCGCGTGGCCTTCGTGTCGCCGTTTCCGCCGATCCCCTCCGGTGTCGCTCGCTACAGCGCTCGACTCGTCGAGGCCCTCTCGGACGAGCTCGCTGCCGTCGCTCCGGGCGCGAGGATCGACTGCTTCACCGATGGACTCAACCGCGTGGCTGCCGCCCCGCTGGTCCCGGCCGTGGGCGGCGAATGCTTCGACGCCCGCCAGTTCGTCACCGTCGAGCACGCCCTCGGCGGGTATGACCGCGTCGTGTACGTGCTCGGCAACAGCGAGTTCCACAGCAGCGCCTTGGCGGCGCTCCGCCGGCGGAGCGGGATCGTCATGGCACACGACGTCCGCATGAGCGGTCTGTTGCGCCACTCCCGCGGTCGGCGCGGCGCCGTGCCCGGAGGCCTCGAGGGAGCCGTCCGGCGCGCCTATGGCGATGCTCCGTCCGTCGCCCGGGGCGAGAGCGGTGGCATCGAGGACACAGATCTCGAACAGGCGGGGCTGTTGTGCATCGGCGACATCGCGCCCCACGCTGACCGCTTGCTCGTCTTGAGTGAGGCGGCCCGACGTCTCGCCGCCGCTGACATCGATCCTGAGCTGACGGCTCGCATCGCCGTGCTGCCCTACGCCATGGCGCTGGAGCAACCGGAACTCGAGGCCGTGGCGGACGCTCGAGCCGCCAGCGCCCGGGCGCGGCCCCTGGTCGTTTCGTTCGGCATCGTCGACCCGTCGAAGCTTCCTCACGCCCTCGTCGAGGCCGTCGCGTCGGTGAGCGCCGAGCGGGAGTTGGATCTCGCCTTCGTCGGACCGGTGAGCGACGCCCTCGCCGAGGAGCTCGCCGCTTTGGCGGCAGGTCTCGGGATGGGCGAGCGCGTTCGGGTGACCGGGCACGTGGAACGTTCGACTTATCTCGGCTTTCTCGGCACGGCCACGGTGGCGGTGCAGCCTCGGGCGAGTTTCGCCGGAGAGGCGTCCGGTGCAGTCGGAGACTGCCTGGCCGCCGGCGTCGCCACCATCGTGTCGGACATCGGCTGGATGGGCGATCTGCCGGACGACACCGTCCTCAAGGTCGACACCTCCACCGGTGCTGCCGGCGGGCTGGCGGCGGCGTTGCGATCGCTCCTCGACGACCCGGATAGACGCTCTTCGATGGCCGAGCGGGCAGCCGGGTTCGCCGCAGCGCAGACGTTCTCGCGTGCGGCCGCCGCTCTTGTCGCCCTCTTTGACCTCGCGGGCGCACCGACCGATGGCTCGGCCCACGCTTCGGTCGGGGTCTAGGGCTCAGTCCCGGGGCGGAGGGCGGCGCGGAGCTCGAGGAGGGCAAGTCTGGCGAAGTGAGCTGCCGGCCGGGTGACCGCCCGCCGCTCGGCGGCCGCCAGCATGGAAACCGCCACCCGTCGGGCAGACGGCCGCCCCGGCGAAGGAGAACCCCTTCGGCCCCCTCTTCGCCGCCGACCTGCTTTGTCACCACGGATGGGGCCCAGATCCGGCACCCCCGCCCCGGGGGCGGGGAGCCATTGCCACTGGGCCACCCGCGGGTGCCGGCCCTTGCCGGTGACGGGGAGGCGGCCTCTCCTCGCCAATGACTCCCGCTCGGCGGCCGCCCGCTCCCGCACGACCGCTTGCACCTGGGCGGCGGTCGCGGCGGCTCCGTCTCCCCATCCGGCTAGCGCGGCGATCCCAGGCCGGGGGTGCTGGCCCTGCTCGCCTTCGGACGGAGGCGTCACCGATACCCGCTCGCCGAGGGGACCCAGCATGCTGACGAGGTCACTGCGCGTCGCCTCGTCGCCGACCTCGATGTGCGTGGCGGCCTTCCAGAGCTCGACAGCGGCCCGGCCGCCGGCTCCGCCAGGTAGATCGTCGGGATGCTGCAGCCTGACGGTGACGTTCTCATTCGAGCGGAGCCCGGCCGCCAAGGCCACGAGAGCTGCCGTCCTCTCTGCCCGGCCGGCGTTGTGGCGCACGGGCAGCCCGGGCTCGATCTGCAGCACGACAGCGTCGGCGCCGCGGGCGAGCAGCCCGACCTCGACCGCAGCCGCCAGCCCGGGCGCCGCCAGGTAGCGGTGGGCGGCCGAGAGGGGATCGAGTGAAACGATCTCCACGTCATGGCCCTCCCGACGGAGCCTGAGTACGTCGTGCAGCAGGGCCTGGCGGTGACCCAATGGCGGAGGCGGCACCGAACCGACGACGAGGACCTTCACGAGAGGTTCTCCAGCGACGCTTCCATGGCGTCGAGCACGCGGGGCCAGGTGTAGTTGGCGAGCACGTACTCGCGCCCCCGTCCGGCCAGCTCGCCGGCGAGCTTGGGTGCCTCGGCCACGAAACGCAGGCACTCTCCGAGCTCGAGCTCGTCGCGGTAGAGCACGCCGCCCCCGGAGCGCTCGCAGTGCCAGGTGACGACGTCGCTGCCGCCGTTGGCGATCACGACCGTGCCCGCCAGCCAGGACTCCATGATCGTGCGCGAGAAGCTCTCGTTCGTGCTCGGCTGCAGGTAAGCCGACGCCGCCGCGAAGGCGTCCGGCACCTCCGCGCTGTCCAGATAACCGAGATCAACGACGCGGCCCTCCAGCCCGAGCGGCACCTGCGGGTCACCCACGCCGAAGGTGACGAGATCGATCGGCAAGCGGTGGCGCAGAATGGCGGCGCCGAAGCCCTGCAGCACCTGACGCCATCCCTTGCCGTCCTCGCGCCGTCCCGCATAGAGCACGAACGGCCGGTCGAGGTCGTGGCGCTCCCGGAACCCGTCCGGGTCGTAGGTGGCAGGCACGTCGACGGCACAGCCGACGACGGGGTGCTCGGCCGGAAGGGGCGCCAAGTGATGCCCCAGCTGATGCTCCGGCTCACTCAGGAACCAGACGGCAGCGCTCCCGGCCAGTGCGGCGCGCACCGAGGACAGCCGCGCATAGGACTCGTCATGCAGACAGGGCATCATGATCGTCCGCTCCGGGGCGATGCCGGCGCAGTACAGCGTCGACCAGAACAGGTAGGGCGCAAAGATGATGGCGTCGTAGCGGCGGGCTGCCTCGGCCAGGTAGAGGTACAGCTCCGGAACGCGGAACCGGCCATTCACCCAGGCGAGGTCGTCGGCCTCGTCGAGGGTCTCGTCGTCCATGAGACGCCGCTGCAGACGTGCCCAGGTGGCCATGTCCCTACCGGGAACGGTCTCGAAGCGCCGGACGGTGAGCTGGCCGTCGGGCGCCTCCCCCGGCTCGAACTCGTTCGCCCAGGTGTAGTGATCCCGTGCACAGGTCGTGAGGACGTCGACGGAGTGACCTCGAGCTGCCAGCCCGGCAGCCGCCTCGCGCATCGCTGTCTCCGCCCCACCGACGACGCCGTGGCCGTAGCGGGGGGTCACAAAGGCGAGGCGCTTCGACTCCTTGGCGTCTGACACGAGGCGGCCCTCCATCGGTCGCCGGCGCCGGGAGGGCGCCGCTCCTGGTCTGGATGCTACGCGAGCGCCCCTTCTCGGAGGCGGCGAGCCCGCCGCCGCTTCGCTCATGAGACGGGGACATCCACGCCCGCCCAACGCTCAAAGATCTCTCTCGGCCGCATGATCCACCGCCGCCGAAGCAGCTCCCGCTCGCCGAGCGCCCTCGGCAGCACCTTGGGCAGCAGTTCGGCGACGCCGTCGTCGCCGCCGCCGCGTCGCTTGCGCCACATCTCGGCCATCGCAAGGTCGATGGGCGCGTTGCGAACGAGTGTGAGGAGGCGATTGCGCTCGGCCAGGTGCCGCTCTCTGCGCACCCCGAGCGTGCCTGTCGTGACCGCCTCGAGCCTCACGGTGGCGGCGGGCTCGTAGAACATGCGGAGACCCATGAGCCGCCCTCGCCAGCACCAGTCCGTGTCCTCGTAGCCCTCGACGTAGCGCTTGGCGAAACCCCCCACCTTTGCCAGCACATCACGGGTCGTCACGAGCGCCGCCGCGCTCAGCGAGAAGCGCTCCTCGGCGATGTCGAGCCGCTCGTCATCTGGGGCCTGTGACCCGATGCCGCCTACCGAGCCGTTGGCACGCAGGTAGGACCCGGCGCTGCTGAGCAGGTCGACCACGCGAGCAGGTTGCACCGCCTCCCCGTTGAGGAGAAGGTCGAGCTCGTCGCCGCTCTCGACGAGCGGGACATAGAAGGGCACCCGACCAGAAGTCCATCGCCAGCGCTCGCCCGTCCGCCCGTGCTCGAGCGGGTGGACGCCCGTTCCTGTCAGGCCCGAGAGAACGTCGACGCCGCCGAGCGTCGCCGTCGTGAGTTGCCGTCCGAGGGGACGAGAGTCGCCGCTGGCGAAAGAGGGCTCGTCGTTGAGGAGGACCTCGAGAAACCGACCGGCCAGCACGACACGGGGGGACACGGCGCCAACCGTGGGATCCTCGAGGAGCTCGGCCGCGGCCGCCAGCCAGCCGTCACCGGCGAGGGCGTCCTCGTTCAACAATGCGACGAGGTCGCCACGCGTCTCAGCGACCCCAAGGTTGGCGGCCGCCGCGAAGCCGTCGTTGCGGGGCGGGCGCACGACCCGTGCTCCGGTCTGCCCTGACACGGTTCCTGCTGTGGCCGTCGGCGAGCAGTCGACGACGATGACCTCGTCTGCTTGCTGGTGGACCGACTCGAGGCAGCGCCCGAGGCGATCGGTCGGTCGACTCGAGACGATGACGACCGAGGTGCTCAGGAGGTTGCCTTCAAGACCGAGCGGTCGATCACCCGATCGATGAAGCCGTACTGGAGCGCCTCATCGGCGGTGAACCACCGGTCGCGGTCCGAGTCAGCCTCGATGCGCTCGAGCGGCTGACCGGTGTGAAACGAGATGCGCTCGGCCATCATGCGCTTCAGGTAGATGATCTGCTCGGCCTGGATGGCGATGTCGGCAGCCTGCCCCTGCATCTGCCCGGACGGCTGGTGCATGAGGATGCGGCTGTGCGGTAGTGCGTAACGCTTGCCGGGCGCCCCTGCGCAGAGCAGGAACTGCCCCATCGAGGCAGCCATGCCGAGGCAGATCGTCGAGATGTCGCACGTCACGTACTGCATCGTGTCGTAGATGGCGAGACCGTCTGTCACCGACCCACCCGGAGAGTTGATGTAGAGGTTGATGTCCCTCTCAGGCTCCTCAGCTTCGAGCAGGAGGAGCTGTGCGCAGATGAGGTTGGCGGAGGTCTGGTCGACCTGGGTACCGAGGAACACGATGCGCTCCTTCAGCAGCTGCCGGTAGATGTCGCCTGCGGGGTCGCCGACGTTGCCGTTGGACGCCATCCGTCCTGGCAGGCCGGCCCGCATCTCGGCTGTCTCCGGTATCACAACACTTGACATCGATCCTCCTCGTCACTCCCTGCTGCGAGGCTACAGCCCGGCGCCTGAGCTCTGGCCGGACCTGTGCTCGCCCCAGCGGCGACCGGCACCGCGGTTACGCTTTGCTGGGCGGCTGAGCCGCTCGTGCGGGCGTGGCGAAACGGCAGACGCGCCGGGCTTAGGACCCGGTCCCTTCGGGGGTGGAGGTTCGACTCCTCTCGCCCGCACACCTTGTTGACCTGGGATCATGACCCTGAAAGAGACTGCGGTTCTCGGCCCACTGCGCCGGTCTCCTCTGACTTGCTAGCCGATTGCTAAAGACTGTCAACTTCGCGTATCGCTTTGCCGACACTGCTGGTACGATGTCAACCATGAGCACGACGAACGTGGCACCCGAGGTCCGCAAGCGGGTCCTCACATCGCGGGACCGTTTCTGGCGTCCCGAGGACTTCGCCGGCTCCCCTGACGCGGTCGCCCAAGCTCTGTCGCGGATGGCCCGCTCCGGGGAGGTGCGCCGTGTCCGGCGTGGCCTCTACTGGCGCGGCGCACCTACCCGTCTCGGCATGGCTCCCCCGCCGCCGGGTCGCCTCGCCAGGGCGGTCGTTGGCGGGACCGGCTCCGGTCCGGCCGGATGGAGCGCCGCTCTGGCGCTCGGCCTATCGACCCAGGTGCCCCGCCGGGAGGTGGTCGCCGTTCCGGGTCGATCACCTCGGAGTCCCGGCTCTGTCCACTACGTCAGCCGAGCCGCCAGCACCAAACGTCGCGACGAGCGGCTGCGTCCGACCGAGGTCGCGCTGTTGGAAGTGCTGCGGAACTGGGATGGCCTCGTTGAGATTCCCGCCGCCGAGGCCGTCGCGCGGATCGAGCGACTCGCCGACAGCGGCGCGGTCCGCCTCGACCGGATCGCTCGGGCGTCGGAGACCGAGCCGCCCCGGGTCCGCGAACGGCTGCGCCGCCTCCTCGTCGCGCTCGGCCGGCCGGACATGACCAACATCGTCCGCCCGGCGCGTAGCGAGTCCGTCCGGCGCGATATGGCTCTCGCCGGCTGAGCTAGTGACCCGCTTCGCGGACCTGAGCGAGTTCGGGCCGACGCTCGATGCTGCTGCCGAGCGGCTCGGGATCAGCCCTACCGCAGTCGAGAAGGACTACTGGGTCAGCGAGGTCCTCCGCGTGCTCGGCCGTGACTTCGACGGCGACTTCATCTTCAAAGGCGGTACCAGCCTTTCCAAGGGCTACCGGCTGGTGGAACGCTTCTCAGAAGACATCGACGTCCTCGTTGTGCCCGGCGAGCGGGGGCGTGGGGCGACCGACAGGCTCATGAAGGCCATGGCCGACAGGGCGGCCACAGGGGTCGGCGGCTCGGCGGCTGGGGTCGGGGGGAGCGAGACCGGCCGGCACCGCTCCTACGAGATCGCCTACCCCGCGACCCGAGCGCCGACCGCGCTCATCCGCACCGGCGTGCTCCTCGAGATGGGCGTCCGGGGCGGGCCCCATCCTCACGCGCTCGTGCCGATCAGCTCCCTCGTCGGCGATGTGCTCGAAGCCGCCGGGACCGACCTCGGCGAGTTCGACGACCTGAAGCCGTTCGAGGTCGCCGTCCTTCACCCGGGACGCACCCTCCTCGAAAAGCTCGTCCTCATCCACGCCCTGGCCCAACAGCTCGCCGCCGGCACCGGTGGGTCCATCGACCGGCGCAGCGGCCGGCACTTCTACGACGTCTACCAGCTCTTGGGCGACCGACAGGTGCTCGACCTGCTCTCCGACCGAGATCAGACCGAACAGGTGATGCGCAGCGGCGAGGAGATCAACCGGGCCTTCTTCGGAGGCGACGGCATCGAGGTTCGCCCGGCCGGCGGCTTCGGCACGTGCCCGGCCTTCGACTCGACCAGCGACATCTCGACCCGGCTCCGGGCGGCCTACGAGTCGACCATGCCTGAGCTCCACTTCGGCGCCGGCCCGCTTCCTACCTGGGAAGAGATCTGTGGTCGTGTGACAGAGCAGCAAGCGCTGCTGTGAGCATCCCTCGCCCTAGGGCGTGAGCGGGGATCCCAGCGGACCGGGAGCAGCGGGAGCAGGAGATGACAGCCGACCCGGCGCGTGTTTGGCTGAAGAGCTGGCCGGCGAGGCACGCTCCGAACGGTCCAGGCTCGGGCCGGGCTCCGACCCGCCTCGTGACCGCCCCTTCAAGTACGAGTACGCGGGGAACCCAGTGTCTGCTGATCCTTCCCAGGTCGGCGATCCCTTCGCCGCCCGCTGCTCGTACGTGGCGGGACCCGGCGGTCGCCCACGCGCTGCGAGCGGCGCGAGACAACCCGCGCATCGCCCCGGAAGTGGCAGCACAGCTGCCCTGGGCACTGAGGACGGTCACGGCGGGCTCGCCGAGCAGCCTCGGGCTGTTCGCCGCTGCTGGATATGCCGGCCCGGGTGCGACCGGATTGCTCGGCCTGTTGGGTCATCGCACCCGCTCCCAGGCGTTCGCCGCCGAGCTGGTCGTCGCCGCTGCCTCATCTATCGGCCATGGAGCTCCCACCCAGACGAGCGTACGGCCGTGGATCCTGACGGCCGGGACTGCCGGCTCGATTTCAGGGTCAGCCAATTCAGACTCAAACCGCTGCGGCACGAGGTGGCGGTGCTCCTCGGTCGGCGCCACCTCGAGGTGGTGCTCGCCGAGTACGTCGAGCACTACAACCGGCACCGGCCCCACCGGTCCCTTAACCAGCGCTCACCGTCCAACGCCGACGCGCCCCCGACGCCGATCGGCGACATCAGCCCCACGCACCTCCGACGAACCGACGTCTTGGGCGGCCTCATCCATGAGTACATGGTTGCATGACCTGGGCGGATGGATTGTCGGTACCACAAGTACGCCGGCGATCTGGACGGGGCACTCGTGGAGACACTTGTTCTCCGCCTGGTCGACCGTCGGTGCTGATGTACTTCCCGGGTCCCAGGTGGTTCCCGCCACATGGATCTCTGACGGTCGAGCAACGTTGTCTCGGGGCGCTAGTCCGTTGGCGGTTCCCAGCGGAAGAAGCGGATCGCGAAGAGCAGGCCGGCAAGCCCCCAGGCGGCCACGACCAGCACGTCGGTCCAGTCGAAAGGGCTCCCGAGGAATGATGCCTGCATGCCCGCGAGAAAGTGTTTGAGCGGAAAGATTCGACCGACCCAGACCATCCAGGCAGGCGGATTGTTCCCGAGTGGAATGAAGATCCCGGACAGAAACAGCAGGGGCAAGATGACCGCATTGACGATCGGCAGCGCGGCATCGGCGTTCGGGATGACCGACGAGATTGCGAATCCGAGGGCGCAGAACGCCGCCGCGCCGACAGCGAGCATGACCAGCATCCGCACGAGGGTGGCCCCGGTTGGGATGTCGGCGCTGTAGAAGATGCGCCCGAACCCGGCCGTGATGATCACGAGCAGCACCGACACGAGCACCGCGTGCAGTATCCGGGCGCCAAAGAACGGTGCGCTCCGTAGAGGGGTCCCGTTGATGCGCTTGAGCACCCCAGAGTCCCGCTGGAACGTGACCGCCACCGCGATGTTGTTGAAACACACGGTGATCACCGCCAGTACGACCATGGCGGGCACGTAGTACGTCGCCTCGTTCACCGACTTCGCGCCGAACCGAACCGTCGAGTTCCGGAAAATCGAGGTGAAGATCACCAGGAACATGAGCGGGTAGACAAGAGCAAAGAATGCCGAGGCTGGGCTGCGCCAGTAGGCCTTGTTCACATACCGCAGCTGCGAGACAGTCAGCGCTGCCCCGTTCATTCCCCGGGTCCTTCTGGGGTGCCGGTGAGCAAGAGATATATGTCCTCCAGCGACGGTCTCGTCATCTCCAGCTCGTCGAGGCTGACCCCATGATCGATGGCCCATCCGGTGAGCTGATGCATTGTCTGGAGTACGTCGTCTGGCGTGATCTCGGTGTAGCCGTCCGACCCCGGCGGGGCGTACAACCCCTCTGGGGGAGTCGCGCCCGCTGGGGGCCGGTACCGGATTCGCGCCTTAGCCAGGTTGCGGTCGCCAAGCGTGGCTGGCGGGCCCTCGGCGACGATCTGGCCCGCCACGATCACCGCGACCCTGTCGGCGAGGAATTGCGCCTCGTCCATGTAGTGCGTGGTGAGCAGCACCGTCATGCCAAACGTCGCCAGGTTCTTGATCACTTCCCAGGCTTCGTGCCGTGCCGAGGGGTCGAAGCCGGTCGTCGGTTCGTCGAGGAACAGCAACTCTGGATCGCCGACCAGGGCAACCGCGACGTCCAGTCGTCGCTGTTGGCCGCCGGAGAGCTTGAGTACCCGAGCAGCACTCTTCTCTTCAAGACCGACCAGGTGGATCACCTCATCTACTGGCCTTGGGTGAGGGTAGAAGGTGGCGTACATGGCGATCGTCTCGCGCACGGTGAGATATCGGTCGATGCCCGTAGACTGCAACACGATCCCGATGCGACTCTTCAGCTGTGACCGATCTTTGCCGGGATCGACGCCGAGAACGCTGACCTCACCGCCGTCACGGGTCCGGTAACCCTCAAGAATCTCGATCGTCGTGGTCTTGCCCGCCCCGTTCGGGCCGAGCAACGCAAAGACCTCACCCTGACGGATGGCCAGGTCGATGGCCCTGACGACCTGCGTATCCGCATAGGACTTCACTAGCCCCCGGACGTCGACTGCGAGAGGTCTCGCGTGGCCGTCCTCGACCGGGCCGGGGTGAAGGATGTTCTGGGCCGCTAGAGGCTCCGTCTCCGTAGCGCCACCTGCCTCCCCGCGCAAGACGAACTGGCCGTCCGCTTCGGTGCGTCCTTCGGCAGTCTATTGAACATTTTCCACAGGCTATCCCAGGCCCGAGTTACAGCTCTTGTCTGTGACGACTCTTGCTCGCGGCCAGAGGGACCGCAGAGACGACGCGCCGGCTGTTCGAGGCCAAGGTTCAGTGCCACCAGCGATCGATTTCATCGTAGACGTCGGGCCTGTGGGCCAGTGCGAGGTGAGTCACCCTGGGGAAGTGACGCACGATCGATCCGGGGAAGAGCCCTTCGCCCGTTGTCTCGCTGAGAGTTCCCGACGCGCTTGACGAAGTCACGAGCGTGTCGCCGAATACCCGGTCCAAAGGATGAGACGTGTCGGCTGTGATGCCACCGGCGATGATGAGGTAGGCCTCTCGCTTTCGCGTTGTGACACGGTGCGGTACCGGTCGTTGAAGTGCACCGGGATCCTGTTCCAACCAGTCCTCGTCGGTAATCGCGCCGAACCGGAGATCCTGGATTCCTGCGCTGCGCGTGTCGAGCCCCAGCCCGAGCAGGCGGGTTATAGGGATCGGCGAGGACCACGAGGCGGCACTGGTGAGGTTGACGAATCTCTCGAGAGGGGCGCCCGTGTTCGGAACGCCGACGAGCACGACTCGTCGGGTCTTCGACCTCCACGACCGCCGCAGGCTGAGGACGCTTCGCCATGGTCGCGTAGCGGGAGCGTAGTGACACGAGGACCTGATCACCAGGCCACCCATACTGTGCCCGATGAGGGAGATGTCGTGGACCGGTACAGGCCACGCCGACACAAGACGGTGGAGCAAACCGGCGAGCTCCCGCCCATTGACCGAGATGTGTTGGCCGGTGTTGTAACGCAGGTAGATGGGCGTGACACCATGGTCGCGGGCAAGCAAGCTTCCGTAGGTGGTGTCGGGATCACCGGGGAAGTCCCAGATTGACTCGGTGGCCATCAGCCCGTGAACGAACAGGGCGATGCTGCCAGTTGCCTGAGGAAAAGCCTCGGCGAGGCTGTCGCGGTCAAGCGTCAGGGCAGCGGTTCTCGACCGCAAGGTCATGGCGATAGCCAATGTGGATCCCTGATCGGCGAGTCGATCGCCAAAGAACCCGTTAACGACAGCGAGCGCGTCGTCGCGCCGACCTGGCAGGGTCATGAGCAGGCGAAGAAACCGCTCGGCGTTGGCCAGTATCCAACCGCGGTCGCTATCGACCCCATCTTGAGGCATGCACCGCTCGTCGACCACGAACAGAACCTACGCTCTCTGGGAAACTGGCCGGCCAGTGAAGCTGATGGGCCACCCGAACGAAAGGGCTTTCGAGCGACAGCACCGCCCTGCAAAGTGGCGAGACGATTGGATCACGACGCCCTCTTAGGCGCGGTCCACGAGGAAGTCGAAGTCGCACCCCTGGTCGGCTTGAAGAACGTGGTCGAGGTACAGCCGCTCATAGCCGCGACGGACGGTCGAGGCGCTGGGGTGGGCTTCGGAGGCCCGACGAGCAAGCTCTCGGTCTTCGACAAGCAGATCAAGTCGGCCAGTCGTAGCGTCGAGCACGATCTCGTCCCCGTCACGGACGAGCCCGATGGGACC
>Ga0187883_10001225_pt1 | contig 15841 bp, 15 predicted proteins | sample June2016WEW_20_1_2_FD_132966 | JGI IMG/M metagenome (GOLD analysis project Ga0187883, IMG submission 132966) | Peatland microbial communities from SPRUCE experiment site at the Marcell Experimental Forest, Minnesota, USA - June2016WEW_20_10 | ecosystem: Environmental > Terrestrial > Soil >...
TCCAGAACGGGCAGTGGCCGAATCCAACCTGCGGGACGCCCCAGGTCGCCCGCAGCGCTGATTTGATGCACTCACCGCGTTTGTGACGGAGTCTCCGCGGCTCTAACGTGTATAATTAGATCACGATCCGACCCCGAGTCCATATAGCTAGCGATATGGTGATCCATCGGATTGGGTATAAAGTCCTAGCTGTACGTTGGCTTCGTCTGCATTCGGCGTCTCTTTGGGACTGCGACTGGGAGTGACGTGCTCAATGGCCTTGTTGACTGTGCAGCATCGACAACGCTTGACGTCTCGATTCTGCGTCGCGCCCTGCGGAACCAGCGACGTGAACAAACAGTAGCATCTGCTGCTGCAGTGCAGGTGGGCAATCTCCACCGGTTGAAATCTGCGTCGGGGAAATCGCGCGGCTTATGGCTGTACAAGCCCCGCGGACATGCGCCAATTGATTGATCAAAAAGTTAATTCGGTCCTCAGTTTGCAGCCGGCGATCGTCGCGCAGCGACTGTACAATGTACGCAGCAAAATCCCCGAGCTCATGACGCCCCGAAAAATAAGCCGCCAGGAGCGTTAAAGCGCGATCACCCTCGCTCGGAGTGCCAGAGGTGAACAGCGGATCCAGCGAATAGCGAACCGCTTCCTCCGCGGATAGCGCCGAACGGATAATGTGCGATCTCGGATAGTCCCGTGCAATCAGAACACGCGCCGGCTCATAGCCCAGAATTGCGGCGATATTCACCAGGCGTGCCCCCTCGATCTTTTGTTTGTCTTGGGAACCGTCGCCCTTGAGTTCGTCATCAACATATCTCTGCATAGCTGCAGTGCCGCGCTGAAAGTTTGCACGCAGCCGGCGGGGATCAGTGCCTTGCAGCGCCAATTCCGTTTCCGGCGGTGCTGCGATCGTCATCGTTGCCGCCTCGACGAGGGCACGATCGACTCTCGGCGCATTTTCATCGGCCCGCGGCACGTTCGAAACGATGTCGTTAGTTGGAGGGACCGCCGGGGATGATGACGGAATTGATGCCGCGACCACCGGCGATGAAGACGGAGTTGATGCCGCCTTGGTCGTCGCCGGTGGTCGGAACTCCTCTAACAACACGATGCCAACCATGACCAATCCGAGGACCAGTCCAAGCCGGACAAGCAGCACCGCGAATTCTGCCGCGCGCATCATAGATGCGTTCCCCCGCGCAGGATTGCGTTCATGCGCAGCTCTAGTCGGCAACAAATAACATAGACCCGGTCTGAGGGCTACGTCGAAACGGCGGACCTGGAACCGTAGAGCCGAGAAAGTGCCTCGGAAGATGCGAATGGTCGAAATCGGGCTCACCCTTATGCAGGTATATTCACGTGTTCCACTGAATTTCGCCGCGGAGCAGAGCTAGTGGCAATCTAACTTTTATTGAGATAGAACGCTCGAGTGTTTCCGATTCCGGAGGGTGCCAAATCGCCTACAAAGCGCTCGGTGAGCGCTCAATAAACCGCCTACTCCCATCGAGGAGCTTAAGGTTGTTGATGATAGTCGGATTGTTAGGCTCCCGCTCGTAGGCTTTGAGAAACTCTTGGCGTGCGGCGACCAGATTCCCGCGCAACATGTATGAATAGCCCCGGTTGTTGAGAATAGCGGGCGTTTCGCCCACAAGGCGAATGGCTGATTGATAAGCCCGGTCGGCCAGGTCGAAACGCCCCAAGCGATCATAAGCCGCGGCCAGTCCGATCCATGCCGACGCATCTCTGGGGGCCTTCTCGACGGCGTCGCGCAAGTAGCGCTCGGCTATACCGTAGTGGCCGCGATTGAAATGCTCTATACCCAGCCGTAGCGGCTCATCCGATGGATGATATTGGACTTCTGCGTTTTCCTGTATCGTGAGTGTTGTGATCGGCGGTACGCCCTCCTGCGTATCAAGAGGGGGCTTGTCCGTAAGACAGCCGCCAAGGGCAATAGCACTCGCCACGCACGCGGCACGTGCGGCCAAGCGGCACTGGGCTTTGATACGCCCCACCCCGTCCCCCAATTGGCCATGGCCCGCGGTAGCCGCCGGCAACCGCAGACATGACACCCCTTGCGAGAATGCCTGCGCCCGGCGAGATTGACAATGCGGATTGTGGATTAGGGGTTAATAGACGGTTAGATCCCAAGAAGTGTGGCCGACTTGCAACAATCAGCCTTTTTGTCCCGTCTTTACCGCTGGGATTCCGGATCATGAGAGTGCCGAGGCCTCCATCGCGGCGTTGGCCCGACGATTGAGGGCGCGGACCGGTTTCGGCGGATGCGGGATATTGGCGCCTATCCCGGTCTCACGCCCACGCGCCTACCAATCGGGCGATGCGGCGCTAGGTATTTCGCGACAAGGCGACTGCTTCACATCAGCTTCATGCTATCCGGTAATGGGAGGCTGATCAGGGTGATTTCGGCACGGACCATCCATCGTAGGAACGGTTACCTATGAACGCGAAACTTAAGTCCGTTCCAAAATTTCGGAACGAGGCAGAGGAACGGCGTTTCTGGGACACACACAACTCCAGCAACCATGTCAACTGGAGCAGGTCCGAGTGCGTACGCTTGGCAAACCTCAAGCTATCGACCACCTCGATTTTCCTGCATCTGTAGGCGACACTTCTTCAACGTTTCAAAGTTGCCGCCAACAAGCGCGATATTCCCTAGCATTCCCTGATCAAGACCTGGCTCGCACAAGAGACGGAACCGAATTGAGGCGGGGAAAACGTGAAAAATTCAGCTCCAATGTAGAAGTCAACCGACGAATGCCAGTTCAAAGCGAAGCAATCCGATGACCTTACGTGGGTGGAGTGCGAAGACGACGGGTGCACTCAGATTTTTAATTCACGCCGGAGGCTCAGGAATCGATAGATTCTGGCCATGGTTCGTCGTGGTTATTGTATTCGGATTTGCCTTGCGTTTCGGCCTGGTAGTGGCGTTCCCGAACCTTCATCGACCGGATGAAGTATTTCAAAATCTTGAGCCAGCTTTTCGGATGTGGTCGGGAGGCGGCGTTGTGACCTGGGAATGGCGCGAGGGCATCAGGTCGCCAATGTTTCCGGCCATCCTGGCCGCCATTATCAGCATATCGGCCAAAGTGGGACTCGGCGCCGCTGGCTACATAACGGTAATCGCCGCGGCGATGTCACTGCTTTCGACCGGCGTCGTAGCGGTAGGCTTCCTCATCGGATGGCGTCAGTGGCGCTGGGAAGGAGCTGTGATCTGTGGCGTACTCTGCGCGGTTTGGCCAGATCTCGTCTATTTCGGGCCAAAACCGTTGGCAGAGGTTCAAGCAGGCAACTTGCTCATCATTGCCATCTACGTAGCGGCATATGCGAACAGAGCAAAGGAGAATGACCCGGCCATAGCGACACATTGGTGTCGCGCTGGGGCGCAAATGTTCATGGCGGGACTGCTACTTGGTCTCGTCTTTTGTTTGCGCATTCATCTTACGCCCGCATTGTTGCTGATTGCCGGGTGGGCGTGTCGACTTGAGATTCGCCAACGCTGGCTGTTCCTTGTGTTGGGCGGCCTGCTTCCAGTAGTTGGAATGGGGTTCATCGATCTGCTCTTTTGGGGATCGCTCTTTCATTCGGTTTGGCGGAACTTCGAGGTCCATGTAATACAACATGTTAGCGACGAGTTCCGCACGCAGCCTTTCTATTGGTATTTTTCCACGTTCTTAGTGGAGTGGGATAAGGCAACCATCCCAATCGTGGTAACCTTCCTTGTTGGGCTACGCCGGGCTCCGCTGCTCGTCGCAGTGGCGGCGGTAATCGTTCTTTCACACAGCGCCGTCGCGCACAAAGAAATTAGCTTTGTCTACGCCGCCCTTCCGCCGATACTGGTCGTTGCGGGACTTGGCGCGACCGAAATAATGACGTGGCTCATCCCGCAACGGCGTCCGGCGCTTGGGCCTCCCGTGGTCATCGCTATATCGATCCTCTGGATCGCGGTCAGCGTAACGATCGCGCTCAGTGCCGGCTTTCGGCCGAAATGGACGGCACACGCAGCAGTATTACATGCCGAGGAAGCGATCGCGAACGATCCGGAATTGTGTGGCCTGGGCATCCGTTGGCCGAAAGTTTATATTTTTTGGACCGGCGCCGATGCGTATCTTGGACGCCCGATCCCGATTTATGCATTCGGAACGCCGGCAGGAACGGCGCGGGTCGCTCCTGCCATAAATTTCGCCATTGGCGGCAACGACATCGCTGACGGATTGCCAGGATTCTCGCTAGTGCGATGTTGGAGCGGAGATGATGGTGAGGTTTGTCTCGCACGCGCCGAGCGCGGTAAGGTTTGCACTCCGGACCCCAATTTCGACCTCAACAGCGTTCCCAGACTTGGCCGCATCGGCACCGAGTTCGGCGCCGATCATTGAAGCAAGGAGATCGAAAGCACCTATCCCCTTGCTCGGACACGAAGGCGCTTCTAGCGTCTCCCGCTCCGCGCGAGTCAATTGATGGCGATATATGCCGCTTCGTTGGAACAGCGAGTTTCGCTGCAACTGACGATCCAGGTCTCAACCTAACTCCTATTCGGCTTATCGCCCTCCCTGACATATCGCATCCGCCACAAAGCCTACTCGATTGAACAGCTAGCGATGCCGCACCAAAACGACCGAATAGTCATCAGAAAAAACTACCTCCCACAGCGCGCTTTGAGCAAGTGCCTTGGCCAACGGATCCTTTGGGCGCAAAACAACCCAGGTCACTTTATATTCGTCAAGCAACTCAAACGCACTGTTGATATCCACAAGATTCACGGCGTCAACATATTTACGCAGAAAAGCGTCGCCAAATAACTCCGTCCTTCCATCAATGAACGTGGGGATGCTCGAAAAAATTAGATAGCCACCAAAATCGTAACTATTAAAGACATTTCCGGTGATATTTGCGCGTTGAATTAACTCAATCGCCGCCGTCGGCATTATCGATCTGCGCGGGAGAATATCTTGCCGCCACCACGTCCATACCGTGCTCAACACAGCGAGCACCATGCAGCACGCGGCAAGGCCAATGGATCGTTTCTGCAAAAATTTCAGGATCGGATCCGAGGGATTATCACTCTCAGAATTGTTCGTGCCAAACGATTGCGGCGCGAGATACCAAATAGATCCTGCAGGCCGCGCCATAATAATTGGCACAAGGACAAAGAACATCATAAGCCCGCGGAAGGAGCTCAAACCCACCGCAGCGATTAAACCAAATGCGATCAGTCTCGGCTTGCGCAATTGGATGCCAAGACCCGCTATCGCCAACAAAATAGTAACGAGATAAATCAGATGCAATCCTAAGTCTTGAAAATCCGGCGGTCGCCATTCTCCTATACGTGAGAGTGCAAATCTCATACTCATTAGCTTTGTAGTCACAAAAGCAGGCGCAATTCCATATGGCGTTATCAACGCGCAAACACTGACAACAGATGCCGCAACCAAAAGCCGCCCGCATCTCGGGTAATTTTGCCGGACTATATTTTGATAAAGGCAAAAGCCGGCAAAAATATAGAGCAATGCAAGGCCGAACGTAAAACTGCCGTGAAGATTAGCCCAAAGGATCATCAATGGCGCGAGAGCGAACAATGACGGCAAATTAAAATCATCGTAGTCATAGGCGTTAAGCAGACTAATCATCCAAATAACGAGAATTACGTATGAGAAAACGTGGGGTCGCGCAAAAAAGTGCGGAGTAATTGCTGCCACGGTTAATGCGGTCAATCCTATTGCGACGGAGAACCGAAGGTGCCGCAACAAATAAAAACACAGTATTCCAATGGAGGCGGCACACGCCGTGACGGCTAAAATCGTTACGGCACGCCAGTCGCCGAGTTTGAATGCTGCGGCATAGAAAATCTCAGATAACCATTCCTTGGAAATCCACGGCTTTCCGGACGCCGTGTAAGAATAAAAATCAACTGTCGGAAATTGTGCATGATCCAAGATCCACTGCCCAGTACGAATGTGCCAAAACGTGTCGGGATCTTGTAGCAGGAAGGGATCCAACAACAATAACAATGCATAACAGATAAAAAATACGGCGAGGGCCGCGGCGAGGTAAAACCTACTGTTTGATTGAACCAAGCAAGTTCTCCGACGCTACGCTGCATAGTATGGTGCTGAGTATCACCGATCAGATTCGCGCTCCGAAATCGATTTGCTTCGATTACGTGATGCGCGCCCGCCATGCAACTTGATGAAGACAGAGTAGGCCTGCCGGAAGAGGCATCCGAACATCGGGCACAGCCGGCATCAGCGCGTTGATCAGGCCCGCCATAAGACGATGCAGATCACCTTCGACATCGATGCCGTCACCAGCCAAATGGCAGACATGTCGTTTGCCGAAGGTTCGCACGACCCTCGGGTAAAACCCAAACCGTCGATAAGATCCTGCCGGCTATGCCCAAAACGCCCAACGCATAGTTCCTCCATCAATCCCGCCGCGAATCTGTCGAAAATGATTAGCACGCAATATGATCCGCTAATACGTCATTCCGGGGCGGAGCGAGTAGTCCGGAATCCATAACCATCGGCCGTGAATATGGCTTCCTGACCACTTCGCCGCGATCCCGAAGGACGGACACGAGGCAATCATCCCTGAAGGCGAACCCTCTGTCGGTTGGCTCTTGAAGGCATGACCATCGAACGCGTCTCGTGCCGGCGTGGATGGCAGGACCGCAGTTCTGCCATGAGCCGGGCCATTCCGGACGACTTCCGCGAGGAAGTGTAAGCTTGTCACCGATCGCCGTCGGCCCACTCGCGCCAGGCGTTCTGCGGCGCGTGGCAATCGGCGACTCTCGCCTCAAGCTGACGGAAGTCTGGCGTTGATGCGTGCAAGACCATCGATCAACGCCCCGGGCAACAGCCTTAGCAGGGCCTTCCGCGCGCGGAACGCCAGAGGCGCGACATCGGGGATTGCGGCGTCCGGGGCCAGCCGACTGGTTCGTACTTGCGCACTCAATTTTTCAATCGTATCCGATTTCACATAAAGGATCATGTTATATCGGTACCAGAATGGGATTGCCCTTATATCGCGTATTTTCGGCCGCAGGCAATCGAACGCGATGTAGCCGTGGTCGGAGAAGAGTGCCTTCCAGAAATCATAATGCTGTTCATTGATATGAAATTCGCCGCCCTGACCGGGAGGCGCCGCCGAGAAAAGGGCTACGTTGGCGTGAGCGACAAGATCGGCCACCAGGGTCTTGCTGCGGGTCCGCGGTAGATGTTCAGCGACCTCGAGGCATTGGACGAGATCGAAGCGTCTGCCGAGATTGAAGGGAGATGAGAGATCCACCATGACAAAGCGGGCGGGGTCGATCACGAGGTGATTCTGGTCGACATAGGCGCCGTCAATGCCCAGGAAATCGCTGCATCCCGAATCAGCCCACGCGGCCAGCCAAGTTCCGCGTGCACAGCCGACATCGAGAACGCTGTCGATCTTGATGAAGGATCGCAGGATCTTGACGATGGTGCGTGCGGCGATCTCCGATTTCTCAGCTCGGTCGTAGAACGCGGTGTTGTATGCAGGCGTCGTCATGCCCAGCGTCTCGCCGGCACGTTGCACCGCCAGGCCCGGGACAAAGGAGAGTCGACGATGAAGCCGAGCAGAAAAGAAAGCAAAAGTGCGATTAGGAACCACCACGCGACTTCCCGCGCGCACCAGGTCACGAACTCGAATCCCCGTGCGAGTAAACCAAAACCGAACGGAGGGGCGACGGCAGCCATGCGGATCGGATGGCGTATAGCTTCCGCCCACATCAAAGGAGCGATGCCCATCGAGGCCAGCCGCGCGGCGGATGCCACCGCGCCAGCAGCCTTGTCCCGCCGGAGTGCAAACAGCCCTGGGAGGACCAGGAGCAAGAAAATGCCGCGATACCCGGCGCTTTGACCGACAACGAAGCAACCTGACATGAGAAAGGCGCCGGCCAGCAAAGCAAGCCGCCGGGGCTCATCAAGTCGATTTAGGGCGGCAGGAACGTCTGAAGCCCGCCAAAACTTAACCATCATCCAGATGGTTGCCGCAAACAATGGGATAGTTGCCAACAGCGCTCCTTCCCATGCATTGGCCGCCGAAGCCATAGACTGCTGAAACACGAAAAACATCCCAAGTGGAAAGTTCTTGGCTCCAAACATATCGCCGAATGGTGACCCGATAGCAATATTGGGCAGGCCCTCGAGAATTTCCGCAGCGTATATCTGAAAAAAGAATACAAGCCAAATGAGCGAGGCGAGAGCGATCGGAAGCAAGACGCGAAACCGCTCTCGCACCAGGAGACCGAGCAAAATGAATGGATAGTACTTAATCAAACCAGCAAAGAATGCGATGCAATAACCGAGCGTCCGCGCGACAACCGATCGACGCAGTAGGCTCAGCATAAGGATGACGAGAAGGAAAATCAGCAGGTCCGGGTTTGCTCGCTCGATCGCGAAGGCGACCATCGTGGATAACGCCGCGGCAATCCGTATCCCCATCTCGGTTGGTGACAACGGTGGCGGAAGCGAGGAAAGCGACACCAGAAATGCGATACCGAGCACGAGGCCGACTCCGACCCGGTCGGCCCGGCCGAGCGGGATCCAATCGATCGTCATCCAGAAAGGCGAGTAGTTGTATCCACGCCGCAGAATGTCGCAGGGGTCCGCCAGGATGACCTCTACGCCCTTGCGGGCGCACTCCCATGCGGCGAGGGATCCGTCGGCATCTACGAACGGGAATTTGAATGGTACGATACCCCAATCGGTGAGCAGATGAAAATAGGTCGCCTGCGCCCCGCTCAGCCAAAGGCCCGTGACCGCTATCAACACAACAAGCCCAACAAAACTAGTGGCGACGCGCGCCAAGAGGCGCGATGCTTTGGGCATAATGTTTACAGCGGCTTCTTGCCAACCACGGTCCAAGACATCTCGTTTGTCCATGTGGCATGAATATCAATCAGGCCCGCGCGCGCGAAGAGGTCAATCGCGCCGCTTCGATCGTAATAGCGGACGATGCGCGGGATCATGTGGTCAAACACGATCGCACGGAGGTGTCTGAACCCGAACCCCCGAATCAGGCGCAGATAGGGTCTTCGGCTGATGCCACCGCGAAGTGCGACCCACAGTATCGCCGTAAGCGGAAGCGAGAGGTAGTGCACCAAGCTCAAAGGCATGCGGCTGAACAGCAGACGGCGAACCGGATTAAACAACCAAATGATCCAACCGTTGTTTTCGCGGCCATAGAGCCAGACGAGGACAACGCCGCCGGGCCGAGCGGCTCGAATGAGGCTGGCCACCGCGGCATCCGGGTCGGCCAGATGATGAACGACGCCGATGCTGAAGACGATGTCGAAGACATCGCGCTCGGGAATGTCGTAAATGCTCATGTACTTTACCTCCGCGTTGGGAAATTCCGCCAGTGTCTGGCGGGCGCGGGACAAGGTGCGTTGGTCGACGTCGATGGCTACGCCGCGGGCCGCACCGTAACGCATCGGCCAGTAGCTGTTGCGGCCCATGCCGCATCCAGCGTCGAGAAATGTCTTGCCGAACCAGTCATCGGGCCGGAGCGGTGCAGTCCAGAGGCGGAATTGCTCCTCGTGCTCCGGGCGTAATTCCGTGTAGGTGTCCCACGAGAATCCGAAACGTTCCGGGGAACCGGCGGCGATGTCGGTTTCGAGTGTCGGCACGGTCGTTATGCGAGTTCCCTTTTGGACCAGGGTCGGACATTGAACACCCAAAATAGGTAGATCGCGAAATTTGCACCCGGAATAAGCGCCCAGTTGAGCGCGATGCCCCAAAGGTATGATCTGTGAAGAATGCCGGTCATGAGTGCCATGCCGCCGGTTGCGATGACGAAGCCGACGAGATTGGTAACCACGAAACGAACTCGGCTTGTCGTTGTCTCATTTGGTTCAGGCCGGCATCGGGGTAGCTGATCATGCGGTGCGTGGCGTAGCCGATCGGCTGAGCGAGGCAGAAGGCGATTATGCCGGCACCGACCGGTCCAATAGCGGGCAGGAGGCGGACGAGTGCCACGACGGCGAGACTGAACAGCGCCGCGACGATGCATCCCGATATGCCGTATCGCAGGATCCGCTCGATCAGGCGCATGGGTGGCCTCACAGCTGGCAGCCGAGTTGGGCAAGGCAGAGGTGGCCCCAAAGGAACAGGCGTTCGTCTTCGGTTTTACCACGGAAGCCGTGCCAGCGGGCGGCGGCGTAGGCGGGGCGCATTCCGGCGGGGACAAAAGTCGCACGAGCGAACTCCAGAGACCCAAGCCAGTCTTCCAGCGGAATACCGAAACCTTTTTTCGCGCGTGCCAGCACCGAGTCGGGGACGATGCCGCGGAGCGCCTCCTTGAGCAGGAATTTTCGCTTGCCGACGCGCATTTTGTAGCCGTGGGGTAGTCGCTGGCAGAAGGCGACGAGGTCGCGATCGAGAAAGGGGGCGCGGCTCTCCAGCGAGGCGTGCATGCTGGCACGATCGGCCTTCGCGAGGATCATCTCAGGCAGGTAGAAATTGGTGTAGAATTCGAGCGTGCGATCGACCGAGTTCCGGCTCTGGCTTCGGGTCCAGGCGTCAATCGCCTCGTTAAATAAAGCCTCGGGCGGTAACGGATTTTCGAAGCAAGCTTGGAAATCCTCGGGAGCGAGTAGGCCTAGCCAGACCGGGTTCCAAAGCGAAGGCGGGTGAGAGAAACCGCGCAGCATGCGGCGGAGGCGATATTCGAAACTCATATTGCGATTGTTACGCGGGAGTTTGCCGGCGGCGGCGCACAACAGGCGGTGCAGCGGGCGAGGCACGAGGCGTTGGTAGAGGGAGCCGGGGCCCAGAGCGCTGAATGGATCGTATCCGGCGAAGAGTTCATCGCTGCCATCGCCGGACAGGGCCACGGTGACGTGCTCCCGTGCGAAGCGGGCGAGCAAGTGGGTTGGCAAGATCGAGGGATCCGCGAAAGGCTCGTCGAGCTTGCTTAGCAGGGTAGGGAGTTCGGCGCGGGCGTCGGTGAGATTGATCAAGCGTTCATGGTGACGGCTGCCGATAGCGGAGGCCGCGGCTCGGGCGAATTCAGATTCGTCGTACGAGCGCTCGTTGAAGCCGATCGTGAAGCTATCGATCCCCAATTTGTCGCGGGCGCGGGCAGCGAGAGCGAGGATTGCGGTGGAATCGATGCCGCCGGAGAGAAACACGCCAAGCGGAACGTCAGCTACCATCCGGCGGTTTACGGCCACAGCGAGCAACGCGCGCAATTCTTCGGCTAGCGCGGGTATCCTGGACGCCGGAGCGTCGTCCTGGGCTTCAATGGCGAAGCGCCAGTACCGGACGATGTGAATTTCGCGCGTATCGAGGTCGAAGGTCAGAGTGGCGCCGGGTTGGAGTTTGCGAGCGAGTCGGTAAATCGTGCACGGAGCCGGGACGTAGCCGTAGGCGAAGAATTTCTGCACGCCAATCGGGTCAGGGCTGTCGCCAAGACCAGGATGGGCGTGCAGGGCTGAGATTTCGGAGCCGAAGACGAACAGGCTAGGCGTTGCCGCGTAGTAGAAGGGCTTTTCGCCAAAGCGATCGCGAGCGCAGAAGATGCGGCGTCGCGGCCGATCCCAAACGACGAAGGCGAACATGCCGTTTAGCCGCGCAGGCAGGTCGTCGCCCCAAGCCTCATAGCCGTGCACTAAGACTTCCGTGTCTGAATGGTCGCTGCGGAAGACATGCCCGGCCGCCACAAGTTGTTCGCGCAGTTCGGCATGATTGTAGATCTCGCCGTTGAACATGACGCAGATCGATGTATCCTCGTTCCACATCGGCTGATGACCGCCCGCAATGTCGATGATCGCGAGGCGGCGGAAGCCGAGGTGCAGGCCATGCTCGGGATCGATATGAAATCCGGCGTCGTCGGGGCCACGATGCACGATGGCGCTGACCATCGCATTGAGTTCTGTCCGTCCGCCGGTGCCGACGAATCCTGTCAGCCCACACATGCAGGATCAGCCCCGTTGGCGTAAGGGCGGCGCGCCGAGATTGATCAGCTCGCGGGTGTGATAAATGGTCTTGCCCTGCGATTCAAAATAGGTGCGAACCACGATCTCGGCAACCAAGCCTATGCAAATACTCATTACGCCCATCATGATGGACATCACAACTAACAGTGGCAGTGGCGTCTGGATCATCGACAGATTGCCAAACCATTTCAGATACAGCATGTATGCGGCGCTGATCGTGGCAACGACGAACCACAGCGCGCCGAAGCCGCCGAAAATGTAGATAGGCTTCCCGATCGAGCGATCAAGAAAGCGCACCACGATCAGATCGAGCACGACTTTTAGAATGCGCGTCAACCCATAATTCGATTTGCCGTGCAGCCGTGGGTTGTGGTTGACGGCAATCTCCGTAATGCGGGCGCCGTACCAGGACGCGTAGATCGGCACGAAACGGTGCATTTCGCCATAGAGCCGAACTGAGCCAATCACGTCACGCCGATACGCCTTCAGGGAACAGCCGTAGTCGTGCAAATGCACGCCTGACAGGTTAGAAATCACCGTGTTGGCGATGCGGCTAATGAAGTTACGGCTGATGGCCGCGTCCTGGCGGTTCTTTCGCCAGCCGGAGACGACGTCGTAGCCTTCATCGAGCTTCGCCAGCAGAAGCGGGATGTCGGCGGGATCATTCTGCAGATCCGCGTCGATCGGCACGATGATATCCCCGATCGCGTGATCGAACCCGGCCATTATTGCGGCTGTTTGGCCGTAGTTGCGGGCGAGGTCAATCACGCGAAGCTCCGGGTAGGAGCCGGCCAACGCCCGTAGCACGCGTAAAGAGCCATCGGTACTGCCGTCGTTCACCACAATCACTTCGAACGCCCGCCCAAGGCCGCGCAGGACGGAAAAAAGACGCTCAATCAAAACCGGCAGGTTCCGTTCTTCATTCTTCGCAGGGACGATGACAGACAGCAAGCCGATCTCTCGGATGGGGACACTGGAGCCGGGACGCTCACAACTCACCAGAGGCTCTCTGAGCAGAGGATAACTGACATTGATCCACCATAGGATAGCTTGGATGCCAAGACAACGGCCATGGGTTTAGACCAAGCCATCACGGTTAAGCCGATTGCTTCGGCGAGTACGCGATACGCAAAAGAGTCGACATTGGAGGTCACTAGGGGAGGTCAAAATCGAGCCAAAAAAGCACTCGATACAATTAAATCCGTTGGGTTCGCGATCGCCGCCATGCAATTCACGATGAGCCACTGGTCTTTCATATATAAATCGCGCAACTCACGGTGAAACTAAGTGCGTCATTTGACCATTGCGGGTAGAAACACTGTGACCATCCTCAGGATCAGCGGAAGCACAATAACCATCAGTACGACCGGGAAAATAAAAAGCGTCATAGGCACGAGCATTTTCACAGATAATTGGCCCGCCTTTTCCTCCGCCCGCAACAGGCGCTTATCGCGCAGTTCGTCACCAAATATCCGGAGCGCCTCCGCACTATCACTGCCGAGTTCGGATGATTGCCGCAGGATCGCAAGCAGAGACTGGGCTTCCGGTATCGTCAGACGATCCGCCAGCGTATCCATGGCCTGGACGAAGCTTCGCCCTGCCCGCATCTCCGCGTTCATAATCGCTAAATTGATCCCGAAAGACCGGTCGCGTTTGCTGATCTCAGGGCTGATTCGATCGAGCGCGCCTTCCAGGCTCAATCCGGCGTCGACACAAACCACCAGCAAATCGAGAAAATCGGGAAAAATGCTGCGATATTCTTCACTCAGCAGGCGCTGCCGGCGAGAAACGAAGCCATCCGGACCGATGACTCCCAACGCCATGGCCATAAGCATGATGACGGACCATGTGGCAAGCGGCCAATCGGGGGCGGCAATTGAAAGCATGCTGTATGCAAGGATCGGCATTAGCGCCGCCGCCGCTAAACGCCAAAGCACATAGAAATTGATGGCGTCCCTGCGAAAGTATCCGGCCCGGACCAGGTTCAGCCGCAGCTGGCCGCGCAACGTATCGTCAACGCCAAATCGCTTCTCATCGAAATGACGGGCGACTATGCCGGCCACAGCACTGGCGGCCGAGCTGGAGTCTCCACCCGCTGCCTGAACCACAGGTAGTCGGCGGAGGAGACGATCGGCGCGGACATAGTATTGACCGGTCACAAAGGCGATACCGGCTACAGCACAAAACGCCGAGACCGCGATGATGAGGAGCGTCCAGTCAGTCATGAGCTTAATACTTGAAGTTGACCATCCGATATATGATGAGGTTACCCACGATCAGCAGAAACAATCCCAGGAAAATGGTCGGCTCAAAGATTTGAGACGATCGAACCGAATCGTAAAATCTCGGCGAAACAAGATTGATGAGCAATAGCAGCACAAATGGAAGGGCGGAAAGGAACCATCCGGATAATCGCCCTTCGGCGCTCAGCGCCCTGACTTTCATCCGCATCCCGGCGCGCCTGCGCATCAATCGTGATAAGCGCGATAGGATTTCTCCGAGATTACCGCCGGTCTGAGTTTGAATGCTTAGCGAGATCGTCAAAAACAACAAATCATCTTGTCCAACGCGGCGATAAAGGTTGTCCAGCGCCGTTCGCACGTCGAGGCCGAACGCAATTTCGTCAGCGAGCACGCCGAATTCTGTCCCCACAGGATCAGCCATTTCGCGAGCCACCAGCCCAACCGCGCTCTGGAATGGCAACCCTACGCGAACACCGCGAACGATGATGTCGATGGCGTCGGGCAATTGCTCGGTAAATGCAAGAATGCGTTTGCTGCGTTTCCGAGCAAAGTACAAAATAATGACGGCGGCCGCCGCCAAAACGGCGAGGGCAAGCGATACAAGTCCTATGCCAAGCATCCAACTGAAGATCAATATCCATACCAGGCAAAGCACCGCGAACACCAGAATGAGGGACTTGCCTTGGATTGCGATCCCGGTCTGAGTCAGCCAATCGCTGAAGCGACGCAGAATGGGATTGGTTTCGTTGCGGAAGCGCCGCTCCCGCAGCAAGGTTTCCAGAACGAGCGATGAATTGTCGAGACGCTTACTAAGATCGAGCCGCCGATTGATCGTTTTCTGCGAGCGGCGATTAAAAACAAAGACCCAATACACGCCATAAATAGTGAGGCTTGCCGCCACGAATATCAGTATGACAATTGCCGAAAGGTCAGTCACCGCGGATGCCTCCTTAAAGTCGGCGACCCGGCTCGAACATGTCCGTTGGCAGCTCGATTCCGAACGAAACGAGCTCTTGGAGAAACTGCGGCCGAATTCCAGTCGCCGCAAAATGGCCAATCATATTTCCCTTCGCGTCCGTGTGCTCCTTCACGAACTTAAAGATCTCGTGCATCTGAATAATTTCGCCTTCCATCCCCCTGATCTCGTCGATGCTAGTAAGCTTGCGTCGACCATCTGGAAAACGGTGGAGTTGCATGACCAGCGTGATCGCCGATGCGATCTGAGCGCGGATGCTCGGTACCGGTATCCCCATGCCGGCCATTGATACCATCTGTTCGAGCCGCTTGAGTGCATCGCGCGGCGAATTGGCGTGAATGGTAGTCATTGATCCTTCATGGCCAGTGTTCATTGCCTGAAGCATGTCGAAGGCTTCCTCACCACGACACTCACCAACGATAATGCGGTCTGGTCGCATGCGCAGTGCGTTCCTCACTAGGTCGCGCTGGCGAATTTCGCCTTTACCTTCCGCATTGGGAGGTCGCGTTTCCAGTCGTCCAACATCCACTTGTTGTAGCTGCAATTCCGCGGCATCCTCGATCGTAATCAACCGTTCTTCGTCTGGAATGTAGTCCGAGAGAGCATTGAGCAATGTCGTCTTCCCAGTTCCTGTACCGCCCGAGATGATAAGAGAGA
>Ga0187883_10001228_pt1 | contig 15828 bp, 15 predicted proteins | sample June2016WEW_20_1_2_FD_132966 | JGI IMG/M metagenome (GOLD analysis project Ga0187883, IMG submission 132966) | Peatland microbial communities from SPRUCE experiment site at the Marcell Experimental Forest, Minnesota, USA - June2016WEW_20_10 | ecosystem: Environmental > Terrestrial > Soil >...
AAAATCGGAAGTGCATTCGTGACAATCCTTAGTAACCCTGTGGGAAGGGGCAGTTCGTTTGGCGTAACCCGACGGGCGGCGTGTGCTATGCTGCGGCATAAAATTGCAGGTTGTTGCGAATCGAGTTCCAAGGGCTGCGGACGAGAGGCTGCCCTGAGCTTGCCGAAGGGGCGTCCGCTGCCACACGAACAGGATCCTTAATGCTGGCCGAACTTCGACTGGAAAATTACGCGGTAATCGACAACGTCGTGATCGAGTTCGCGGCGGGTCTGAATCTATTGACCGGCGAAACCGGGGCGGGGAAGTCGATTCTGATCGATGCGCTGGGCTTGCTGCTCGGGGAAAAGGCGTCTACGGATGTGATCCGCACCGGCGCGGAGCGGGCGGTCGTAGCGGCGGTGTTCGAAAGCGAAGGAGCGGCTGCGCGCGCCATCGAAGACATCCTGGAGACCAACGGACTGGATGCGGAAAATGCCTCCCTGATTTTGCGGCGCGAGATTGCCGCTGGCGGCAAGGGGCGCGTCTTCATCAATAATCAGCCGGCGACGGTGGCTGTGCTGAAGCAGATCGCTCCTCACCTGGCGGTGATCCACGCGCAGAATGAATCGCTTGCTCACTTCGATGCCGGGGCGCGGCAGGACCTGCTGGATGCGTTTGCCGGAGTCGATTTGACGGACGTTGCTGCCGCGTTCGCCAAGTGGAAGCAGATTCACGGACGCATCGTGGAACTTGAGCAGGACGAGCAGGACCGCATGCGGTTGCTCGACTTGTGGAACTTCCAGTGCCGCGAAATCGAAGAGGCGCGGCTGCGGGCGGGCGAGGACGAAGAACTGGAAACCGAGAAGCGCGTCCTGGCCAATGCCGAGAAAATCTACGGCGCGGCGATCAATGCTTTCGATCTGCTGTATGAGGGTAACGCCTCGACTTCGTCGAGCCTGCGGGCGGCGCAGAAGCACGTCGAAGAACTGGTCCGTTACGAGCCCAAGTTTCAGGAAGCGCTCACGGCGTTGGAGTCGGCGCGTATCAGCGTCGAAGATGTGGGAGCGACGCTGCGCGACTACGCGGGAGGAATCCATGCTTCGCCGGAACGCCTCGCCGAAATCGAGGAACGGCTGGCGCTGCTGGATCGTCTGAAGCGCAAGTACGGGCCGACGCTGGCGCAAGTTATTGCTTTTGGCGAAGACATCCGGCGCAAACTCTCGGAGATGGAAAATAAAGATCAGGTATTGCTTGAGCTGCGGGCTGGCTTGGCCATGGCGGCGGAGGAGTATCGCAAGGCCGCGCGCAGCGTCTCGCGCAAACGGCTGGAGGCGGGACGGAAACTGGAGAAGCTGGTCGAGGCCGAGATCAACGATCTCGCCATGCGCGCCAGTTTTCGCATTGCGGTGGAAGAAAATGAAGACGATGCGCATTGGACTTCTTCGGGCATCAATCAGGTCGTCTATCGTATTTCAACCAATGCGGGCGAGACCATGCGTCCGCTGGAGCAGATCGCGTCGGGCGGCGAGCTGTCGCGCGTCATGCTGGCATTGAAGGCGAGCGTCGAGGCGGGGACGAATTCGGCGGGTCATTCGACTGCGACGACAAAGAAGAAGTTGGCGGCGCAGCGGACGTTGGTCTTCGACGAAATCGATACCGGCATCGGAGGCCGCGCGGCCGAGGCTGTGGGGAAAAAATTGAAGGCGCTCTCCAAGGGCAATCAGGTTTTGTGCGTCACGCATTTGCCGCAGATTGCGACCTTTGCGGATCACCACTACGTCATCGAGAAGCGCGAGGCTGCGGGCCGGGCTAAGACCACTGTCCGGCAGATTACCGGCGACGAGCGGACGGAGGAAGTGGCGCGCATGTTGTCAGGGGCAAAGCTGACGGAGACTTCACGGAAACATGCAGAGCAGATGATTCGGGCGAATGGGTGAACCCCGGCACCCCCCTCCCCCCCTATCTCGGTATATTGGAATCAAGACTTTAGCGGGATTTCCCTTGTAAAATATTCAGGAATAAAGGGTTACATGTAAAATCTTGATAAATAAAGGGTTATGCCTTGGCCTTCGGCTGTTGGATCGTTGGTGGTTTACTGCTGTCTGAAAAGAAATAATTTTCGGTCTTTTAGAATCATTGATTTAGCGAAAAATTCCCGCCAGATCTTTGAGTTTAAAGGGCTTATTCGTAAAATATTCCGCAATAAGGACTTAGCAAGAGTTCTCCCATTTTCGGGCCGGTGGCTGTTTTGCGGGGCTGGCAAGCGGCGCGGGAGACGGCGCTGGGCCGGAAGTCGGCTTTTTTGTCTGCGGCTATTTTGTCAAAGATCGAATTCGAGATACGGCAAACACTTTGTTTGCTATAAGTCTATTTTAACATTTGGTGTCAAGTTATTTGTCGGTTCCTTCCCGCCCTTCGATCAGCTCCATTGAAAATTAAGATTGCGGTCGAATTGGGCCTTTGCCCCATAATTGAGATGTGCTCACGTAAGAAGACAAACAGTGGATTAGCGAGCGGTTGGGGAAGGTGGAAACCGCCCTGCTCGCCGGGTTTAGCGAACGGCTAGAGGAGGTGGAGACCACCCTGCGCACTGAGTTTGGCGAGCGGTTGGAGAAGGTGGAAACCACCCTGCTGACCGAGTTTCACAAGTGGGCTTCTCCAGTCATTGCGTCAGCGGAGCCATGCCGCGGCGGTTCGCGCGCTGGATGCCGAAGTTGAGTCTCTGGCAGACCGGCTCAAGAATCTCGAAGGCCGCTGATCGGGCCTTGTCAGAACAGCTTACCGATTGGGCGATGAAGTTCTTGCCCGTCTTGGATGCGGAGCAGATGATTCGGGCGAATGGTGAAGACGCGGCCCGTAACTAGATTCAGTTCCGATTGGTTATTTTAGCCGCCGGTTCATCCTTTGGGACTCTGCGTAAAGACTGCACGATGCGATTGAGTTCGGGCTGGGTAACCGCGACTGGTCCCCGCCCGTCGTCGTCCGCGAAAGTTATCTCGAAGCTGCCCTCGTCAGAATAGAGCTGCACTGTAACCCTGCGCGGGTGAGCTTGCGGATCGCCCAGTTGGAATCCGCGATAACTTTGATTCTGGATATTGAAGATCCCAGTATCGGCGGAGCGCCCAGACAAGACAACGATCTTCAACATGAGCAGCATCTGCTCGCGGTAGTGCACACTCGGCGATAGTCCCCAGCGGTGCATCTTGTCCGGAGTGAACTCGTACAGATTTTCAAGAAAGCTGTAGTCCGACTGCGCTGATCCGCGTCCAAACACCGATTCGAGCTTCTGCGGCGAGATGTCCATTCCCGGCGAATTCGTTTGGAAGCATGCGCGGTGGGCTGGCGCTCACTATCAAGTGCAATCCGGATCGGAAGGCCAAGGCGACCATTTCAGGATGGTCCTTTGGAACGGACCTGATCTGACTTTCGTCGAGATCGGTCCACGGAATCTCAAACTCATAACCTACATACGAGACCTTAGTTCCCGGAACCTGTGACACCGACAGGTCTTTTAGGTTGGTCGGGACAACCCTAGCCGCCGGCGGAGCCTTTCTCGCCGCATCGAAAGAAAGAGCGACCGGAGCCACATAGAACGCTCCCAAAGCGATCACTCCCAGGGTGATCGCGACCGTGGTCAGAATTCGTCGCGGTAAGCTCATGAACGCAAATAGCATACGCCCAGAATCAAAAAATCCAAGAGTATTTGACTTAGCTAAGTAAAGTTAGCTAACATGTATTCATGGAAACCATCACCATCCACAAGGCCAAGACCGAGCTTTCGCGGCTGATTGCGAGGGCTTGCCGGGGCGAGGAGATTGTGATCGCACGGGGGAAGAAGCCGGTGGTGCGGTTGGTGGCGATCCCGGCCGCACTTAAGAAACGAAGGCCCGGCATCCTCAAAGGAAAGATTTCTTATACCGCCGACGCGTTCGATCCGCTGACGGATCAGGAACTGAAGGATTTGGGATTCGAGTAGACCTGCACTATGGAAGCCTTGCTTGATACCCATATTGCGATTTGGTGGTTTGAGAACTCTTCGAACCTTTCCAAGCGGGCCTCGGCGATTTTGGCCGATCAGGGCAATACCCTTTATCTTTCTGCGGCGGTCGGATGGGAAATTGCGATCAAGGTCAATGCGGGCAAGTTCAGTTCCGCCGAACTGATCGGCGACATGGCGGGTTTTCTGGAGCGGGAGGGCTGGTTGGAGTTGCCGATAAGGATCGAGCACGCGGTGCGCGCGGGCCTGTTGCCGTTGCATCATCGCGATCCGTTCGACCGGCTTCTGGTGGCGCAGGCACAAGCGCTGAATTTGCCGATCCTAAGCGCGGATCGGGGCCTTGATAAATACGATGTCCGCCGGGTTTGGTGAAGCGCAGGCCCAGTATCCGTTCACCCGCCCGTTTTCCCCTTCCGCTGCTAATCCTCACATCCTCAAGAGCTTACGTTGACGTTGGGGTGCATCTTTCGATACCCTTGAAGCATCTTTTGTTTAGGAAGAAGTGTACCCTGAGTGGGTGGGGGAACCGACTTGTCTGAGACCAGCAACTTACGCGTAAAGACGTTACACACGACGTTACACACGAAGACCTTACTGCTGTTGAAGCCGCGGGGATTCTGCGCCGGGGTGGTGCGGGCGATCGATATTGTCCGGATCGCGCTGGAGGCGTTTGGGCGGCCAATTTATGTACGCAAGGAGATCGTCCACAACCGGTTTGTCGTGGAGGAACTGCAACAGAAGGGCGCGATTTTTGTCGACAGCGTCGACGAAGTTCCCGAGGGCGAACGCGTGATTTATAGCGCGCACGGGGTTTCTCCCGAAGTGCGCGAGGCGAGCAAGCTGCGGAAACTGCGCGTGATCGATGCGACTTGTCCGCTGGTCACCAAGGTGCATGTGGAGGCGGTGAAGTTTGCCAAGGAAGGGTATTCGCTGATTTTGATCGGGCATCGCGATCATGACGAAGTGATTGGCACGCTGGGCGAAGCGCCGACGGTGACTCAGGTCGTTGGGTCGCCGGCAGAAGTGGCGTCGGTTACGTTGCCCGACCCCAATCGGGTGGCCTACCTGACGCAGACCACGCTCAGTCTGGATGAGACGCGCGACATTATTGCAGCGCTGCGGGCGCGGTTCCCGAACATTAAGGGTCCGGCGGCGCAGGATATTTGCTATGCCACGGAAAACCGGCAGGTCGCGGTCAAGCACGTGGCCTCCGATGCGGATTTGTTGCTGGTGGTTGGCTCCGATAATAGTTCGAATTCGAAGCGCCTGGTGGAAGTGGCGCGCAGTTTGGGCACCGAGGCGCATCTAATCGATGACTGCCGCAACATTCAGCCGCAGTGGTTGAATAGCGTGAAGACGGTGGCCCTGACCGCGGGAGCATCGGCTCCGGAGCATCTGGTGCAGGAAGTGGTGGAATATTTGGCGGGGCAGGGCTTCGGCAACGTGCAGGAACTGGAAATCATGCCGGAAAATGTGCGCTTTGGATTGCCGCCGGAGATTGTGGAAACGATTGCGGCGGCTCCGGCCGTGACGATGGAGGCCTAATTCGGAGTTCATGATGGAAGAATCCGCCCCTTTGAAATCGGCCGCGGCACCCCACCCCAGCCCGCCAAACGCGGGCGCGCTGGGGACCCCGCAGATGCGATTTGGCAAGATCGATGACCTGGGGAGCCGGGTCGCGGTTGCCGTCGATGCGGCTCGCAAGTATCTTTTCTCGCAGCAGCACGAAGATGGCTACTGGTGCGGCGAACTGGAAGCCGACACCACTCTCGAATCCGATTACATTCTGTTGCATACCTTGCTCGGAACGGGCAATCAGGAGCGTTTCGACAAGGCTGCCCGCTACATTCTCAATCATCAGAATGAAGACGGCGGCTGGAGTATCTATGCCGGCGGGCCCTCCAACATCAGCGCTTCGGTGAAGGCCTACTTTGGGCTGAAGATGGCGGGGTTCACGGCGGATCATCCCGCGCTGGCGCGCGCCCGCAAGAAGATTCTGGAGATGGGCGGCGTGACCGAAGTCAATACGTTCACCAAGATCTATCTCTGTTTTTTTGGGCAGTACGATTACGACGCGGTGCCGGCGATTCCACCGGAGATCGTGCTGTTTCCGAACTGGTTCTGGTTCAATATCTACGAAATTTCTTCCTGGTCGCGCGCCATTCTGGTGCCGCTTTCGATCTGCTACGCGAAGAAACCGTTCAAGAAGATTCCCGACGAGATGGGTGTGGAAGAACTTTTCGTTGGCGGGCGCGACAAGTCGCGCATGCATTTGCACTGGGCGAAGAAGTGGATTTCGTGGCGCAATTTCTTTTTGGTGCTGGACCGCATTACCCACTGGGCGGAGCGTTTATATATCCGTCCGCTACGCTCTCTGGCTTTGCGGCAGGCGGAGAAGTGGATGCTGGAGCGCTTCGAGATGAGCGACGGGCTGGGCGCGATCTATCCCTCGATGATGAACGCCATCATCGCGCTGCGCTGCCTGGGATATTCGGTGGATGATCCGCAGTTTATTCGCGCGATGGATGAGTTTGAAAAACTTGGGATCGAAGAGGGCGACACGTTCCGCATGCAGCCTTGCCTGTCTCCGGTGTGGGATACGGCGTATGCGCTGTTTGCGCTGGGCGAGGCGGGGGTTCCGGCGACGGATCCGCGGCTGGTGAAGTGCGCCGACTGGATGTTGCAGAAACAGGTGCGCAAGCCGGGAGACTGGAAGATCAAGAATCCGAAAGGCGAACCGGGCGGCTGGTATTTCGAATTTAACAACGAGTTTTATCCCGACGTGGATGACACGGCGATGGTGTGCCTGGGACTGAGCCGGGTTGAGCATCCGAACGGGCGCTATCAGCGCGAGTCGGTGCAGCGGGCGATCGATTGGGTCTTGTCGATGCAATGCAAGAACGGGGGCTGGGCCTCGTTCGACAAAGACAACGACCGCATGGTGTTCCAGTACGTGCCCTTTGCCGATCACAACGCCATGCTTGATCCGGCGACCGTTGACATCACGGGGCGGATTCTGGAGTGTCTCGCGAGTTACGGGTACAACCAGGACCATCCTGCGGTGAAACGGGCGCTGCAGTTTATTCGCAAAGAGCAGGAGCCGGACGGAAGCTGGTTTGGACGCTGGGGCGTGAACTACATCTACGGCACAATGCAGGTGTTGCGCGGACTGGAGGCAATGGCCGTGGATCGAAACGATCCGATGGTGCAGCAGGCGGCGGAGTGGATGCGCTCGGTGCAGAATGCCGATGGCGGCTGGGGAGAGACGGTGGGGTCGTATGACGATCCCAACCTGCGGGGACAAGGCGAGAGCACGGCTTCGCAGACGGCATGGGCGATTATGGGACTGCTTGCGGTGGGCGATACCCGCAGCGAATGCGTGGCTCGTGGCATGGCGTATCTTTTACGCACGCAGAGTAAAGACGGGTCGTGGGATGAAAAGTTCTATACCGGAACTGGCTTTCCGCGTGTGTTCTATCTGAAATATCACCTGTACAGCGAATATTTCCCGCTGCTCGCACTGACGACTTATTCGAAGGTGATGGCGGAGAAGAGTGGAAACTAGTTGTCAGTTATCAGTCTTCAGTAAAACCTTAACGTCGATTGTCGCGCACAGACTGCCGTTGTTACTGAGAACTGACAACTGAGAACTGAGAACTGGTTTTGAAGGCTTTTGTCACTGGCGCGACGGGATTTCTGGGCAGTCATGTTGCGCGTGTTTTGGCGGAACAGGGATCTGACTTACGTTTGCTGGTTCGTCCAACCAGCGATCTGCGCAACCTTGAAGGATTGAATGCAGATCGGGTGGCTGGCGACCTGCGCGATCCGGCTTCGATTGAGAAGGCGCTTTCGGGCTGCGATGTCGTGTTTCATGTCGCGGCCGACTATCGACTGTGGGTGCGTGACCCAGCCGAAATGTATCGGTCGAATGTCGAGGGCACGCGTTGCTTGCTGGAAGCGGCGCGCAAACAAGGCGTGCGGCGTGTGGTGTACACGTCGAGTGTCGCGACCATGGGCTTTACTTCGAAGACGAACTACGGCAACGTGGCCGACGAACAGAGTCCGGTCGGCATCGACGACATGATCGGGCACTACAAGCGTTCAAAGTTTATGGCGGAACAGGTGGCAGTCGAGGCGGCGAGATCAGGCGTCGATGTGGTGATTGTGAATCCCACAACGCCGATCGGCGAACGCGATATCAAGCCGACTCCGACGGGGCGAATCGTGGTGGATTTTCTGAAGCGGAAATTTCCGGCGTACGTGGAAACGGGATTGAACCTGGTGGACGCGACGGAATGCGCGCGTGGCCATGTCCAGGCTCTGGAGAAGGGAAGAGCGGGAGAGCGCTACATACTCGGCGGCGAAAATCTTACGCTCAAGCAGATTCTGGACCGGCTGGCGGCGATTACGGGATTGAAATCGCCGACGGTGAAGTTGCCGTATTTTTTTGCGCTGGCCACCGGAGTGGTCGACGAAATGGTGATGGGTCGGCTGCTGGGACGCGAGCCCCGCGCGACGATCGATGCCGTCCGGATGGGCCGCAAAATGATGTTTGTGAGTTCGGCGAAAGCGGAACGGGAACTGGGGTGGCGGACGGTTCCGGTGGAGGGCGCGCTGCGGCGGTCGGTGGAGTGGTTCCGCGCGAACGGATATGTCTAGGGGTGTCAAGATCAGGATTGGCATTATTGCGGCGATGGAGCGCGAGGTGCGACCGCTGGTCCGCGGATGGAAGGTCAGGATGATCGAACATGGCGGGCGGCAATATCGTCTCTTTGAAAGCGGAGAAGCGGCCCTGGTATGCGGCGGAATCGGAGCCGAAGCCGCGCGCCGCGCCACCGAAGCGTTGATTCAAGAAGTGCGCCCAGTGCGGGTGATCTCAGTCGGGTTTGCGGGGGCGCTGGATACTTCACTGCAAGTTGGAGACGTACTGGAGCCGCGCACAGTGATCAATGCCGCCGACGGGGTTCGGACCGACGTCGGGTCGGGCGCGGGAGTGCTCGTCAGTTCCGCAACCGTGGCTGACAAGGAGCAGAAAACTCGGCTTGGTAAAACGTATGGCGCGAGTGCAGTGGATATGGAAGCGGCAGCCGTGGCTCAGGGCGCCGAAGCGCGGGGAGTGGAGTTCGCGGTTTTGAAAGCCATCTCCGACGCAGCCGACTTTAGTTTGCCGACCATCGATGGTTTCGTCGCGGCCGACGGCAGGTTTCGATCGGCGAAATTTGCGTGTCACGTGGCGCTGCGCCCGTGGCTGTGGGGGACGACCATGGCCCTGGCCCGCAACAGTTCCAAGGCGAGCCGTGCCCTTTGCAGCGCGATTGCAAGTTACCTCGGTCGTCAGGCTTCGGCTCGGAATGCAGTGGAAGATGAGTCTTTGGCCGCCGCCTTGAATCAAAACATCGTTGCCCGTAGTGAAGGGAAACAATAGAGTCTGCCATGGCAATTGCTCCACCGTTAACCGCTGAACGATCCGCTGAAAGCGGAACGCATGGGATTCCGGCGACCATGAGCGCCGCCGTCTACCGTGGCGTGAACGAGGTGCGCCTGGAAGAAGTGCCCGTGCCTGAGATTGGGCCAGGAGAGATTCTGGTTCGCGTGCACACTTGCGGCATCTGTGGCACCGACCTCAAGAAGATCGCGACCGGGTCGCACTCCGCGCCGCGCATTTTTGGTCACGAAACCGCTGGTTTCGTCGCGAAGGTGGGCGAAGGAGTTAGCAAGTTCAGTGTGGGCGAGCGCGTGGTTGTGTTTCACCACATCCCGTGCGGAGAATGCTATTACTGCCGCCACAAAACCTTCGCCCAGTGCTCCACTTACAAAAAAGTTGGCTGCACGTCGGGATTCGAGCCCTCGGGGGGAGGATTCGCGGAGTATGTGCGGGTCATGGATTGGATCGTCGAAAAGGGAACGGTGCTGATTCCGGATGGCGTCAGCTTCGAGCAGGCGTCTTTTGTCGAACCGGTCAACACCTGCATCAAAGGGATTGAGACCCTCCGCCTGCAAGCCGGGGAGACTGTCCTGGTGATCGGGCAGGGTCCGATTGGCTTGATTTTGGCTACGCTGGCGAAGCGGGCGGGGGCACGAGTGATTACTTCCGATTTGTATCCGGCGAGGCTTACAATGGCTAGTAGCTTCGGCTTAAAACATACGATCGACGCCTCGAGGGCTGATGCCGGAGAAGCGGTGCGCGGAATGACGGAAGGTCGCGGGGCAGATGCAGTGATTCTGGCAGTGGCCGGGAGCGGGCAGGTCCGGCCGGCGATTGATGCTGCCCGTCCGGGAGGACGTGTTTTGTTGTTTGCGCAGACGACGCGAGGCGAGGTCACGATCGATCCGGCGGCGGTTTGCGTGGACGAAAAGGCTTTGTTGGGGTCCTACAGTGCATCGGTCGAATTGCAGGAGGAATCGGTGCGGTTCGTTATGAACCGTGAAATGGATCTGGAACGGCTAATCAGCCACCGTTTCCCGCTATCAAGCGGTGTGGAAGCGCTGAATCTGGCTGCCCATCCTCAACCGGACTCGATGAAGATCGTCATCCAGCCGGGCATGCCGGGGCAGAGGGCGCGGGAAGGACATCGACTGTGACAGGCAAGATGACGGCTGCCGTCCTTTACGGCAAAGAAGACATCAAGATTGAACGAGTGCCCATCCCGCGTTTGGGGGACGGCGAAGTTCTGGTCAAGGTGCACGTGGCGCTCACCTGCGGCACGGATCTGAAGGTGTATCAGCGCGGCTATCATGCGCGCATGATTGTGCCGCCGGCGCTGTTCGGACACGAACTAGCCGGCACGATCGAACAGGTTGGAGAAGGCGTCCGCGGTTTCAAGAAAGGCATGCGCGTGGTGGCGCTAAACTCGGCGCCTTGCGGCATGTGTTTTTATTGCTCCAAGCACCAACTCAACCTCTGCGAAGATCTGCTGTTCAATAACGGCGCGTATGCGGAGTACATCCGGATACCGAAGCGAATTGTAGAAGCCAATATGCTCGTCGTACCCTCGAATGTCACGTTCGAGGATGCCGCGATGACCGAGCCGCTGGCTTGCGTACTGCGCGGCCTGCATGAAACTGGCGTCGAGATCGGCGAAACCGTAGTGGTGATTGGCGGCGGGCCCATCGGCCTGATGTTTGTGCAAGTGGCCAAAGCGATCGGTTGCAACGTGATTGCGGTGGTCAAGCGCGATTCGCAAGTCGCACTGGCGCGCAAGAAGGGCGCGCACGAAGTCGTGCAGATCACCAAAGTGAAAGATGCGGTCGAGGCGGTGCGCGAACTGAGTCCGGAGAGACGCGGCGCAGACGTGGCCATTGAAGCCGTGGGCCGTCCGGAAGCCTGGGAGTGGGCCGTGCAGATGGTGCGCAAGGGCGGTACGGTGAATTTCTTTGGCGGATGCGCGGCGGGAACCAAAGTGCAGCTCGACACCAATCGTTTGCACTACTCGGAAATTACCTTGAAGGCGACCTTCCATCACACACCGGAGACCGTGCGCCGGGCCTTCCGTCTGATCGCGGAGAAAAAGGTCTGCGGCAACGACTACATCACCGGGGAAGCTCCGCTGTCGCGCTTGCAGGACGTGCTGCGCCACATGCTGAACCGCAACGGAGACATCAAGACGGCGATCATTCCGGGCCACTAGCATCGCTTCTCGTAAATTCCGCGTATATGTGTTGTCATCCTGAGCGAAGCGAAGGATCTGCTTTTTGCGGCGAACAACAGGTCCTTCGCTTCGCTCAGGATGACAATTCGAGCTTATTGAACGTTCGACAATGACTGCCGCCAGCCATCCCCCGACAGCCGCGCTCGCCTCCGCCTGGAGTGCGCTGCCGCCGGAGTACGCCATCCCCGAGCATGCGCCTTCGGAAGCTGAGGCGCGCGAGTATTGCCGACGGCTGGCGCGCTCGCATTACGAGAATTTTTCAGTTGCTTCCTGGTTTCTGCCGGGCCGCCTGCGCCAGCATTTTTTCAACGTCTACGCCTATTGCCGCATTTCGGACGATCTGGCCGATGAAGTCGGCGACAAAGCGGTGTCTTTGCGTCTGCTCGATCAATGGGAAGAGGAGTTGGGCGCGTGTTATGCCGGCCGGGCGCGACATCCGGTATTCGTCGCGCTGGCGGAGACTGTGCACAAGTTTGAAATTCCGAAGCACGAGTTCGCGGATTTGCTGACTGCCTTCCGGCAGGATCAACGGGTGACACGCTACGAAACCTTCGACGATCTGCTGGGCTATTGCCGCTACTCGGCGAATCCGGTCGGTCACTTGGTGCTCTACCTCTGCGGATACCGCGATGCCGAGCGCCAGCAGCTTTCCGATCGCACCTGCACCGCGCTGCAACTCGCGAATTTCTGGCAGGACGTGAGCGCGGATTTTGCGAAAGGACGAATTTATCTTCCGCTCGAAGACCTGCGCCGCTTCGGGGTGAGCGAGGCGGCGATACGCGACGAAGAAAACTCGGCTGCATTCCGCGAACTGATGAAGTTTGAGGTGGCGCGCGCGCGGGAATGGTTTGCGCAAGGTCTGCCGCTGATCGCGCAAGTCAACCGCCAACTGGCGGTCGATCTGGACCTGTTCAGCCGGGGCGGGCAGGAAATTCTAAACGCCATAGAGCGTCAAGAGTATGCCGTGCTGGGCCGGCGGCCGGCAATCTCCAGGAGCCGGAAGCTGGCCTTGATCGCGCGCGCCGCGCTGGGCAGGCTGCGATGAGCACCGCCGTGGGAAATGCGCCCGCACAGTTTGCGCCGACGGCTTCGCAGTTGGACATGGCGTACTCGGTGTGCCGGAGTATCGCGCGCGCAGCCGCCAAGAATTTTTATTACGGATTCGCGGTGCTTCCCCGGCGCAAAAGAAATGCCTTGAGCGCGGTGTACGCTTTCATGCGGCGCTGCGACGACATCGCCGACAACAACACACTAAGCCCCGCCGATCGGCACCATGAACTGCTGGAATGGCTGAACAAGGTGCACCGCGCCCTGGCGTCGCAGCCAACCGACGATCCGGTGCTGCTGGCGCTGACCGATGCCCAGCGGACCTATCAGATTCCAGTGGGGCTTCTCGACCAGCTTGCCTACGGCACGGCGGCGGATCTTGAGGACGGTGGGGCGGATTCCACCGGCGCTGGACCGTTGGTTGCGCGCTACCAGACGTTTGAAGAGTTGCGGCAGTATTGTTACGGCGTCGCCTCGGTCGTAGGGCTGGTATGCATCAAGATTTTTGGATATCGCGATCCCGCGGCCGAGCCACTGGCGGAACGCTGCGGACTGGCGTTTCAGCTCACCAATATTATTCGCGACGTCAAAGAAGACGTGGCCGTGGGCCGGGTGTATTTTCCGCAAGAGGATTTAGCGCAGTGCGGGCTCGCGGCCGCCGATCTGGCTGGACCGCAAATTGACGTGGCCCGCATTCGGCCGTTGCTGGCGCTGGAGGGCGACCGCGCGCTTGAGTGCTACCGTGAAGCGGAAAAGCTGATTCCGATGGTGAGTGAAGACAGCCAGCCGGCGCTGTGGGTGCTTATTACCATCTATCGCCGCCTGCTGGAAAAGATTGCGTTGAAACAGTATGACGTGTTCACGGAACGCGTCCGACTGACCGTTCCCGAGAAGGTCGCCATTCTAGGAAAAGGAATCCTGAAGCGTTTGGTTTGATGCCTGCCTCGATGCATCCTGATACGACCCATCCGAATCCGGCACATTCTCCGACCGTTGCGATCGCGGGCGGTGGACTGGCTGGCCTTGCGGCTGGCTGCGCTCTGGCGGAATCTGGATTTCGCGTGACCCTGTTTGAGCGCCGCCCTTATCTCGGCGGACGCGCTTCATCGTATCAACATCCGGGCACCGGAGAAATTGTCGATAACTGCCAGCATGTGTTGTTCGGTTGCTGCACCAATCTGCTGGAGTTCTATCGGCGGATTGGAGTGGAGAAGAATATCCGCTGGTACGAGACCATGACCTTCGTCGAACCGGGCGGGCGCAGTTCGGTTCTGGAGCGGTCGTTCCTGCCGGCTCCTCTGCATACGACGCTGTCGTTTCTCTCGTTTCCGTTTTTGGATGCGTCCGACAAGTTGGCGATCTCGCGTGCCATGGCCGCCTTGATTCCGGCGCCAGCCCGTGACACGGGAGAATCGTTTCTGGACTGGCTGCACCGGCACAACCAAACCCACAATGCGATCGAACGCTTTTGGAAGCCAGTGCTCGTCAGCGCGCTGAGCGAGGATCTTGAACTGGTGTCGGTCGCATATGCCGGCCAGGTGGTGCGGGAGTCGATGAAGTCGAAGAAGGCGAGGGAGATGGGAATCCCCACCATTCCGCTGAGCGAACTGTACGCTTCGGCGGCCGACTACATATCCGCGCGCGGAGGATCGATCCGCTATCGCACGAGCGTCGAGTCATTTCACGCGCAGCCGTCGGAGGTTGGTGTGACCGCGAACGGAGAAGAACAGGAATTCGATTCCCTGGTGTTGGCCGTTCCGTTCGACGTGTTGGCGCGCATCCTGCCGGAGACTGCCGCGGCAGCGCCGCTGGCCGCCATGCTCGGGCAGTTTCAGACATCGCCGATTACGGGGATTCACTTGTGGTTTGACCGCGAGATCAGCGATCTGGATCATGCCGTGCTGCTCGATCGAACCATCCAGTGGATGTTTCACAAGTCGCGCCTCATCGCAGCGCGCCAGAACGAAGCTCGGGAGAACGCCAACGGGAGCTATGTGGAACTGGTGGTGAGCAGCTCAAAAAGCCTGTTGGAGAAATCGAAAACGGAAATTGTCGAAATGGCGGTCCAGGAGTTACGGGAGTTTTTCCCGGGCGCGCGCGAGGCGAATCTGGTGAAATCAACGGTGATTAAGGAAGTCAATGCGACTTATTCCCCGCGACCGGGAATCGACCAATATCGGCCTCAATCGGTGACCGTCTGGCCCCGCGTTTTTCTGGCCGGCGATTGGACCGCGACCGGTTGGCCTGCCACCATGGAGGGCGCGGTCCGCAGCGGATATCTGGCGGCGGAAGCCCTGGCAGGTTTGGCGAGGGGCAAGAGCGCCAGTTTTCTTGTCCCCGACCTCGCTCCGGGTGGCCTGATGAAGTTGTTTCGATAAGCACTCAAGCTGGCTTTAATTACGACGGTTTCCATCCCAGGTTACCTTGTGCCCGCCTCAAGTATTCTCGCCTGACAAACGATCTTATAAAGATGGCTGGTCGCAACGACCCAGAGGAGGACCGCCGCCGCAGCCCGCGATTCAGTTGCGGCGGCCGCGCCGAGATCCAATGCCTGCCGTCGAGCGGGATCGTGATTCCGGGGACGATCCGCGATTTAAGCCTTCACGGCTGCCATGTTGAAAGCTCGTTGCCGATCGCGTGCGGAGCGCGCGCTGAAATCGTGGTGCGCGTCAACTCAGCCTCGTTCCGCGCGGTGGGTGAGGTGCGGGCGATTCGAGGACGGTCGGGCGCGGGTGTGGAGTTTGCATATTTGAGCGCGGGCGGGAAGGAACTGCTCACCGGCCTGATCACGGACCTGGCGCGATTGCAGGCTCTCATGAACAAGCTCAAGGCCGAGCGCCGCGAGGTCGATGGCGAGTCGTTTCGAAGAGAGTTGGCGGACGCAAAGGCTCAAGCCGCAATCTGGAGCGAGCGGTTTCCTTTTCTATGCGCGATTTCGCCGGCGGAGGACGCGGGAGATCGCGCGCAGGATGAATCGAAGGGCGGCAAAGCTGCACCCGCCAGCAAGGACGGGGACGGGGACTATCCAGCCGCGTCAGCGAAGCCGCTCATTGTCGCCGTCGACCTTTTCGGTTAGAGCACTTCAGATCGCCATTAGCACCACGCCGCCCGCCACCAGCAAGGCGGCAATCCAGCGGCGGCGCCCTACGTGTTCGT
>Ga0187883_10001231_pt1 | contig 15818 bp, 13 predicted proteins | sample June2016WEW_20_1_2_FD_132966 | JGI IMG/M metagenome (GOLD analysis project Ga0187883, IMG submission 132966) | Peatland microbial communities from SPRUCE experiment site at the Marcell Experimental Forest, Minnesota, USA - June2016WEW_20_10 | ecosystem: Environmental > Terrestrial > Soil >...
ATGCCGCCACCGCGAACGATCCCGTCACCGGGACCACGGCCGGACCCGCGCTACCGCGGCGGCCACCAGAAAGGTCAGCGCTGGCATCGGCCAGCCCGTGAACCTGTGGCCAGGAACCGGGCGAGGCCGCGCTGATCGATCTCAGCAGCAGCGCGAGCAGCACCATCGCCAGCACGACAGCGCCTGCTTTGACCAGATCCTCGGCGACGCTGTCGCCGGTCGCCAGCCCCAATGCTGCGCGCACCGCGCGCCACGGCGAACCGATCGACACATAGCTGCCTTCGCGCAGGGCGGGGGTGAGTGTACCGAGTCCCCATCGGGCGAGCGAGGCACCAGCTGTCACGCAGAATCCGGCGGCCAGGCAGCCGAGGACCAGCGCCAGCTGCCGCCGCCCGTTGCCCGGTTCAGGCCGCCGCCGGGTGTGCCAGGCGAGGACGCAGCCGATGGCGAGGCCAGCACCGGCGAGCGCAGTTGTCGCCTTGATCGCGAAACCGGCACCGATCAATCCGCCGGCCCCGGCCGCTGCCAGCGCCTGGCGGGTCGCGCTGGCCGGCCGCGAGCCGGCAGCGGAGCGGGGCCGAGAGCCGGGCACGGAGCCGGGCGCGGGGCCGGGCTGGGAGCGGGAGCCGGGCACCGTGCCGAGCGAGAAGACCGCCAGCGCGCCGACAACGCAGACGACGGCCTGGCTGTCGACGTGCGCGCCGGCGATCAGTACCTGCAGCAGCAGGGGGTTGCAGGTCCACAGCAGCGCGGCGCGGAGTTGGCGGGCCGGGTCGCCGCGGGCCATCCAGTGCAGCAGCAGCCCGGTCACCGCGAACGCAGCGACGTTCAGCCACGATAGGACGAAGATAGTGAGCCGGACCGATGTGCCGCCGATCATGGACGCGAAAGCCTGTGCGCCGGTCGCCAGGCTCCCGTACACCGACGGGCTTGTCCTCCAGTCCTGCACTGCCCGCGCGACTGGATCACCGAGCCTGGCCAGCGCGGCTGGAGTGGTCGTGTAGGGATTGTGGCCCGTGACTACCATCCGGCCATACGCCGCATAGCTCAGATGATCAGAAGTGCCGAACGGGGGCACAAACGCCAGGGCCGCCGCGGCAGCGACTCCCGCCGCGAGGATGATCCACGGGGAGACCGTCCAGCCGCGCCGGGTGGCACGGAGGGTTAGCGCCAGGCCGGCCGTTCCGGCCGCGATCGCGAACGCTGTGAGGGCGACGACGAGATAAGGCGACGGCAGGGCGTCGACCGCCCACGGGGGCTGGCCGCCCCGGCCGGGCAGCGCCGGTTCCATCACCGAAGGGCCGAGCACCGCGACGGTGAAGGTCGTCACGATGCTGACGGCCGTGAGCGCCAGCCCGGCGCGGCCAGCCGGGCCGCCGGAGGCCTGGCTGGTCATCCGCGGGCGGGCCCTGCCGCCCGCCTGCCCGGCTGCCGGACCGCCAGCGCCCGCGCGACATCCGCGAACTGCCTGGCCCGGTGCAGCTGGGACTGCCAATCGCGGCCGGTGGCGCGGTGCGCAAGCGGCACCTCGACCTGCGTGACCCGCAGCCCTTTACGCAGCAGGTCGATGGTGAGCGCTGTTTCCACACCGAACCCGGGCGCCAGCGGGCAGGCCATCTCGAACGCCGCCCTGGTCAGGCAGCGCTGGCCGTTGAGCGGCTGGTCAGGCCGCCACCCCGTGGCCCGCCTGATGCCGGCTCCCGACAGCGTGACGACGAGGCCGTGGCCGCCTTGCCGGACCCGGTCGCTGAACACGGCGATAGTCATATCCGCCTGGCCGCTGCGGACCGGCTCGGCCAGCGGGCCGGCCTGGGCCGCGGTCTCGGCCAGGTCGCCGTCCAGGAAGAGCAGGTGATGCGGGACAGCCCGCGCATCAGGCTGCTCGAGAAGCCGGACAGCCTCGGCGCCCGTCTCCATCGCCGCAGCCTTGCCCCTGTTGCGCGGATGGCGCACTACCGAGGCGCCCGCGCGGTCCGCGGCGGCGGCCGTCCCGTCACTGGAGCCGTCGTCGACCACGACGACAATGTCCACTCCGGGGAGGCCCATGGCTGCGGCCACAGTCGCGCCGATCCGGTCGGACTCATTTCTGGCAGGAATGACGACGGCTACGTCGCCGCTTCGCGGCATGGCTGCGATCTTAGTGCGGAGCGGGCCGCCGGAGACCAGCCGTAACGGCTCTCCAGATTGCGACCCGGCCACCTATGCCGGGTCGTCGGTGACGGTGAACACGGACTCGAGGCCCGTCACCTGCAAGATCTTCCTGACTGGCGCGCGCGGAGCGGCGAGTTCCAGGTCGCCGCCGTGCTCATGGGCCCGCCGGTGTGCCGCCAGCAGCACGTTCATGCCCGTCGAGTCGCAGAACTCGACGCCCGACATGTCGACCACAAGCCGGACGGGATAGTCGCGGGCCAAGGCGGCGACCAGCTCGCCATGCAACCGCGGTGCGGTGTACAGGTCGATCTCACCGGCCACCGACAGGACGGTCCGCTCTCCCTGCGACCAAGTCGAGACCTTTAGCTCCACGTGCCGCACCTTACCCTGGCCGGGGTGCCATCGGCCAGATAGCGGCATATGACCGGGGATCGGCGCCCGGGCGCGATCCGCGACCGCGATCTGCTTTGCTGCCGCTCCCGCGGTACCGGTACGCTGGGGCGGGCCCATCGGGTCATTGGGAGGCTTCGCCTAGTCCGGTCTATGGCGCCGCACTGCTAATGCGGTTTGGGTTCGCGCCCATCCGGGGTTCAAATCCCCGAGCCTCCGCAGCTCACATGCCCTGTCCCCGGCAGCTACGGGAGAGGGCATAGCTTGCTCAGGGACCATGAGGTTGCAGTTCGGGCGAGCCCGGCGGGCAGGAGCACTGCCCTCACTAACGCCGGTGTCTGGGCGCAGAGGCGCTCATGTCGAAGGATCAGAGGTCGGGGATGGCGGGTCAGGGCAGGGATAACGCGCTGGATCACGTGGTCGTGGTGGTGTTCGAGAACCGGTCGCTGGATAACCTGCTCGGCCGCCTGTACGGGCCGGAGGACGGCAAGACCTTCGACGGCGTGCTCGGCAAGGACCTCACCAATCCGATCCCTGAGTGGGCCGGGCACGGCGCGGAGCGCAAGGTGGTGCCGTACACGGTGGCCACCGACATGGACAGCCCCAATCCCGACACCGGCGAGGAGTACCCGCACACCAACACCCAGCTGTTCAACATCCTCAGCGAGGCGAACCGGTTCAAGCTCGGCGCGGAGATCTCGGCGCCGTACAACGCTCCGGAGCCTGGCCAGGCGCCGACGATGGACGGTTTTGTCACCGACTACATCAGCACGCTGACGGCGGAGCTGGGCCGCCAGCCCACCTACGAGGAGTACTCGCAGGTGATGACGGGGTTCACCCCGGAGCAGATCCCGGTGCTGAGCGGGCTGGCCCGCGGGTTCGGGGTGTTCGATCACTGGTTCTGCGAGGTGCCGTCGCAGACGTTCACCAACCGGTCGTTCTGGACCGCCGCGACGGCGTCGGGGTTCGTGGTGAACGAGCCGGTCGCGAACTGGCTGGCGCAGAACACCGCCGAGACGATCTTCAACCGGCTGGAGCAGCACGGCAAGACGTGGAAGGTGTACGTCGGCGAGCCGGACAGGTTCTCGGCCACCGGCCTGATCCACTACCCGCGGCTGAAAGACCGGTTCGCGACGCATTTCCTGCCGTTCGCCCAGTTCGAGGCCGACGCCGCCAATGGGGACCTGCCCGACTTCTCGTTCATCGAGCCGTGCCTGATCCTGGGGCACGGGGACTACCACCCGGCCGTCTCGCGGGCCCTGGGGCACGGCGTCGTGCTCCCCGGTGTTGACACGCCATCGTCGATCCTGGGTGGTGAGGCGTTCCTGGCCCGGATCTACAACGCCTACAAGGGGATGCAGTCCCCGGCCGGGGCCAACGTCTGGAACACCACCTTGCTCATCGGCTGGGACGAGCCGGGCGGCACCTTCGACCACGTTCCGCCCGGCCCGGTGCCGCCGCCCGACCCGTCCGCTCCGGCGGGCCAGCTCGGGTTCAGGTTCGACCGTTCGGGCTACCGGGTCCCGGCCATCGTGGTGTCACCGTGGGTGGCCGAAGGCGAGGTGTTCAACGAGGAGCACCGGCATACGTCCTTGATCGCCACGCTGCGGGAGCAGTGGGGTCTGGGAGACCCGCTCACGGCACGCGATGCTGCCGCCCGGACGTTCTCCCACGCCTTCACCCTCGACACCCCGCGAGACCCGGCCACCTGGCCGGTGGCGGACCCGCGCCCGGTTCCCCGGTACATCCAGGATGCACTCGGCCTGGGCCAGGCCCTGTCCACCCTGGGCAAAGCCGCTTACAACGGGATACGGGCCTACGCCGAGCACAACAACATCCAGATCGAGGGACTGCCCGCCGATCCCCAGGCTCAGATCCCCCCAGAGCAGGCGCTGCACATCGTGCATGGCTTCCTTGCGATCCGGTTCCCCCTGCTGCATCCGGCCGCCTCGAGTCCCGGCGCCGCAACCTGAGATAGGGCGCTGGCCGCAGGAATCATGGCCGGTACGATCGTCGGCTCAAGCTGGGCCTGCGCCGGTACTTCGGTGCCGGATGATCGGTAGCCCTAGCGAAGCTGTCACGCGACTGGTCAGCGTGTCTTGCCGTCGTCGTCGTCTCGCCACTGGCCGCCGCGATCCCCGGGATGCTTCCGCTGCTTTCGGTTCGAGTCGGCGTAGCTGCGGTACATGCTTTCGGCGGTGCGGTCGGTCTTGCGGGTCAGCAGCCGCGTTCTAAAGCCGACTACCACCAGGAAGCAGTAGACCACCAAGATCAGCACTGCCGCGGCGATGATGTACTCCCACCACACTTCGATCGCCCGCCTCGATAGCTAACTTCCCAAATCGCAAACTACCCGGAAATCACAGCTACCCGGCATGGCTGGAGGTAAACGACGAACTCAGCGGGGTCGCGGGTCTGGCGGGTCTAGTCGCAGCCCTCCAAGCTGGGCAGACCGAGGCCCGCACGATCGAGCGCGCGGGCGCCGTGCCCATGACCGCCGAGCGCGGCAGAGTCACGCTCCGATACCCGGCCGGTACGCCACCGCTTCAACCTCCACCAGCATTCGGGGATCGATCAGGGCGGATACCTCGACCATCGAGGTCGCAGGCAGCGCGGCACCGAACGCCTCGCCATGTGCTCGGCCGTACTCGTCCCAGCGGGATATGTCGGTGACGTACATCCTGGTCCGCACCACATCGGCCAGGCCTGCGCCGAGGCCCCGCAGCGCCGCGTCGATATTTCCGATCGCCTGCGACGTCTGCGCGTAGGCATCACCCTCGTGCACCAGCGTGCCGCCGCTGACGGACGTGCAGCCCGAGACGAACACGAAATCGCCGGCCGCGATGGCGCGGCTGTAACCCACGACGGGTTCCCACGGAGTGCCGGACGAGACCCTGCGCGTCATGCTGAGCAGCGTAGCCAGGGCCGACGACCAGCCAGGAGCCGCAGCACCAGGGGCGGCTTCGCCGGCCCGGAGCCGTCGCTGGCGCAGGCCGGCCGGGCGCTGGGCGAGGTCGGCCTGGGCGGCGATGACATTCAGCTGCGGGCCGGGACGCTACTGGCGGCCAGCTTCGTCCGGCTAAACCACCGACCTGAGCCTGCTGGCTTCTAGGCCTTAGAATCGCCGTGAGACGAGGACCCGGTCCCCGGCTCGGGGTGCAGCTTCATCAGCCGGTCCTCAACCTGGGCCCATTTCGAGCTCCAGTCCGCCAGCGGGCCGAGGATCCGCTCCAGCAGACCGAGCTGCTCGTCGAAGGACGTCAGCTGGTTTTTCAGTGCGTCGATGCTGCTTCGCTGGGCGGCGACGGTGGTCGCGATCGACTTAAGCTGCGCAGCCGTCATGGCACCGGGCACCGGCAGGTTCTTCAAGCCGGGCAGCGAAGTCAGTGATGGCAGCGTCGGCAAGGACGCGCCGAGCCCGGTCAGGCCCGCGAGCCTGTCGTTGAGGTTGCGTAGCTGGGCCATGACCTCCTGGGTCAGGCCTGGAATCCCGCCGGGGGTGCTCTCGTGCTCATCGGCCATCGAGCTGCTCCTTTCCGGATGACGCTACGCCCGTCCGGCTCAGAACGCACGGCCGCCGCAAGACCTCGTTACAGCAGGGTCCGCCGAGCTCCCCGGTGCCGTCAACGCGGCGAGCGCCGGGACGGCCGCGGACGGTCGTTAAAATGCACTTTAGATTCTAGTGTTCCGGCCGAAGGTGCCGACGGCGTGACTGTCCTGCTCGCCCGAGTCCTGCTCGGTGAGCGGTTGCGCGGCGTGCAGCGGGTCCGCGTGGCCCTCGCCGCGGTCGGCATCTTGCCCGTGACCGTATGACGTCACCGTAAGGTCCCGGCCCCGACAGGCTCGTGCGGCCGGACGTCTGGCATCAGTCGTCCGGCCGCACGAACCCCGGGGAAGGGGCACAGCCGGGAAGCTTAGTCGTCGGCCTGGTCCGGTCCGGTCTGACTGCCCTCCGCGGCCTCGCTGGCACTGCTCGGGAAGAGCATCCCACAAATTTCCAGGTATAGCTGCTCAGGATAGGGAATATGGTCCACAGTCCGGAGGGCCTGATCTTGACCGGCCGATTCGACGATGAACTCGCCGTATCCGAACAGCCGGCCCGCGAACGAGCGCCGGAAACTCATGTCAGTTACCTTCGACAGCGGCATCATCGCCACCTTCCTGGTCAGCACGCCAGAGGTGAGGAGCATTCGCTGCGAGGTGACCACGAAGAAGTCGACCGCCCAGTTGACGGTCTTCCATACCATGCGCAGAAACAGCGCTATCCAGGCCAGCCACACCACGAAGACGACGTAGCCGTTGCCGTGCAGGATCGTCGCGGTCAGCACCGCCGCGACCAGCAGCCCGGCAAGTGCCTCCATGCTCGGGCCGATCAGGATGGCCGGATGCTTCCGGACCGTGATGACCTGGTGCTCGTGCGGCAGCAGGTACCTGTTGACAGCGGCGGGCCCGGCCGGTCCGGCACTCGGCAGCCTCATCGGCTTAGAGGGAGTTGAAGAACGTTGTCAATGAGACGGCGGCCGACTTCAGGATGTTGAAAATGTGATGAACGAAATTGGCAGCCCCGGTGGGATCAGTGGCAAGGTAGTAGATGATGAAGATAACGATCGCCCAGCTGATGAGCTTCTTCAACACCCTGATCACCTCCCGGACGGCAACGGACGGGTCACGGCGGGTCGCCGAACCCCAGCATAGCTCAGTGTAATTTCGGGGCCAATAACCATCGAGCAGAACGTAACACTAGTGGATCAACGACCCGCGCGCGCCATCCCGCGCCGATCGACACGCAGAATTCCTGCCCTCGCCCGCTGGCCGTTCGGCCACGGGTCCGGCCACGAATGGTGATGAGATCGGATCTTTCAGTAACAGTTGCAGCGTGATGCCAGCTTTGGGCGTCCGGCCCAAGCGATCAAGCCACGCTGGCGACGGGAATCTGACACGATTCCTTCCGGGCGCCGCCCCTGCAGCCGTGGGTGCCGCGCTGGCGAGGTGATGATGACCGATGTAGGCAGTAGCGACTTCGCAGTCGTCGTCTACCGAGAGGACGACGCCTGGGAGGCTGAAGTGCTGCCTGTGGCGCTCACGGAGAACCTGGACGGCCTCATCCATGCTCTCCGGCAGCAGCCGAGTATTGGCGGAACTATCGGCGTTGCGGCGGTCGGCGACGATTTCTTTGTGGCGCTGCGGGTCGTCGGAAGCAATGTTTGCGTATTTCTTTCCGATCTGACCGCATCGGTCGACTGGCCGCTGGCCCGCCAGATCCTCGATTATCTGGATATTCCGGTGCCGCACGACGAAGACCTCGATCAGGTTCTTCCCGCCGGGGATCTGTCCATCTTCGCCGACCTGGGCATTGACGAGATGGAACTGGGTGCCATCTCCGGCAATCTGGACTTGTTTCCCGATGAGATGCTTATCAGCATCGCCCGCCGGCTTGGGTTCAGCCACCCGCTGGAGCGGGCGCTGGACGTCGCGCTCGGGCCCTGAGGCGGCAGCCCGGTGACGGCAGGTTACGCGAGGGCCTACGAGCCGGCCATGCGCGCGGCCATCGAGGCGGCAGCGGCGGCGGCCAGCTCGGCAGGGCCGGCAGGCATGTCAGGGATCGCGGCGCCGGCCGCGGCCGCGGATGTGCCCGTCGGCGCCGTCATCCTGGACGCCGCGGGCACGATCATCGCCACGGCGCGCAACCGGCGGGAGGCTGACACCGACCCGACCGGGCATGCCGAGATAGTGGCGATCCGGCAGGCCGCCGCCGCGTTGCGGAGCCGTCGGCTGGACGGCTGCGCGCTGGTCGTGACGCTGGAGCCGTGCACCATGTGCGCGGGCGCGGTCATCGCCGCGCGGCTGGACCGCCTGGTCTACGGCGCGGCAGACCCGAAGGCGGGGGCGGCAGGCTCGCTATGGGACCTCGTCCACGACCGCAGGCTCGGTCACTCCGTCGAAGTGATCGGCGGGGTGCTTGCAGCCGAGTGCGGAAGCCTGCTCAGCGATTTCTTCGGGCAGCGCAGGTAGCCGGGCGCGCCGCCACCAGGTGCCGCCTCTGACGCCCGCACGTCGGGTAGGCTCAGCTGCGGTGGAGTCGCCTAGTGGCCGAGGGCGCACGCCTCGAAAGCGTGTGAAGGGGCAACCCTTCCGTGGGTTCAAATCCCACCTCCACCGCCGGCGCGCTCGGGCGCAGCGCATTCGCTGCATTGGGTAAGGCGCGGGGGAAAGCCAGGAGCGAGAGCCGACCAGCCCGGCTACCGGAGAAGCGATTGCCAGAGCCGCAGAGCACAGCCTTCTTCCTGCTGATGGTGGCGGTATTCGGCGCCCTGATGTGGTGGCTGGCCGTCGCCAGGCAGCTGGTGTTCCGCATCCTCGCGGCGTGCCTGGCGTTCCTTCCCGCGATGATCTTCGGTATCGCGGCGGTCAATAAGTACTACGACTATTACCAGAACTGGAATGCCGCCATCTCGGACCTGACCGGGTCGAGCGCGCAGGCAGCCGAGCTGCCGGATGCCGCCAGCGGCGTGGTCAGGTTCGGCAGCCTGCTGGGCAGCAACCTCGACACGGCTCTGGCGCAGCAGGACGGCTACACCCTCAGGCTGACCGTCCGCGGGGCAGCGAGCCACCTGACCCGCGACGTCTACGTCTACCTGCCGCCGCAGTATTTCCGCTCCGATTACCGCGCCTACAAGTTCCCCGTGATCGAGCTCATCCACGGCTTCCCCGGCCTGCCCCAGGACTGGATCACTGTCATAGGGGTCGACACCATCCTGAAGAACCTGATCGCAGCGGGGAAAGCGCAGCCTGCCGTGCTCGTCATGCCCGACGCCAACGGCAGCCGCGCGGTCTCGCTGCAGTGCCTCAATCAGGTGAACGGCCCCCAGGATGCGACCTTCCTCGCGAGGGATGTCCCTGATTACATCTCGCGCATCCTGCGGGTGCAGCCCCCCGGCCGCGCCTGGGGCATCGCGGGCTACTCGGAAGGCGGCTTCTGCGCGGCCAATCTTGGCCTGCAGTACGGCACCAGGTACGGATACGCGGGAGTGATGAGCGGGTACTTCAAGCCGTACGACAACCAGCTGATCCATCCGTCGCGGCTAGTCAGCCCGTTCGGCAGGAATCTCGCGCTCCGGCGCCGCAACACCCCGGTCGACCTGCTGGAATCGATGCCGGCTGGCACGCCGGTGCCGCGGTTCTGGCTCGGCACCGGCGCCCTGGACCGTGCGGACACCAAGAATGCCGAGATATTCGGGCAGCTGGTGCAGGCGCGGCAGCCTATCGTGACGCTGAAGGTCGTGCCCGGCGGCGGCCACACCATGTTCACCTGGCGGGCGCTGGTTCCGCCGCTGCTTGAGTGGATGACCCCGCGCCTCACGACCCAGGCCCGGCTGGCTGATCGGCGTGCGGCACGCAGGATTCGCAGGCATGCCGAGGCTCCGGTGCCGTCAGCTGAGCCGGGTCATCCCGCTGTGCCGTCCAAGGCGACCGTTCCGTCCAAGGCGACCGTCCCGGTTAGGCCGGTGGTCCCGGCCAGGCAGCACCGGCGGCGCTAGCCGCACGGAGCGAGCCCGGGTCGGCAGCGCTCAGTCCAGCTCAAGCACCCGGACGTGCAGGACGGATCGCTGATGCAGGGCCGCCCGCAGGGCGCGGTGCAGGCCATCTTCCAGGTAAAGCTCTCCGTGCCACCGGACGACGTGCGGAAATAGGTCACCGTAAAACGTGGAATCCGATGCCAGGACTGTATTCAGGTCGAGGACATTCTTGGTGGTAACGAGCTGATCCAGCCGGACCGGGCGCGGCGGTATTGCCGCCCATTCGCGCCCGCTCCGGGCATGGTCGGGATAGGGCCGCCCCTCCCCGACCTGCTTGAAGATCACACGTGAAGTCTAGATGAGCGCGCAAGCCCTCGCCGGGCATGCGCGGCCTCCCGGCCGACCGCCCGGTCCGTGCATGTCGCGCCGTATCGGCGGCATTGGCGGATAGCGGGAACGGCTGACGTCACGGGCTAAACCCGAACCGATAACAAATGCCAACACGGTGCGTAGCGCCGCTGCTACTCTCGGTTCACGAACTGCCAAGGAATCCGAGTCAAACTATGGGGGAGTTACTCGTGACGATGTGGCTGGTTGACCAGGAGCAGGCACGACCAAGTGCCCCTGTATCCGCCGCGGCGGTCAGGGGTGCCGACCTCGCCGGCTATCGCTCGGCGGTCACCGACCTGGCTAGTTACCGCTCCGCGGTCGCCGACCTCGTCGCGGAGGTCGCGGCACGCACCAGGTCGGGCGGCGCCCGGCTGGTGGAACGGGTCCGGGCCGAGCGGATCCTGACCGGGCGCTTGCACGAGCCTGAGTTCGCAACGGTCCTGACCGAGACCCCGCACGGCATCTCCGGAGCGGTCAAGCGGCTGATGTTCGAGGTCAGGAACTATCAGCCCAGCGTCCGCAGCTCAGCCGCCGACCTGACCGCCCAGGTCCGCGTCGCGCTGCTCGCTCAGATCGACGCGATGTGGTGGGGGAGCGCGCCCGCCTACCTGACCGACGCGGACGTGCTCCATGCCGGTGACCTTGTCGACCTCGAGGCGCTCCGGCGTCGCAAGCTCCTGCGGTTCCGCTATCGCCGCCAGGCCACCACCCTGGTGACCAGGGCCGTGCGGTCGGCTGAGCGGCGGGCGTGGCCCGGCCGTACGCCGGGCACCGCGGGCCTGCGGTTTGCTCGCGTCCGGCCGGAGGCTGCGGCCATGCTCAACCAGCTTGCTGGCGAGTTCGCGGCGCTGGCGCCAGCCGGCACGCCGCCGCTGTGGGTCACCAGCCTGGCGCGCAGCGTCGAGCATCAGCGGCACCTGAGGGATCTGGGCTACGCCGCCGCGCTGCCAAGCTCGCATTGCGTGGGCTACGCCGCTGACGTCGAGATGAAATGGTTCCGCAGGTCCGGAGCAGATGCCGTGCTGCAGCAGCTGCTTCTGGACCGGCAGCGGGCCGGCCAGATCAATGTCATTGACGAGGGCCAGGCCTGGCATGTGTGTATCAGCCCGGCCGGGGGACATGGGCTGCGCCGCGTTCCCGGGGCACGCGTGGGCGGCTGAGCACGGTGTGTGGTATTGCCGTCATCGTCGGTCCGGGTGGCGACCGCTCGAACTTCCTGGCGATGCTCGACTCGCTGGCCACCCGCGGTGAGATCCCGGAGGCGGGCTGCGATGATGCGGTGCTCGCCGGGGTGCAGCGGCTCCCGATCGTAGACCGGGATTGCGCGGTGCAGCCGTGGATAGGCGGGGACGGCCGCTGGGTGCTCTGTTACAACGGCGAGATCTTCAACTACCAGGAACTGCGCGCCGAGCTGGTCAACATGGGCTGTCAGCTGCGCAGTGACAGCGACACCGAAGTGGTTCTCGAGGCATTCCTGCAATGGGGCGCGGCAGCTGTCAGCCGGTTCCGCGGCGAGTTCGCGTTCGTGATCGTGGACCGCGCCACCCGCCGCGCGTTCCTGGCCCGCGATCCGCTCGGCGTCAAGCCGCTGTACTGGTCGCTCCGGTCCGACTGCCTGCACGTAGCCTCGGAGATCAAGGCGCTGGTGCCGGTCGGCGCGCCGGTGTCGGAAGTTCCTCCGGGCCACCGGGGCTGGGCCGAGCCGGCTGCGGTACCTGAGCTGGTGCCCTATGTCGACCTGCTGCACCTCGGCGAGGACGCCGGCCCGATCGACGATCCGGATGAGGCGGCCAAGCTGGTGCGCACCGCGTTTGAGGACAGCATCCGGGTGCGCGTCGATACCGACCTGACGGTCGGGGTGATCCTCTCCGGTGGCCTGGACAGCTCGCTCACGCTGCTGCACGTGCGGGAGATGCACCCGGATTGCGTCGCCCTGACGGTCGGCGCCCCCGGCAGCGAGGATCTCGCTTATGCCCGGCGGCTGACCGCCGAGCTCGGCGTGCCGCACGAGGTTATCGAGATGCAGCCGCGCGATATCCGGCGCCGCGACGTGCGGCAGGCGATCCGGATATCGGAGCTCACCGAGTACGGCGACATCATCAACGCGGTGGTGTCGGTGCCGCTGTTCCGCCGGGTGCACGAGCTCGGCATCAAGGTGGTGCTCACCGGTGACGGCTCGGACGAGCTCTTCGGCGGTTACCCGATGTACCAGCGGATCGGGGCCCGGCAGGCGCGCCGCCTGTTCCTCCACAAGATCCGCAACCTCGGCCGGACCGAGCTGCAGCGGGTCGACCGCACCAGCATGGCCAGTGGCGTGGAGGCCCGGGTGCCGTTCCTTGACCTTTCCCTCGTGGAACTGGCGATGCGGCTGCCGATGGAGTTCAAGATGCGCGACGGGCAGGAAAAATGGATCCTGCGCGAGGCGTTCTCCAGCATCCTCCCCGACTACGTCAGGGCGCGGCCGAAGAACCCGATGTCACACTCATCGGGCCTGCATGAGCGGGCCAGGCTGTACAAGCCGTTCTTCGCCCGGATGCACAGCTCCTTCGGATATGACCTGCTCGCGCCGGTGCGGCGTGACTTCTCGACCCTGCTTGACCAGTGCGACCACGATCTCTACCGGGCCGTCGCCGAGGCCGCGATGCGCCAGGACTACACCGTCTTCGAGCACGCCAGGGACCTGGCCGGCGCCGCACGCTGGAACGCGGCCGCCATGATCCACCGGAAGGATCCGGCCGGCCCGGCCGCGCTGGTGCCCCCCGCCCGGCCAGCGCCCGGGCCGGACTCGGCGGGCGCCGGGGAAGGCCCGAATGTGGTCGGCGCTGAGATCAGCGGCGCCTGAGCAGACCGCCAGCGCCGCACCGGTGGCGGCCAGCCGCGCACCCATCCGGCGGCTAAAACGGTATCCGGCTGGCGTCAGGGGCGGGGCAGGACCGGCAGCAGGACGGATGAGGGGTGCTGGGAGTCGTGATAGATCTCGAACCGGCATCGCACCGCCGTGGTCGCCGTGCCGAACGGCTCCCCGGTGCCGAAGTTGCGGGCAAAACGAGGGAAGGCACCTCCGCTGAGCTGCACGCGGATCCGGTGCCCGGCCCGGATCCGGTAGGCCGTCGGATAGAGCTCCACGTCCACCGCCAGCACCTCGTCGTCGCCGACCAGGACGTCGGGCGCGGGCACGGTCTGCGGCGAGAGCCGCCGGATGCCGTCCACGATGTTCAGGGAGAGGCCGGTGGGATCAACGTCACAGACCCGGACGAAAAGGTCGGCGTACTTGCGGCCGGCGCGCACGAAGATGCGCGCCCTGACGGGCCCCACCAAATCCTGGTCGGCGGGAAGAGGAGCGGTAGTAAAGGTCAGGACATCAGGCCGGGCCTCGAGCGCGTAATTATCGACCTGTCCGCCCGGCGGCTGCAAGAAGGGTCCGCCCGCCGACGGCGTCGGGTCCGCCGGGTTGTAGACGAACGTGTCGGGCCCGGCGTCACCGGGCTCGGGGTCCGGGCTCAGGCCGCCTTGGACGCGCAGGTAGTAGGTGATGCCTACGGCGTCCGGCGGCGGCCAGTCCTGGAAATCGAGCCAGGTGTCGGCCTTCTGGAGGAAGACGCGCACTGGCGCGCCCGGCGGCGGCGGGGCACCGCACAGATGGTGGTCCAGCCAGGCGACATCCTGCTGGATGGCGACCCTCAGCTCCACGGGATCGCTATGCAGCCAGGGCCCGACGGTCAGCCGCGCCATGACCCCCGCCGCCCGGATGGCCGCGTAGTCACTCAGCTGCCCGGGCAGGAAGATGTCCCACCAGCCGGTCACCATGCTGACCGGCGGAAGCCGCGTCAGGTCGGCGGTGTCGTGATCGGCGCCTGCCCAGAACTTGTCGTCCGGTGCGGCATGCTCGACGAAGTCCCGCCAGAAGGTGACCGGCGCGCCCGTTACGTCGACGTCGGCGGCCTGTAGCGGGACCTTCAGCAACGCTCGTCTTATCCTGGCCAGCTGGCGGGGGGTCGGGACGATGTGCAAGACGCCCCGCTCCTGATTGCCGATGATCCCGGTCCAGGTCAGCGCGCCCTTGATACCCGGCGCGCCATTATGGTAGAAGGTGTCGCTGATCTTCGCGGCGGTGACGTTCATCGACACCGACCGCAGCGGCGGATCGACATAGGGCGCAACGGCCCACTGCGTGTGGCCCAGATAGCTACCGCCGGTCATCGACACCTGGCCGTCACACCACGATTGATCACGCAGCCAGGCGACGGTGGCCAGACCGTCCTCCCGCTCGGACAGGAACGGGCGAAACTGACCGCCCGAGCCGAAGGTCCCGCGAGTGCTCTGGATAAACACCTGGAAGCCGTGCCGCGCCAGCGGTGTGGCGAACAGGACCGCCGCGAGACCCGCCCTGCCGTAAGGCGAGCGGATCAGCACCACAGGAAGCGGCTGGTCATGCCCGGCAGGCCGGTAATGGTCGCCGAGCAGGACGACGCCGTCGGGCATCGGAACCGCGACATCGCGCCGCCTCAGGTAACGCGACGCTACCGGGGGAAGGCCAATCGCACGGTCGACTGCCCTGCCAGCGATGCGGTAAAGCGGATTCATCAGCCAGCCTCTGCGGTAAGGATCACGACAGCGTAGTCCGACCAGGCTACCCAGAAGAACCAGGCCAAAGGACCCCGATCGCGTGGTAACAGGCAGCACGAGCGGCGACCCTGGCTCATCACGCAGACCGGCCACCTCGACCAGATTCGGTCGTTTCGCTATCCTTGGCCTGATCAGAGGAGACCAGCTGCTTGCCTGGTGGGTCATCGATTCGGTGCCGCCCCCGGGCGCGCGTACGCACCATCGGGGTGCCGTGGCCACACATTCCGGCCGGGCGGGCAGGGCGTGGCGCGCCGCGTCAGGTACCGTTATCAGCGCCGTTTCGGGTTGAGCGCCAATCATGGACCTCACCAGAGGGCTGGAAGACCTGGTTGCCATCGCGTTGGTGGCCGCGCTCGCGCCGCTGGTGGTTGCGGTGCTGCCGGGCCCGCGCATCCCCCAGGTCGTCATCTTTCTGCTCGGCGGCGTCCTGATCGGCCCGGACGGGCTGGGCCTGGCCGAGACAGCCAACATCCAGCTGCTGTCGAATATCGGGCTCGGCTTCCTCTTCCTGCTCGCCGGCTACGAGCTGGACCCCCTGCTGCTCCGGCAGCGCCCGGGCAAGCTCGGGATCGTGGGCTGGCTGATCTCGGCGGCGATCGCCGTGGGCGTGGTGACCGGGCTGGGCGCGGCAGGCTACGTCAAGGACTATGTGCCCGTGGGGCTTGCCCTTACCACCACGGCGCTGGGCGTGCTGCTGCCGATCCTGCGCGATAATTCGATGCTCGGCGGTGAGTTCGGCCGGTA